>Ga0163217_1068182_pt1 | contig 12833 bp, 12 predicted proteins | sample SynspAceP_FD_185933 | JGI IMG/M metagenome (GOLD analysis project Ga0163217, IMG submission 185933) | Saline lake microbial communities from Ace Lake in Antarctica - Synechococcus sp. Ace-P (PacBio error correction) | ecosystem: Environmental > Aquatic > Non-marine Saline and Alkaline > Saline ... | reverse complement strand
AATTTAGTAATTGCCACAAATCATCTGCTCCGCGATCACTCCACAGATCCCTGGAACAGGTACATTGACCAATGGATAAACCGGCTCACCCGGACGAGGAATCCAGTTATTTTTCCAGATTGATCCAACAGGCCGATGTTAGAGCGTTCCATTGCCAAAGATCTAAGCAAGTAAATCCGGCTAACTTTTTGCAATTCAAAAGCTTCAGGATGCGAACTCCCCCTTAGTCTCGCAGATTTTACCCCAGTGTGGCGCAATCGCCCTGACAAGGACACCAATAATGGCGATGACCACCAACAACTCCACAAGGGTGAAGCCGGGCGGCCGGTGATTTTGAAACATGCTTTAATAAAATCTTGTTGTAAGTGGGACGGAAAAGAGGAAAAGGAAAAAGGAAAAAAAAAAAAAGGGGAAAAGGAAGCGAGGGGTGGAAAAAACAAAAGGAAGGGGAAGGAAAAAAGAGGGGAAAAAAAAAAAAAAAAAAGGGGAAAAAAAAAGAGAAAAAAAAAAACAAAAAAAAAAGTGGAAAGAAGAAAGATGGGAAAAAAAAAAAAGAAGAAAAAAAAAAAAGGAGAGGAAAAAAGGAGGAAAAAAGGGAAAGGAAAAGAAAAAAAAAAAAGAAAAAGGGGAAAGGAAGGGAAAGGAAATTCGGAGGGTCCTTATGGATATTAGGGGGTTTCTCAGTTACTCAGAGTAAGGGACCATGACTCTGACAAGTCAACTTACGATCTGTTCGCAGAATAAACATTAAAAAGACGGTCAGGCAAGCACATCGAGGAAAAGGTTCGGCAGAACCTCACGTAGGCGAGTCTCTCTGAGGGGACTCGCAATTCCCAGCGTCTCAGACGAGACAGCGCTTGTTGGGAAGCACCCGACATCCATTTGTGGACGATTGTTGCTTATTAGCGAATGCCGACGGAGAGTGCTTCGACGGGCTGGAACTAAGAAAACAGGTTTCATCTGAACGGCAGGGTGCACCGGAGGGTTTTTGAAGGCATGGCTCTCGTATCCAACATTGCATTTTTGGTCGCTGTTTGCAACCATTTCTAACGAGTTGCCGGGGGAAAAACGGAGTCAAGCTCTGCAGAACCGCACTTATAAAAAACTGTCCGACCACTCGGGTCCCTGCAAACTCGGTGCGTCAAATGGTGCTGCCGGTCTCCAGACGAACTCTGTTCGCCGGGGGCTCAATTGTGAAAACCCCTGGACACAAGATCCATGGCCTTCGAAACCTCGGCCTGGCACTCGGCGACCCACTTCCGTCGGAGGAACTACCCGAGAACCTGCTTGTTCTGCGGCGAACCGAGTCCCGATGGAACCATTCGCTGGCGACATGAATTATCGGCTTCGCATCGCGAGTTACGAACGGTGGACTTACGGTTAGGGCGTTTTGCTGCTGAGGGGGACGACAGGCTGCGGAGTTCTTGCACGTCGCCGGGCTTTGGCGGCATGTTCGACGGCAGGCGTGGCGACCAGCGGTTCCGAAAACGACCTCACGTAGAGTTTGGATGATCAGTTTTTGATGTCGGTGGTTGCATGGACGCGAACTTGGATTCGGGGCTAGCTCAGGAAAGGATCGCAGATGATATACTCAGACGTTGGTGTAACGATCACGGGGATGCTTCGGTTGCGGCTTGATGCACCTCAGGGACTGGTTGTCATCCGCGACTCGGCGAAGTACGCTCGCGCGCTCGAACTGATTACGCGCGTGTGCGGCCGAGGTCATCCCGCTGTCATGCGGCGAGCTTTGTCTTTCGCGGCTGATCGTTTTTCCGGTAGATTCCTTGAAGCTCCTCAACGATCTTCGCACGAGCAGTTCGCCGGTACGGCAAACAAGCAATCGCCTGGACGCCGGACTTTGGCCACGTCTTTGGATTTGCGAGGAAAGAGTTTCCAACGGATCTCTTTTTGGGCTCTCTCGGATCCATGTTCGGGAATTCTCGATTCCTGAATTCCCCATCGACATTCGACGCTCCAAGAGTGGTCGTTGGTTATGCCGTGCAGCCGCTTGAGTTGCTAGATTCAGGTTCGTGGTAGTACTACAGGCGGATTTTCTGCATCGGCCCAGTACGCTACTGAAGCGAATTTCCTTTCGCCTGTGGCAACACAGATTCCGTAATTCCTAGGTTCTTAGCAGCGCCAGCGCGTTCGATCGGTCGCGTTGTCGTTCTGCAAGTAATACGATTTCATTGTGCTCGACCCGCAAGACTTACTTTGCGGGGTCGGTTCAGACCACTCAGTTTTCGGTCTCTTCGGACCAGCCTGTCGTGACCAACGTCAATTTGCTGGCTGTTCTACATAACAACACGTATTCCAGCCACTTCGGGAAACGCGGCTCACGATGCAGAGCGAGTTCGGACAATCCGTAACTGCATTTTCGCATTGACCGTCACATACGCATGCGCACTCAGAGCGACCATCTCGCACGTCGTTATCGTCTTTGCGCATCTGCTACTGCCGCCTAGTCCGCTGGCACCTACGTGCCTGCACCGTGGAAAACCTACGTCGCTACTTTAATTCGCCTGCTACAAGCTATCTGCAGCATGTCTTTTGGAAATGCTGCGTTCTTTTGCGCGGACAATTCGTCCTTAAGCTACCTGCTCCAACAGCCTTGACTTGCCCTAGTCAGTCCAGCGCCATCGAGACCCGTTCGCTCGCTTTGATACAATTCTCAGCTGGAGAACTATAAACGCGGTCCTACCCCAATTTGATACGAGGTAAGCTACTCAGTACTAGATCCACATTCAAGATGATCGCCTATGCCATACCATCTAGCTTCATCTTCTCTACTTATGGGTGTGACGACGCTCGCAGCCTCCGGCAAGGATTACCGATTTACGTACCGCGATTTCCACGCCACAACGAGCAAGCCTCTTGCCTGGAATGGATAGTCAGCCCACGTCAGCATGGGTCCGCCAAGACCCGCAATTTTCCAAAAACTGCTCAGTTGGTTGTGCGGCATTGGCCGACCGGTGTTACGGTCGCAGTCCGGGCCAATGCGGCCGGACGATGCCAGACGAACCGTGCGGCGCTGAATCGCCATTGGCTACGCCAATGCGAAACAGGACGATCCAACCCTGACCGCCGAGCTGGATCGACTCGTTTGGTTCCGCCAGCCCGAAGAGACGATAAACCTGGTTTGGGTCTGAACGACCGCCATAGAAGTCTTGCGCGAGCCATTCGATTACTGGGCAGACGGAACACCGGGCCGTCGCGTGCGCTGCGATGTAGCATAGCCGGAATTTCCCTCGGATCGCCATGGCAGAATCGTCTCACTGGTAACGGGCGATCAGAAAACTGCCCTATAGGATACACGTACCTTGGAATCCAGATCTCAAACGCTGCCACGGCAAACCTCAACGACCACTCCTGGAAGGTCGATGTCGATGGGAATTCAGGATCGGAGAAAACATTCGACATGGATCCGTGATCTTGGAGCTTACCTGGACTCTCTCTCGCTCCAAATTACGTGGCCAGAGTCGGCGTTTTTTTCCAGGCGATGTTGTTGCGTACCGGCGAAACTGCTCGGCGAAGACGTTGAGGAGCTTCAGGATCTACCGGGAAAACGATCAGCCGCGAAGACAAAGCTCGCCCGCATTGACAGCGCATGCCCGGCGACACGCTCGCGATTCTACATCGAAAACAACTTCCGAGTCGCGGATACCAGTCCCTGTCCCCCCCCCCCCCCCCCCCCCCCCCCCCCCCCCCCCCCCTTTTTTTTTCCCCCCCCCCCCCCCCCCCCTTGCAAGGCCGGCACCACAACCCCGTGATCGGTTCCGATCCCCGTCAGTTCAATCTTTTGGCGAAATCATTCCTTCCTGAGCTAGCTCGCCCAGATCAGGTCGCGTCCATGCAATACTCACCGCATCAAAAACTTGATCATCCAAACTCTACGGTGAGATCGTTTCGAGAACGCTGGTCGCAACGCCTCGTTCGACATGCTCGCCAAGCCGGCGACGTGCAAGAAACTCCGCAGCGCCGTGTCGGTCGCCCCTCAGCCACGCAAAAACGCACATAATCGGTCTCGCTCCGTTCGTAAATCGGCAGAAGGCGAGCCGATAATTCTCGTCGCAGCGATGTTGTTCCATTCGGGAACTCGTGTCGCGCGAAGCATCTACGCTATGTGTTTCGCGTAGCTTCATCGAAACTATGGAAGATGGGCGCCTAGAATGTCCCAGGGCCGAGGCGTTTCTTCGAAGGGCATGCATTCTGTATCGGTGCGTTTCCACAATTTGAGCCCCGGGCGGACGGAGTTCGCTGGCAGGCGCACCATTGACGCACGTGTGCAGGGAAACCGAGTGCCGTCGGGATGCTTCTTTATTCAGAGTTTGCGTTTATTGCAGAGCCTGATGACTCCGTGTGTATCTCCCGGCAACTCTTAGGACATGTTGCCAAATCAGCGATCCAAAAATCCATGGTTGGATACGAGAGCCAGTAGCCTTCAAAAAATCCTCCGGTGCACCCTTCCTCAGATTGAAACCTGTGTTTCTTAGTTCCAAGCCGTCGATAGCACTTCTCGTCGGCATTCGCTAATTAAAGCACATCGTACAATTGATTCGGTGCTACCACAAGAGGCGTCTCTCTGAGACGCTGGAATTCGAGGTCTCAGAGAGACTCGCCTAACGATTGAGGTTCTGCCGAACCTTTTTCCCTCGATGTGCTTAGGCCGACCCTCTTTTAATGTTTTCTGCGAACAATTCGTAGTTTGACTTGTCAGAGTCATGGTTCTTACTCTGGAGTAACTGAGGAACCCCCCTAATATCCATTAGAGGACGATTCCACTTACAAACAAATTTATTTAAGCATGTTTTTCAAATCAACCGCCGCCCCGGCTTCACCTTGTGGAGTGTTGGTGGTCATCGCCATTATTGGTGCCTTGTCAGGCGAGGGGGGGGGGGGGGGGGGGGTTTGCGCACACTGGGTAATCTGCGGACTAAGGGAGGTCGCATCGAGCTTTTGAATTGCAAAAGTTAGACGGATTTACTCGCTTAGGATCTTTGCAATGGAACCGCCTAATCGCTGGTTGATCTTCTTGGAAAATAACTGATCCTCGTCTCGGGTGAGCCCGGTTTATCCATGGTCAATGTACTGTCATGATGATCTGTGAGTGATCGCGAGCAGATGATTTTGTGGCAATTACTAATTTGCTAATACTAAGAAGGAAGGTTGCAAAATTTTCTGGACATGTTGCTGGTGTCCCTTCGCATTGATCGCTTTTAACGGCAATCCTCACGAACCCGCGATCAAGCCTGATGAGTTCGAGCCAATCCTGTTCGCGTGGATGGACTGAGTTTGAATTAAGATCACTTTGATGGCCAGGTGAATTGCCATTCGACGGAAAAACACTTCGACGAAGTTATGACCATGCCCACGGCAAAGCCGCCATACACATGGTCAGTCCTGGGCAACGGACAATCATATCAGCCTCGGCCAGACGGTTCGTTTGATGCGAAGAGCACGAGATCACGGCGATCCCCAAAATTGCTTGAAATCATCGAGGGTTTCTGGTGGTTTGGTCCACTATGACGCCATGGGTGTCAGACCGAGATTGCAGCAAAAAGATCGTTGATGAAGGTGCGATTACTGCTTGGGCTGTGAAGGGAAAATCAACCCACGCTTCACGAGGGAAATTCAAGGCATTTTTCTTGGATCAATCTTGAGGATGACTTTGACACGAACCGAAGTGTTTGAGCATCACCACCAACGAGCCGATCATGGTCGCATCGACGAGCGCAGTTATTCCTGGTTGAAGTCCCGATGATCGTCCCGACGGGGCTCGCTGGAAAGATTATGTTGCCGATCGGAATGTCGATCAATAAACACTTCAGCGTCGAAAAGGAAAACGAGTTGCTGTTGCGATACTACATCGTGGAGCAAAGTTCTTCACAAGGTGAGGATTTGCAGTGCTGTGCGTGGCCAATTGGGCATCGAAACAATTGTCACTGGCATTAGACGTTTCGTTTGGAGAAGACCAATTGTCGAATTTCGCAAAGGGCATTGGGGATGAAAAATTTCAGTACAGCTTCGGCGAGTGCTTTAGCCTGTCAAGGCAAGAAGAAGACAGCCAAGTGTGGAATCAAAAAACAAGCGACTGACCGCGGATGGGCGACGGACTACATGCGAGAAAAGGTCCTATTTAGCAGGGTAAATCCCCGTGCAATCGCCCTGGTTCCTTGTTGTCTCTTGCTGCCTGCGTTCCAGGCGCTCGTGAGGCCGCAGACGGATGAGTTGTCGGTACAAAGCTTTAAAGCAGATTGCCTGGGCGCTCCAACAATATCATTCGGCCTACGATCAACTTGCCGAAGCAGCGCGGTGGATCATTTGATAGTGGTCTTTCAGGACGATTTTCTCCAACACAACGAGTTTGAGCTTTCTAGTTGGATTGCTACCTTTGTTGGCAAACAGGCGTTGTGGGAAGCAGATCTCGACTCAAGCGTCACGCGCGTTTGACGGTGGGAACTCAGTCGCCAACCGTGCCAGCCTGGGGCCGGAAACCCCATAACCCCCCAATTACGTCCCTTTGGCGACGCAAATTCCAGGCCTACGCTGTCCCAAGTGACCCAACTGCGGGAGTAGTGTTCTTACGGAAGACGAATTACGTTCGCCTGTCTTTGGTGCACGGTTTATCACCAGAGGACAGTGACATCACGATAGTGGTATTGCCGCGCGGGCAGGACGCGTCGAACTTTTGGGCGTGGTTCCTTTCAACTACATGTCGTGACAAAATTCGCGGATATTTTGGACGGTTTGTCGAACACGATTGCTTGCAGGCGAGATTGTTTGTTGACTCGGAAGCAAAACGCGAAGTGATCGGGGCTTTATAGATGACAATACTGCTGGACTTTCCCGGCGCTGGCCCCCGTCGGTGTCGCCGACGTAGTTGCTTGAGCCTTCGGTCCAAAGTTCTACCTCGAGCTTTTGAACCTCGAAGGGCAACATTGGATTATTGCCGGGACACCGTTGGGATGAGCAGGGTGGACAGCATGATAGCGAACTTTCAGACGATCGGCCACCGAAATAGTTACAGGTGTCCCAAGGCAACTAACAATTGACGAAGGTTTTGCAACAAGCGGCAAGTCTCACCAAGGTGGTTGCCACATTTTTGATGGCGTGACGGGGCAGTTCGATTCATTACCGGAGTCGATCGATTCCGGAAACCAGAATCACGGACCTGTCGGTACGGAGGCAAATGGGGCGGTTCTAGCAGTGGCAATTGAGGTCACACGTGGCAGGAAAGCCCATTTGGGAGGTGGGGAAGCTTGGGCACACGAGACGGCTTCAGAGGTAATTAATGGAGAGGTTCTAGTCTACTTCTTATGAGGCAAGTTGTTCTGCCCAGGACTTGCTTTCTTTGATTCAACGGATGCATCCGCGTCTAAAATCCATGATTTCTTTTACCCTCCCACTGCTTCCTTGGCTTGCACTATGACCCGAACATCTTCTTTCTGTTCTGCTCTTGGCTTCGTCGTTGTTCCGCTTACCGGATGCGTGGTGACTCAGATAACAGCGTTATCGCACGCCTGTTGGTAGAGGACTGCGGAAGAGGAAGAGGATCGCTCGAGCGGAGAGCGCGAGGAGGGCTGAAGAGGCTCTAAAGAGCGTGCGTCTGGCGAGCAATCAGTGATCGCGATTTAGATTTTTGGCTCATCTCCGGTTCCAGGTGGATTTTCAACGTTGCCATGTCAGTGGCTATCCAGTGATGCGTGGAGGCATCCGGGGCTGGCTTGGGCCGTGCTAAGCATATCGACGAAAAAGGGTTCGTGCGGAACCTCATGCAGGCGAGTCTCTCGAAGATCGCATTTCCAGGCGTCTCGGAGAGACCCGCTACGTCTGTCCACGAATGAATTATGGACGATGTTAGCTTAGCACGGCAAAGCAGCCCCGGGATGCCTCCACGCATCACTGGATAGCCACTGACATGGCAACGGCTTGAAATCAACCTGGATACGGAGATGAGCCAAAAATCTTATTCGCGATCCACTATTGCTCGCCAGACGCACGCTCTTTAGCAGCTCTTCACCTCCTCGCGCTCTTCCGCCTTCGAGCCGAGCCTCTTCCTTCTTCCGCAGTCTCTACAACAGGCGTGCGATCAACGCTGTTATTCTGAGCCAACCACCGCATCGGTAAGCGGAACAACGACGAAGCAGAGCAGAAACAGAAGAAGAAGATTGTTCGGGTCATAGTGCAAGCCAAGGAAGCAGTGGGAGGGTATAAGAATCATGATTTGGACGCGGAATTGCATCCGTTGAACAAAGAAGGCAAGTCTGGCCAGAACCAAACTTGCTTCATAAGAAGAGGACTAGGAACTCTCCATTAATACCTTCTTGAAGCGTTCTCGTGTGCCCAAGGCTTCCCACACTCAAATGGCTTTTCCCTTGCCACGTGTGACCTCATTGCCACTGCTAGAACCGCCACCATTTGCCTCCGTACCGAAGGTCCGTGATTTCTGGTTTCCGGAAATCCGATCGGACTCGGAATGAATCGAACTGCCCCGTCACCCATCACAAATGTGGCAAACCACCCTTGGTTGGAACGACTTGCCGCTGTTCCAAAAACCTTTCGTCTTGTAGTTGCCTTGGGGACACACTGTAAACTATTTTTTCCGGTGGCCGATCGTCTGAAAGTTCGCTATCATGCTGTTCACCGCTCGATCCAACGGTGTTTCCCGGGCATATATCCATGTTGCCTTCGAGGTTCAAAGACTCGAGGTAGAACTTTGGGACGCGAAGGCTCAAGCCACTACGCGGGCGAACCGGACCGGGGGCATTGCCGCCCGGGAAAGTCCAGCAGTATTGTCATCTATAAAAAGCCCCGATCCACTTCGCGGTTTGCTCGAGTCAACAACAATCTCGCCGCAAGCAAATCGTGTTCGACAAACCGTCAAAAATATCCGCGAAATTTTGGTCACGACATGTAGTTGAAAGGAACCCACGCCCAAAAGTCGACCGTCCCTTGCCCGCAGCTGGGAATACCACTATTTCGTTGATGTCACTGTCTCCTGGTATAAAACCGTGTCACCAAGACAGGCGAGCGTTTAATTTCGTCTTCCCGTAAGAACCTACTTCCCCGCAGTTGGGTCACTTGGACAGCGTAGGCCTGGAATTTGCGTCGCCAAGGGACCGTTTAATGGGGTATGCGGGTTCCGGCCCCAGGCTGGCCACGGTGGCGACTGAGTTTCCACCGTCAACGGGCGCCGTGCGCTTGGAGTCGAGATCTGCTCCCACACGGCGTTGCCTCAACCAAAGGTAGCAATCAACTAGAAAGCTCAACTCGTTGTTGTTGGAGAAATCGTTCGAAAGACCATTATCAAATGATCCACGCGCTGCTTCGGCAGTTGATTCGTAGGCCGACATGATAGTTGTGGGCCCAAGGCCAATCTTGCTTAAAAGTTGTTACCACAACTCATCCGTCGTGCGGGCCTCACGAGCAGCCTGAACCGCAGGGCGCAAGAGACCAACAAGGACACCAGGGGCGAGTGCACGGGGATTTACCTGCTAAATAGGACCTCTCCATGTAGTCGTCGTCCCATCGGCGGTCAGTCGCTTGTTTTTGATTCCACACTTGGGCTGTCTTCTCTTGTTGAGCAGGCTTTAAAGCGACTCGCCGAAGTGTACTGAAATTTTTCGATCCCCCATGCCCTTTTGCGAATTCACATTGGTCTTCTCCGGAACGAAAACGTCTAATTGCCCAGTGGACAATTGTTTTCGATGCCCAATGGCCACGCACAGCACCTGCAAATCCTCACCTGTGAGGAATTTGCTCACGTGTAGTATCGCCAGCAATCTTCGTTTCCTTTTCGACCGCTGAGTGTTATTTGATCGACATTCCGAATCGCACATAAATCTTTCCAGCGTTGCCCCGTCGGGGAAGCATCATCGCGGGACTTCAACACAGGTAATAACTGCGCTCGTGCGATGCGACCAGATCGCTTCGTTGGTGTTGATGCTAAACACTTCGGTTCGTGCAAAGTTCATTCCTCAAGGATGAATCCAAGAAAAATGCCTTGATTCCCTCGTTGAAGGCGTGGGGTTGATTTCCCTTTCACAGCCAAAGCAGTAATCCGCACCCTTCATCAACGATCTTTGCTGCAATCTCGGTCTGATCCATGGCGTCAATAGTGACCAAACACCAGAAAAACCTCGATGATTTCAATCAATTGGGGGATCGCCGTGATCTCGTTCTCTTCGCATCAACGACCGTCTGGCCGAGGCTGATATGATTGTCCGTTGCCCAGGCACTGGACCATGCTGTATGGCGGCTTGCGGTGGCGATGGGTCATAACTTTCGTCGAAGTGTTTTTTCCGTCGATGGCAAATTCACCTGCCCATCCAGTGATCTTATTCAACTGCAGTCATCCACAGCGAACACAGGTTGGCTCGAACTTCATCAGGCTTGATCCGTTGAGGATTGCGTTTAAAGCGATCATGCGGATAGGACAACCGCAGACATGTCCAGGAAATTTTGCAAAACCATTCCTTCTAGTATTAGCAAATTTTTAGTGAATTGCCCACAAAATCATCTGCTCCGCGATACTCCACAGGGATCATCATGGAACAGTCTACATTGACCAATGGGATAAACCGGCTTCACCCGGACGAGGATCAGTTATGTTTTCCAAAGATGACTCACCAGCGATGTAGAAGCGTTCCATTGCAAAGATCCTAACGAGTAAATCCGTCTACTTTTGCAATTCAAAAGCTCAGATGCGGAACCTCCCCTTAGTCTCGCCAGCATACCCGTGTGGCGCAATCAGCCCTTGACAAGGACACAATAATGGATGACCACCAACAACTCCACCAAGGGTTGAAGCCGGGGCGGCGGTGCATGATTTGAAAACATGCTTAATAAATCTTGTTGTGTAGTCCATCTGATGTTGCCCGTCGGGTGGGAGGAAGAAAAAAGGGAGATAGAAAAAAAGAGGAAGGGGAGCTGGAAGGATAAATTTCACGATGTTGGTATGGCAAATATTGTCCTAATGGATAATTAGTGGTGGGGTTCAGGATAAGGACCATGACCGACAAGTTTCAACTACGAATTGTCGACCCAGAAAACATTAAAAGTAAAGGGGTATAACGAGCTAATCACATCGAGGGAAAAAAGGTTCGGAGAACCTCACGTAGGCGAGTTTCTCTCTGGAGACTCGCAATTTCCCAGCGCTCAGGAGGACGTATCTGCTATGTGGGTAAGCACCGTATCAATGTGACACTATTAGCGAATTGCGACCGAGGTAGTGCTATCGACCGTGGACTGTAACTAAGAATACAGGTTACGACGGAAGAGCTGCACCGGAGGTTTTTGAAGCATGGCTCTCGTATCCAACCATTGGATTATTTGGTCGCAGCTGTTTGCTCAAGAACATACACACGAGTTTGCGGGGACATACAACACCATTAACAAGTCTCGATATTGCTCATACGTCCCAATATATTCGTCGATACTTAATCTAATAAACATTCCGACCACTTCGGTTTCCTGGCAACATCTGAGTCTCGCGTCCTCGCGCTCGCGTGCCGGTGCCGGGCACGTTCTCAATTGTTGAAAACCCCTTGGACACAATGAAGCCTACTCCCCGAGTCTGGCCCTGACTCGCGGCGCCCACTTCGTCGGATGAATCTTACCCGAAACCTTGGCTTGTTCTTCGCGAACACGTAAGGTTCCGATATAGAGTACCATTGAATTATGCTTCGTGTGTGCGGGAACTTACGGTTAAGGGGCGTTTTGCCTAGCGAGGGGTGGGGACGGGATGTAGGTTTCTTGCACCGGTCGCCGGCGCTTGGCGCCAGCATGTCGTCCTCTCGCGCGCCAGGGTTTCGAAAACGCATCTCACCGTTAGAGTTGGATGTAGGCAGTTTTTGTGGATGTCGTAGTTGCCTATGGGACGCGCTCTTGGATCTTTAAGCCTAGAAGGAGCTCAGTATCGGTAACGATCACGGGGGTGGTGCGGCTGGCATGACAGGGCCTTGGTGATCCGCGGACTCGGCAAGTTGTTTTAGATCGCGAGCGTGTCGCTGGGCATCGCGTCATGCAAGACAGAGATATATAGTCCTTCCCGCTGATCGTTTTCCGGTAGATCCTGAAGCCTCATCAGAATCGTGCCAGTTTTCGGTGACAACAGCGCTCGCGACGCCGTACTGTGGCCACGTATTTGGATTGCGAGAAAGAGTTTCCAACCGGATCTTTCCAGATCTGGATCCCATGTCGGAATGTTTCTCCGGAATCCTGAATATCCTCATCGGACGGCTCAGGGAGTTGGTCGTTGAGCGTTTGCACCGGTTTGTTGTGATTCAGGTCGTTGTACCAAGGCGGTTTTGTGTGGATCCGCTTCGTAAGCGCTCTCCTTGCCATGGGACCACGAGGGAAATGTCGGCTTGGCATCGGGCAGCGCGCGATCGGCGGTTGTCGTCTGCCAAAGTAATCCGAATGGCTCGCCCGTGCAGATGACTTCTTGGGCGCGGGGTCGGTTCAGACCAAACCCAGGTTTATTGCTGGGCTTTCTTCGGGCTGCGGAACCAAAACGATGGGGTCGAATCCAGCTCGGCCGCGTCAAGGTTGGTCGTCTGTTTTCCGCATTTGGCGTGCATGGCGATCAGCGCCGCCACGGGGGGTTTTCGGGTCTGCAGTCGTCGCCGGCATTTGGCGGACCGTGGCGGACCGTTTAACACCGTCGGCAATGCCGCACAACCAACTGAGCAGTTTTTGGGAAATTGCCGGTTTCTTGGCGGACCAATGCTGACGTTGCTGAGCCTATCCAGTCCAGCAGAGGCTGGCTCGTTTGTGGGCGTTGGAAAATCGCGGTACGGTATCGGGTAATCCTCCGAGGCTGCCATCTCTCT
>Ga0163217_1117725_pt1 | contig 12834 bp, 30 predicted proteins | sample SynspAceP_FD_185933 | JGI IMG/M metagenome (GOLD analysis project Ga0163217, IMG submission 185933) | Saline lake microbial communities from Ace Lake in Antarctica - Synechococcus sp. Ace-P (PacBio error correction) | ecosystem: Environmental > Aquatic > Non-marine Saline and Alkaline > Saline ... | reverse complement strand
TATTGAATGTTTTTTGCTTCTATGCTATTGTTAGGTTGCGGTTTTTTTATTTTTTTGGGTTATGGAGTGTTTGTTTATTTTTAATCCGCTTACTGGGTTAGGATCTTTTGTTTTAATTTTGTATGTCACAGTTTTATCCAAAAGATGGTGGTTTGTGTAGGTTCTTGCATCATATTTGTGTTTTGCCGTGGAGTTGCCAATCTCTTTTTTTTGGCTGTTATTTCGGATGTTACGTTTTTCTGGTTCCGTGAGTATTTAAGTGTTGTTCTGTATTTGGGTTTGTTAGTGCTACCATTAATTGTTTGTTAGTAGGGCTTCGTTGTTCCTTTTATTGCCACCGGGTTGGGTATGGTTTATTATATAAATGGGTTTTTATGGCTGTTTATCATTTGCAAGGGAAACTTGTTGTTTTAGGTAACTTTTGGCTTCCTTGATGATTTTTTTTTTTTTAGTTTGCGGCAGTTTTAATCAATTTTTATTTGATGGTTATTTTTGATGTAGTTATTTGGGAGATGTGTTTATTTTACTGACCTTACTATTGTTTTGTTTCAAAATTATTCCGTATCGTCTTTCTGGGTTTATTATGTATTGTAGCGGGTTGGTTTTTAGGTCCTGTGCGTCGTACAGTTACTGTTTACGTTTTTTATTTATCGTGTGTTTGTGGGGTTCAATGATTTTATGCCCATTGATTTTTTGGGGGTATTTGTTTTTGTGGCCAGTGCATCCATTTGATCAATCGTTTTTTAGGGATAATTTTTTTAATTGGGGTAATTTGGAGTTAGGGTGTGACACCTTTCTGTTTAATTTTTTTGGTTTCGGATTGTTTGTCTGGGATGGATTGGGGTTGGTGAGTTGAATATTTTGTTTGGTTCTTCGTTGGTCTTTCCTTTTGGTTGATTAGAAGATCGGCTGTTGGTATTTTTTTTGGGTTTCGATGTGTTCAGGGTTTGGGTGGTATGAAATTTTTGGTTGTAGGGCTCAAAAGGTATGTGACGCAAGGCATTAATTAATTTGTTTTTTGAGTTGGAATATTTTTTTTAGTAGACTTTTGATTCAAGCTTTTCAGCATTTATGTGATATAATTTCTAAATGGGGGGATATTTGCTTTTTTTTTAGTTTTTTAGTTTTTTGGCCGCGATGTCGCCTTTTATTTATTTGTTAATGGATTTTTTTCCGTTTTATTTTGTTGATTATCTTTTTGTTGTTTTAACGTTGGATTTCGCTATTTTCGTGGTTTGTTTGTTTTTTTGATGTATTTTCCTTTTGAAATTGGAGGGAAGGTAGGCTGGTGGTTGGTAGGGAGGTTATGTATTGTGGTTGATTGTGGATGGTACCGGATGGGTGGTATGGGATTTAAGGATCCAGTTGGGCTTGATTTTTGCTTAGGTGTTGGTGGAACTTTTTTGGTGGTGATTTTAGTGGTTTTTTTGGTGGGTTGTAGGTATTTCGGGATAGGTTTTTGTGTTTCTTCGTGGCGGGTTGGTTGTGGGATGTTTTAGGTAGATGGTGAAAGAGTTTGTTGTGTATGGTGATTGTCTGGGTATTTTGTAGTGCGGAGAATCTTTAGTAGAGGGGGTGGTGTTTTGGTGAAGGAGCGTTTTTAGTTCGAACTTTGGTTGTTGCTGTTAGGGGCTGGGTGCGTATTTTAGGCGAGAGATAATTGGGTGGACAGAGTTTGGTGGTTGGGGTGTGCTTGGTACTAATTTGCTTTTGGGGCGGTGAGTTATTGTTAGGTTTGGGGAGTGGTGCTATAGGTGTAGGTAATGAAGTTTGTGTTGATGAATTTGCTTTGGTCTTACTTGCGGGTTTTACAGAAATTTTATGTGAACGAAATTTTCTTTAGAGGTTAGGTGTGGATTGGTTTCCCGTTGATTTGTTGGGGGTTGGGGGATGTTTGTTGGAAGTTGCGGAGTTTGGGTTTTTGGTTGGCTTTGTTCTATTTGTTGTGGTGGGGTGTATGTTTTTATTGGCTGTTGGGGGGTGGTTTTGGGGGGATATTGGTTGTGTTATTATGTGTTGTGGGGTGATTTTGGTATGTTTTGGGTATTGAATTGAGAAGTTTAATAAGAGGTTAACAGTTTATTTTTGTCTTTTGTTGTATTGAATTGTTATTTACGTGGGTTGTTAGTGTGGGTTGGTTGTGTTATAGGGTTTGGTTGAGAGGGGGTGTTGCGGTTGGGTTACTTGGGTTTTTTTTTGTTTGAATTTAGTGTGTTTTTTTTTTGTGGGTTTCTTTTTTTTTTGTTTTGTTTTTTAATTTTAGTTTTGTTTATATTTAGCTTGTTGTCGTTGATTTGAATTTTTTATTTGTTGTTCATGTTTTCTGTTTATGTTTTTCGGAATGTTTATTTGATCTTTATTTGTTGTTTGTCTTTGTTTTGAATAAACTTTATAGGGTTATTTGTGTATCTTTTTTTTGTTTTTAGTGAAAGAAATTTTTGTGGATTTTTTATTTTTTGATTTTTGTTTTTTTTCGGGCTTCTTTTTCATGATAAGGTCGTATCGTGTCATATGTTATTTGCTGTGATTTTCGTTCTGTTTCATAGTGATTGGCTAGGATATATTGACTTTCAGTTTTGTCTTGGAGCTTTTTTTGATGTGGGTGTAAATCTATGTTAGAATTATTCTGTTTTGTTGTTTTGATCGTTTTTTGGATAATTTTGGGTTGGATTTTGTATTTATTATTTGATTATTCATCTTGTGGGATTTCTTGTTTACTTTTTTGTGTTTTTTTTTACTTTGTTGTTATCTTTTATGTTAGTTTTTGTTTGTTGTTTATTTTTTGTCTTTTGTTATCTTGCTTTTTTGGCACTTATTGTGGTCTGGTTGTTTTTTTTTGTTTTTTTTTTTTTGTTTGTTATTATTTGTAATTGTTGTGGTTGTACTTGTTCTTGTGGGGTTTTCATTTGATGGTTAGTTTTAGTAGTTTGGTTTTATTTGGGAGTGGATTGTTTTCGTTCGTGAACAATGGTAAGTTCTGGTATTCGTTGGCCGTCTTTTTGTTGGGTTTATTGTAATTGTTTTTGGGTGTAGTTTTAATTGGGAGGAAGGTACGAGGTAGTGGTGGTTTGGGTTGGCAGTGGGTTAGGGTTGGGTGTGTTTGTCTCTGCGTGGTTGGTTTACGTGTTGGTGTAAGTTGGTTTAAGACTTTGGGAGGTTTGGGGTGGTTGGTTTTGGTGTTTTGGTAATTGGTTGTAGTAGATTTGTTTGTGTTTTGAGTTTTAGGTGGTTCAGTGGGCTATGTAGGTTTATGCGATTTTATTGGACGGGGTTGGTTAATTTGGTGGGGTGTGTTTTATTGGCTGTATTTTGGGTGTTGGTGTTTGGTGGGTGTAGTTTGGGGGTCAGATGGTGGGGGTTGTTTGGTTTGTTTGTGTGGGGTTTGTGGGTTATTATGTGTGTTTGAATTGCTTTGGGGAGTAATTGGTTTTTGATGGGTTGGTGGTGTGGGTGTAACTTTGGGGGTGGTTGTGTTTTTTTGTATCCTTTTTGGTTTGGGGGGTTGTTGTGTTGGTCTGTTAATGTTTTTGTTGGTGTTGTTTTGGGTTTTGGTGTGGTTTGGGTGTTGTTTTGGTTTTGTGGGTGGGGTTGTGTGTTGTTGTTTGGGTTTGTAAGAGTGAGGTTTGGTATGCTGACTGGTATCGGTAGGAGTTGGGGATGTGTTTGTGTTTGGCTTTTTTTTGGTGTGCTTTTTGGTTTGGGTGTTGGGCGTTTTATGGGGGTATGTTTGTTTTGGGGGCGTTTTTTTCATTCTGTTTGTGTGTTGTGGGTGGGGTTGGATTTTTTGTATGATGGTTTCTTTAGTATTCGTTTTTGTGTGCGGATTTGGTATTGGTGGAGTGGTTATTTTGTCTTAACGTTTGGTTTTGATTTGGGGTGGTTTTATTTTGGGGGTTTGCGTTGAGGTTGCGTGAGTTTCTTGAAGTGTTGAGGTTTTGGGGAGCTTTTTTGTTTGTGGTATTGCGTTGTTTAATGTTTCAGGGTTAGTTGCCTTGAGGTTGGGTTTGATGGTTTTTTGTCGGTTGGAAGTGGCCGGAGGGTGGGGGTGGGTTGTCGGTTAATTTGTTTTTGGTTTAACTTTGGCGTTCTGAATTTTGTGGTGGGATGTGTATTTCTATGGCCGGTGTTTTAGTTTGTGGTGTGGGTGTATCCGGCGGTAGAGTGTTGAGATTTTATGTGGGGTTCGGTTTGCAGTTTATTTATTGGTGAATGTTTTATATGGTATGTCGGGGTAATTGTTGAATGGTTTGGGTTTTGGAGGCTTTTTGGGGGGGTAAGTTTGTGTTGTCGTTGGAACCGGATTTAGTGTAAGATTTGTACTGTTAGGGTATTCGTTGTAAAGGTGGGTTTATTTGACGGGCCGTTTCGTGTGGGGGATTTTGTTGGTTTAGTGGGTGGGGTGTGAGTTTTGGGATGTTATGGTTCAAGTTGTTGGCAGGTTTGTACTTGGGGTCATTTCTCAGAGTTGTTTTTGTTTGTAGCTTTGTTGTGATTTTTGGTGTTGCTTTTTTTTTTGGTTTACAGTTTGTCATTTTTGGTTTTATGTTTGGTGTGTTTTTGATTTGTTAGAGTTTTTTGTATTTGGGGATTGGTTTTGTATTTGGTGTGGTGTTTTAGTGTATGGTGGGTTTGGTGTGTAGATGTATATTTAATGGGGGTGTTTCTAGGCTTGTGTGGATTGTGGCTGTTTTGGGCAAGTGTGTTTGGTTTTTTTATTGGTTGTTTTTGGGTGGTAAGCGTTGGAACGTGGGTAATTGGTGGTTTTGTTGGGTGATTTTTTGGTTTGTTATTTTTGGTAGGTATTTTTTGGTTATGTTTTTTTTGTATTGGTGTTTTTTTGGTGTTAGAGACTTTGAATGCCGGCTGTGATTGTTGGGGTTTGTGGTTCGTTGTTTTGATTGTTGGTCGGGTTGAGTGGAGTGGTGTTCTTGGTGTTTTTTCGGGGATTTTGTATGTCGGATTTTGGTTCGGATTCTTCGGTTTGTGTTCATGACGGGTTGTGTGTGGTGTTTTGGATGTTTTGTGATGTAGGTGTTGGTTGTGTTTTTTGGCGCATTGTTGCCGGTGATGTGTTGGGCTCTATGGTTGTTATGGTTTTTGGTGTCACCCTGAAGTGTTGGGTTTGTAAGTTCGGGTTATGGTCGGCCTTGGTTGTTTTGTGATGTGTTTGGTTGTGGGTGGTGGTTCCGTGTGGTATTTGATTTGAAGAATTGTGGGGAGCTTTTTGTTTTTAAGTGGGGGGGATGTGGGGGGTAGTGTTGTATTATGTTGGTTTAATAGCTTGGGGTTCTGTGGTATGTAAAGATTTTTGTAGTGACGATTTCTTCTTTAGTGGTGTTGCCTTCCCTTTGTTCTGGTGGAGTGATTGGCGTGTAGTGAGGAGTCCGTCGGTTGGTTTAGAGCGCTTGAGGGTTCATTTATTGGAATTTTTTATGGTATTTGTTTAATGGCTGCGGGAATTTTCATTGTTTAGGAGTTTTTAGTAGGTTATGTTTTTTCGATTTGCACTCCTTTGGGCAGTTAACGGGATAATTTAATTTTTTTATTTATCGTAGCTATTTGTTTTGAAGTTTTGGGTTTAAACTTTGATTTCTTTTTAAATTAGTTTTCCTTCATCTTTTGTTTTTTCTTGTTGTGTGGCTGTTGGTTCCGTTGAAGGAGTTCGGAGTTCTGAGGGAGTTCGAGGATCCAATACTTTAAAGATATTCGGGGAATGGGTGGTTGACTGGGTTTGTGTATAAACTAATGGCATTGGTAGGGGTATGGTGGTTATTGTTTAGAGGTATTGGTGGTAGCGTGGGGGTTTATAAGGGTTTTGGGCTTGTTTGATTTATATCCCGAAGTATTGGGAGTTTGAGTGATTCGTTTTTGAGGTTTGGAGTTGAGGGAGTATTTGGTTTCAAGGGTTTTGTGATTTATAAGTAAGGTGAAGGATCGAAAAGTTGCCTTGGGTATAGAATTCGATGGTATGAGCCATTTATGCCTATTGCGGTTTTGGCGGTAATGTTTTTTGGCGTTATGTTTCGAGTGGTTTTTATTTGGTGTCCCTTTGGGAAGTTATTTGGCTTTGTATTTGAAGTTTGGAAATTGGAGTTTGGTCCAAAGTTTTTCTTTCGTGACCTATGTTCCCTGTGCGGGTTTTTTATTGGGAGTGGAGTGGCTATCGGGGCCATTGATTGACATGAGGGCTTTTGCCGGATGTTGTGGTTGGTTTGGAAGCGGCCTGATGAATTTTCGGTTGTTCATTTAGGCGTTTGTATTTCAGGCGGGAAGTGGTTTATTCATTGGAGGTTTAGGATGAGGGGGCTTTACTGCTTTTTGCTTGAGGTTTGTTCAATTTTTTCAGTGTGGCGCTATTGTTTGTTGTTGTTTGGAGGCGTATTTTATATATCTATCATTTGAAGGTACTTTTATTGACATTGTTAGTTTGCGGATTGAGACAATTGAATTGGGGAGAATGATTTAGGGCGTGGGCGAGTGGTTGATGTAGGATCGCGGTATGGTCGCAATTAAGTAAACGCCGGTTTTCGTTATTCAGTCCATTGTAGCAATGTTGTGGGATTTATATTTGATGAATAATTATGTTTTTCATATGTTTTTTGTGGGATTTGTTCTGGGGTTGGGGAGTAGTGGATTTGTTGGTAGGGAGTGGGTTGGGCTTTTTGTTATAGGGGTTTGTTGTTTGCTTACTGTTTTGGTTGGTGTTTTTTTCTATTGGGTGTTTTTTGTTGTTTTTTATTTGGTGCTTATTTGGGTGTTTGGAATTTTTTTTGTTTATTGTTCTTGTTTTCGGTTGGTTTGGGTGGTTCCGTTTTTTGGCTAGGGGTTTTGTTCGTTGTTGGTTTTGTTTGGTATGGTTCCGTTTGTGAGGTTTTTTTTGGTTTTTGTGTGGATGGATTTTTGTTTGCCAGGTGTGTTATCTTGCTTTGGGGGAGTTTTCATGTTTTTATTGTTTGCGAGGGGTTTTTTTGTGGGTTTGGTATTTTAATTTATTTTGTCAGATGATTTTTGGGTTTTGGTGTTTGCTTGTTGTTGTTTGTTTATTAGTTGTTGGTTTATGGGTGATTGGTGGGAGGTGTTGGTTTTGTGATTTTGTATGTGGTGGTTTGGGGTGGTTTCGGTTTTTTGCGTGGTTAGGAGAGTGTGTTTGTTTGAGGTTATTGGGTTATTCGGGTGAGTGTGTTCGGGGAGCTTGTTATTTGCTGGATTGTTTGAATGGTTGAGGTGTGTTGATTTGTTTTGGTGAAGTAGGGTTGGTTTTTGGTTTCTTGTTTATATGGTTGGCTTTTTTGATTGGGAAGTTGGTTTTTTGGTTTTTCAGTTGGAGTTGTGTTATTTGGTCGTTTTTTTTTGTTGATGGAGGTGTTTTGGGTGTTTGTACTTTCTTTGGGCTTTGTTGAGTATTTTTTTATTTTTCTTGAGATGGTTTTTGAGTTGTTGAATTAATTTAGTTGTCTTTGGAGCGTGTTGTTTGGGCGTGTGTTTCGTGGTTGTTTGGACCTGTTTGGTGTCATTTGGAGGAGGTTTTTGGCAGGTTCTTAGTGGTCGGTTTTGTTTTTTTTTGGTTGGGAGTTGTTTGGGATAGAGTGGTGAGTTTTTTATTTCGGGATGGGTTGTTTGGTTTGTTTTGTGAGGTGCTTGTTTGTTTGTGTTGTTTTTGGTTTTTTAGTATCGTTTTTTAATAATTGTTGGTCTTGTTTGGGATTGGTTATTGTGTTATATTTTGGGGTGTTTGTGGTTGGGTATTTTGGCATTGGGGGTGCGGGATTTTTTTGTGATGGGTTGTTGGGGTTTATTGTTGTTAAGTGGTTGGTGTAAAGCAAAGGAGTGGTGCCGGTTGATTATTGGAAGTTGTTTTGGTAGTTGTATTTTAATATTGTGTTTGGTTGTTTATGATTGGTATTGGGTGCGGTGTCTGTTTTGGTTATTTTGTTTTATTGGTAGGGGTTGGATTGTGTTTGGTTTGGTTTTGCATGTTGTTTGTGTTTGTTTCTGGGAGGTTGTATTGGTTTTTTTTGGGCGTTTTTCTTGATTCGTGGTGCTTATTTTCTTTTTCTCATGTATGTTTAGTGTGGTTGTGGGGTTGGGGTTGGGTTCTGATATTGGCGGTTATTGGGGGGGTTAGGGTTTTTTGTTTGCTTGGTGGGATTGATATGCTTGAGGTTTTTTGGGAAATTCGATTTTTTGTGGAGGTTTTTCATTGTTTATGGTTGTGTAGTTGGTTTTTTTAGTAATATTTTTAATCTTGAAGTCCAGTACTTTATGGTTGATCTTTTTTGTGTGGGAGATTTGGGAAGGAGTTTGTTTTTAGAATTGTTTGAGTGTGCTGGTGTTTATGGAGGATGTTTTTTTCTGGGTATTGGTTTTGGAAGTTTTGGGGATGTTGAAGTTTTTTTTGGTTGATTTTGTGCTGTTTCTGAGTCGGTATTTTATTGTTTTATGCAGGTTGTGTACTAATATGATAGAAGTGATTTTTAGTTTTGTATGTTTTAGCTTTGGGTTGCAGGGTTTTTGGTCATTTTTATTGTTAATTGCATGGTTGTGATATTTTGTTCATTTTTGTTTTGTAGTTTTAATTGCTGTCAGCAAGACGATTTTGGGTGGGATGGTTAATAATTTGGGAGTAGTGGTTTTTGTTGTTTTTGCATTTGTGGTCTTTTTAGAATACATTTGGATTTGTTGTGGTTGGGTTTATTGTTTGGGATTTTTTGTCAATTAGTTTTTTAGAGCTGTTGGTTAGGTGTGTTATTGGTATGGTTTATCGGTTTCTGATTTCTTTGGAAGGTTATGGTGTGTGTTGGGAGGCCTTTTGGTTTTTTCTTTTTTTGTAATTTGTTTTAGAGTTTAGGATTATGGGGTTTTGATGCGTATTTGAATAGGCGTTCTGGATGTAGGTTGTTTTGGAGGGATGTTTTTGAATTGGTATGTTATGTGATTGAAGTATGGTGTCCAATGTAACTTACTGTATTGGTCTGATTGCATAAATTAGACCTTTTAGGTAGTCGATTTGGGTGTTAGCATTTTTGACTGTTTGTTTTTGAATGGTATTTATTACCGTTTTTGATTCGTTTATATTTTTTTTTTATGGAATTAATGTGGTGGGTAGTTTAGGTTGATTGGGTTTTTAGAGTATTTGGTGGGTGTTTTCTTTTTTTGATTTATTGTTGTTCTTTTCTGCTTGTTTTTTTTCTAAATTGAATGTTAGTTGACCTAGAAAATTTGTTTTTTGCTTTGTTTTGATCGGATTTCTGTTATTTATTTTTTGAATTGGATTATTTTGGTTTGGGTTGGATTTTTAATAAATGTGGTTTTTATTTTATAACATTGTTTTTTGTAACTGATAGTTATTTTGTTGTGGGTTGGCTTTGTTGAGTTGATTTGTTGTGTGACGCTGTTGTTGCCAGATAATGTATGTTGTAGGTTTTCTTGTTTTTTGGGGGTCTATTTTTTGGCTTGTTTTGAGTGCGTTTTTTTTGTAGACACTGTGTATTATTAACGTTACCTTATAGGGGTTGAGGTTTGTTTGTTTTAAGAAATGGTGTTTTTAAGTTTTGCGTTGTTTTGAAATTATTGGTTTTAAATTTTGGTGTTTATTTCTTTAAGGGATTTTTTTGGTTTTGTTCAGGTGAGTTTTTTAGTGTTATGTTTGGGTTGTTTATGCCGTTTTGTTTTTGGTTCTTTTTCTTCGTGGTGTGTTGCTGTTTTCTTCTTATCGTATGCTAATATTATTGTGGTTTATTTGGTTATAAAATAGTTGTATTGATTCAACTATTGTATTTTGATTTATTATGTTTTTTATTTTTGATTATTATTTTGTTTTTTTTCATTGTTTTTCTCTTTTGTATCGTAATAGGGAAGAAAGCGCTTTTGTTATTTTAAAATTAATTATTTAAGTGGAACTTTTTTGTGGTAGTGTTTGAAATTTTTTAGGTAGCGATTTTCTTGTGAGCTGTGATTTCAGGCTTTGAGGTTTTATAGTGGACGTAGGTATTCATTAATTGGTTGTGTTTTTGGACCAACATTGGTGGTGGTTGCTTCTAAGTTCCTGCTATGGAGTTTGCTGAAATTTACTTTTTTATTTATTAACTAATTGCTTTTAGGTGATTTTATTTTTGACCTTTAGTGTTGATTTATTAGGAGTCAGCCATTTGGGGGTTAATTGTTTGTGTTGGATTGGATAAAAGGCCTGGCAGTATTTCGGTGATTGAATATGTGGCTTTATGTATTATGTTGTAGTTTTAAGGTCCTTGGTTTTTATACTTTTTTTAGTATCTAGGAGTTTATTTTTGTTTAATTTGGAGTTTTGCTTCGCGCTTGATGTTTACCTCTTTCTATTGGTTTTTCCATTTGTTAGTTTTGGGGTAGGAGACTTTTTTTAATGGTGAGGTTTTGAAATACTACTATTTGCTTGTGTTTGTGAGTTTATGCGATTTGGTGCGCGCTGGGCTGATTTGTCGGCTTGATGGTTTTTGCTGAGGTTTCGAAAGTTTATTTTGGTCAGCCTTAATGTTGAGCTAAGGGAGTGGGAGTAGTTCCTTTGGCAGTTTTTTTGTGTCATGGAAGACGTTTTATATGTGCAATGAAACACGTTTGGCGGGTCGCGTGGAGCGTTCTCTTTTGATTTATTAAGTTTGTTTTCTGGCTGCTTGCTCAAATGGAATTAGAGTGTCGATGTGTTCGGCTGTTACTGTTTAAACTTGTTGATTGGCTCGGGGTGGGTGGCGATTTAAATAGGTTAAATGAGTTTGTATAGAGTTGTTATGTCTGGTGTTTGCTTTAAGAGTGTTATTGAGTTGGGATTGGAATACGTCGGATTTCTTATATGATTTGGTTTGGGGTGGTGTTGTTAGTGGTGCTACAGGGACGTATTTCGTTGGGAATTTTGTGTAGGTTTTGATGCGAACGATGCAGGCAATGTAGGACTTTTAGGGTGCTGTTTTGATTGTTTGTCATAAAAATTGTGAAGATGCATATTTAGTGGTGAATGTGAACTGTATGCGTGTTTTGTTTCGTAGTTAGTTCTTTTTTTACTTGTTTGTAGGGAAGAATGGGTTGTGTGAGTGGGTTTTATGAAGCGTGGATCGGGACTTTGCGGGTAGGTTTGGTTTTGGTTGTTCGGAGTTTTGGGTTACTTATGGTGGCTGGTAAGGGCTAGGGGGTGTTTGTTTATTTATTTTTGTTTGTAAAGGCCTTTGTTTTAGATGGTTTTTTTTTTTCGCGCTTTTTTGGGAGTCAATCGAGTACATATATATTTAGTTCGAAACTAATCGGCTTGGATATTACGGTATGGTATGACTAGAAGTCGTGAAAGTCTCATTTTTAGTAATATTGTCGTGGGTTTGTGAGGATGGGAATAGATATTTAGTTTTGTTCTTCAGGTAATGATTGATGGTATTCGTCCTTTGGGTGTTTGTTCTTCGATGTTGTTATGGGTTGATTTTATATGAGATTGGGTTTTAGAGTATTTGAGTATGGAAATGATTTTGGCTGTTCTGGTTACCGGTGTTTTTGTTTATTTCAGTAAATTTATATTGGAGTCAAGTGTGGAATTGGTGGGTAGTGTGTGGGTGTGGGGGAGTGTGTTTTTGTTGTTGTTTGCGTGTTGAGCTAAATGAAACGGTTATTTTCCTTGATTGCCTTATTGGTTTGGCGAGGGTGGTACCTTTGACTATGTGTATTGCTTTTTGAATGGTATCGGTGTTGATCTTCTGGTGCACTTAATTGTGGTTGTTTTAAATTTCAGTCGTAATATGTTTAGTATCCTTAGTAAGGTTATTTGCGGATGATTGTTATTTTAAATAGTTGATGGGAGGATGTATATGGGCTTAATTTTGGGATGAATCAGGGAGATTGCGAGTGTTTTTAGCAAGTATGAGGGATCGCATTTGAGTTTATGTTGAGATGTCGTTGTTAATTATAGTTTTTTAGTCCTATCGGAAGACGGAGGTTAGTTAGACTTGGAGAATGTCGATTTAAGATGAATTTAATAGCTGTGGTTTTGTTTAAGAGTAGCTCCGTATGGCGTTATGTCCCATGATTAGTTTTGTGGAGCTACTGGGTTTTTGGGGCAGGTAGGGTGAGGTGGGCCTAGATTGGGATTAGTTAGGGAAAGTCGAAGTATGTAGTTGTTAATGAGTTTGGCTGACGCGAGTGGTAATCAAGCGATGAAGGATGTACGGTATTCTTGGATACAGGGTTTGTTGGAATCAAGGTTTAAAATTTAAGAGGAGTTCGTTATGTGCGGCCAGTTTGGGATTGTAGAATGGAGGTCCTCAATTAAATTATCGAAGTGGGTTTTGGAGACCGGACTTAGTATTCTGCCCGAGTGGGTTTGTGAAAGTTCGAAGCGTATTCTAAGGGAATGGTTTTAGTAGTGTGGGTATGAATTATGGTTGGGCTTATGCCGGATTGAGGATTTTTAAGGTTAGTTTACGAAGTTGTAGTAACGGGAAATTTCAGGGAATTGGGCATTGGTAATTGCATCGACTTGAAATGAAAACGGGGAAGGATAGACTGGAGAAATATTAGGAATTATGGTAAAGAGTATTGAATGCAAGGTGTTCCAAGTTAATTGGTCATGTATGGGATTTATTTCTTTTCTGCGTAAATTATAGGTTTTTATTTTAAAATAACCAAGTTAGTAGCTAATGAATTTGAAACGTAGCAAAACTGTTAAAAAACTTGGGAAAGAAGTTTTTCTCTTAAAAGTGTATGGGCCTATGGCGGTTTTGTCGTTTTTTAGTTTATTCTGATGAAAATAAACGTTAGGGGATTGCAGGAGTAACGTGTATTGGTAAGGTTTGGGGGGGTCAAATTTTTTGTTTTCTGAGTGGC
>Ga0163217_1055348_pt1 | contig 12834 bp, 17 predicted proteins | sample SynspAceP_FD_185933 | JGI IMG/M metagenome (GOLD analysis project Ga0163217, IMG submission 185933) | Saline lake microbial communities from Ace Lake in Antarctica - Synechococcus sp. Ace-P (PacBio error correction) | ecosystem: Environmental > Aquatic > Non-marine Saline and Alkaline > Saline ... | reverse complement strand
GATGCAGATCGACCCGGTTCATGGGACGATCCACCGCCTTATGTGGCCGCGATCGGCATACCGCTGTTGATTGCGCCCGTTTGCAGCATGGGGATCCAGCGGGCGCATGTGCAGATGGCGCGAACTGTCTCGGACGAGAAACCAGTTATCTGCGCCAAACCATGCACGACCCTGACGGGCCTCAGCAATCGCCGCGCCTTCTTTTGCGCGGGCCGGGGCGCTGCATTGCGGCATTTGGGCGCGCGCGGGCGAGGTGTTTGCCTGGCGCGATTGCGGATATCGGACAATTTCAAACGGATCAACGATTCCTCGGCCCATCATTGTGGGCGACGACGTGCTGAGAAGCCTCTCCGCGTTATTGCGCACTTGCGCCGAAGGATTCCGTTTCCCGTGGCCGCCCTCGGCGGGGAAGAGTTTTGCGATGGAGGGGCATTTTGCCAATGAGAGCGTTGGCGCGCTTGGTGGTTTTTTGAGGCCTTGTCGGGAAGTGGCGTTCCAGCGCCCCGGTGGCCATGACGTGACGGTCAGGCCTGCTGGTTGCGTGGGCGGAATGCGGAGACGCTTTTCGCCATGCTGGACCCGCGCCGAACCGGGCGCTAGTCAGTCCAAGGCGGCGGGGCCAAGAACCGCGCTGAAATGGCCGAACGCGACATGACTGCGGGGTTTTGTTGCATAGGCTGACGGGCCGGCCGCAGGGTCAGGCCGATCGCGGGGGCAGCGAGACGCGCCGCAGCAGGCGGTTCGAAGGGCGTTTCGTAAAGCTGGTTAGGATAGGGGGGGTGGGGGGGGGCGGGGGGGAAAAAAAAAAAAACGCGGCTGTTGGCCAACGCAGCAAGGTGGCGAAGCATGATGGCGGCGGCGGGCAGCGTGGGCGCGAACGTTTCACCACCATGGACCCCGAATCACCGGGCACCAGGAACGGGTGCAAGCAGGTAGGCCGAATAGCTGGAATCGCCGGAGCGCCTGGCAGGACGGTGCGCGGGACCGGGTTGCGGTAGATTCTCCCTGCGCCGCGACGGCGAAGACGAGCGTTCGCGGCAGGCAGGGCCGCCAGAGCGGCACGCGGCGGCGCGGCGCGGGCGACCGTGCAGCGGCAGGGCCTTGGCGATGAGGCAAGCCGATGCCGAAATCGAGCAGGATAGGTCTGACCGTAAAACGCGGCCGCCGTTCCCGGGGCCGAAAATGCCGGCGAGCAGTGAAGGTGGCGATTGAGGGGCGCCGATTCAGGCGGCGCGTGCGGTGGCGGGCCGCAGGAACAGGGTCAGCGCGAAGAAGCGCGTAGAACAATCATCTCGAAATTCAGCGTCAACCGACGAAGAGACGGCTGGAGCGTGCCGGGACAGGTCTGGCGCGGGGATGAAGGCGAAGCTTTTCACGATGGCGGCGAACGAGAGATCGGCACGCGGGAGGAGCCTTGGGGCGCACGATGCTACGAGCACGGCGAGCGCGTTGCGTCCCAGTATAGCGGCACCGATCCGGGCGCGCGCTTTGGGATGAAACCGGGCCGGGGATTTCATTCGGGCGCGGTCGTGTAGGTACCATGATGAAACCGGAGAGCACGAAGAAGAGGTCGACGCGGCCTTGCCGACCTCGAAGCGGCCCACGCCGAAGCCGGGGTCGGCATGCAGGAATTCGAAGACGTGGAAGGCGGACGACGGCATAGGCCGCAAACGCCCGGCAAAAAACGCCCGCAAAACTGTAATCCGCCTCAGGAAAGGCGCCGTCTCCCGTGTCATTGCCTGCCTCTCGCATATCCATGCCGGGCGGCCCGCACAGGACGGGTCAGCCGCCGCGCGGCGATGGCCTCGGCAGGGGGACAATGCGCTCATCATAGAGGGGCGCGGCAGAGGATTGGTGCGGAGGGACGGGTCGTTCCGGGCGGCGGCGCGGCAGGGCGGTTAATGTCGGCTGTGCTTGGCGACGGCCGCCCGAGGCGATGATGGGGATGGAGACGGCATTTTGCGAAGCTGGGGTGTTTTGAAGGCGACATTGACGCCGGTTTTTCAGGCCCGCGCGGCCAATGTCGGGGCGATGATGGCGGGCGACGCCGCAGCCTTTCGAAGGCCTTTGCGAGGTCGAACGGCCCATGTCGCTTGGTCTCGGCCCAGCCCTCGACGGCACATGGCCATCCTTCGCGTCGGATGCCGACAAATTGAGCGGCCGGCAGGGGCGCGGGCGGCGCGTCCTGACGAGGTCCGGCGGTCGCGCAGGGCGGCGGTGCCGAGGATGACGGCGGAAACACGCCGCCTCGGCCAGGCGTCGATCTGGGCGCGGGTGCGGATGCCGCCGCCGAGCTTGGACGGGGCGGGGGTGGCCGCGAGGGATTGGCTTTCACCGCCCGCGCCATTGGCGACTGGCGCGCAAAGGCACCGTTGGGAGGTCGACGCGTGGAGGTGGCTTGAAGCCGCTGGCGTGGAAGCGGCGGACCTGTTGCGGGGCTGCATTGAACACGTGGCCGCATGCACTCGGCCGCGCAGGAGGCGCACCGCACTGGCCGTCATTTCAGGTCGATGGCGGGGGTTAGAGGGTGAAGGTCGGATTGGTCATGAAGGTTCCTTAGCGCTCAGGATGAGCCCTTTTTTATGGACTCCCATGCGAGGAACATTGGCGAGGGTGCAGGCCGACGCGCTTGGCTCATTCCGGGGTGGAACTGGGTGGCGAAGATGTTGCCCTGGCGGACCGCGCTGGTGAAGGGCGCGCCTAGTCTGTGGTCAGCGCGATGTTCGGCCGGGTCTTGCGGGCGTGAAGGGTTAGGAATGGGTGAAATGGTGCGGATCGGGCCGAGGCCGGCGAGCAGGGCGTGGGCGGCGGGGATTCGTTGAGGGCCCGTTCCCAGCGACATGCGGCACGCGCAGGCCAGGGGCCGGGGCGTGATATGGTCGGACGAGCCGGGATCCAGCCGAGGGCCGGTGTTCGCCATCCTCCCGGCCGTATCGGGCGAGAAGCTGCATGCCGGACGCAGATGCGAGGAAAGGGGCGTCTTGTTGCCAGAACGGCGGATTCGAGCGCACCGACGAGGCCGGGGCGGAGGCGCGGCAGGTTGGGCTGCGCAATCGGCATAATGGCGACGCGGGCCAGGATGATGCGGGCGGCAGCGGCGATGGCGGCGGGGTCGGTCCGTTGATCGCGATCTGAGATCGGCGAGACCGGCCCGGGGGCGGCCCTCGTTCAGCCGCAACCGGCGGGCGGAATGTACGTGTGCCGGGAGCCATTAATCGATGAGAGCGACCGAGTTTTTCATTGCGCCGCTCTTAAGCGGCCCCCCCACACAACCGAAAGGGAGATTCGCTTGCATTTCCGGCGTCCGCCGGCATAGTAACACTAGTCGATAGAGTCACATGGACCATATAATGATGCTTTCTAAACAATAGAGAATTGTTCGACCGCGAAGTGACGGTCGTGCCGGATGTCGCAGACGTGAGACGTCTGTGCCGCCGAGGCGAAGGCGTCGATGGCACCCGCCAGTGCCGCGTTCGATGAAAGCTTGCGCCCGGCTGGCCCATGCGGGCCTTCCTGGCGCCGGACCGCGTGGCTGAAATCTATGATGCGCTGGCCGAAGGCTGGCGCGCGAGCCCGTGATGGCGGCGCCGATTGCGACTTTGGGATTGCCGCAGCATGGACCGGACGGCCTGTGGGATGCGTTCTGGTCCGTCGTGGAGACGGCCGGGGCCGCGCAAGCGGACGCGCTGGAGTGAACGTCGCGTACGGCCGGGGCCTGGGCGGCCCTTCAGGATGCAGAATTCCAGGATCGTGTGGTGCAAACTCGTTCACCTATGAGGGCGGTTGAAGCCATTGCGTGCACTGCCCCTGCCGCTGCCGCCATACGCTGAAGAGCTTCCGGCGCGTGCCGCTAGAATTCGCTGGGGCGCCTGTTCTTATCATTTGTGGATTGTCGACAATCATTCGACCTGAAGTGCTCGATTCCCACGATGCAATTCGGCCTGTCGAAATTGCCGTCGCGCTGGGACATCTTCAATACGCGCATGCTGGGGCCCCCCAGGGCCATGACCTGTTGGCACCTTGTCGGCGGTTACGAGACGACCTCACTGCCACGAGATCGCCATCTCGGCCTTCCAGATGTTCGCAGTTTCGGCCACAGTTATTCGGCGGCAGTTCCTTGGCCATGACGGCCGTCATCGGGCGCACGGCGAGGCGATGGCCTATCCGGGTTCCTGATGGACACGATCACCAGCGCGTTGGGTGCAACGGACGCCCAGACACCGCCCATGATCCGATTGACTGGGAGAATGTCGACGAACACTCTGAAGAGGGCGCGGAGCAATTCGGGATCCAAGGCCTATGAACGGCCCTACCGGCAAACCTCATCGAAATGGCGATGGCGGGCCGAGCCTAGGAGGCTGCCTTGGTCGAGGCCGGACTTGGGCCGCCGAGCTTCGGATCGATTTCAACGGGCCGTCCGAATGCGCGGGCGGTCGCCTTGTAACAGCTGATATGTGGTGGCTGTTCTCGCGTAGAGATGCTCGACGTGCAGGCACATTGCCGCCGTTTCCGGCGAGGGGCGTGGAAGAATCCTTGAAAACAGTTCGGTATCCATCTCCCGACTTTGTCGCGACGAAATTGACCTTCCAGGACCAGTAGCGGGGCCGCTTGCAACAGGTCGAGGACTGGCGGCGGCTGAGAGTCTCATCCATTCGGATATAGGCGTGGCCGAAAAGCGCTGTGATGCCGCAAAGTCGCCGGAGCGCCTTGAGAATGGCTGGCGAGTTGACAATTGCCCGTGTCTCGGACGGAATGGTGCATGTCGATGTGCAGGTCGCCTTGCAGCGGGACGGTAGCGTCAATGCGGAATGCTTTGGAGAAGCTTTCCAGCATGTTGATCGAAGAAAGCCGATACCGGTTCGATTATCGGGACTTGCCGGTGCCATCGATGATCGAGGGTGACCGAAATATCGGTTTCCTTGGGTCTGCGGGCGACGGGTGGCGTTGCGGTGCTTAATCATCTGGAAACCATAGTAGTGCGCTGTATTCACGGACCAGCTAGCGCGTTTTTGTTCCACTGAATTCAAACTATTCACTGAATGTCTGTTCAGAAACGCGTCGCAGGCAGGCCAAAAGAAGGCGAATCGGGCGCTTTGGAAAAGAAAAGACTCCTCAGCCGATTTTTTCGGCACCATTGGACCATTTCCGCCTTTGCGGGCGTGGTTGCCGGTATGCTGGCAATCGCTGGTCTTCGTTTTCGCTGATCGCGGTTGCGCAGGCCTTACCGGGGTTTTCGAGCAGGGATTTGCGCCGTTTCGATACGGCAGTTTTCCGCATTCCCTGTTACTGTTGCTGATGGCGGGTGCGACGACTCTGGCGGCATGGTGTCCTACCGCCTCGGCACAAACCAGTTTCGCCGGTCCGCTGGACCGGTTCAATGACTACCTTCTGGAATTGCCCACCTTGATGACACAGCGCGGCCTGGACGGCATGGCATCGCTGAACTTGCGCCGCTTGCGCGTCGGTGTCACGCGCACGATTGGGCAAGCTGCGCCGGGAAAAACGCCCTGCTGCTGCGAAACGGGGCTTTTCGGTCGATCCGCGGACCATTGCTCCAACATGATCGCCATCGACAAGGGCGATCACCGAATCATTGATGCGGGCGACATTCGAAGCGCCGCTGCCCGATATGCTCGACCTCGACCGGTTCACACGCGCCTCCCGAACATTGGAAGCTATGCGAGCGAAGCCTTGCTGGCCCAAGGCCGGCCAGCGGCTCAAGTCGAGCTATGCCGCGGTCACCGGCCCGGCCGGTGGCCGCTTGCGCGACGCGACAATTGCCGCCTTCAGGCCGGACGAATTCGGCATCTACATGCCAATGCGTCAGCGCGAGGCACGTTTGGCAACATTGCCCGCGCCCATTCCGCCAGGCGTTTGCTGCACCCTTTCGAGGCTGAACGGGCAAACGGTCACCCTCGGTATTTCGGCGGGATCGTGATGGCCACCGGAAGATGCTGACAGTTCCCAGAAGGGCTGTTCCGGGCATTGCGAACTGGCGCTGCGTCTTTGTGCGCGGACGAAGCCACGTCGGTTTCCGCTTCTTTCACGCCGCGCCTTGACGCGCGTCGCCCGTTGGCAAATACAAAGCTGGAAACGAACTGCCCGCGGAAAAGCCGTGGCGAACGCGAGATCAAGCTTGTTGTTTCCAGCCAAGGTCGATTTTTCCAAGACCGGCAAGATTGTCGGCGCTGGCGCCGGCACAATGGCAAGATAATTTCCTGCGGCTTTTCATTCCGTGGCGAAGGAAACCGGCCTGATCAACCAGCGGCGAACAGATACTCGAAAGCGGCTGCCAGTCGGCGCGTATCTGGATGCGCGGAAGGCCTGGGGACGTACGGTGGCGGTCAATGTTTCACCCGCCAGTTCGGAGCAAGGCAACCTGACCGATACGGTAGGACGTAGACTGAAGCGGACGGCCTTCATCCGAACCGGCTGGAATCGAGAATTCACCGAAAGCATGGCCGATCGAGACCCGTCAAAAAGTGGCGGGAATCAATGGGGCGCTGCGCATGATGGCATGAAGCTCGCCATCGACGATTTCGGCACGGACACTCCAACCTGTCGAGCTGACCCAGCTGCCGTTCGACATCTTCAAGATCGACGCAGTTCGTTCGGGCCCTCGAGGGTGACAAGCAGGGCCCCTGCGATGGTCGAGATGATCCTTGCCAATGGCGAGACACTTGGACTGGAGACGGTAGCCGAAGGTGTTTGAAACAGGAACGCGCAGGGCAGATTCCTTGCGTCGCCGCGGCTGCAACGATGCGGGCAGGGTTTTTCTCTACAGTCCCGGCCTGCCGCAGGCGCATTCCTGATTTCCTTGCCGTGCATTCAGGGCCAGTCCGCTGCCGCTTGATTCACGCCAGGCCAGTTAGGTCGCCGTTACGCCTTCGCGGCGGTACACGTTTGACCGATTGTCGCGGTAAAGCGCTTCGCACCCAGAAATCATTAAGCCGGACTTTTCCGCCACACGGCGGGAGGCGATATTGTCCGGTCGATGATGCAGTTCGAACCGGACCCGGACGATTTTTTCATCGAGCCAGTCATGGATGGCGCCGACGGCCTCGGCTGCATAGCCCTTCCCAAAGTCGCGGTTGAAGGGCCCATCCCGCCTCAGGCCAGGCCGGACAGGTCCGGATTCATGCCGCGCTTGAAATCCGAGGAATCCGACTTCGCCGACGAAGCGCTGTGACCCTTTTCCCGGCGATCCAGTAGCCATAACCGATGAGCGGCCACATGCCGCGGCGAACGGGGCCAGATTGAACCAGGACATCCTGCCGCCGGGCGGGTCGCGCCGGCGATATGGCGTTACGACCGCCTCGTCATTCCACATGGCACGCAGGGCCTCATAGTCGCTGGCCTTGCTGCGGCCGCAGGATTCAGGCGGTCGGTTGACGAGGGTGCGGCGCGGTGGGACATTGCACCGCCCTTCACTTCGCGAGCATGGCGCCCCATCGCGGCGTTGATACGGCCTGCATTGCCTTTCAGGCGGCGGACCATGCCTTGAAGGTCGGTGATCTTGCCCTGGTCGTCCCATTCGATCATGTTCGACGCCGATTGACGCTGATACTTGTCCATCACGCATTCGGAATTCGAGCACGGCCTTGTCGCCGCAATCAGATGCGCGTGTCTGGAACGTGTCGCCGGCCGAGGGTCTGCCCGGCGGCTGGAAAGGTAGGCCATTATGATTGCCTTGCCTTTCCTGCGGTGTATGCACGGACGCGACTGCGGAAGACGACATGCTCGGCGAGCTGGTCTTGCGAGACGGCAGGCATCATGGCTGCCTTTCCATTCCAGTCGAACCAGCGCTGGAGATGGGGCGAGTGTCCGGGAGTGCGATCATTGGACCCCCTCGGACGACGGGTTTGCCGATCAGGTAAGCTGTCGGGCTGATTGAAACCAGTTCGCCACGAATGGGCGACCCAGCCGCCCGGGAAATCCGGTTCGGTGAAGACGAGTTCGAGGACGCCCCCAATTGTTCCGGGCTGCGCCGGTTTCGGGGTCGGGAAATCGACACGCTGCAGGCGTCGGCGGGTGCAAGGTCCGTCTGTCGATCCATACACCTTTCAAACGCGCCGCGGCCCTCATTAGGTTTTGCGCAAGGCTTCAATGTAGGCGAGGCCGCGCGCTTCCGGTATCAACTTTTTTGTGGCGGCAAGGGCGAGGGCGTCGAGAACTGGCCGAGGCGGCGGCGTGTGAGGTGTATGGATCGAAGACGGACCTGCCACCCGCCGACGCCTGCAGCGTGTCGATTTCCGACCCCGAAAACGGCGCAGCCCGGAACAATGGGGCCGTCTCGAACTCGTCTTCACCGAACCCGGATTTTCCCGGGGCGGGCTGGGTCCCATCGTGGCGAACTGCAATGCACCGACAGCTACTACCGAAGAAAATACTCGACAAGGGCAGCCTCTAGGCGGCGGCCGCCATCGCATTTCGATGAGGTTTGCCGGGTAGGGCCGTTCATAGGCCTGATCCCGGAATTGCCGCGCACTCTTCCAGAGGGTTTTCGTCCAGGACATTTCTCCCACGTCAATCGTTGATCAATGGAGCGGTGTCTGGCGTCGTGGCACCACGCGGTGTGATCGTGTCCATCAGGACCGGATAGGGCCATCGCCTCGCCGTGCGCCCCGATGACGGCCGTCATGGCCAGGAACTGCGCCGAATAACTGTTGCCCGATAAACTGCGGACTCTGGAAGGCCGAGATGGGCGATCTTCGTGCAGTGAGGTCGTCTCGTAACCGCGACTAAGGGCCCCACGGTCATGGGCCTGCAGCATTGCGCGTATTGGATAGTCCAGCAGGCGGGATCGGCAATTTCACAGGCCTGATTGCATCGCGATCGAGCACTTCCAGGTCGAAATGAATTGTCGACAATCACATTTGATAGAACAGCGCCCCAGCGAATTCTCCGGGCACGCGCCGAGCCTTCCAGCGGATGCGGCGCGGAAGGGGCAGTGCCGCAAGATGGCTGTCAACGCCTAATAGGTGAACGGGTGCACCACACGATCCTGGAATTCTGCATCTGAGGGGCCCAGGCCCGCCGTACGCGACGTCACTCCCTGCGCGTCCAGACTTGCCGGCCCGGCCGTCCTCCACGACGGACCAGAAAACGCATCCCACAGGCCGTCCGGTAACCATGCTGGGCGGCATCCCAAAGTCGCAATCGGGCGCCGCCATCACGGGCTCCCGCGCCCAGCCTTCGGCCAGCGCATCATTAGATTTCAGCCACGCGGCCGGCGCCAGGCAGGCCGCATTGGGCCAGCCGGGCCGCCCTTTCCTGCGCAAGCGCGGCACTGGCGGTGCCATTCGACGCCTTGCCTCGGCGGGCAGACGTTCACGTCTGCGACATCCGGCACGACCGTCACTTCGCGGTCGAACAATTCTCTATGTTAGAAGCAATCATTATATTGCCTATGTGATCTATACGACTATGTTACATGCGGCGGAGCGCCGGAATGCAAGCGAATCTTCCTTTCGGTGTGTGGGGGGCGCTAAGAGCGGGCGCATGAACTCGGTCGCTCTCATCGATTATGGGCTCGGCAACGTACATTCCGCCGCCGGTGCGCTGAACGAGGCCGCCCGCCGGGCCGGTCTCGCACGATTCCAGATCGGCGATCCGGACGACCCCGCCGCCATTCGCGCTTGCCGCCCGCATCATTCCTGCCCGGGCGTCGGGCCATATGCCGATTTGCGCAGCCAAACCGCGCGCTCGCCCCGGCCTCGTCGGTGCGCTCGATCCGGCCGTTGGGCAACAAGACCCCTTTCTCGGCATTCTGCGTCGGCATGCAGCTCTCGCCGATTTACCGGCCAGGGAGGATGGCGAGGCACCGCCTCGCTGGATCCCGGCATCGTCGACCATATCACGCCCGCCCTGCCTTGCGCGTGCCGGCATGTCGGGGCTTGGAACGGCCTCCCACGATCCCCCGCCCCACGCCCTGCTCGCCCGGCCTCGGCCCCGATCCGCACGCCTATTTCCCCTTCCTACGCCTTCACGCCGGCCAAGACCGGCCGGACAATCGCGGCGACACAGACTTATGGCGCGCCTTCACCAGCCTGGGTCGCAGGGGGCCAACATCTTCGGCACCCCAGTTCACCCGGAATGAGAGCCAGCGCGATCGGGCCTGCAACTCCTCGCAATTTCCTCGCATGGGAGCCATTTTAAAAAGGCTCATCCTGAGCGCTAAGGAACCTTCATGACCAATCCGGACCTTCACCTCTACCCCGCCATCGACCTTGAAAACGGGCCAGTGCGTGCGCCTCCTGCCGCGGCGAGATGCAGCGGCCCACCGTGTTCAATGACAGCCCCGAAACAGGCGCCGCCTCCACGCCAGCGCTTCAGCCACCTCCACGTCGTCGACCTAACGGTGCCTTTGCCGGCCAGTCGGCAATTGGCGCGGCGGTGAAAGCCATCCTCGCGGCCACCCCCGCCCCGGTTTTCCAGGCTCGCGGCGGCATCGCACCCGCGCCCAGATTCGACGCCTGGCTCGAGGCGGCGTGTTCCGCGTTCATCCTCGGCACCGCCGCCCTGCGCGACCGGACCTCGTTCAGGACCGCCGCCCGCCCTGCCGGCCGATCATTGTCGGCATCGACGCGAAGGATGGCCATGTCGCGTCGAGGCTGGGCCGAGACCAGCGACATGAAGGCCGACGACCGCAAAGGCCTTCGAGGCTGCGGCGTCGCCGCCATCATCGCCAACCGAATTGGCGCGACGGCCTGGAAAACGGCGTCAATGTCGCCTTCCCAGCAGCTCGCAATGCCCGTCTTCCATTTCCCACATCGCCTCGGGGCGGCGTCGCCAGCCACAGCGACATTACCGCCCTGCGCGCCGCGCCCGGAACGCCCGTCTCCGGCACCATCTCGGCCGCGCCCTCTTGATGGCGACATTCGTCCCTTGCGAGGCCATCCGCCGCTGCGGCGGCCTGACCGTCCTGTGCGGGCCGCCGGCATGGATATTGCGAGAGGCAGGGCAATGACACGGGAGGACGGCGCCTTCACTGAGCGGATTACAGGTTTTCGGGCGTTTTCGCGGCGTTTGCGGGCCTATGCCGTCGTCGCCTTCCACGTCTTCGAATTCCTGCATGCCGAACCCCGGCTTCGGCGTGGGCCGGCTTCGAGGTCGGCAAGCCGGGCGTCGACCTCTTCTTCGTGCTCTCCGGTTTCATCATGGTCTACTACGACCCGCCGCCGATGAATCCCGGGCCCGCGTTCATTTCACCAAGCGCGCGCCCGGATCGTTGCCGCTCTACTGGGCCGCAACCGCGCTAACGCCGTGCTCGTCGCCTTCGTGCGCCCTGGCTCCTCCCGCAGGCCGATCTCTCGATTCGCCGCCCATCGTGAAAAAGCTTTCGCCTTCATCCGCGCCAGACCTGTCCGGCACGCTCCAGCCCGTCCTTCTTCGTCGGCTGGACGCTGAATTTTCGAGATGGATGTTCTAACGCGCTCTTCGCGCTGACCCTGTTTCCTGCCGGGCCCGCCACCGCACGCGCGCCTGATGCGGCGCCCTCATCGCCACCTTCCTTGCTTCGCCCGGCATTTTGGCCCGGGAAACGGCGGCCGCGTTTTTACGGTAGCCTATCCTGCTCGTTTCGGCATCGGCTGCCTCATCGCCAAAGGGCCTGCCGCTGCCACAGGTCGGCCCCGCGCCGCGCGCCGCGTGCCGCTCTGGCCGGCCCTGCCTGCCGCGGACGCCGTCGTTCCCGTCCGCGGGCAGGGAGATTCTACCGCACACCGGTTCCGCGCACCCGTCCTCCAGGCGCTCGGCGATTTCCAGCTATTCGGCCTACCTGCTGAACCCGTTCCTGGTGCGGTGATCGGGGGTCATGGTGGTGAAACTGTTCGGCGCCACGCTGCCCGCCGCCGCCATGATGCTCGCCACCTGCTGCGTTGCCCACAGCCGCGGTCGCCACCTATCCTACCAGCTTACGAAACGCCTTCGACCGCCTGCTGCGGCGCGTCCTCCTGCCCGGGCGATCGCCTGACCCTGCGGCCGGCCCCGTTCAGCCTATTGGCAAACAACCCGCCAGCATGTTCGCGTTCGGCCATTTCAGCGCGGTTCTTGCCGCCGCTTGGACGCAATTAAAAGCGCCCGGTCGGCGCGGGTCAGGCAGGCCGAAAGGCTCGCCTCCTGCCCCCCCACCGCCCAGCCAATGGCTGACCGTTCCACGTCATGGGCCACCGGGGGCGCTGAAACGCCACTTCCCGCCACAAGCGCCTCAAAAACCAACAAGCGCGCCACGCTCTCATGGCAAATTGCCCCTCCATTCGCGCAAACTCTTCCCCGCCGAGGGGCGCCGCCACGGACGGAAATCCTTCGGGCGCAAGGAAGTGCGCCAATACACCGGAGGAGCTTCTCAGCACGTTCCGCGCCCACATTGATGGCGGAGGGAATCGTTGATTCCGTTTGAAAATGTCGATATTCCGCAATCCGCGCAGGCAAAAACCCACCTTCGCCGGGCGGCGCGCCATTTGCCGGCATAGCAAAGCGCCCCGGGGCCCGCGCAAAGAAAGGGCGCGGGGCGAATTGCTAGGGCCCGTCAGGTTCGTTCATGGGTTTTGCGAGATTACTGGTTCTTCGTCCGGACAGTTTTTCGCGCATCCACATTCGGGGGGGGGGCCCCCGGGGGGGTGCCCCCCCCCCCGCTGGATCACCATGCTGCAAACGGCGCCAAAATTCAACAGCCGGTTTATGCGAATTCGCCGGGGCCCAACATTTAAGGCCGCCGGGTGGAATTTTTTTTTTCGGTTCCCGGGGGTTTTTATATGGGGTGGGGGAAAAATAAACCGGGGTCGAAAAATTCTTTTTTGGGGGCCATTTCCCATCCTTTCCCCTCTTCTTTTT
>Ga0163217_1035091_pt1 | contig 12836 bp, 12 predicted proteins | sample SynspAceP_FD_185933 | JGI IMG/M metagenome (GOLD analysis project Ga0163217, IMG submission 185933) | Saline lake microbial communities from Ace Lake in Antarctica - Synechococcus sp. Ace-P (PacBio error correction) | ecosystem: Environmental > Aquatic > Non-marine Saline and Alkaline > Saline ... | reverse complement strand
CTTCCTCCCTCCTCGTTTTATCCGGACGAGGTTCTCGATGAGTACCAAAACGTTCGGTGGGCCCGGTATTGAGATTCCGGAGACTCGTATACTATCATAACTATATCAATCACGGCGAAAGTGATCGCGTTGTCGCCCTGGCCGCTCGCTCATGATCCGGAATTACTGTTCTCGACGAACCGACCTCGGGGTTGGACCCGATGGTGCGGCGTGAGTTCCTCCGAAAGCATTGATCGATCGGGCGGGTCGGACGGACGGTTGTTTTTATCGAGCCATTCCAAATCGGAGGTCCGGAACGCGTCCGCCGACACGGATCCGCGATTCGGCATTCAAGGCGAGCAATGTTGCATGGCCGTTGGTGGCGCTGAAGAATTCAGATGACCGAAGTGGACGATCAGTTGGACGACGCGTTGACCGCATTGCCGACGTTTGCCGAAACCGGCGGAGTGTTTGTTCGAGCAAACCCAAGGGACGCAACGACAGATGGTTGTCAAGCATTACGCATCCAGCGATGGCGTCGTGCTCACCGGATGTCGACGGGTGACGAGCGTTTCGCGTCGGCAGATTGACGTTGGAGGAGATTTTTATCGCGTACACGAAAAGACCGGTCGTCGGTGGTTCGTGAGGGGAAAGGCGTCGTGAGACGGAAGGAATGTTGATGCGAGGGAAATGGAACCGACGGAGGTGTCGAATGAACTTCGAATGTCGCCCCCGATTTGCCGGGCTGTATTTGGAAGGAGGACGCGTCAGATCCTGCGTTGGTGTGGGATGCTGTGAGCGTGACGGCGTTGTTGCTGATTGATCCATTCGTGACGACGGAAGAGTGATCGTTACGCGCAGGCATTCTTGGGGCGTTGGCCCCGTTCATTTGCCGCGTCTTTGCAGCGGGTCGGGGCGATTTGATCGGCCAAGAAAAAGAGACGCGGACGCTGCGTTGGACGGCGGGGTTGCCGATCGAGCCGCGAGATGTGTACGGCTAAAATGAATCGTTTCGGTGATCGGGGTTGCTGGTCATGTGGTCGGTGTTTGGTGTTGTCCGGCGGTGGTGGATTGGCGGGACGGGTGTTTTTCAGACGTTCCTTGGCGGACGCGTTGGCTCGCGTTTGCTGTTTTGGTTTGCACACGGTTTATGTTTTGGGTGTTGCGTCATTACACGGGATGGGCGGTTTGACAATCCGCTGACGAGCCTGATGTCGATGTTGGCCGTTGTTGGCGTTGCCGTACCTTCGGGGACGATTTTGGATGCGGTGTATTTGAAATTATTTGGTGGGTACGCGACGGATCCCGGGAAATGTGATGACGTTCGCGTTGACGGTTCCGGCGTTGTTGATCGTGGGGGTGGTTTGTCTACCGGGGCGATGCGTCGGAAGTTGGAACCAGAGGATGGGCCGCCGGTGTGGAGATCGGACAGTTCGCTTCTTATCGCTGCTTGCCGTCCGAATCCTCGCTCGACGCGTGCGTGTCCGCCGGCGGGACATCGATTGCCGAGTCCGCGTGCGTTCCGTTTCCCGGTAATCTCGTTGATTGTGGCAAATCGATCCGGCACAACCCGTGGATTCGTGACGGTGCATCGCGTGATGGTGGTGATCGGTTTGGGGAAGGCGGTGTCGTTGGTGAGTTTGCCAGTGGTGATGGCGGATTATGGAAAACGCTCGTGTTCGTGATGGTCGCGATCGGGTTTCTAGGTTGTCCTGGTTGGGCGTGTTCGCTTCGCAGGTGACGGTGCTCATGACGATTTGAAATTTCTCGCGACCGGGGTGTGTCGCCGACAGCGGGTGTGAGTGGGGCCCGGCACTGGATCGCGTGTGACGATTTGTGCGGTCGGATGCGTTGTTTTGTGTTGTTGCAATCTCAGTACGCGGACGGCACTGGTCGAGTAACCGGCAGGCCGGAAAATCCGTGTCTCCGAGTCCCCGTTGTTGATTGCTTGATGTTCGTCGTCGGGTGTGTTTATGCGGCGGAGCAGTGGATCCATCAGATGTTGCGTTTCTCGCCGGGACGACGTTCTTGGCCTCCTGTTGTTGTCGGCGATTGTTGGTGGTGGTTGGTCAGTTCGGCCGGCGTTGTTGTGGGGATTCCGGGATGGTGACGGATTGCCCTGTGTTTGTTGATTCCATTTGCGGTGACGGATGTCGGTTGATGGGGCGAGCACGCCGATGGGCGACGGGGTGTTGGTATTTTTGGATGGTGAATGTCATCGTGGGTTGTTGATTCCGGTGTTGCCGATCAGTCATTACGTTGATTCGCGCGTCTGTTTGCGGGGATTTCGGGATGGCCCGGCGGCGGAGACTGATCTCGCTCGCGTCGCAGACCCCGAACCGTTCGACGTTCGCCGCAGTTTTTGACGATGGTTGGAGCGGACGACGCCACAAAATTCGATACGTCGTATTCGATCGGTTTAACACGATGCCTCAGGCGGCAAGGAGGTGTGTTGTAGTAAAGATGTTAGCGAGTAAACGGCAACTACCGAGTGATTGGTATCGTGGGGGGCATCGTAGAAGGACACCGCATTAACGCGTCCGCGTTATTCGAGTTACAACCCTCGTTGCGATGTGCGAGTACCCACGTGTTTGCAGTGCCTGCGTTAGCCGACACTCTCCCGATGGGAGCAAACTGTGCGCAGAAGGCGAATTCGGACATCCGATCTACGATTGACGGCGGCAGTGGTTGTCGATTTGCTGACGCATGGTTGGCACGACGGAATGCGGCGATGACAATTGGTTGACCCCTCCCAAGATCATACGGACGCGCACGTTCTCCCACCCGTCGATTGCGTCTTCGGTTGCACGCGGAGTATGCTCGCGAGGCGATCGCGTTTTGGGGTCTACGGATCGAGGGGCGAGTGGAATCTCGACGCGGGCGGTGTGTTGACGTGGGAAGAAATAACTGCGGCCCGCGAGACGGTACGAACGCTGTCTGGAGCAGTGCTACCGGACCGGGACGCCGCGATTCCACTGTTTGCTCCGACCGGTTATCTCGCCCTCTCTCACCATCACCCGTCGATGAGCGTTGCTCGCCAGATGCTCCGGGAGGCAGCGGGCGACCGACGCGGAGGCCATCGGGAGCGGCTATGTGCACTTCCGGTATTCGGGACCGGTCGAGGCCCCGTTGGAATCAGGGCCGTTACTCCGATCGAAGCGTGCGAACGGCCGGACGCCAACGGGGCGGCCATTTGCTTCCAGCAGTTTACCCACAAAATTGGTTCGCGCTCCCCCGTGGAGGAAACGGCCTGACGCTCCTTTACCCGCCGTTGATCGAAAACCAGTTCAGTGTAAAACCGAACGAGCCAACGCATGCGAAACCAGCCAAACATTCCGGGAGGAATATGAGTGATTCAAACAAAAACCGTAGGAAGTGTCAGGGATCTCACTAAGACAGATACTCTCCGAGACTCGCAATCTCCAGCGTTCTCAGAGGACGCTTGCTACGTGTGGTCGCGATGCGAGGCGAGAACGATGCGGTTCCTAAGCCGGTATTTGCCAGTCCGCCGCATTTGATTTTTGGGGCCGGGTTGACCTCGGGGCGTGATGTGGTGAAATGCGTGCGGTGCGAAAGGTGCAGAGCTTCGTCGCCACTCACGTCGACGATTGGGCCGGCGGCGCTGATCGGCGGCTCTTCGCGACGCGTGAGTCGCACCGTCCTCTTCACGCTCGATTGGAACCGGTTTGTAATTCGATTCGTTGGCCGTGGAGCGTTATCGAGGACGCGCGCCTCCCTCCGACTGTGTTGTGAGTCCTTTGAATCCCTTCCGTCCGCCTTATGGACACCCGATGGCCCGGCCAGCCGTATGCTGAATATCTCGGATTGGCCGAGCGAGTCCGAAGCGGTTGGCGGAAATTGCGAGACCGCGATGCCCCGACACGGAGGACTTCCGGTCTGTGGATGCGGTGAAACCTCGAGGGGATTACGTTTACCGTCGGATTTGCCGAATCGTCCGCATTCTGTGGAAACTTTCGTTTCGTGTCGCCTTCACGAGGGGAGGACAAAAAAAAAAAAAAAAACCGTGAACAAACAATGGGGCGTGGAGAAAACGTGGCTGCGCGCGGATCGATGACACGATCGACAGTTCGGATTGGAGGTGGCCGGGCAGGTCTCCTCACTGAAACTCAATTTCGATGGGACCCAGAAGTTGTCGTTGATTCGCGGGCAGTCTGAAACGACGATGTCGGATGAGGAATTGAAAGAGTTGCGTTCGATGGTGTGGCCGATTGGCAGATCGAACGTCTGATTTAACAGATGTGGAAAGCGTTGCTGGCGTCTAACTTTGCGAACACTCGCGACGGCCGGTCAATCGGACCGCAATTTGGACGCTCGGAGCTTTTCAGGAACTCGCGCCTTTGGCGTCTCGAGCACGCATGTTGGCATGAAGATCCGTCACGCAATCGGATTTTGGAGTTGCCCGCCGTGGGGAGCTTCGAACACGTCGACCAGTGTCAACGAGATTCGAAGAGGGGATTGCGGCTCAATCGTGCGCGGAGGGGCAGGTTGCGTGAGGTTGGTATCCTGCCCTATGCGTCGCGCCGCGATGTGCTGGCCTCCGTTTTCACTCGCTCGAGTGGCGCAGATCATGGCAACCCAGTTCGCCCGAGATCGAACGGGGGACCGACTTGGACGCGGGCGGCATCGGATTGCGGATCTTACCGCAGGAGTTTCGATCGGTGGCCGACGAAACTCGGTGAATCCTTCGCGAGTCGGAGGGGGGCGATTTGTATTCCCGAGCGCACCGAACCAAACGCTGGCGTATCAAATCAGCGAGGACGGTCGGCAAGCTCGTGGTTTGGAATCCGATGCTTCTGAAGGATGCTGCCACGGATCGGGATGCGTTTTCAATTACGAAATCCTGCCAATCAAAACGGCCAGCAATTCGGATGTCGACGAGGACAGCGGTGGCACGTTTGCGGACCGGGTGCCACCGCGGTGAAGACGTTGTTTTTTTGGCAGGAAAAATGAAGGACAAAACCTATTTCAGCACCCCATACTTTTTTCAAAGGTCGGAACTTTTCCTGTTCAATCGAACAGCCGCACCAGTTTCATTTTTGCGGAAAGGACGGGGCAACGCGCCCCGTCAACGAGTCCGGTCGTTTACCAGGATGTTGAAAAAATGACACTGAAGACGGGAAGCTCTCTTCACTAAGGGCCGGCTTAACCTCACGTCTCTCTAAACTACGTGTGGACCTACCCCGCGCTTCCCAACCTGCCTTCCCACCCGCCAGGCCACGTTCGAATGCGACTTGCCCGATCTTTCTCGTGCCCGCCGATGTGTCTCGCGGTCGAATCGCTGCGTGCTGGTCGCGCGTCCAAGCCGCTCTGAGGGATGGCGGCGGGAGCCCACCGCTCGCCTCATAAGGGTTCGAGCGTCGAGTTCAAAGAACACCGTCCTTATGTCCCCGGCGACGAACTGCGGAATATCGATTGGAAAGCGTTCGCAAGAGCGACGGTTATACATGCGGAATTCGAGGGAGCGAGACCCAACCTGCGGTGCATGTGTTGGTCGACCACAGCGGCCCATGCCTTACGGCGGCACACGAGCGATCTCGCCGACCCGGAGGGCAAGTGCAGCGCTGCAGGCAGCAACCAAAGAGTGAAAAACCGCCGCAAAAGGGAAACGCAACCCAAAGAACAAAAGGACGGCTCCACCCCAATGGTGGGAGGGAACCGAAACAGGAGTACGCGACCGGGTTGGCGGCCGGGCGAATAGAAGTATCTAAGTCTAATCGGAGTCAAGATTCCGTCTGGAATTTGATGACAGATTCGATGATTCGTGCTGCGTTGATTACGTGCGGCGAGAATGTTGCTCGCATCTCAACCGCCGTTGTGCTCAAACAGTTTATCGCATGTCGGTGGCGGCGAAACGGATCCGGCCCGGCGCTTGCGAACAAAGACGGGCGGTGAAATTTAGCCGAGGCGTGGTTTGCGTCTGTTTTGATCTCCACTGGATTCGTGACATCGAACCTCGTCTCAGCCGGTTCCTTGACGTTTGCTTGCGAGCGGGGCGGGACAAGACGGATCTCTCCTTGCAAAGTTCCTCGATCCCCCTCGATGAAGTCCATTTTCCTTTTACTCGATCGGATCGAAATTTCGACGATCTCGAAGCGACCGGACGAGCGTGAAATCATTGATGCGAGAACAGATTCGGTCGCGGTATTTGCCGGCTCGAAACGGACACAACGCGTTGATTGCCTCGGCGTGCCGCCCGCAACCATGTCGGAGTTCACCTGAGAATCACCACCGACCTGCGCTGGTCGATTGCCTGGCTCGGGTTCTTCATCGCGTATTGCGTCACGCGGGCCTGGGTGTCGGGCGTCGGCGGGCTGTTCGTTGAGCAACGTCGGACCGAAACTGAGACTCCGACAAGACCGCTAATCCGGGCGCACAATGAGTTTGCCAGCCGTTGATGCGTTGGGCCGCGGTCCGCGTCTTAATCCCCGTTGGTCATCCATCTGTGCTAGATTCCCGCTATCGGCGATGGATTGTGGGGCGGATGTTTTTTGTTGCGGGATGTGGTTCAGGAGCGAAACCGCCGGGCGGATGCAGTGGCACCAATGGAATCCTGCTGTTGTTACGATGTGCGATTCCGATCTTGATCTGCACTGGCCAATGGCGCGGCGTTTGGTTTCTCGGTGCAATCGATGGCGGGTGGGCAGCCGGTTCGTTATTTTGATGATTGACGGACAGTACGTTCGATGTCGGCGGTAGTTTCGCGGGCGACGCTGGGCGGCCGGGCGGGGTGACGGTTACTCGATTCGGATGTCGGCGAGGTGATGAGGTGATCGTGATCCGCGCAGTGAACGCGGTTCGCCCGTGTCGACGGCGGTCGCCGCAAGACGCGAGATTTGAAACTTCCCGCGAGATTTCGTTACGACGGTGGCGCCAGCGAGTTTGCCACGATTGATGCAATCGGCAGTGTCGCCGCGGCCTTGAGCTCGCATCGCATCGCGTTAACAAACGCAATTGTCGTAAGGTTGTTCGGATTTCGGTGAAAACGTCTTGCGATCGGCAGGACGGTCGCTGTTGAGCGTGATGGATTTCGGTCGGCGACGATTGGGAGCAGTTCACGCCGCGACCGCAAACCTCGATTTCTCGACACAGCCAAACCGACGGGGGACGCCGCGCGCTCGCCAATGTCGCTGGTCGCAGTCGATTCAAAACGGACGTGCCTGCGGTTCGTCGGGCGTCCGGTCCCGATTGACGGCGTTCGGTGCGGAAACGATTCGATTTGCCGGTGCGGGGATTGCGGGCGAGCTGGATAGTGGACGGACCGCCGTGCTCGAAACGCAACGGTGTCGTTGGAACGGCGGCAGCACGGCGCGGATTGAATTGGGCGGACGACGTATTGAAAAACCGGGTGGCGCGAGCGTGGCGTTCACGATCGAACATTAACCGACGCGGTTTTCTTCCGATTTAATCGGGCGCACGTTGGGCGGTCGAGGTGATGCAGCCCGATCCGGGTTGTGTGGTTTGGTCGATGGGCAACCGTCGGGCGAACCCTTGCAGAGCGAAAAAAATGATTTCCTCCAAAGTCGCGTTGAGCCCGTTCGCGTTCCGAGCGACCGAACGGGATCGCCGCCTGGGGGCGAGACGCGGACAGCGGGGAAAACTCGGCAAGGGATCTCGGTGACACGCGTGCTGACGCCGAGCGTTTTTGAAGAAGATCACCCGCGAACGACCGGACATGTCGGAGTTACCCCGATCTTGTGTGCTGGCGGAATTTGGCGAGCCCCGGGCATTCGATCGATTGCCCCGGATTCCGATGCCGGATTCCGATGCCCGGATTTCCGAGATCGCAAATGCGGTTGATTCCCGTCGCCCGCCATCGAGCTCCGGTGGTCAACGTGCTGTTCTTCGAACTGTGACTGGTCGACGTCCGGGCGTTGCAGAGTTGTGATTGGGTGGCCCGCGACGCCTGGTGAAAAATCGTGGACTCGGAAGGGGACTCCGTTTCGGATCGGAGGCCGCCGGTGGCACACGGTTGGGAGGCTTGGAAAACGTTGGGCATGCAGGAGATTCGTTGTTCGATTCGGTGGAGGTTGGACCCGTCGCCGGGTCTAACTATTGCCAGCGGATGCGGGGTCGGTTTTGTTGAGAACGGGAGCGGGTGAAGCGTTGGTGGTCTATGGCCGATCGATAGCCGGACGACGGCAAACGGGCTGGTTCAGTTCGCGATTTCGTGTGATTACGGCTGCGTTCGAACCTTGCCGCTGCGTCCGGTCTGTTTTTTGCCGAATGATCCACAAAACTTCGTGCTGGACATGGTCGGTTCGGATCCAGGCATGACCTGCCGGTAAACGCGGTGGGTGATCCGTTCCGAAATCGTGGTAGAATTCAACGTCCACCAACGAGAAGGAACCCGAACACGGCGGTTTGGCAGGTCACCCGCCGGGACGGAAAACGAAACCGACCGTCGGTCTCGGGCAGCAAGGGCGTGGTGTTCGCCGAAACACGTCGACGGCGTGTATCGTTTTAGTGAAAAAAAATCGGGGTGCGCGGGCCTGGGAATGCGTACCACCGAGCGACACCGATCGGTCGTGTACGTGTGATCGACGTGCCGGGCGTCGGAAGTCGGTGTACGCGTGGCTTGCACCGAGTTGTTGGCCGAGTGTTCGCAGGCGATACAGGCGAGCGAAGTTACGGTGATTCGGCAACGCTGACGCGGGCGGTCAGCGTTGAACGGTTTCGGAAATGCGAGATCTGGCCGACCCGTTGTTGTGGTTGTTATGGCGTGATGGTGGGCGAGGTGTTAGTTGGCCAACTCGGGGATTGCGCAGCGGTTGTGCAAATGAAGCCGGCAAGAATCGGCGGGTGGTGTTCGTGAATTGTTTTCAGAATAGAGGAGGGTACCTACACTTCACCCTCGCGGCGAGGCGGGGGAGGGTCGGTTCGGCCCTAGGCCGCCGGGGAGGCCGACGCGCCGTTTCCGAAGCGTCGCATGGACCATTGGTCCGTCCGGACGAAGACCTTTCTGAAGCGGTTATCAAATTTGCTCGCTCGGACAAATGCTCCCGAGCTACGAATCATCGTAAGGTTGCGGCGTGGCACTTCAGTTTTGACCATCATTTGGATTACCACCGCGATGCCTTGCAAATCCACCCACCCCTGGGATCGGTTCTGTCCATTCATGCGTCCGCCAAAAGGATGATGTGCAGTTGAGTTTTCCTCAAACTTTCGCTTGCCCACGGATCCCTCCTCATCGCGGGCCTGCGTTTCTCCACGACCTGCCGGTCTGGTTCGTGATCGGTGGTTCGATTTCTCGCGGGGTCGTCGTGATGGCGTTGTACCTGCGGGGAAAACGTCCGCGATCGAGTTCACCGTGTCGTGGGTGTTGCCGGGGAGCGTGCGACGGCCGTGGTGTGGTTTCGTGTCTGCGCTCCGCCGGTCCGGTCTGGCATCGGCAACCGTCCAAGTCATCGGCAACCCTGCGCAGGGGATTGTGTGGCGGTCGTCGATCGCTAGCATGTCGGAGGGACCGATTCGCAATCGGGAGCGACCGGTGGACCGGATGCGACGGGCGACGGTATTTGTTGTCGGTTCGCAAGCCAACGGGGATGGATCGAAACAATTGGTGGAAACTGGCACCTGATGGACGGGTGCTGTTCGACGATGCGGGCGCAGTTGGCGTGGAGTTCGGATGAATCGTCGGATACCAGCCGTTGCACCGGAGGACACCGCAAACGGGTGACGGAGAAAACGCTTCGACTTTGCGAGCGGGTTCCTGACGAGACGCGTGCCATTGTTTGATGCCGCTGAGGGGACGGTGACGGATTTGAGTGCCCGTGCGGAGCGTGTCGCAGGTCGGTCGGTTGGGCGGCGGACGGTTCCGGCGGACGAACGGCGAGGAGACTTCTTCGCGCCGGTTGGTGTTGTTTTCCGACGGGGCGTGATTCGCCGGTCGCCGGGCGCCGGGGAATCGCGGTCCAGCTCGCGACGGCCGCGGTGGGTGGTTCCATACCGTCGGCATGGGGAGTCTCGAGGAGGCCGCTGATGTGGGCGTCGTTCGACGGGTGGACGCTCCCGGAAGGCTGTCGCCGACGAACGGGCGGCTCGCAGGTCGGGTTGGTGAAACATTTTGGGACTGGACAGCAGGGCGTGCGAGTCGATATTCGCAGCGGTGAGCAAATTCGTGTGGTCCAAACCGTCGAACTCGAAGGCGACGCAAACGCCGGTCGAGTTTCGATTTTCCCGGCGAGCGCTATGAAACAAGCGGCGAGCAGCGCGTCCGCGCGATCGATCGGTGAGAGCTCGTGTTGTCGTGGGCGAGGGTCTCGTTCGCAGTGAGGCTCGTCAGCGTGAGACCCCCCCCCCCCCCCCCATGCGGTGGGACGGGTTTGGTTTCGAGGCTGGGGTGAACGCGAAATCGGCGACAATTCGATGGGCGTTTCGTATCGCTGCCGGCGACGGAACCGGCGGGCTGCTGATTCTCCGGACGCGTTCGGGAGGTGGAGATCCGTTTATTTGAAGAACTTGTTTCTCGCGATCCGGCGTGGGCCGTTGCACCGATCCTGTCGGTCGCGTACCGAACATGCCGACCGTGTACCGCGGGGAGGAACCGGGCGAATTTGCCCGGAGTCGGCGCGAGGATGTCGCGTTACGATGCCGTCGTTCTTAGGCGAGATTCCGGCGGACCAATGGGACGAGTGAGGTTGCGGAGCGGTTGACGGAGTTTGTCGCCGGCGGCGGTGGTTATGGTGGTGATCGATTGGTCGCTACGAACGGTTTCGGGAATTGTCGTGGCGGTGATTGGAAGCGATTGGCGAGTTTAGCCCGGTGAGTTTTGACATCCAGAGAACGGAGAATGAGAACAACGGTCGTTGCGGAAAATCGTTTTCGGTTCGTGCCGACCGATTGCGGGCCGGACCCACCGGTGATGCGTTGATGTCGGTCGCGAGTGGTGGTTCCGATGGCGGTGATTCCTCCGACTCTGGTTTGAGTTATGGTATCGCGTTGCCGGCGCCTTCGTTCGATTCAACATCGTCCGGTCGCAACCCGATGCGGAGGTTTGGGCCAGCGGTCTGGACGAGCAAGGCAACGAGAGCCGTGGTGTGACAACGGATGTCGGCGGGCGGGCGTGTCTTTTATCTGGCGTCGGACCAAACGTGGCGGTGGCGATATTAAAATCGAGAAGCCGGTTGCACAGCCGGTTTGGAACCAATTGATGACCGGCGCGATTGCAGCCTCCCTATGCGGGTGCAGGATGCATTTCGTCGCGATCGGGACCGGATAAAATGTATTACCGGGTGGGTCAATCCCGGCACGATCGGGCGAAGATTGTTGCGGGGGCGGGCTATTGGAGGGTGAAGATGGAACTGATCCTTTCGGTGCTTTTGGAAGCAATTCCGCCGAGGGGACGGTGGGAGCGGTTGTGTGTTTGCGAGGACGACAGTATCGCGACGTTGCGATGCGCTCGACGACGCCGGGCGGCGGACATACATCGACAAAAACCACGCGTTTGCGCCGAGGGCGAATTAACCGGGTTGCGGGTGCCGGGCCAGCGGTTGTTGATTGCGGGGCGTTTGAAGGCGTCACCCCGATTTGGGGTTTCGTGCCGCCGCGCCGCGGCGAACTCGATCGCGTGGTCGCTCGACGAGCCGCGTTGCAAACGGATCGCGAACTCAGGGGGGTGTTATGGCACGAATCGTCCGCCGACGAGTTTTAGAAAATTTGAAGCCGCTTTCGGGCGGGCTGATCGTCGAATCGGATACATTACTTTGGCAGTCGTGCTGTGGGTGTTTGATTCATCAATCACCGTCTGCTCGGGTTGGAATGGGGTAGGCTGCGAAAAAGCGGGTTAGGTTTGATATGAATCGTTTTGAGGAACTAAATGGGCGACGACGCGAATTCAATCGTCGAGCATTGCTGTTGTCCCCGCCGCCGAAACGGGCGGGGACAAAAAAATGCCGCATCGGTTGATCCGGGGCGATGCTCGGTCCGCCGGCAGCAAGCGAAATTGTTGCGCAGACGCGCTCGGGCGATTCTACGGTTCCGCCGATCGGCGGGGCCCGGATGCAAGTGCTTTTGCCGCGGTGTCTCGCTCGGGATCATTGCGTTGGTCGTCGGGTATGTTTGGGACTGGTGCTCGCCGATCATTTCGTCCGCATTGGAGATGGCCGTTTCGGATCGCGGAGCACGTTGTTGATTCTATGTTTGCCCGCTGCGGTGGTCGCGTTGTTGGTTTCGGTTATTCGTTCAATCGCGAAAACGGCCGGGAATTTGGACGACGATCGCACCCGCAAGCATTGGGAATCGGCCCACGCCGCCGCTGCGGGAAAAACGGTTGTTATCGGGCTTGCTCGAGTTTGGAGGATCCGCGGATTGCCAACGGATCGCGAGATTTGCGCTTCCGTCGTTGCAATCGGGTTGGCGGGCGAATTTGGACGAGCGTCGGACATTCGCCCGCATGTTGGCCTGGGAAATTGGATTCGTCGGGCGATGTGGGACCGCCCTCGGTTTGTTGCGCCGTTGATTGGGTTGTTTGAGTTTTGATCCCGTTCGTTGGCAACATTGTCCGGCGTCGGACTCGACCGCGCGTGTTTCGTTCCCGGATCGCGCCCGATCGGAAACGGGCGTTCGGTTTCCACCGCGGGTCGCGATTCACCGGTCTTCCGGGGGCCCCGGCCGACGGCATTTTCCGTCCGGCCGAGGGGGCCGAATCTCCGTCGCCGTGGCCGTCTCGGTCGAAACCAACTCGGTCGAAGGCGAGTTTTCCATCGTTGCAGTTGGCAAAGTTGGGGACGAACGGACGCGAGGGGGGCGGGAAAACCGATTGATTGGCGGGGGGCGAAGATTCCAAAAAAAAAAAACGGGGGAAAAAATCCTTCCCCTTCCACTTTTTTTTTCCCCCT
>Ga0163217_1013740_pt1 | contig 12836 bp, 10 predicted proteins | sample SynspAceP_FD_185933 | JGI IMG/M metagenome (GOLD analysis project Ga0163217, IMG submission 185933) | Saline lake microbial communities from Ace Lake in Antarctica - Synechococcus sp. Ace-P (PacBio error correction) | ecosystem: Environmental > Aquatic > Non-marine Saline and Alkaline > Saline ... | reverse complement strand
GTTGATGCAGAAGAAGGCGAATGGCTCTTGAGAAAGTCAAAGAAGTTGAAGGAACGGTTAAAGCACGATTTGTTTTAAGCCTGTTTGCTGTGAGCTATATTGATGTGAAAAATCCAGCGTAAGCTGATTTTTTTTGTCTTTTACTTTTGTAGTCGCCATCGTCTTTATCGTTATTTGATACCCCAGCGTTGTGGTGCATGCTCTTGAATTTTTTTTGCTTGATTGACTAATCGGTCACCTTTAGAATAAACTCTTCAGGACTCATTGCTTGCTCCTCACTTGGACGACAAGCGTCATTAAAGTCACTCATGCCAAGTTATTGCTCCGAGCATAAGCAGTTGATTTTTTTGCGAGCTGAGTAGATTTGCTTTAGGACTTTTCAAGCACCTCATTGAGCAGATGTGCCCAATGTTGAGTTAAAGCTTAACTGTTCTGTCGAGGCGCTTTCAATAAGCCTCTAGGTTGGTTTTTTAAGTTTACTTGTGGCGGAGGAGAGAAGCGGCAAAAAATTTCGTGATTGATTTTCTTCTAATGATTCGTGTTCGATCGATAGTTGTTCGAACTTCCGATTTGCTGACAACGGCAAAAACCTCGCCCATGCTCCCGCTGTTGCGGCATTCAATGGCTGCGTTAAAAGCAGTAAGTTCTAGTTGCTCTTGAAAATATCTCTGATGCCGCTAACCAATTTGAAGTGCACTAGACACGGACGACTCTAATTCAGTAAAAGACTCTCTTACTTATGTTTAAATCTTCTCAAGGGTGTTTTGGTTGGCCACAGCCAGTGGATGCGGCTTGACCGACGCTGTGTGTCATGGCGGTATTCTGTTTTCTATTGCGTAGGTCTCTTACCCTCACGTGCTCGACTTCGGCCTTGTTCGCCAGCACTTTCGATGTGTTGGACATTTTTAGAGGCTGTTAATGTCTCGGTTCGAGCGGTACTTAGTTCGTAGCACTTTCCCAAAGGCGTTCAACATGTCGTTGAGGGTTGAAATCGGAAATGTTGTTGAGCTCGTGTCTCTTTGGTTGTCGCTGAACCGCTATTTGCTCTAATACGGTTTAGGTAATGCGCTACGTCAGAGAGCCATTTTTGTTTTCCTACTTGGAGCTCGTGTTTGATATTTTTTTGTTGGCTCGACTAATTCTTTGGACCAATGTATTTAATCTTGGCGCTTTTTACGACACTTATTTTGAAAAATATGTACCAAAGATAGTGGTCATACCATCAGAATAAACAAAATATAGAAAGGCCAGTAGTGTCTGCTCATTGAAGTGTTTGAGCGCTTGTTGGAATGTCCTGAGTGCCAGCCTTTAAAAATATTTTCAAGCTGGCTGACGCAATTACGTATCCGATTTTGTGCTTCAATGGCTTGTTGAATACTGCGAGACTAGTAGAGTCAACGTCTTTTAAATAGCGGCTTAGACCAAGTACCGGAGTCGTTTTGGTTTCTTCTAGAGGCGTCCGTTACCTCATCATTGATTTCGATTCATTCGCCATCCATTAAGGAGATAAGTCATCGGCTGTGTCTGTGTTTTGACTCTTCATCCTAAGTACATAGTATAGGCAGGCTTGCTAAACTCTCTTGATGTGAGATTGAAGGTTAAAACAAGACTGTTTTAGCGTTGATAATTTCTGCGTGTGTTGTTGGCTAATATCGTTTTTAGCACTGTTACATGAGGCAAGGTCAGCATATAAAAGGCTATGCGCTGCAGATATTAAGGTTGCAGCAGTTTGTAAATGTTTTTTGCTTGAAGCAACGGTACTTGTCAGCTAAGGAATCTAAGACGCAGGGTTTGGCCTCGTTGGTTTTCGATTAGTGCAAAGGCTTGCCAGATTAATTTTCCGGCGGCTCTTACCGGGATTTGAAGACTTTTCTCGATTTCAATCAGCTGTTCATTTATGGGGTTTTAATCGAGTTTGGCAAGGTGCTGAGTGCTGGCGGATTGCTGTTGAATTAAACCCTTCTGCTGTCTGGTAAGCAGAGGCTCCCCTGAGATAATAGCCTTCGATTTGTCTGTTTTAAAGTCGATAGATGAGTACTCCCACATTTGCGTATAGTGTCGCTTTGTCAAAGGCGCTACGAAATTTCATTAAGCTCAACAAAGCAGTAAGGACAATAAGCATAACGCAAATACTAATAACTTAGTTCGTCGTACGTGTTTACATGGGAAATTGTCAATCAAGACCTACTTTATTCACATAATTGTTACGGGATTTGAACTACTTTAATCTGTGTTGTGACAAAAATTGTGACAAGAAAAGGGGGGTTGATAGGGTTTGCGTGAGACAGAAAGAATTTAAAAACACCTAAAATAGCCAATAAATTGACCATTTTAACGACAATATTAGAGATAGGCTAGCCATTCGAAAAAATATCTTCCATGGTTCACTTTTTCGTCATTATTTGTATTAAATTGAAAAAAGATATTAAACCAAGCGTTAATAAAAGTTGTGTTTGAAGCGTTGAGACGCTTTTCTAATGAAATATAAAACAAATGACTAACGAACGGAGCTCAAAAAATGACCCTTTCCCGTCACCCAATTCCGTGAAAGCCTGGCCTCTGTTGCAGGTGCTGTTGCCGCTACCCCGTGGCAATTAATCAAGCATTGCTTGCTAATAAAGAGCTGCGTATTTATGCGTGGGCTGGTTACATTACCGATGAAAATGTTATCGACTTAAGCAAAAAAGCATCAATGCCACGTTTACTCCTACGGTACAAACGATGAGTTAACTGAACTCTTTGTGCGGGCTTTAGGATTGGAAACAGGTTCGATATCATTATGCCAACCGTGACCGTGTTCTGTTATGTTGACTATGATTTGGATTTCCCAGGGCCCCCCACCTTGGAATTTTTTTTTTTTTTTTTTTAAAACGAGTGGAAGCTGGGCGGCTGTTTAGAAAGTGCTCTTGCTGTTCAAGATGTTGGAGGGATTGTTAAACGGTAAGCGTTATTTTGCGCCATCCGATTGGGGACGTAGCCATAGCTTATAACACTCAAGAAGCGAGTGTTATCCTAAAGCCTAAGGCTACGTGATTTATGGGGAAGCCTGAAAATGCTGGTTGCGTGGACAGTGCAGTGGACATTCGGCTTTGGTTGGAATCGGTTTGTGGTGGAGAAGCTGGTAAGCTTCCTTTTCCATTACTTTGATTCGTTTAACTGAAAAAGCGATGCGTGCGAACTTTTGAAGTCCATTCTTAAAAGAGCGGCTGAAACATAAGGCTCTACTCGATTGCTCACGGTTTTGGTCTACAGAGAATTGAAGCGCCATTGGTGCCATTCGTACCAATGCGTGCCGTTATTGGTCAACTTGGGACAGCCACTGCATTCAACTTTTAAAACAGGAAGGTGAACCTATTGCTTTACGCTGCACCAAAGAAGGGCATTGGCTTGATGAAGGTTTTGTTATTCTTAAAATGCCAACCAATACGGTGATGTCAGTGTATGAGTTTATTAATTGGTATTACCACGCCAAGAAGCGCGGGTTGCACATGTTTGTAAAGCGACGGGCACAACTCAACCGCTAAAGGTTGGCGATGCATGACTTGCCTGCCAGCAACGAAACAGTTCTTTCAGATTCTTACAGTAGCCAGAATCTTGCCACTCTTTGGTGGGTGGCCAATTCAAGAAACCTTGGTATGTTGCGCTTCGTAACGAATTACAGACCGTTACCTTGTCAGCATTAAAATAGAACCTCGAAAGCCCCTTGTGATTTATTGAACAAGGGGCTGTTGTATCGAGAAAAAAATTAAATTAGTGAGTGAGAAAATATGCAGATTAGAGGTTTCATTTAGGATAATACCGTTATGCGAAATTTGGCGATTTTACTGCCATCAGAAAAACCCGATTTGAAAATAGAATCGGCCGTGAATTTTATAGTTTCTTAGCCCCGTCCGGTTTTGTGGCAAACAACTATTCTTGAACTGATCAGTGGTTTTTTAGATCCTACGGAGGTGATGTTAAAATTGGTGGCCAAAGTATTGCGTGGTGCTCGCCAGCAATTAAACGCCGAGCTTCGATTGATTTTTTCCAAAATCTCGCACTTTTTTTCCTCATTATAGGGACTGTGGCTGAAAATTATAGAATTGGCTTTAGGAGGTCGCGGCGTGTCGAAAAGTGAGCGTCAAAAAAGCTTTGGACCGATTACTTAGTTGTGGGCATTGGAAGACATGGGGCGAAAAAAGTATCAGAAGTATTGGTGGTCAAAGCAACGTATTGCGAATTGCTCGGCGCGGTTGGCGTTTCGTAACCACAAGTGTTAACTACTTTGGATGAGCCGTTAATCTGCACTTGATTTTTAAAACTGCAGCCAAACGATGGCGTCTAGAGTTGAAAGAAATTCAGCGTAAAACAGGCATTACCTATTATTTATATTTACTCATGACCAGGTGAAGCCTTGAACACTGTCGGTCGAGCTCGCGGATTTTGTCTTGCTGGAAATACAGCAGTTGCCGATCTCCATTACTCTTTTACCCGTGACCTAAAACGGCTTTTGTCGCCTCCTTGGATGGGAGGAAAATATGCGTATCGAGGCAGGGTAATTGAATAGTAACCCTGATTTTGTCTGTCTAGACTGCGGGCCGTTAGGCAAATTAGCAGACGCGCTCAACGGTGATTTTAGCGATTGGCAGTTGATGCCGACTTTATTTGTTCTCCTGGGCATTCAGGACTGGCAGGCAGAAGATGGGATGCATACATAAAAAGGCCAGTATAAAGTGAAGGAACTTTGAAGGGCGCGTATTTGACGTTGAACGCAAGTACCAACCGGCGGATCAAGGTTGGTCTATCAGCTTGCGACACATCAATATTCGAATCCTTGAAAGAAAGGACCGCCTGTTAGTCTTTCTTTAATTAGTGAGCAAGAGCCATTGTCATTGCAGGGAGAGGAATTTCATGTTTAGTCAGCTCAAAGCACGTTGGTAGGGCCTTGCCGTTTGGTATTCTCGGCATAATTGCTATTGGATTATTGCCTTGGTGATTTCTACCGCAACTTGTTATGGTCGATTATTCATTTCGTCCAAATTTAATGCCTTCTGATATGGAGGCCCAGAACGATACTATTCTCTGGTCAATTATGAACGTTGTCTTTAACAACAAAATACATTTTAACCTCTTCTTCAAAAACGAATATTGGTCGAGTGTGTGGTTGCTTTCGTTTGACTTTATAGTCAAGCTATCCCTTTTGATTTTATCCTCTTGCCAACGTAGGCAACGCCGCAAAAGGCCGCTTTATGCTTGCTCCTATTGATTATTCCTTTTTGATTAACGAAATCTACGAACGTTTTTCTTGGTACATTTTATTTTGGCCATAAGGGCCCATAAATGCGTTACTGCTGGGGTTAGGTTTATTTTGTCGTCCGATTCGATTTTTATCGGGTGATGGCTGCCGTTTAATCGGTATGTTGGACGGCCTATATCCTAGTTTATTGATTTTTCCTATTTATATGCCATCGAAAGCTTTAGATACAAATCAAATCAAAAGCGGCGCTTAAATTTAGGAGCAGGTTGATCCGTACGCATTGGCGAGTGGTGATTCCTCACGCTAAGCCCGTATATGCCAACCGGCTGCATTATTGGACCTTTTGTTGGCGGGCGGGCAGTTATGCGGTTGCCAGCGCTTACTCGTTCACCAGGGAGTGGTTGGTTTACTCAGATATTACAACTGGTTTTTGAGGGTGGTAATTGGAAACCAAGGCGCAGCGTATGCGTTCTTACTGCTGGTGATTTGTATCGGAGTATTGCCCTGGGTGCATGCGTATCTTTTAAGTAGTTTGGGAGACATTGCAAATGAAATCTGAAAACCATTATGCGATTTGGGAGTACGTTTTTATATTGGTTGTGTTTTTCTTATACTTATTTAACACCGCTTATTTATCATGGACGAAGGCACTGGCAACATTCAAATGACAGTCGTTTTTCTACCGTATCACTTGAACAGGGAGGCACTACGCTTAAATGGTGTTGACAGCCTTTAGTCAGAGACCGGTGCTATGTGGCAGGCTTATGAGACGAGCGTAATTTGTGCCGCGGCGTCTTAGTCGTTTTGCGGTTCCATTGGGTAATTTGCTGTGCTCTTTTCCTATTCTACTTTTCAAGGAAGAGGGGAGACCTTTTTGTTATTCGGAATGATGGTCACCATTATTACACGCCTGTGATGAATTGTTCTCGCGGGAGGTTCAACGCTTTATCTTTGAAAAGGGGCTGTCAGCTTATGGTGGTGTGTTTTTAACGTGATTGTCGGCAGACGGACTTTTATAGCTGCGTATGTGATGCTGATGGTGTTGGCACGATTTTTACAGACGGTTGATCGCACTCTTGGGAAAATGGCAGCATTGAGTTTGGGACGACGCAGTGCAAGCGTTTGCGACGTTAATCTACTGCCTTATTTAAAACCGGGCGATTATTTCGCAGCGGCCATTGATTTCTTCAGTCGTTTGAAACTACAAATACGACTTTGTTTGTGAAAGGTTTATGACACCACGTTAACCGTATACTTGCTCCAACTGTGAGAACGGGTTTAACACCAGCGGTTAAATGCACTCGGGGCTAGTGATGATTTCTATGTACTATCTTGTTGGCATTTGTTTATTGAAGTGAAGCGACGTCCGCGAGGCAAGATGAATTTCCTATGAAAAACATCGCTCAATAGATCAAAAGCCCATGTTTGTTTACAAATAATGGCTTTTGTGTTTATTGATTAAGTAATTAAACGTTTTCTTGACGTTAAACACCAAATTATGTGACAAAATGATAAAAAAACTTAAAAAGGGTTGCAAAAATCGTAGATCCCTTAATATACGCCCTCGCTGACACGGACAACGCTTCTCAACAACCGAGACGGATGTTCAGGTTAACTTTATATAAATAGAACTACTTTTAGATTAGCAGCTCTTATAAAATAGAAATCAAATTAATTGGGTGGGCGCTCGGCTAGAGCGTTCCAGAAGATCATCGCAGACCGCTTTCCGAGATTGTAGTTGAATTCAAAAAATTGAAAGTCTGACGAGGAGTCTAACACGGTAATCGCTTTATGTTGGTTTGTTGTTCATTCGGGATGATGGATCCGATTAAGGTTATGAGTATAGTGTAAATAAGATTTGAGTGAGCAACTTTTAACTGAAGAGTTTGATCATGGCTCAGCATTGAACCGCTGGCGGCAGGACTTAACAATGCAAGTCGAGCGGTAACAGGGGAGCTTGCTCCTGCTGACGAGCGGCGGGACGGCGTGATAACGAGTAGGAATCTGCCTAGTAGAGGGGGGAACAACATGTGGAAACGCATGTTAATACCGCATACGCCCTAAGGGGGAAGGAGGGTACTTCTTTCGGAAGCCTTCCGCTATTGATGAGCCTGCGTGAGATTAGCTAGTTGTAGGGTAAAGCCTACCAAGGCGACGATCTCTAACTGGTCTGAGAGGATGACCAGTCACACTGGACTTGAGACCACGGCCCGACTCCTTACGGAGCAGCAGTGGGGAATATTGGACAGATGGGGCGCAAGCACTGATCCAGCCCATGCCGCGTGCTTGAAAGAAGGCCTTAGGGTTGTAAGCACTTTCAGGGGTGAGGAAGGGTGATAGCTTAATTACGTTATCCTCTTTGACGTTAGCCCCAGAAGAAGCACCGGCTAACTTTCTGTGCCAGCAGCCGCGGTAATAACAGGGGTGCAAGCTCTTAATCGGAATTACGGGCGTAAAGCGCGCGTAGGTGGTTTGTTAAGTCGATGTGAAAATCCCAGGGCTCACCTTGGAATGGCACCGATAACTGGCTAGCTAGAGTATGTAGAGGGGTGTGAATTTCCTGTTTGTAGCGGTGAAATGCGTAGTATAGGAAGGAAACATCAGTGGCGAAGGCGACACCCTGGACTAATACTGACACTGATGTTTGCGAAAGCGTGGGGAGAAACAGGATTAGATTACCCTGGTAGTCACGCCGTAACGATGTCTTAACTAGCCGTTGGGTTGTAATGACTTAGTGGCGCAGCTACGCAAATAAGTAGACCGCCTGGGGAGTACGGCCGCAAGGTTAAAACTCAAATTGAATTGACGGGGGGCCCGCACCAAGCGGTGGAGCATGTGTTTAATTCGAGCAACGCGAAGAACCTTACGACTCTTGGGACATTCCACAGAACAATTTGAGAGATCAGATGGTGCCTTCTGGGGACTGTGCAGACAGGTGCCTGCATGCGCTGTCCGTCAAGTCCGTGATTGTGAAAGTTGGGTTTAAGGCCCGTAAAACGAGCGCAACCCTTGTCCTTATTTTGCCAGCACGTAATGGTGGGAAATTTAAGGCAGACTGCCGTGACAATAAACCGGAGGAAGTGGGGACGACGTCAAGTCATCAATGCCTTACGAGTAGGGCTACACACGTGCTACAATGGGCGTATACAGAGGGCTGCCAAGCAGGGCGATGTGAGCGAATCCCACAAAGTACGTCGCTAGTCCGGATTGGAGTCGCAACTCGAACCCATGAAGTCGGAATCGCTAGTAAGCGTTGAATCAGAATGTCACGGTAAATACGTTCCCGGGCCTTGTACACACCGCCGTCCACCCCATGGGAGTTATTGCTCCAGAAGTAGCGTAGCTTAACCTTCGGGCGATGGCGGTTACCACGCGAGTGAGTCAATGACTGGGTGAAAGTCGTAACAAGGTAGCCCTAGGGGACCTGGGGCTGGGATCACCTCCTTAAACGATAGAACTCTGGATGAACGTTTCACACAAATTATCTGATGCGTTACCCTGACATGAATGGGATTTACTCATCATTCGGTCAGTACGATATTACTTAGAGATTAAGGATAAAAGGTCCTAACAAGATGACTAAGCATCAACACATACGTGTGATTGATGAATTTTAGTCTCTGATTAGGGCTTGCACTAACTTGCTCTTAACAATTCGAATTTTGAAATACGATAAAATCACAGTGTTTAAACCGGTGGAAGTTCAACTGTACCTATGGACTCTATTATCGTTAAACTCCAGAGAGGTACAAAAGCTCTTTGGTATGTTGATCTGAAGGTTTTTCGTAAGAAACTACTTGGTTATATAGGTCAAGTGCACCAAGGTGCACGGTAGACTTGCAGTCAAGCGATGAAGGGACGTGTTAAATCTGCGAAAAGGTTCGGGGATGTCGATAAAAACAGACTTTGATCCGACATGTCGAATGGGGAAAACCCACCGACTTAGCGGATATCGTATGGTGAATACATAGCCATACGAGGCGAAACCCGGGGGAATGAAACATCTCTAAGTACCTGGAGAAAAAAATTCAACCCGAGATTCCCTAAGAAGCGGCGAGCGAAAGGGGGTTAGCCCTTAAGTTATGTGGTGTATAGAAGGCTCTGGAAAGGGCCGCCGTTAGAGGGGTTGATAGACCCCGTATACGAAAATGCCATTATAGTGAAACGAGTAGGACGGACACGTGATATATCCTTGTCTGAATATGGGGGGACATCCTCAAGGGCTAATACTCCTGACTCGACCGATAGTGAACCAGTACCTGAGCGGAAGGCGAAAAGAACCCCATGTGAGGAGTGAATAGATCCTGAAAACCGTGACGTACAAGCAGGGGAGCGGACTTTTCCGTGACTGCGAATTACCTTTGTATAATGGGTCAACGCGACTATTTTCAGTGCAGGTAAAGCATGTAGTGGAGCCGAGTGGAAACGAGTCTTAATAGGGCGATTTAGATGCTGGGAATTAGACCCGAAACGGGCGATCTATCCAGAGCAGGTTGAAGTTGAGAACATCAACTGGAGGACCGAACCCAATCCGTTGAAAAGCTGGTGGGATTGATGTGAGATAGGAGTGAAGGCTAATTCAACGCTCGGAGATAAGCTGGTTCTCCTCGAAAAAGCTATTTAGGTAGCGCCTCGTATCTCACCATTGGGGGTAGAGCACTGTTGTGGCTAGGGGTCATTCCCGACTTACAACCCCATGCAAAAACTCCGAAACGCAGAGAGTGCAATTACGGAGACACCCGGCGGGTGCTAACGTCCGTCGTGGACCGGGAAACAACCCAGACGTCAGCTAAGGTCCAAAGTTTTACAGTTTAAGGGGAAACGATGTGCGGAAGGCTTTAGACAGCTCAGGGGTTGCTTAGAAAGCAGCCATCTTTCCAAGAAAGCGTAATAGCTCACTAGTCGAGTCGGCCTGCGCGGAAGACATATAAGGGGCTCAAAACTGCTATACACCGAAGCTACGGGATGCTTAATTTATTAGGCATGGAGAGGAGCGTTCTGTAGCCGTTGAGGTCAAGCTGTAGGCAGGCTGAGGGTACAGAAAGTGCGAATGTTGACACATGAGTAAACTAAAGGGGAGTGAAAACTCCCGCGGAAGACCAAGGTTTCCTGTCCATGTTAACTCAGGGCAGGGTGAGTCGGCCCCTAAGGCGAGGCAGACTTGCGTAGTCGATGGGAAAACAGGTTAAATATTCCTGTACCGACTGCTTATATTGCGACTGGAACTGCGCGAGAACCGGGCTAGGCCAAGCACACGCGATGGTGTCTGTGTTAGGCGGTAGGCAAGTGGACTTAGCAAATCCGGAGTCACTCTTTTTAGAAGAATGCCGGAGAGTAACTGGAGACGAGCCCCTCTTTGGGCGAAGGTGTGTTGATCGCCCATGCTTCCAGGAAAAACTTCTAGCTTTAGATATTACATATGACCGTACCCAAACCGACACAGGTGGTCAGGTTACGAGAATACCAAGGCGACTTGAGAGAACTCGGGTTTGAAAGGAAACTAGCAAAATGGGTACCGATAACTTCGGGAGAAGGGTACGCCGGCGGTTGTGAAGGACTTGCTTCCGTAAGCACTAGTCGGTCGAAGGATACCAGGGGCTGCGACTGTTTATTAAAAATACCACAGCAACTCTGCAAACACGAAAGTGGACGTATAGCGGTGTGGACGCCTGCCCGGTGCTGAAGGCTTTAATTGATGGGGTGCGTTAGCGAAAAGCTTTTATCGAAGCCCAAGTAAACGGGCGGCCGTAAACTATAACGGAGCCTAAGGATTAAGCGAAATTCCTTGTCGGGTAAGTTCCGCACCTGCACGAATGGCGTAACGATGGCCACACTGTCTCCCACCCGAGACTTCAGTGAAATTGAAAATCGCAGTGAAGTGCTCGTGTATCCGCGGCTAGACGAAAGACCCCGTTAACCTTTTACTATAGCTTCACAGTGAACTTGACCTATTTGTGTAGGATAGGTGGAGGCTTTGAAGATAGGACGCTAGTTCTATTGAGCCAATCTTGGAAATACCACCCTGGTTTGTTATGAGGTTTCTAACTCAGGTCCATTATCTGATCGAGGACACTGTGTGGTGGGTAGTTTGACTGGGCGGTCTCCTCCCAAAGAGTACGGGAGGAGCACGAAGGTGTGCTCAGCATGGTCGGAAATCATGCGTGAGAGTGTAAGGCAAAAGCACGCTAACTGCGAACAGGACACGTCGAGCAGGTACGAAAAGTAGTCACTTAGTGATTCCGGTTGGTTCTGTTATGGAAGCGGGGCCATCGCTCAACGGATAAAGGTACTCCGGGGATAAACAGGCTGATACCGCCAAAGTTCACATTCGGACGGCGGTGTTGGCACCTTCGATGTCGGCTCATCACCATCCTGGGGCTGAAGGCCGGTCCCAAAGGGTATGGCCAGTTCGCCATTTAAAGTGGTACGCGAAAGCTGGGTTTAGAACCGTCGTGAGACATTCGGTTCCCTATCTGCACGTGGACGTTTTGAATATTTGACGAGGAGCTCGTCCTAGTACGAGAGGAACCGGAGTGGACGAACTCTGTGTTCCGGATCGTCACGCCAGTGGCAATTGGCCGAGGTAGCTACGTCCGGACGGGATAAACCGCTGAAAAGCATCTAAGCGGGGAAAGCCTCCCTCAACGATAAGATCTCACTGGGACATAAGTCCCTAAAGAGGCCGTTCGAGACGTAGGACGTTGATATGTTGGGTGTAAGGTGCTGTGGAGGCATTGAGCTAACCAATACAATTGCTCGTGAGGCTTGACCCACTATACACCAAAGTGGTTTTGATGAGAAAGCTCATCAAAAGCTTTACAGAGACACATTACGATAAAAAACTGGTTTAACCTTGATTACTGTCTATTTCAAAAAAGAATTGTAAAAGATCAAGCATGTCTTCCGGCGTGTTTTTGGTTGGAAGGAAAGAGATGATAGAGATTTTTTCATCATCTCTAAGAAACCGCCCAGAACGAACGCAGCAGGAATTGCTTGGGACGATCATAGAGGCGGTTGAACCACCTGATTCCCATCCCGAAACTCAGAAGTTGAAAAAAGCGCCAATCGCCGATGGTAGTGCTGGGAGATCCCATGTGAGAGTAGTCGTTCGTCAAGCTTAAATTACAGAGCAGCCTGGAATAGCTAAAAGCTGTTCAGGGGCTTTTTTTTAGGCTCAAGGGAAGAAAATAGGGGGGAAATCTACCTTGAGGCCTGGAATATAAAGAATGGCTGATAGCGGTGTGAGGTGAATGAAAATGCTACAGATGTCAAGCTATTGTGCTCTTGAGTAAACCCAAGTGTGATCGGTTTTAATAGCATTTCATGTATTCTTGGCCTAATCTGGATAAGCCTTTGTTTTTATGCCAACCAAAAAAAAAAAGGCCCCACTTCATTTTTCTTTGAAGTGGGGCTTTAGTATTGAGTGCCGTGGATAAAACAAGGATTTTAAACGGCCGTGTTGTTCCTTTTTGCTAACTCACTTGAGTAGGGGGGGGGAACTCCCGTTTGTTTTTGCAACCCTTCCCGGATTTACTCCGGCCTTGATTTTTCGCCGTTTAGGGATTTAAGCTTTTTTGGGGATTCTTTCCTCTGCCCTTTG
>Ga0163217_1117135_pt1 | contig 12838 bp, 14 predicted proteins | sample SynspAceP_FD_185933 | JGI IMG/M metagenome (GOLD analysis project Ga0163217, IMG submission 185933) | Saline lake microbial communities from Ace Lake in Antarctica - Synechococcus sp. Ace-P (PacBio error correction) | ecosystem: Environmental > Aquatic > Non-marine Saline and Alkaline > Saline ... | reverse complement strand
CGGGATTGCGCACCAGTTGCAGTGGACAGGGTGGACCACTATCTGCTCAAAGGCTCCAAGACCGTATATTTCCAACGCGCCTGTTGGAGTGACCTGGGTATCGTTGCTGCCAAGACAGATCCGGATAACAAGCATGCGATTGGGCTGTGTTTCGTGGCTGAGCGCGGCATGAGGTCGGTTTCCGAGGATTCGCGTTGGCCCGCAAACTAAAGAACACTCGGCTGCCAGCCAGGACACCGCAGAGCTGTTCTTCAACGGGACGTCAAAGTACCAAGGCCACCTGCTGGGTGACGGGCAAGGCTGCGCTTTATCTATCTGATGCAAGTGCTCGCCCAGGAAACGGCTAGACAACGCCTGCGCGCGGTTGGCGGCGCCGAAGCGGGGCCTTCAGGCCACCATTGGAATACGTCAAGGAAGGGCAAGGCCTTCGGGCGCGCCGTTGCGGATTTTCAGAACACCCGGTTCAAACTGCCGAGATGCGTACACACGATCGACGTGCGCAGTGTTGTAGACCGCTGCGTGATGGACCACAACGAGAAAGCTGACTGCCGCAGTGTAGCTGCAGGAGGCCAAATTGTTACTTACCGAGCTGCTGGGCCGGGGGTGGTGGACGAGGGTGTTGCAGTTGCACGGTGGTGCGGGTTATATGTGGGAATACCGATCTGCCGGATGTACGCCCAATGCGCGTATTCAGCGGGATTTTTTGCCGGTACGTCGAGGATCATGAAGGGGGGGGAAAGGAAGGGGGATTATCAGTCGTGGGTTTGAAGTTGTAGGTAGGGCGGTTTGAATCTGGCGGGCTGAGCTTCAACTCAGGTGCTTTACCACCTATCCCCCCACCCCACACCGGTCGTCGCCTCCAACGCGGGGATCCATTTTTGGGGTTCGCCGCACGGGAGTTGCTTCTGAATTGGCGCAAAAAGTCAAAATGGATTCCCTTCGTTTCGCGGGATGACGGGGGTTTTGTGGGGTATGGCAGCAGGCCAATCCCAGATCATCTACTCTCCAGCACACACACCGTCGTCATGTCTCGCCAAACGCGGGGGATCCATTCTTGGGGGGTAGAGGCGGGAGTCTCTCGTTAATGCGTCGCCAAAAAGTCAAATTTATTCCGGACAAGGCAGTGCGCGTTTCGCGGGAATGACGGGGTTTGTGGGGGATATATAGCAGTGTCGAGGGCCTCAATTCGCCAGATCATCATTCCCCAGCACACACCGCCGCATTCCTCGCGAAAACGCGGGGATCCATTTTTGGGTTGAGCAGGGGAGTTTCCTTTACGGCCGAAGGTCAAGATGGATTCCGCGTTTCAGGCGGCACTGCTGTCCGGGAATTAAATTCATAGGCCGCAACGCGTTCGGCCGCTTATCCGCTGGTCCCCACGCTCAGATTAATAGGTGTGGGTCGGTCACAAGAGTTTATGGTTCTGCTTTCTTTACGCTGAAACCGACCTTGCTCTCAGTTTCAGTCAGGCCGCGCGCAAGGGACTGGATGTAGCACTGAGTGTCTAGGTTCCATTTGCAGCAACAAGATAGGTGATCAAGCAGTAAATTATCTGCACCTTGGACGGCATTTTTCGCCTGCGGGCCGAGAAACTTCACGGGGAATCTTTCGTGTGTGCTTCAGGCCAATTTTGTTTTAAGGAACAAGCTCAATGCCCCAGCCGCCGCTTTCTGGTAGCGCTCCAGGCAATTGATGTGGAGCTGGAGCGGGTTTCCTGGTCCGTGGTTAGCTTTGCAGCACCAACGTCACGGGTTGCCTAGCGTCGTCTGTTCGCTCCACCGTTACTTTTGGCGAAGAACGGGTGCCGTTAGTACTCGTTGATGCGTTTGCCGCCGGGACGGCGATGTTGAAGCTGGGACAAGAGTGATCGCCCAGAATCTGCGTTGCTTTGGGAGTCTAGAGCAGGGTTCTGTTCCTCCTCGAGGTTTAGGATACGCTGTTTACTTCTTCGAGTAGATAGATAGTTGCGAAGGCAAGCCTCCCAGCCTGAACAGTGATCTGTCCACCAGTTGTTGTCGCCAGTAGCCTTTGCCTCTAAGACACACAAACTTGCATCCTTATTGTACATGGGCTATCTGCTCGCGCTGCCCGACTCTCTATGTTCGCTCTATTAGAAGAATATACAGGTGCTGGACTCCGCGCTAGAATGATGCTTCGACGCTCGGGCTGTCAGATAGATAAGACGGTCTCATGTAATAGAAGATAATAGCACCTCTTGGGTGGATGCGTCCTGCGCTCGTGAGTGTAGTGTGTGTTAGAGAAGGGAGTCGGTCTCGACTCAGAGTCCCTTCAGCGGACGATGGCGTGGAAGGTCCAGCAAGTAGAGAAGGGTCGTCCACTACTTCCTGCCGGTAAGCGGCGCCCACATTGGCCATCAGCTGCGGCACACGGCCTCAACAGGCCAGCTGGGACGCTTTGTGATTGGCATTCGGCCAGCGTGAACGGCCGGACTAGTGCGGGTTCAAGTGGGTAATGAGTGCAGCTTTGACTTGTTAAAAGCCTGCTTCCACCTCTCTTGAGGCTTGGTGCCCCAGAGATCTGGCGTACATCAGCGCATGAGTTGATCCCAGGTCTGACCCTTGCAGTGCTTGTCTGCATCGAACTGACGCCGTGTTTTTCAAAAACGGGCGTGGGCAAACCTTTTAAAAGGTCGGCAAATCGGAGTATTTGTATTACATGTTGCATCCGCTGAGTTGTTGAGTCGCATTCAAACGGGTTTACCTCTTCAGACTCAAGGCGGCTGCAACCCTTCCAGTTAAGCCCCCAAATTTATTCCGGACAGCAGTGCGCGAACGCAGGGGGAATGACGGGTGGTAAGGAGGAGGGTGGAGCGCCAGCAATGGGTTTGCGGGGACGTTGGAGCGAATAACGGTGCGTTGGAGGAGAATGACTGCGCATGGAAAAACCACACACAAAAAAGCCCGAGCATCAGACAGGGCTTTTCAAAAACTGGCTTCCGCGGGACCAGGACTCGAACCTGGGACCCAATGAAAAATTAACAGTCATTTGCTCTTACCACTGAAGCATATCGCGGAATCGGACGCTGCGCAACTTATCAAAATATCATCCAAGTCCACGTCTGGGAGCAGCCTTTTTGTCTAAATGCTTCAGCTTCAATCAGGCCATTCGTACGTCAAGCATTACCTGGGCCATTGCCGTTCGCAACATGGTCCATATTGCCGTTGATTCACGCCGCGACACAGATGCGACGCTACCGACCGCGTAGATGCCAAATCCTCGGCCAGTGTCGCAACTGCAGCTGCGTTAAGGCCGGAATAGGAAAAACATGCCAGCTGATTGCTGAATTAAAGTCCACATCGCTGTCACGCGCGGCGGCCTTGAGCTTTTTTTCAACCAGCGCCCTGGCGCATCAGGCGGATGCGGTCGGCGCATTCTTTCGGCCAGCTCTTCTTCCCAACACGCATTAAAGCTTCGGGATTCGTTCAATACGTTGGCTACTACCTTGGCACCGTGGCGTCGGTGGGTTTGAAGTAGTTGGTGGGGATAACCCGCTTGAGCTGGCGACATCACCATCGCGCTCTCTTGTTCTTTGCTACCGCGTCAACAATGTCAGAGGCGCCGACTTCGCTCGCCGTAAAGAGAGAATGACTTGGAGAGGAGCTGGCATTAAACATTGCCAGGCCGGGACTCGGTATTCAGGCGCACGGCCAATGGATCGTCCTGCAGATTGTCGCAACCCTGATAGGCGATATCCAGGAAGGGCACAGCTTGCGGCGCTGTGACCAACGTCGATTACCCGGGTCCATTTCTGCAAAGGACAGATCCGCACCAGTCGGGTTGTGGCAACACGCGGTGCAGCAGCACCACACTGGCCTTTCGGGCAGAGCTTTCGATACCCTGCAGCATGCCTTCCGATCCACCCATGGGTAGTCGGAGTTGTAATAGGGGTAGTTCACCACTTCAAACCGGCTTTGCATCGAACAGCGCACGGTGTTTTTTCCCAGCTGGGATCGCTGATCGGACAGGCGCTTGTCCAGCAAGCGTATAAAGGGAAGTCTGCGCCCAGTTTCCAGTGCTCCGAGTTTAACCGCCCATGTGATTGCCGCTGGTAATGGAGTTTGCCGATTGCAGCAGCGGCGAGTCGGTACCAAACAGCAGCGTCTGTTACGCTGGTCATTAAGGGCGCCAGGCCTTCATGGGCAGGTAGGCGGTGCTGCATGCTCAGCACGCGTGGCTTCTTCAGCCGCCTGCACTGCACGCAATAAAAAGGTACTTTGCCGTTCTTACGTCGGTTAATTACACCCCACCAACCCAGGTTGACCTTGTCAGGGCGGGGTCGGCACTTGAAGCTTCGTTCAGGCAAGAATCGGTCGCGTTGGAGCCATTTCACAGGGGAGAACCAGAGTCATTGGTATTCCGGCAAACTCAAGCAGTGTGGGTGGGGTGGAACCCGGCGGCATTATAAAACAGGGACAAAGCCCTCCTGTGCGAGTGCTCGCAGCGTGGGCATTATGGTGAAACCCTTTGCGGTAAAGGCTGTCAGAACGCTGACGGCACGCAGTGCTATAGTTAGTCACCGATTTTCAGGCGTGGAAGCCAGCAGTCTGAGCCAGTTCAAGCATACAACCCGTTTTCAGCCCGCTGGTGACCAGGCCCACGGCCATTGCCAGTTGTGGAGGGCCTGGAAGCGGGGACTGTCGCACCAGACGCTGTCGGGGGTAACGGGCTCCGAAGACCTTTTTACCCATCCGCCAACGTCATCCAGCAGCAGTTGCAGCGGCCCGGCGATCATCATGGCGCCGAACAAGACTCTGGCGCAGTTGTACGGGGGATTTCGCGAGTTTTTCCCGAATCAACTCGTTCTCGAATACTTTCGTTTTCCTTACTACGACTACTCCAGCCGAAAAGCCTCATGTGCGTTCTTCAGTTACCTTTATCGAGTAGGACGCAATCGTCAACGACGTCATATAGAACAGATTGCGCTTATCGGCGACCAAGGCGCTGCTGGAGCGGCGGATTGCGATTATCGTTGCTACCGTGTTCAGCCATTATGGGTCTAGGTGGATCCGGGTCTCATCTGCGGATGGTTGCTGCATGTAGATTCGCGGCGACAGGCTTGATCACGCTCCCTGTTAGTCGGCTGGCCGAGCTGCAATAACACCTTCGCCAATTGTATGGAGCTGTCGCGGGCCAATTATCGAGGTGCCGTGGTGATGTGATCGACAATCTTCCCAGCGGAATCGGATCATGGAGGCGATCCGCATCGAATTGTTTGATGATGTGGTGGAACCATCAGTTATTTTTGCATCGCTACGGGTGAGGTTCTACGTAAGGTTCCACGCGTACACATCTATCCAAGTCACATTATTTGACGCCGAGAGAGAAACTTGGCTGGCGTGTGGAAAAAAAAAAAAAAACCATTTTTTTTTAATTTTTTTTTTTTTTTCCCCCAAGGGGGTTTTGGAAAAAAGGGGGGGGGGGGGGGGGGGCCTTTGGGGGGCCGGAAGCGTCTGGAAGTTACTGAAAGCCAGAACAAAGCTTGGTGGGAAGCGCAACGACTTGAGCAAGCGCACGCGGCCTTTGATTATGGAAGGGATTGATTCTCGAGCTGGGCTACTGCAACGGGATCGAAAAAACTACTCGCGCTATCTGTCTGGTCGCGGGCTGGCAGGCGCCGCCGACACTGTTCGACTATCTTGCCGAAAACGCACTGTTTGATTATCGACGAATCACACGTTTCCGTGCCCCAGGTCGGCGCATGTACAAAGGTGACCGTTCGCGTAAAGAAACGCTGGTAGGAGTTACGGCTTCCGCTGCCATCCGCGTTGGATAACAGACCGATGCGCTTTTGACGAGTGGGGAGCTTGAATCTCGCCCCAAGCGATTTTGGTTTCGGGCCACGCCAGGCCCCTATTGAGGCAGGAGCATGCCCGGGCGCCGGCTGGAGCAGGTGGTACGGCCGACGGGCCTGGGTTGATCGCTGTCGAAAAGTGCGGCCGGCGACCTAGCCAGAGTGGATGATCTGCTTGTCCTAGATCGCACTGCGCGCGGGCGAAGGAGAACGGGTATGGTTACCACCTTGACCAAGGCGCATGGCGAGGGGACCTGACGACTACCTGTCTGATTCATGGCGTGCGAGTTGCGGTTATCTGCAACCTCGGATATCGATACGGTTAGAGCGGAGTGGAGAATTATTCGCGATCTGCGAATTGGCGCTTTTTGATTGTGTGGTCCGGGATTAACTTGTTGCGCGAAGTGTCTTTGATATGCTGAGGTTTCTCTTTGTGGCTATTCTGGGATGCGGGACAAGGAAGGGCTTCGCTGCGTTCGAGCGATCGCTGATTCAGGACCATTGGTCCGCGCGCACGTAACCCTTAAACGGTAAGGCGATCCTCTTATGCCGACCGGATGACCGGTCGATGGAGCGTGCGATTGGTGAACCGAACAGGCGGCGTTGAAGAAGCAGACTCGCCCTTTACCTTGAGCCACATATTACGCCTATCGGTATTCACTAAAAGCGTGCAGACATTTATGGAAGGCGCTGGTGGGTACCGGGCAGCAATAAGCGCTCGAACAAAGCGCAAAGAAGCTTCAGAGGCCGCCGAGGATGCTTGCGGAGTACAGGTGCAGCTCAGTGCGCTCGCCCTCGGAAGATTCAGCAAGCGGATCAGCAAGTTTGGAGAGAGATGTTATCACCATGCGCGGGATTGGAAGTTTGAGGCTTGCTGCGCGGTATGCAGCGACGAGATACAGAAGCTTGCGGGCTGCAGTTGATTCAGGTGTGACGCCGCCTGGATCCCCGCCTTGCGGGATGAGGTGGTGTTGGCAGAGGCCAAAGGCCAAATAAAAGCTCCCAAGCCGGGCAATAAATTACACCGATTACCCTTTCAGCGCACCGTCATTCCCGCGCACGCGCACTGCTGTCCGGATAAATTTTTGGGGGCTTAACTGGAAGGTTGCAAGCCGCTGAGTCTGAAGGGGTAAAACCCGTTGATGCGACTCAAACAAACTCAGCGGATTGCAACATGTATACAAATACTCCGATTTGCCGACCTTTTAAAAAGGGTTTGCCACGCCCCGTTTTTGAAAAAACACGTTGCGTTCAGTTCGATGCAGACAGCACTGCTAAAGGGTTCAAGACCTGGGGATCAAACTCATTGCCTGATGTACGCCCAGATCTCTGGGCCACCAGCCTCAGAGAGGTGGAAGCAGGCTTTAAACAGTATCAGAAGCTGCACCCTTACTCACCTCTGGAACCCGCACTATTCGGCGTTCAACGCTGGCCGATGCCAATCACAGCGTCCCAGCTGGCCTCTGTTTGAGGCGTGTGCGGCAAGCTGATGGGCCAAGGTGGGGCGGCCGCTTCGGAGGAAGTAGGGCGACCTTCTTCTAACTTTTTTTTCTGGATTCCACGCCCATTGTCCGCTGAAGGGGGCTGGGGTTACGACGACTGGTCCAATAGATAACCACAGCGCCACCGCACACAGGGTGAAGGTCCATGTACTGATGGACCTCGGACAGCTGGACGACCGGTCGAAGCATCATCACTGCGTTACGTCACATGACAATTCGAAATTCGGGGCGGCAGATGCCCATTTGCCAAGGGGTTCAGGTTTATGGTCTTTGACAAGTGGTACTGCACTACAACTGGTGTATCAGATCCACTGTTTATCAGAGCTTGCTTCGTCACACGACTCAAGGGTAAACGGGCGGGTATCAACCTCGGGAGGACAGAACCCTTGCTCGATCCCCAAGCAACCGGGCAGATTTCTGGGCGATCACCCTTGGTCAGCTTCAAACATCGCCGGTCCCGGCGGCAAAGCATCCGAGTACTACCGGCACCCCGTTCGCAAAGTAAACGGTGCGAGCGGAAAAAGACGGCAGGCCCGCGTGGTGCTAGCTCCAACACCTGGAAACGCCCCCACATCATTGCCGAGCGCTACAAAGCGCGCTGGGGCATTGAGCTGTTCTTTCAAATGGCTGAAGGCAAAACCTGAAGATCCGGAAGTTTCTCGGCCGCAGCGAAAATGCGTCAGGTGCAGATATTACTTGCTTTGATCACTTATCTGTTGCTGCAAATGAACCAGACACTCAGTTGCTACAATCCAGGTCCTGCGCCACTGCCTGACCTGAAACTGAGAGCAGGTCTGTTTTCAGCGTAAATGAAACAGACCATTGACTCTTGTTGCCGAAGGCAACGACAACGACTGGAACTGATCGGATTCAGGGGGGGCGTTGGCGCTTATGAATTTATTTCCGGACAGCAGTGGCGCCGCACGGCGGGAAAACCCATTTTGACCTTTGCAGGCCAGTACAAATGCTCCGAGGCCAGCCCCGACAATGGATCCCCGCGTTCGCGAGGATGACAGCGTTGGGGCGGGAGGAATGAGAAGTTGGGGTAATACACCGGGCCGCCCCAAACCCGTCATTCCCGCGCCAGGCATGGAATCCAAGGGAGATGTCTGTAACACCAGCCCTGTCTTAAACAGAGCCTTGTTTACCCAAGTCACACATCAAATCCGAGCAATAAACGCATTTTATCCGCTTTTACAGTAGCTTTATGGCTTGGACAAGGTCCGGCGCCGTGCGTAAAGTTCGCGGCCATTGCAGGCCACAATAGCTCAGTTGGTTAGAAGCAACCACCTTGACATGGTGGGGGTCGTTGGTTCGAATCCAATTTGTGCCTACAAATTACAAGACCCGGGCTATGGGCGGGTTTTTTGTTTCAGCGTCCTTGGGACTCCGTGCGGTAGCTACTAGGGCGTCGGCAATCGTCAGCGGTAATAGACTGAGGCACAGGCGACCAAGCGGGACTTTTCCATTCATTGTGGCCTCGTAGGGTCCACCACTTGAGAAGGGCGGATATGCCCACTATTCTCTTCCCCGCGGCAGTCAAACGCAAAGTTTCGATCACCCTTACGTAGCCGATGTGGCCGCCTTCTATTGGCGCTGGCCTGCCAAAGGCGACGCTGGCCGGCAAGGTCGATGGTTCGTCTGGTCGACGCCTGCGGACATGATTCGAGTCCGATGCGGACCCTGCAGATCATCACGCCGAAGGAACGAAGAGGGGCTGGAGATTATCCGCCAACTTTCCTGCGCTCACCTGATTGGCCACGCGGCAAGGCAGCGTTGTACCCGAACGCCAAAGTTGGTGGATGTCGGTCCGGTGATCGATGATGGCCTCTATTACGACATCGGCCTCACGAGCGCTCCTCTCACGCCTTGACGACATGGCTTGCCATCGAACAGCGCCGCATGCGCGCGAGCTGATTGCCACCGATTAGCGGACTACGTGATCCAAGAAGGTCACTCCGCGTGATCACGGTCATCGAGGTGTCTCGAAGTTCCCGCGGCGAAGACTACAAGCTTGCGTTCTGGTCGAAGACATGCCGGACGAGAGGCCATGGGCCTGTATACACGAAGAATACGTGGACATGTGCCGCGGTCGCACGTGCCGAAACTACCACGCTTCCTCAAGGGCCTTCAGCTGACGCGCATCTCCGGCGCCTACTGGCGTTGGCGATGCGAAGAATGGCCAGCTGCAGCGCATCACGGCACGCCTGGGCCGACAAGGAAGCAGCTGGCTGCCTATATTCATCGTATGGAAGAAGAGCCGAAAGCGCGATCACCGCAAGTCGGCAAGCGTCTGGCCTGTTCCCCACACCCAGGAAAAAGGCCGCCGGGCATGGTCGTTTCTGGCCACCCCAATGCGTTGGCCATCATCAGGTGCTTGAGCAGTACATGCGCAACCTTCCAGCGCGTCAGTGGCTATAAGATCAAAGACCCCGAGGTGTCGATTCGCGTCTCTGGGAGCGCTCAGGCCACTGGGAGCACTACTCGGCGAACATGTTCACCACGAGTCGAAAGCGCGACTACGCCATTTCAAGCCGATGAACTGCCCGTGGCCACGTGCAGGTGTTCAATCAGGGCCTGAAGAGCTACGCGGCTGCCACTTGCGTCTGGCCGAGTTCGGCTCTTGCCACCGTAACGAAGCCATCGGGTTCGCTTTGCACAGGTCTGATGCGCGTACGTGGCTTACCCAGGACGGACGGCACATCTTCTGCACCGATGAGGTCAGTGTCAAGTCCGAGGGCAGCCGACTTCTCAAACTGACTGCGGTGCTAAGAGATTTCCGGCTTGACGACGTCGAGCTGAAGCTCTCCACCCGCCCTGATGACCGCATGGGCGATTGAGCGCTTGGGAATCAGGGGCCGAAGCAGGGTCTTGGAAGCTTAGCGGCTCAACGAAGCAGGCCTGATGGACCTGCAGCCGGGCGAGGCGCTTCTATTGGTCGAGATCGAATTTCCCTGAAGGATTGTTATTGGCCGGGTATGGCCAGTGCTGGTTATTTACAGCTGGTTTCATGTTTGGGCCGGGCCGTCTGGTGCGCGCAAATCTGTGGCAGAAGATGGTGCACCGTCAAGAACTCCGGTCATGTTTGCATCCGCGCGATTTCTGGGTTCCTTTGACACGATTTCATGCGGGGAGTTCTGATCTCGAACATTTACAGCTGGCGATTTTCAGCCCTGGTTGGCTCCGATTTCAGGCCGCAAATTCTCAATTTCACCGATTAATCAGGCGGCTTTTTTTGCTCCGACAGTGGAGAAAAAGCCTCATGAAATGGGCTATAGAGGGCAACTGCGGGACTTGAGAAACGAGGGGAAATTGGCTTTAAAGATTCGCGAGCATTACTTTGCACAGGACTCCTATTTCTTCCTGTAGTAGGTGCATAGAGAAGTCGAATCGCACACTGTGGCCGTGCCGCACAGCGGTGAGGTAAAGATCTGGGTTTCCATTGACGGTTACGAGTTTCCGAGTTCCTTTTTAACCGCGCCGTTGCACAACGAGGCCGCCAGAATTCGGAGCTATTAAAGATTAAACGCGGATGAGACAGACAAAAGAGCCGAACACGTCCGCCGATCAACGAAAACATCACCGCACCGCGAAGTGCGGGTGATCCGGCGCGAAGGGTGAACCCAATCGGTTCGTGTCCCATTCAGGAAGCGATGTGCTGTAGCAGAAGAGGCCCAACGCGTTTGAACTGGTTGGAATCTTCCCCCGATTGCAGAGCCGCCGGTTGCCGAGTCATCGGGGATACGGCAAGCACGTTCTTCGAAAAGAAGAAGCAAGGGCAGGCCGGTATGCGCGAAGAATCAGAAGAGATTCAGATCAAGAAATAAAGTGTTTCGGACAGGGACGGAAGAACGGTGGAGACCTATAAGCGGTGAATGTTACCCGGGCACCTTATACGCTTCCTAAGTGATGGGGGATAAGGCCCAAGGTTTTCCTTGCGATTCCAGCTGGCGCGAATGGCCCCACCAGGAACTGGGGGATACTTGGAACTGTTGAAACGGCGTTTCGAAACAAGACCTGCTTGATACGGTACCGTCGAACAAGTTCCGAAAAAATGGAAGGTCGTCCAGCTGATGAATTGTCATCGCACGCCCAAAGAAGAAAAGTAACCTCCCAGGGCAACGCCCAGGCTTGCGGTTATCTTATAACGCAATATGCGGCAGTACATGAATGGCCTAAAGTGAAGATGAAGGACCAAAAGAGGTGCTGGCAAAGCGCTATCAGGCTACCGGCAACGGTATTTAAGCACAAGCATGCTTTCAAGAGCCACATTTTCCTGACAAGATGAGCACTAAGCGTAAGCGTTCACTTCGGGGGTACATATCGAGTTTGCACCCTCGCCTGAGTGCAAAAGTCGAGCCGCATGTTGCGTCTCCGTTAGTCAAAGGTTGGGATATAAAGAATGGCTCGTGTTAAGCGTTGGTGTTAATGGCGCGTAAGGTACACACAGAAAATTTCTGAAACTCGCCAAAGGCTACTACGGTGCACGCTCGCGCGTATTCCGTTGTTGCCAGCAGTGCGGTCATCAAGGCGGGTCAAATTATGCTATCGCTACCGCAAGCAGCGCAGCGTCAGTTCGTGCTCTGTGGATCGCTCGTATCAACGCTTGGTGCTCGTTGAATGGCATGTCTTACAGCCGTTTGATCGCTGGTTTTTGAAAAGTCGTCCATCGAAATCGACCGTAAAAGTTCTGGCGGATTCTGGCTGTGAACGAAAAAAAGCGGGCGTACCGCATGTCTGAAAAGCTAAAGGCTTAGCCTGGCTTTAGCCTCGTTTACGACAATCACCGAGCCTGGCTCCGGTTGCGCAACGTCATTATAGGGGAAGAGGCCTCACCGCTCTTTCCCCTATTTTTGTTTCTGGGTCTGTAATGGAATCTTTGACGCCCTGGTCTCCCAGCCCTTGACGCTATTCAGCAGGCAACTGATGTCAATGCGTGGGGGCAGGATCCGTGTGCAGTACCTTGGCAAGAAGGGCGAGCTGACTCAGGTAATGAAAAAACCCTGGGCAACATCCGCCGAAAGAGCGCTCGAAAGTCGGCGCCATGGTCAATGACGCAAGAGAAAGTCTCCAGCGTGTTGAAAACGCACGCAAAGAGCGATATGGAAGGCCGCCGCGCTGAATGCCAAGCTAGGCCGCTTGAACGTATCGACGTTACCCTGTCCAGGCCGCGGCCAAGGTCAGCGGTTTGGGGTTGCACCCGGTCACGCGCACCAGGGAAAGGGCGGATCGAACAGATTTTTGCCCACGTCGGTTATACCTGTCGAGGAAGGCTCCTGCAGGTCGAGGACGACTTACATAACTTTGAAGCCCTCACATTTCCCGGCCATCACCGGGCCCGGGGCATGCATGACACCTTCTATTTCAATGCCAACACTCTGCTGCGCACCCATACCGCCGGTCACAGGTGCGCACCATGGGAGGCACGCAGCCGCCTCGTCCGGATCATCTGGTCCGGGCCGTGCTTGTATCGCTGCGACTCGGTATTCAGACTTTCACTCACCCATGTGTCCCACGGCAAACT
>Ga0163217_1108302_pt1 | contig 12838 bp, 6 predicted proteins | sample SynspAceP_FD_185933 | JGI IMG/M metagenome (GOLD analysis project Ga0163217, IMG submission 185933) | Saline lake microbial communities from Ace Lake in Antarctica - Synechococcus sp. Ace-P (PacBio error correction) | ecosystem: Environmental > Aquatic > Non-marine Saline and Alkaline > Saline ... | reverse complement strand
GTTCGCAATGGAGCATCAAATTTGATTCAAAATAGTATGGAAATCGCTCCGGAAAATAAGCTCTTTATCTTAGCTTCTATAAGTCTGAAGCGAAAAAAACCTTACAATTTTGAAGCGGCTGATGCCTCAGACGTTCAAATCACTAAATAATTTTTTCAGGAAAGGTAGATGCTTATTGGATCCAAGTCTCCAGCCCTTGGAGTTCCTAGTTTAGTATGCGCCTTTTGACCCAAATTCACTGGGAGGAGCTGAAAAAAGTTGAAAGGATTCAGATCGTCAAATTGACCTAAATAAAATGCCAACTAGCTGGTGTTGACCTTTCAGTTTCAAGAAAATGAACCATTTAGAAGGAAAATTCAGGTAAATTTCCCACCGAATTTGGAACTCCAAACAATCCAGCTGCTATCGGCACTGGATAATCTGAAGTATTTAGCGATTTCAGGAAATCCTATTGATGAAAACCGGTTGTTCAAGCCATTTCCAAAATGAAGACTTTGATCAATCTTTTACCTCTGGCACTGCCTAGCCTATCAGCTGCCTCAGAAAAAGACTCTACAATCAAAACTGCCAAACCACGACCTGATTTTGGCTTTGACGGGAGTGAGGCAATTTTCCCTCTGAATTTCTCTAAAATAACATTCATAAAATGATGTTTCCGCGGAACAAGGCATGGAAGTGGTGATTTCCCCATCCCAATCAAAACAGTGGAACATTCGATATAACACTAGGACGGATTCAGAACCCGATAGCTTGACTAGTCCAGAGTATTCTGACCAATTGGCTCAAAAAAAACAGGGCAATTAGAGCCAAAGTATTTGCAAAAGATTGGATTGGATCGCCAGAAGGCTAATTTACAATTCCTGAAAATCCGGTTCTGACTCCGACAGAATATCAAACTTCGTAAGCACACCTAATAAACAATACCAAGGGTAATGGAGTGGAAAACCACTATTCGATCAGATCCAAAGGACAAAATAAATCACCCACGACTGGCGAATGGCTCGGCTTCCAAGATGAAGCGATGGAATGGAGATGAAATTGGATCCCCTAAGGAAAAATTATTCAGACTGGTTATTGGAATGCTCTATCGCAGAGGAAGCCCACATCTCCCTCCGTTGCTTCAGTGAACTCAAAGGCTTAAAAATGGAGTTTGGAAAACGATCGTAAGCGATTATCCCGGAACATCCAAAAAGTTGATTGCCTAGATCAAGATTTCTCAATGGTATGATCTTTCGGTCGCGTGGATATGAATTCGCTTCCGCATTACAAAAGCTAAATCCAGCAAAATCACTCCCAAAAATGCACCCTAGCTTCTGGAGCTAAAGGCTGGGTCTTTGTAGATGAAATTCTTACTAAATTTAAGGTTATGCGGAAGCTTTTGAAAGATTATTGCGCAAATCTATTTTCCGATAAAAACTGGTTTGCTGCTTTGACAAAAATCAAAAAATTTCAAACTGCCTCTAATTTTGGGTGGCGAACTCACTAGAACGCTGAAGTGGATTTATACCACAGGGGACTGCGGCATTCACATCTGCTTGCCGAAGAGATTTTTTAGTAGGGCGGAGGATTGCCAGAGTTATTCCGATTCTGATCCTGCCTTGATGCTGCATTTTGAAAATGCCTCAAAAATGTACGGAGGTAGAGCGAATCGAGGAATAGCAGCAGAAGCTTTTACTGAGTTACCAGGAATAAGCTCAAGCAGATGTCTTCCTCATCAGTTCCAAATTCCGGAGAAACCCAGTAATCTATTGAAAAATTGGCCCAGCTTGCAAAAAGCTTGCGGGAGCTTAAAGTATCTGCATTACCAATATCAAACATAGCAAAGTGGTGCAGTTCGAGACCACTCGTTCGGGTGAAAATTGTATGAAATCTGTGACCTTCTATTTGCGATAATTTGGAGAGATGGGTTGATGCCAGTATTGAATTAAAAAAGATTAAACACCAAGGTCGGAGCTACATCACGGTAATCGGGGCAAGCACTTCTCCAAGGCCAATTATGGTTCAGTCTGCCTTCAAAACCTGCTGAACCGAGGGAATAAACCTGAACTTTTTTCTAGCTCCAATGCGAGAAGTGAGAATTAAACCGTGTTTTTGACTGAAAAATTATCGGAGCATTGGTTAATCAATTTAGCAGAAGGATACCGCTCTTTTTAAAGAAATTTGTTGAGATGAATATTCATTTCAACCTTATTAATCAACTTCTCTTCTTTTCATTTGAGCTCAATATAGTTCAATGTTCTCTTTTACTTTTATCATCGAGCTCTGATTTTTATATCTGTTAGCTTATTCATTTCCTCTAATATGGTTTCGCTACTTAAGACACGAGCGGTTTCTTTATTATCGCTGCATATTGATATACCAAGCGCATTGGTTTCGATGTTCGGTTTGATGCCTTCGTAATAAGTCTTGATATTTCTTCCCAATGACCAACGTTCTTTAAGATCTCCCGGAGGAAAAATTTCCAATTATGCTTGCTTCGTCCAACCTTCTGAAGGCAACCGCTTCGCTCTCTTCCTTGCTTAAGTGAGTAGAATTTAAAAAATAACTGTTCATTCTGTCGGATATGTTTTTCAAAATTGAATAATCTGCTTCAAAATCTATTTTCCCAGAATTCAGGAGTAAATTCCACCTTTTCAATCCCTGGAAATATTTCAACTCAGAATTACTCAGGATTGAACCCGGGTTCACTAAGGACATTCTCAAATGGGGGTTCCGATTTGAAACAGAATATTTGCCGCGCCTCTGGCCCAAAAACCACATAAGTCCGCGCAATAAATAATTCATGCTCTAGTTCGTTGCTAGATTGCGGTTTGGAAACTTTTCGATTACCACTCCTCGTGGATTAAATCTCTTTAAATACTTCTCTGATACGGCTATCCTTTCCTGCTGTTCCATTACCTGAAAGGGACAGATCAAGACACTGTATTTATTATGAGCCATACATGATATCCTGGTGATCACTTAAGTTTTTCACGGTATTCATTAAACTTTTGGTCTTATTTCTTTTCTGAGCATTCCAAGTCGATGAAAGTGGTATTGATTAAGTCGATTGGATCTATCACCTTTAGCGTTTCTACAGAGATATTTTTCATGAGTTTAAGTCTAGAGTGATATAATAATCTTTCATTCAGCTAAAAACATATAATATTTTTTATCTTAATCCTTAGATTAATTAACCCAAAATAAACCTATTAAGCACTTATGACCTCATCGGGCTGTCCAATCACCTATGAACAACCTACTTAGGCACTTGATGTTCTTTGCGCGGAATGGACCATCGCTTTCATTGATCATTGTCAATACACTGGAAGTTGTCCTCATTTATGCCTCACTAGCCCATTGCAGATTGCATGGATTCACGATGACCGATCTGGTTTCCAAACTTTTCTGTTTGTCGTTGAAATGCTATGATCTTGGCCATGAAAGCGATTGGAGAAATGTCCGCTTGGTGATTTCTTTAAAAAAGTGGCAAAAGAACACTGTTTTAATCTTTCTTATTGCGTTGGCTTTGATGCTTTTTTCCTTTTTTCGATTTTACAATGAGGCTGGAGAGATGTCTTTATGATTTGACAAGAAGTACGACTATTTGGTGTATTTGCAGCGGATCGCTTTAAGCTTATTTCTTGGTGCTTTGGTATTATACCTCGGGGGACCAAAGTTGGCTGGATATTTCAGGGAATTGCACTTCTAGGCTATTGGCCTCTGCTTTACTTTTTTGGTGATGGAAGGCAGATCCTTATGGTTGGGAACCAATGCAGCCATCCAAACTGATTTAGTACTAGTAGGCGCAGAGCGAATGTTACACTTGGTGAAGAAATCCCGTTGATCCAGAAGGTATCTAAGCACGCTTCCTTCCATAGTAAATGTCATAGCAGGTTACCTAGCCCGGAATTATTCATTCAAAAGAATGGGTAAAACTTTTAAAAACAGTCCGCACCTTTATTGTTTGGTCTATTGTCTAGTCATTCTCGCTACCTCTGGGACAATTGTATTTCCTATAAACAAGAAAATTGGACGCTCCTATTCCACACACTGTGGAAGAGACTTGTTGATCTAAGCGTTTGAATCTGGTTTATTGAGATTCGCAACTGGAAAGGCTGGACTTATTTCTTCGAGTTTTTGGTCGAAATCCTTTGATCCTTTTATGTCGCCTTCAGAATTGTAATTTCTATTATTCTCCATGAGCCCCCGATTGGGAAGAATCTAGCCTAAAAGGATTCATCTACGAAACATTATACACAAGTGCTGAATCCAAAGGCTCGCTTCATTCTTATTGGCAAATAGCTACATGTTAGTAATTTGGCTGATGGATTATGATGGACAGAAGAAAAATATACATCAAAGGGTCTAAACTTAACCATATTGATTTACAACATTGCTATTCTTTTTTTAAATTAGATTTATTTCTTTTTATTTTAAATCTTGAATTTTTATGAAACTGAAAATTGAGTATATAATGTCGCGAGTGGATTGCGAAATCTATTCGAAGCGGACGGGAGTCCAACTACGACTGAAAGGATGGTGAACGGAGCCGGACAGGCTTGCAGAAATTCATAGATTTCGTATGGACCCAGACTTTATGAATCGGAAGGTCCTAACCCATTAGTCAGCGGTGCAAAAACCGCCTCCGTTCAATTGGAAGCTTGGGACTCAATTTAATCCCTTCAAAAGCTTATCAGGGAATCCATGGCCTCTCCTCTGCCGGGCCAGCAGGAGCTTAAGCGCGATCTACAAACCTGAAAACCTCAAGTACTCTTACTCCGGTCACTGAGCAAGGCAAAACGCTTTTGATGAGCCTTTCCTAGTCGATACTACTAATCGACTGATAAAAGAAGCAATACGAGCAACTATTCGACCCCCATTGGAAGTTGGAGTATTCATGACAGCAGAGACGGCAATTTATCTCCAGAGTCATTGTAGGCCACATACCAAATTCCAAAGGGAATCTTTGCATATGGTGGGACTATGCGAGATTCGAAACAGATTTCGGCTAGAGATCGTTTGAAGCTATTTGCGGGTGGATGTTCTATCCGGAAGCGCTGTGATACTTACCTCCTCAAAGGGACAACAAGTCATTGTCCATGCGGTGATATCAACGATGGATTCGACTTAGATTTTTATGAAAATATAAAATTCAGGAAAGTGCCTTTGAAATCCTTCTAGGTGATACCTTGTATCCCGAGTTGATCTTAAAATCATTCTCCCCAAAAACCCAAATTGGGTTCGTATGGATACACTCCCCAACTTCCAGCCAGATACAAAGACCGGAGCACAGAGCGATCAGATCAAGTATTGATAGACCAATTTTAGCCAGTCAAGGACTCAATTTTCAAATGGAAAGGTTTGAATCCCTATTTGGAAAAAGATGATCCAATTATTCAAGGTTTACGAACTCAGCTTTTAAATGCCTCCGATCATTTCCCCGTGATGGTAAGAATAGAAATCTAAAACTTCCAAACAAAAGTGGAAGAGGCAGCCCAAAACTATGATGGCCAACCTGGAAAAAACACAGGCAAATCTCTAATGTTACGTGGTATTACCGTTAGTTCAAAAAAGAAGGGTTTCAAAAACATGGTTGAAATCATGAAAATTTTCTAAAGGGAGTCATGGATTTTAGCTAATGGCTTTGCAAACATGTTAGCTCACAAAAGCATTGAAATCGGATGCAGTTTCTGCAGTGATGAAAAAACGAATTTGATCGCAACATATAAAGGCAAAGAGCATTTCTTACAATCTATGATAAGCTAAAAAGCTTCGATTGAGGGTTGGTGACGATATAGAATTTGCACCCAAAAAAATTCCTATGTAAGTGTTCGTAGAAAAAAAAACAATTTGCAATTGCTTATTTCCTTGCCAACTTAAACCAGATATGAATTGGATTAAACCTAAAGGGCAAAGACTTGAGGGTATTTTGGAGATTGACACAAAAAACCAATGGGTATGTAGCCATAAAATTCACCTTACTAAAAATCTCGAAATATTAATCATGAGTGTTACCCCGTTGGCTTAAAGAATCTTATGACAATGCTGGATAAATCGATTTAAACTAGTACCATCTCGTTCTATTTGAAAAAAATATCATGTATTTCTGTTTGCTGAATAACCGATAGAATCCATGAAACAATTTTCTTAGTCAAGCTTAGAGTCGCAGTTTTGTGCAAAATCCTAGCTTGGTTTTTTATTTACTCCCCTGCTCTTTTCAGTCAAAAATTACTAAGAAACTTTATCATTAAAGCAGAGTACTTCCTTACCAATCTCATCAGAAAGAAGTCTATCATTTTAGAAGTTATGCCAAACTGGCTTGAAAGTAAACTAGCTTTGGCATCAAACTTTTACTTAAAGAAGAAAAGATTCTTTCCTTTCAAAAATATTGAAAAAAGGAACCACCATTGAAGTATTTGACACCAAAAAAACTTTGCTATATTGAGCGAAAAAAGTGGAGAATCAATTGACTCAAAGGATCTTCCTTTTTTACTAGAATTCAAGTAAAAAAGTGATGGAAGTATACATTTGAATGGCAAAAATAAAAGCTGGGACTTTAAAACCCCCCCAAAGGAAAAAAATAATACACTAGAATCTAAGCGTTTGCCCGAACCAATAAAATCGAGACATTCAATTTCCCCTGATGGAAATTGGAAAGCCATAACAAGAAACTTCACAACTTATTCGTAGAAGACCCTAGAATCAGGAGAAGAAATTCAAACTCAGTTTTGATGGAAAAAAGGGATTTTGAAATATGCCTCTTTTTGGGGATGGTCAGATATTGATCCATGGCGAGAATGGGGAAAGCACCTTTCACTTTACCGTAAATGGTCACCTGAGTCCTAAGAAATTACCCAAACCCAAATCGTTGATCTAAGACTTGCCTGAAAAAATGTTGCATTTGGGATAATAGCCAAGACGACAAGTTTTCAGGACCACAATTAAAAGGGTTATTACAGAGTTCACCTGGAGCATACAACAGTAGTTATTTATACCCCCGTTTCTTTTTGATATTGAAACACAAAACTAAACAAAGTTTACTCAGCTTTCTCTCCCACATTATTGGATGTATTTATTAATTGGGATAAGGGGGAAAAGTGAAAAACCTATTGGACCTAATCTCCATCGTGCTTTCAAGCTTTTGATATTTTTAGAAATCAATTAAGAATCAAAGGAAATAAGAAACCGTCTATTCTGAGTCCTCTCCTACTCATATCAATAAAATAATATTTTTGAGAAGACTTGAAAATGAAACAGTTATACTGGAACAGAAAAAGTCAGCTGAAACAGTTATACCTTAATGGACTGGAAAAGTGGAGCATTGATTAATCGAATTACTAGTGGGGATTTATGTGGTTTTAAAAAATTTATTGAAAATTGGATGAAGAAAAAAAAGTCTTTACTTCGAAAGCTTCTGGAAAGGAGGAAGATGTAAATCCATATTATTCGTTTGATTTACAAAGTGAATTTGATGGATCTGGACTAGGAACTTTTGACCCAGGAAAAAAATCGTTCATTATGTTTCTTATACATCTGGCGCGAAAATATTTCTTAGATAAAACTATTCTACGGTAAACCATCCAACGGTTTCTGTGGTGAGGGGAATTAGGAGGGTGAAATAGTCCAAGAAAATCTCCCAAAGCAGACATTTCGAAATCTTTAAGAAAAAGGATATCAAAGAGCCCACACAATTTCAAGCTATACGCAAAAGATGGAAAAAGACAACTAATCCATGGAATCTATTTATTTACCGACTGACTTTAATATCGAAAACGAAAAATATTCCGAATTATTGATTATTCCTACAACTGGCCGCTATCGGACATCACCCAAAAAACATTTTAGAGCCTGGGTTTAATAGGGCCTGCAGCAACCTTATGTCTGAATTGGATTATTGTAGTGACGGTAATGGTTTTAGGCTACGAACGGAAGAGGTAAAGGCTTTAACGGACTTTTCCTATAAAATCTAGGAGATGAACGACAGATCATGTATTAGCCATCAAAAGAATTGGCGGCTAAGAACGAATTCATGGATGTAGATAAAATGGGATATTTGGGCATTCAGCTGCGAGGATATGATGGCCGGGAGAGCGATTCTATTACATCCGGAACTGTCTACAAAGTAGCCGGTAGCTTTCTGCAGGAATTCATGACCATAGAATGGAGAAGGCTTGGTGGCCTTTGAAATGTACATGGGATATCCAAGTTGGCAAATTCTACATGAAAGCAATCCAACATTACAAATGCCAGCAAAATCTAAGGGGACACTATTATTAGCTCACTGGGGAATTGATGAAAATGTAAATCCTTCTGCCACATTTTAATTTGCAGAAGCACTGATTAATGCCCGGTAAAGATTCGATTATTTTAATTTGGACCAGCAGGAATTCATTAGACTTTGAAGAACAGATGGTGATTGAGTCACTTAAAAAGCGCTGGGATTATTTCATTGAGCATTTTGTTGGCGAAAAAAACCAATAAGGGCATTACCAGATCAAAACGGACTAAAAAAAATCCTGCGCTATAAAATAGAGGCAGGATTTCATTAACCTTCAATTTACAGTAACCAATTCCCCATACCAAGCTTTCTCCATATTTTCCGTGTTAGGGCGTCCTGAGAAATTTAAGATAGGTACTTTTAAACTTGACCCCAATTGACAGCAAGGATCACCAGATATGCCAACGAATCATAATATCAGGGCATCCAAAAAATCATCATATTTCTTTACCCGAACGGATACAATGAACAGGAAATAGGTTTTTTGTTATCCGTCTTTCCAGCTAAATAAGCCTGCTTCAATTCCACAATTTCAGGATTCCTCGATCATTCATACAAGGCATAAGCACATCTCGGATTATCCACCAATCGTTGGCGTGCCTTTATCTCCATCTTTGTCGATTAACCCATTGCCTTGGCTTTTTCAATCGCAGCCCTACCTCTTCGGTAAAAAATCTTTAAACTATAGGCAATAAATTCTCCTCAAGGATTTTGTCTCATCATCTTCCCAAAGGAGCTCCAGCATCACCTTCTACGCACATGCTTCCTTACAAGCCTCTAAGTCGCAGACAAAAAAGTTTTCCTTCGATATCATCTGACAGTACTTACTTTCCCTACTAAAATCATTTCGCTAATATTTGAGTCCAAAGGTAGTCAATGCTTCCCAAAAACAGCGATTAGGACTTTCATAATCCTTTCCTGCGAACATAAACTCCTTTTTTCAGGACCGCAATCAAATTTCCCGCCTCATCCCTTACCTCACATTGGAAATTCAAACGTATACTTCCCATGTTCTCCGCTAGCTTTTTGTCTCTTTGACTGCTCAGGAGAAAGTTTGAATTCTGCGAAAACAGTCCCTTGCCTGGTTTCAAAAAAATTCAATTGACGCATATTTATCCCAAACGATGTACTCATCGCCTAACATGAATAATCAGAATAAACAATAAAAAAGGATTCGCACATGGGAATAAAGCGAACTCCAAAGCTGTTCCTAGCAGATTGCGATTAAACCAAGTAAGCTGAGTCGAGTTCGAAACATCGAAAATCCGGCTTGCATGTTCACCCACCCTAATTCCAGAGAATAGATAAGGCGGATAGAAGTTCATTCAGGTTGCATCAGACGACGAAACCTTCCTTCAATTTAGCATTTTCCATAATGCCAAGTTAGTTGCAATTGCACAAAAAAGAACCGCTTCCAATTGAAGGAGCGGCTCAACCCAGCACTATGAAGAAAAAGCTTATTATAGCCTTTATTGAATACAGAACAGGAAGCTCAGGTTAAATGTTTGAAAAATGAAAAAATTATATTCTTTTTTTAGCGCCCTACGAATTCTCTCATGATTATCCGCTTTTATTATTAACCAGAAGCACCATGAATATTAATTGGGATTTACTAATAATATTGTCTTGGCCTGCCAACATCGTGATGGCCTTCCTATCATCGTCCCAATAAGCAAAAGAAAAGAGGCTACTGGCATCCTGCGGATTAATCAGATTATTAAAAGATGGAATACCTCCTACTTTCGGATTAAATGATTTTATTTTACCCCGCTGCAAGTCGTCTTGCCGCTGCGGCGAAAGCCGCAGAGGAAAGTCGGGCAACAGTAGACGCCATACTTGCCTAACGGAAGGGTTACTACTTGCGTGCGGTAGTGATACAGAAAGCTGCCACAGAAAATAAACCCACCTTTCGACAAGCTCAGGGCAAGCTTGGTGCTAAAGAAAGAAAGGGAAAGGGTGAAAAGGTGGGGTAAGAGCCCACCGCTTCGGCTGGGTGACAGCAGGGGCAGGGTAAACCTTATGGTTGAAAGGATCAAATAGGCCTCGGGCAAAAGCGACTGCTCGTGCGATTCGTCCCCGATTTCGGTGGGATGGCGATTCCGAGGCGGGTAGATCGATGGAGTCCCGATTGTGAAGTTCGGACTAGAAAATGGCAAGAATCTCTTGCAGAGAAACAGAAAACCCGGCTTACAGACTTTGCACTTTTTACCTTATATTGAACCCATGTCAAAAATTCTGATTATCGATGACGAGAAAAAAAGTCATCCAGAATACTCTTCGTGAGATTTTTAGAGTATTGAAAAATTCATATTCAGAACAAAGATGGCGAAGGAAGGCCTAGCCAAAATCAAAGAAGAAGATTTTGACTTGGTGCTGTGCGATATCAAAAATGCCAAAATGGATGGCATTGAAGCTTCTCGAGCAGGCAAAAGCCTTAGGATCGACCACCGCCAGTCAAGTTTATCATTGATTTCAAGCCCATGGAAAGTTATAGAGACTTGCTGTGAGGGCTACAAGAAAGGAGCCTTCGATTTTCATCCAAACCTCCAGATCTGAATAGGTTGCTGCTGGACAGTTCGCAATGCCTTGAAACAAAAAAAGAATTGTACAAGAAACTAAGTTTTTTAAGAAAAAACTTCCAAGAGTTTGATATGGTGGAGCGAATCAAAAACCCATTCACCAGGTGAAGGAAACTATTGAAAAAGTCGCTCCTACAAGATGCTAGAGTATTGATCACTGTCCCAAACGAACCGGGATAAAGGAACTCGTAGCGCCATTGATTCACCAAAAAAAAAAGCCATCGTGTGCAGAACCATTTTGTAGCAGGTAAAACTGTGCTGCAATCCCCTCTGAATTGATTGAGATGAAACTTTTGACATGAGAAAGGTGCATTTACTTCAGCTCAAAAACAGACGTCAAGTAATTATGAGCAAGGCTCAAGGCGGAAAAACATTATTCCTAGATGAGATCGGCGATATGTCGCTTCTGCTCCAATCCAAAAGTTTTGCGAGCCCTTCAGAAAATCTGATTAAAATCGAAGTCGGAAGTGCATAAGGATATCAAAAGTAGATGTGCGTGTTATAGCAAGCCAACAATAAAGGACCTCAAGAAGAGAGTTGAAGAAAAAACCGATTTCGCGATGATTTATATCACAGACTGAGTGTTACTTAATTCAATTACCTGCATTTAAAGGACGAAAAGATGATATTCCTTTATTAGTAAATAAATTTTTTGGAGGATATCGCTCAGGAAAATTGGGCGACCTAAAAAGGAGATGAGCAAAGCCGCTTTGGCTAAACTTTCAAAGAATTCCCTTGGGCAGGAAAATATTCGTGAGCTTACGAAATGTGGTCGAGCGACTCGTGATTCTTGAAGGTGGCCAGAATTGGCCTAGAAGACATAAAAAAAATATGCTGGACTATTAAGTCAGCATATTTTTAGCTATTGGCTTTTGAGCAGCGGCGCTTTCGCGGAGGCAGGGACCAAGGGCTTACTTGAAGCACATGCTTCCTAAGCTAAATTCCAAATCAATACTGCCTACTGTTGGCTAATTTTTTCATGATGAGTTTTTTGATCTGTTCCAAATATGTCTAATAAAATCTTAAGATAGCAAATTACTGCCAACCAATTAAGTGCAGGGCCCCTTGATTCGGCTTATTGTCAAATCTTCCCAAAACTTCCAAATTCCCCTCAGCCATCGATCCTCCCAAATTCTTGTGTTTCATTAAAAGGCCACAAGAGTGGAAATTTCCCCTAAAGTCAATGCGTTGATTCCACCTTGAGATCGCGGCGCACTAAAAGAAGTGGAATCATTGGGATCTCGAAGAATAACCGATTAGTATCCGGCAGCGTATTATTTTCCTTGCTCCTTTTGAAAATAGGCTTGAGGGGAACAACCAATTTCCAGTCATTCCATATTCCTGAGTGGATGGCTGTGTCTTTAAAAATAATTTTTCAAGCCCGATCATGGGACTTTCTTCGCGGGATCATTCTCCTTTTCTTCTCCCTTTTCATCCCACCTGTTTCCATCCACGATCAGGTTTTGATTTTGAAATTATTTCCAATCCCAGACTCTGCCAAATCCAAAAGGCAAAAAAGTGACCCCGGAGAACAAAAGGAATTTTCTTTATCGCTTTTTCCATAGAGAAAATTTGATTGTGCTGCTTACCCAAATTCAGCTTTGGTTTATAAAGATAAAAGATTCCTGAATATCTGAAAACCAGGATTCTTTGATTGAAAAATAAATCGGGGCCATTACTGACCCCCCAGGGACTTTAACTCCCCCTTTCGGCTCCAAGGTAGGCAAAGGGAAGTAAGGCCAGCACATTTGATAGTCAGTGATTTCGGGCCAGTTATTCTACCTTCCCAAAAATTTTTTTTAAAAATCGGGCTTCCGGGCATTTTGGAGCCACGGGGTTTTTACCCCCAGGGGATTTTTTTTTTTTTCCGCGGACCAAAAAAAAAGGAAATTGGGGCCGTTTTTTTTTTTTTTTTTTTTTTTTTTTTTTTTTAAAACTGGGTTTTTAAATCATCCCTGTGTGCCGCGGGATGAGAAAAACCCTCGTAAATCTCTCTCTT
>Ga0163217_1119098_pt1 | contig 12839 bp, 8 predicted proteins | sample SynspAceP_FD_185933 | JGI IMG/M metagenome (GOLD analysis project Ga0163217, IMG submission 185933) | Saline lake microbial communities from Ace Lake in Antarctica - Synechococcus sp. Ace-P (PacBio error correction) | ecosystem: Environmental > Aquatic > Non-marine Saline and Alkaline > Saline ... | reverse complement strand
GGCAAACGAGCGCAAGTTTTAATTACTAAGCCCCATTAAAAATTTGCTTGCATGTTAAAGGTACTTTTCATGTCGACGAAGGCTATTATTATTTCAGAAATATAGACGAATAGAATTCTATTCGGTGGCGTAGAAATTTAGATTTTAAAGGTGAAGAAACGATTGACTTTTGGCGAAACAACACTAATCAGAACCAATTAGAAAACCATTGCTGTAGGGCATATGATACACCAGAAACCGCTTTTTGAAATTGAACATCGCATGGAGCGAAATTATGGGGGATGGGAGTCCAGGAAACGCCCCATAATTCGGCAACTCAGCAACCATTTACCTACTGCGGAATTAGATTTAGGAGGCATGGGAATTGCAAATGGCGTATTGTTTGGTACAAGAATGCAGGAATTAATCTAGCTTTGCACTTCGTAAAAAAAGGAACAAATTTTTCTTTTAAATTTTATAATTTCATACATCACTTATAATTATGGAACAAAATCTTAAAAGCCAATTGTTTGCTTTCTGTAAGTCTTTCGCAGACAGGCAGAATATGCTAGAATTTTAACGGCTAATTGCAGATTTTAAACGAGGCTCTTGATTGATGAAAACTAAAAAGCAGCTTCAGGTGATTAAACATGTGAAACGGTCGTGCCATGCTACAACTAGACATTTGAAAATCAGGAGTACAATTGTCTGAAGCTCAAAAAATGGCTAAAGTGCTTGAATTCGTGAATATAAAAACAAAGTCAGATTATGTGGGCCTTGGGTTATTCTTTGGTTTAAAAAACAACAAAGTGCGAATTAATTTCTTATCATTCGGGCAGGGGAATTTAAAAGCACGACAGGAGTTATTCTGTGTATTGCATTATCTCTTGAAACACCCATTGCGGCAACGTTATTCGGAAGGTAGTAGGAAAGCTACCGGTTAGGTTTAATGAAGCGAAAATAAAAATTACGGAAAATTCATATAAGCTATAGCGATTCTCCGTAATTTTTTTAGGTTATTCTAGTTTACACTACTCAAAGGTAATATCGAAAATCAAGACAGAGGCCTTCCTGGAATTCCTCTATAATCTAAACTGCCATATCCATAGCTGTGAAGGGAACTAAAAGGGTTTCCGCCTTACCTCCTCTTTAAAAATAGGTAATTACCCTTCTTTGTCCAACCTGGAATTCACTTGGTTTTAAAAACCAAAAGTTACGCCACTGCCGTTCTATCATCAAAACACTTCCCGATTTAGATAGTATCCTTTTATAAATGACCGTGATCTTGCAATTCAGAGCAGCCGTTGTTTGCCCTGTGCCAGGATTGTTCAATCAACATAACTATTAAGCCACTATTTGCTTCTGTAGCCATTAAATTATTATTCAGCTACATAGGCTTGTCATTTCTAGCTCGTTTTGCGCGGTATAATCTTTTAATGATTTGTTTTCTTTTGTCTTCCACTTACAAGAACTTTATACTCACTAAAAGGCAGACAAAAGTAAACGATATTTTCATAGGATAATTTAGTTGTTTTTTGGTACAAATATAATTAAATTACCCACATGCTATTATTGCTATTTCTTTTGCCTTGTGTAGGAATGATAAGCCTTGTGACCTGAAGTAAAATCATTGATACCCTTCAAAAAGCCGGTTCTGGTGTATTGTTTTTTACTTTCCATCAAAGATAAAATTAGCACCAGTTGCCACCCTCTTTATTCTCGCTTCGTAATGACTATTGCAGTAGTTTCTAAAGGTTTTAAATAGATGGTTTTATCAATATAACGCCTAATATTATTGCTCCTTTAGTACAAAATAATCAGGCTTTTGTAATAAATATAGTATCTGTCTACTCGTATTTCTAATACTAACCGTTGCGTTAAATCGTGTGCTTACATGTTCTGTCTTCACTAAAATTTAGAAATAAATTAGATAAATAAGAGCTTCCCGCTAAGTAGGGACTGTCAGATAGCTTACTGCAGACTCTTGTGCTCCAATCAAGGTTTTTTTGGGCTTTTCTTCTTCTTTTTCTCCGCCAAGAATTCAGATAAAATAGGCAGCTTAAAAAGTTAGTATGGGAAGGTTTGATTATTTTCATGGTATTTTAATTGATATATAAAAAATAAACAATCTAAATTACTTAGGGTACCAATCAAAACGAGTTGGGATTACCATTCATGGTTATTATGCTTGTATAGCTTTATTTTTTCTGCGTGACCTTTCTTTTTTGATTGTTAATCTGTGTGCTTCTTATCTGTCAAAGATTTTACTGCCGGTGCATGTTTGTCCGCTGCCGACGCTTTTAGAGTGTGCTTTAAAGCATAGATTTCTAACTAATTAAAAAACGCTTAATGGCCCATTCTTTTATTCCGAGAATGCTGAGGGCGTGACGGGACTGTCGATCACTATTGCAACCTTAAAATGTTGTTCTCTTGCGTCAGTTTGTTTTTTAATTTATAGCTTATTTTTTCTTTTTGGCTATCGGTTAATACTATGTTCTCACGTTTTCAAAGAGAACATCAAAAACACGGGGTGCTATTTTGTAGCTTAGAGCTTTCATTGGTACAATGCCTGACCGCCTGCTCCACTGCTGCGTAAGGGTCTCTCCTCAGAACTGGAACTCTTGAATAATGTTCTCCTTGTTCAACGATATGTTGATCTTAGATCCTTATTATTTAGTATTTCCAACAGCGAGTCATTTAGAGTATCACAACTGCGCCGGTTTGAATCTCTCTATGATGTCTCTCAGGTGAATTAAAGAGGAATAGCGCTCCTCTGAAGCATTCAAAGCCCCTTCTATGTTATGGATAATAAGATCCTTTTATAAGTTACAGAATTTATTAATCCTATACACTTATCGGGGTTGTTGACGTCCGTTTTTTATCAATGAGAGATAGCTTAAGTCAGAGAAAGGGAACTCACTGGGTTTGGTTCACATTAGGCGGCCGGGGCCCAAAAATTATCAACCAAACGTGCATAGTTGCATCAAATTTGAGGCTCCCAGCATTAGGCCGCGGTTCTCTCCAGTCTATTCGCATGCATATTTTCACTTGACATCGCCAAATTAAGAGGCGACCCAGCATTATCCCAATATTATCCTTTTTCGGAAAATTCCGCGACTTGATAATCGTTTCAGGCGATCTTGTGGCCCCTATAATGTGAGTTATCCTTAAGGACTTATAAAAACTTCAATCTAGGGCAGAATTCAGAGCGCAGCCTATATCGATTAAGTGATCGTGGGACCACAGAGCCAACGATGCGATCGTAATATTCCTTCTTTTGGTTTCAATTAGTGGTCCCCGAAAAGTTTTCTTACTTAAATTTAATTTTTTCGGCATTAAGTACAAATGATGGCAAAAAGAGCATTTCGTCTTACCTAGAGATATGAGTTCGCGCGGTGTTTGGGGCTAAAACTCTCGCCTAAAGCGCACGACGCCTTTGTCTGTTGTCCTGTCCGTCGCACTTAGAGTATATATATCTTTATAACCCCCTCTGGGAGAGATTGTTTTGGCCAGAGAGTGCATTACAAATCCATTCTGCGTAACCTGAGCCTCGGTGAAAGTTCGTTATATATATCAGGAATGCAACTTCCGCTCTGGGTTTAGGGCAAATACCAGATAAAAAATAAACCCTGGCACTGCGACACTCCTCATTCTAATCTACCGTAAATAAAAAGACGCTATTCTTAAATCAAGAATCTGTGCGGTAGACACTTGATGTTCATCGGAATCTTCCCCAGGCACTAAGTGGTTATAAAAACTCTGGACCTAGAAATCTTGTGTTCTCCCCAAAAATAATCAGTACCATCATTTTAGGTTGAAGCAATTCCGGTATATGTTACTTGAGTAAGGTACTTTTACCACAGCCACGTGTTGCCGCCAATTTAATATACGAGCAATATGAGTCACCTTTAGTTATCTTCAACACCGTTGAATATTTGAAATAGAATAAAGAGTGATTGCACCGTACGAAACAAAGTAACGCCTTGAGAGCCTGCTGTAAACATGTTTTAGTTCTAAAATCTGTTGCCGAAAATTAGTATCTAAAAGAGCAAATCCGTATTTGATAATTAAAGACGGATTTTAGATATTCATCAATTATATCTTTGCTATGAGTTTGCAATCATAATATGGCTGCCCGAAATCGACGATTACCGAAAAACAACATGTATTTTTAAATCTTTTAAAACAGCTTGGAGCTTCGCGTCAAGCCAATTCTGGGCAGGTATCCTCCATGTATATTTAAACACAAGGTAAACACTATGAGGACACCTCTACTTCTGTCGATTAACAATGCCTTCAGAGTTGATTTTCCGCGGCACGCCGTGACCAGCATTCACATCAATTCTTATTAGGGTGGGTTGTCTCCTGTTTGTATTTCCTGAAGTGGCGCGCCCGCGGCAACATTTCCAAAGAACTCTGCATTGACGCTGGCGTTACACACGTCATTCATGATCGCCAGTAGTGGACATGTTGCAGATATTGGCCAACGCCTTCTTTTACATTATGAACAGGAGAATACGCTTAAGTACCAAACACACTGTCTTCGGCTGTTGCCGTAATCAAAAGCCCACCAGCCGCGGGAAGGTGAATGAGTGCGAGCGCAATACATATCTTATAGCGAGGAGCGTGCCACACCCTAAAAGACGCTTGACTGCGCTACCATTTGTAATGGCTGGAGACGTTGCTGCATTGGTCTGCACGGAATTGCCAGACTAATAACCCACCTGCGAGCGCTCGCTGTTCCTAATGGAACAATAAAAACCGCCATGGTATCTAGAGTTCAGAGCGGATATTTATATTCTTCTTGCGTGAGCGCCAGATATTCAGCAGTCGCCGAGTGCGCGATATAGAGGGAATCAGGAGCATCGAAACAAAGCAGGCTTTTTTTGAGTTTTAAGATCCCTGCATCATGCCATTTTTTACCATATTCGGCACCACGCGTAAATTTGGAACGGCATAGACCCCACCTCTATGCTCCTCCAAATGGCATTTTGTGATTACTAAATGATGGTGTTAGGTGATATTAAAATCCACCGTTATTACACCCCGTATTACCTGAGTGATACGTATGAGGTTACGTTTACCCGGTTTAATGCTGCAGCCTGGTCTTCTGCTAGCGTCATAATCGATTGGGCACCTGGGCTGACCGTCTTTCGATTGTATAAATACTTGTTCGACTTCGTAATCCCGAGGGTTAAAATCAATTAGTAGGTTCCAATACTGTACTATTCCCCCAGTTGCAACATATTGGCTGATCTGCTAGTAAGGAGTGCAACCAGCCCTCGTGCTGTAATTGGTAACGAAAAATAAAATTCTTTATTCTTCTTTTTATACAAAACCACCAGCGGTACCTACACCTGGTAAGTTTGGTACTTTCTGCGCAGCAAGGATACTAGTATAGTCCTAGTGCAAATTCGATACCCTGGTAAAATTCTTCTCAGAGGATAGCGAATCTCCAACCCGAGTGGCAATAATTCAGCAAAAAAATATACCGCACCGCGCCCCATGATATTCTCCTACTCGACAATTAACGAAGACAATTCTTGGCTTTCGGGTAATTAATATCTACCTCCACACATTGTAGTCTGAGGGGGCTATCCGGGCGATTTAGTTTCGGGGGTTTAACAAAAATGCTGGCAGCCCGATTCTCTCAACCGTCGGTGCGTGAGCGTGAGACATAGGATTTTTGGGGGTGAAATTGGGTGCGCGCGGTCTTTGTTTGGGATACAAACTCTCAAGAACAGCATACTTGTTGAGAGACCTACATTTTCGAGAGCCACATTGAGACTAGTCGGCGGATAGGACCCAAGTGGTCGCGCGCGGTGAATGATATAGGTGAGCTCAAAAGACGGATACCACGTCTTTTGCGATCAGATAAAGTCAGCGCTCTATTTAAAACGCGCCTGCCTTACCGGGGTTCTGTTGCCCGCGCCGCGCTAGAATTATTCGTGCGGAGCATACACTACACAGCAGCAAGCCCTGTACGGCGCAAGTGCTCAGTATACAACCAAGTTCAGCCCACTCAGTTCCATAGATACGGTCAAAAATATAAGTTCTCTTTCGAGATGCAGCTATTCACACTCGCGATAGAGATGTGAATATCATAACATCAATCTATTTTGGTTCGTAGAAGTTAGCCCTCGCTCTAAGTTTCTAGCGGGCCCCGGGCCTTCGTGCTAGTACAAATTATGCTCGGTCCACATACGTGTTTTGGGCAGGGCGAGAGCAGCTCGCTACCTTTCGCGTTGACGTTCCCTATGCATTAGACGTAGTGGAACAGTGAAATATTTGATATATCACACCATATCGTTCGCTGTTCCAAGAGAAACACCAGAAAACTATTGATTCTATTGTCGAGAGACCGACGCGTCGATAGTCTCTCCTTGAGTGAATCTCTTCTACTGGCGGCATTTCATGCACCATATCCTCTCCTGGCGGCCGAGATCAGGCGTTTCTCTAGCCTTCGAGAAACACGAGAGTGAGTGTGTGAATAACCGAACGCGGCGCATGTGTAGGCTCTCACATGTCCTGTTTGAAACATAGAGCACCCACTATAATGCCCGACTCTGGACCCAGCGTTAGAGCGCATGATATAGATGCCAGTCCATCTAGTAATAGAGAGGTGTTGTGGCACCTCAAGGGGTGAGACCGCCTCCCTATGTCGATCGCGCGCACAATGCGATCTCCTTATGTTTGCGATTTCTACGAATATCAACTTGATTTGCTCTTGGAAAGAAAGGGCCATCGTTTTCTACATGGAAGTAACTGAGAGAAGTGTAACGAGTTCGTCGTTCTTTTTAAATGGGGAGCCTAGCTCTAGTTCCTCAATTCCATAAATATTCTCTAAGTCGTTGTTAAGAGTCTTGAGACCTCGCGAATGGACTATTTGTGAAGTTTTACTAAATAGACGCGTATAGGTGAACCTACTTCACTGTCCTGTTGCTCGGTTTTTTGAAACGCCAAAGCTATCAGGTTTATTCGGAGTTATGCTGGTCTCACGTCCATGCTTCAGCACAATCGTGTTGAGAACGAGGTCGTTGACAAACGATGAGTGCCATAAATATATGCGGCCAACAACCAAAGCCTCGATCCTTGGGTCGCCGTTCATTGATTTCTCGAGCAGTTGGTGCAAACGCCTTTGCAGTGAATTTGTTGAGGATGACTTCCACTCGAGTTCGGTTATTATATTTTACTTGTGTGTGTAAGCGGGTCTGTAGCCTCAACAACACGTTGGCACAAGAGATGTTAGTGTGTTGTGCAAGTGCCATAACTTATGTAGGTTTTTTCATTTTAAGTATATTTAGTTCGTATGTGCCTCAACTGGCAATTACAAGGATAAAAGAAGACCTTTGTTAATACTATATTACCAAGGTGTTGTACACTACGTTTAAGATTTTAAATTAAACTAATCCGATTGTTGCGAGTGCTCAGACTCCTCTCTCCCGAATTTGTGGCGGCCGTTAGTGCTCCCTGCAACCTGTGTTCTTTAGGGATTATTAGTTACAATTCCCACATCAGGTGTTAAGCAGGATAATTATCTTTGTTGTTTTTGCATTCATCTAACGAAATTCCTATCCCGCTTACTTCGAACCAAAAACAATCGAATCTTTTCTACAGGAGTCGCGGGGATTCAACAGAAGGCCATCTTGGGATACGTGTTGGGCTCTCACCCAGGGCCGCTTAGTCTATGGTACTAATAACTCCCGAAGCTTCGCGTCAGGCGCAATAATTGTAACGGTGCAACTTCTCTGCCTATTACAATCAGAGAGATCGTTCAAATATCAAAACACTGTGTACAGATCAGAGTGCCCACCAAGCCTGTCGGAATCCGTACGGCTGTGGCCGTTACCGAAAGAGCATCGTATTTATCGATTATTCATTCGTCTCTTCTGTTGCAGCGCGGCTAATTTATGATATGCGTCTCTTGTCTGGCAGTTTAGATAGCCCCGCTTTCTTCGTAGGCGCGGAGAAACATTCCACGAGAATGTTGTGTTTAATTGCTGCGATTGTCTATCTTGGAAATAAGAGGTAGTACGTGCCTAGGCAAATTTCGTTCCGCGCTTTGGGCGAAGTCGCCGCGCCATATTTACTCTTTGTACTAGAGCGTTGCTGATGCAACCGCTTTTACACGTCGGGTTGCATGGGACGACAGATTGGTAAGGCGGGTACGTAACTCGGAGAACGTTAAACTTATAGTGCACCAGGCGCAGTTTCATCTTTTGTACTATTGTTTTTATGTAAGGTGCTCGCCTCTTACACGGACCCAGGGCGGGTGCACATCTCAGGTGTTCGCCCGTCATATTTGTATGAATACCCAGATAAAGAGGAGTTGTTTTGCTACTAATCTATTCGTCTTTTGGTTAAGTTGTGCCATGAAGCGAGATACTCAGAGTTTCTGGTTACCGTGTGAACATATCATATGTGTTTTGCGGAATCCATGCGCCAGGCTGAGGGAATTTATATCGAATCAGGCATCGATACTTCCAAGCTCCTCGGGGCGAAAATTAGGAGCGCCCATGCATAGAGCGCTAATCGGTCGCCTGCTGAAAAAGATAGCTATTTCTGGTTTTTGCAGCGGATCAGCATGACAGAGCTTCTTAAAACCAAATCCCACCGGAGAATAAGTCGCCATTCTAATATATTGTATAGCGGTAGTAGTGGATCTTTTTTTACCCACGGGGAACGTTCAGAAGTCCTCGATTCCACATGTGGATAATTTCATGTGATATGAGGTGCAAGAGTTACGTTCTCGGGCATTTACTTGGGGTGCTGGCTAGGACTTTACGAGGCCCACTCTCAACTACCCGGGTTACCCAATTCCTGATAGCTGTCCTGATCTTACACGGTGGCTGTGCTTTACATTTTTTCTTCAATTTTTTTGAGAGGCAAATGTACTTTCAATGCCACTTAGTTATACTCCAATGAGATAGTTTCCTGTGAACTAGAGTGTGATTAAGTATAACAAATGTGTGATTAAACATGTTAACAACATTATAATCATATTGACAGAGTTAGTCTCATGTTAAGTGAGTGTGAATCATTTTTTTTGCGGAAGGGGCAATCTTAAAAATGTACCTCAGGTGGAGTTCGCTTCAGAGCAGGCTTTCAGCGATTACATGCTGGCATTTGAGGTATATGGATCTTCCTCAATTTTGCGACATATTGGACTCGGCTAATAGCACGCTCAAAAAAAAGAGTAGTGCTCTGTCCTTCTTGAAGTTCTAGTAACATATATCAAAAGAAGTAAAAACACTCTGAGACTCGGAGCGAAACCTTCGCTATTCCGGAGAGTCACTTACACATCGCCTGTGACAGATCAAAATGAGATCATACAAGCCCCCCTCAACCAATTTGGGCGTTCTAGATTTAGTGATGACCAATGGTGTCGGACGTGGGGGCGATTCTTTAGGAGTCAGTTAAAAAGCGTATTTTCCGAGTATGTGGCGCAATGTGCCAGAGGAAGTTAATATATTGGTGCGTAAATAAGCTACTCTGATATTCATTCTCTCAGGTTTTCTCTGACTGGTATAGAAGTGACTCTCTCTCGTGTAAGAGGAAGGACTGTCTCTCAATACACCAATAGCTTTGTCCGCTCCTCTCACAGTTCTTTAGAGGAGTTGTCTTCATTGTTTGATGAATAAAAGCGGCGTTTTTCGTTTCTTATCCTCAAGCCGTACAATGCGCAAAAAATACTTGACAGATGGGCGTGCTATGATAAAACAGTCGATTCTTCAGAGGAGAGTGTTCATAATCAAAATGGCTTTATGCCGGACCCAGCCAACCACTCAGTTTAAGATCACTTTTTAGGGAGAAGTACAAAGGTTTTAGCGCCCGGCCAAAAGACAGAGTACAGATGAATTGTGGAAGTATTGTAGTGCGGGGCAACTTGTGCGTCATGAAAAGTAACCGAGTTCGTCTTGGAGTGGACACCGCTCGAGGTGAGACAATTTAACTTCCCTCTACATTTGGTCTGTGTGTCTTGTGGCTGTATTTTTTTGATTATTAGGGGTCATATTTTAAATAGACATCATAACGATTCTTCCAATGATCTTAGGCGAAATGGAAATTGGACGCGACACTTTAGGTTCATAACAATAGACAGCAGTGCGCAGCTTGAGTCGTATCACCTTTACTTTGAAAAGGTCAGAGGAAGCTAAGGTTTGACTCGTTTTAATATACCAAATCTCTAATTTCAGCTAAATCTTGTGTGCTTCTTGAGAAGGGCCTGTAAGTGACGGATGCGCCTGCTTCGTGGCTTTCTACTCTTTCTTGCTTTTTTTTCATTTTTTGTTTTACGCCCTGTTAATCAACCACATAGAACGGGATTTCGTGACAGGGCAGGCGATAATAGTCATATATATACTACTCTGGTCTCAAACATACACCAAGCCAAAGTCAGTGATTAGCGCTACTTCGGCCTACTTTTTCCGCGGCATATTCACTAGTCCAGGTTTCCAAGAAGTAAATTGAATTTTTCTCAAAGGTAGCTGTCTGTTGAAATTCAAAGCAACCAATTAATGGAGAAACGATACCGAGTGCGACATGTGATAAAAAGAAAGGGGCCCAAGTTTGGAGCAACTACTTTATTGATCAGGCAGGCATTGTTTCCAATCGGCCCATAACAAAAAGCAACGAGCAATGTTCCTCTACTAGGTGGGATGGCCTTTAATTGCAGGAATTCTTTAGAAATTTAACTTTAACATAATAATAGGTGTTATATGTTATGGATCACATAGGCATTAAGGAATCTCGTACAATATGCACAATTTATACTCAAAAAAAAGTTTCGTCTCGGCTTGCTCTGATTTTTATTAGGATTTATTTTTATGTCGTGATAATTTTTCTCTTTAAACACGTTGTTGAATTCCTGTTATTAATTCATACGAAAGGTGGCATTTTAAGCATGCGTTTCTGCAAAAACTATTGGGCCATCCTAGTTCGCCGCTCTGCTGCGTCACAAATATATAAGGGACCATTGTATTCTTCCTACTAATTTTGCGCCTACCAAGAGCACAATCTTTATCGTACCCGTGTAAATTATCGAGATTAATACCGTTATGATCATTTCTTCAAACTCAAACAGATTTGCTCTCAGGAGAATAAAATAGGGCAGGTTTAGACACCAATCGTGATACAGGAGCTAACATATGTCGCGCTATTCCAGATTTCCATCGGTTAAATTGTGCATTAGCCGAAAGGCCAATACCGGTTCAGGCAAAATGGAGCACCAAAATCTGTATAAGAGCTGTTCCAGCAAGTAGTATCTCCTCGCTATGTACTCGCTTTAGTAATAGTCCCATGTTTTTATGGTGCCCAACACATTGGCGTCCTGGCTTTTTATATATATGCGGTTATGAAGAGGAAAACTTATGTGATATTTCTAATAAACGGGGAGTGGTACGCTAATCTCGGGAAGTTATAGCTTTCTTTTTTCCACGTGCCAATATTTGCAAGGCTCTCTTGGTTGACCAAAACCGCTACAAGCCTCGACAGTTTCGCGCGATAATACGATACAATCGTAATATATTGCGTCGTCGCTTCCCGTCACCGGGTGTAATTTAATTTCATTCCTTGTGACGCGTTATTGGCTAAATGCATATAAAGAGTGCGGCGCGGTTTGAGTAGGCGAAGACCTTCTACATAACTTACGCTAGCTACTGTCTGGATAAACTGGACGACAAGCACTGCGTGGATTGTATTACTTGCTCAAATTCTTTCTTGCATGGATTTTACCCAATACAGGCGTCTTCAGAAGTCGAGCCTATATGGGCGAAGTCAAAGATGGACAAACCCTACTTTTACTGAGTGCCAATCACAGATTGGTTTTTTTTCTAGTGATTCATCTAGAGTACATATATCTGCGGTAGTGTGTGCGCTTTCGATACTAACCAAAATGGTCCTACACTTGCGCTTTAACCCATGTGTACACACATTAAATTTTAGAATGCACATGCCCGTATCATAGTTTTATTCTGCTCCCGCCAATATTTTTCAGCGCGTTACGCATAAGAGGATTCTCGCCATTTAAATAAATTCTTAGCGGGTAACATGGCAGAGCGCTGGTCACGAGGCCAGCCGTACCTCGGTTCTCAGCATAATTGCTATTGAAAAGCCTTTCACCGGTTTGAGCAATGCTCAGTAGACTCTAAAACAATTCAGCGGAGACAAGCCATAACACCTGAATTCGCGAGATGTAACGCACTTCTTCAGCACTAAAGCAGGATTATACACGTGCTAGAAACTCTATCGAGCTCCAATTTCATTACTAATTTTTAGATTTCAACAGAATCACTTGCCATAGGCAACCAAGCTTTTACGCCCAATAAATTTGTTAGACGTACCTTGGCAATTTAAATCGACTGCGGTAACGAAAAGGTGCGCTGTATAACTTATGGGCTCTTCAAGGAGTGTAGAGTTTAAGTGTTTCACTACGAGAAAACCGTTTCTTGTGCTTTTTATGATCCTATTCGAGCGCTATATGTTTGAGGTCTCTGTAATTCTGTTCACGTAGCTATACGCCCTAACGAATTTCTTTGTGAACCTCTGTTCCGCTAAGCATCTCGCCTTTTGATGAGAGACAAGGCCATGCATCTAGCTCATTTTATGGGTGTCCGACTAAGTCTTGCAGAGGTTTCTCACTAAAGCACTATTAGGATATCATTCGAAGATTTTTACTAAAACTATAATTGGCTAAATTTCCTGTTCGGGTACAAATAGCATGAACTTTAGTTACATAATTTCTGCTGTAGCCATCAAGCTGGCATCGGTCCAAAAGGATTTTTCCTTTAAAATCCCATATCTAAATCCTGGCCACACTCACAAAACGCGCACTCCTTATATTAAGAGTGCGCCAACATTAC
>Ga0163217_1015066_pt1 | contig 12839 bp, 15 predicted proteins | sample SynspAceP_FD_185933 | JGI IMG/M metagenome (GOLD analysis project Ga0163217, IMG submission 185933) | Saline lake microbial communities from Ace Lake in Antarctica - Synechococcus sp. Ace-P (PacBio error correction) | ecosystem: Environmental > Aquatic > Non-marine Saline and Alkaline > Saline ... | reverse complement strand
TTCCCATCCGTCTGTTGGGTTGTGTCAAACATCATCATCAGAATCCGGCGAGAGAGGCAGCGGCCCCGAGACAGTCTTCTTTCGATTTGCCACGGACTTAACCCGCATCCGGATACGGACGGATGCATTGATCATGCCCCCAGCAAGCCGTCCGGACGTAACCCGTTGCGCCGCGGCAACGCATGCCTTGCGCTCGGCAGTTGTCGCCCTCTTGCCATCGAAGCTGATCTTCTCGTGCGTCGCAGGCGCGATCGGCCCCGCCGGTGTTATCAGCCAATGTCAGGCGTGCCGGTTGTCTACAGCTGCAGCACCGCCGCACAGGCCCATGTGATCGGCCCCAGCCCGGATCATCCAGGGGAACCGCTCGAACGAGGAATACCGTCCGAATTATGGTGAAAGCTTCTGGCGTCAGCCGCTGCATCAGCATCTGCGGCAGATGCGCCGAACAGGCTCGGGGTCATCCATCGCGCCGACCTTCAGGATGACGGCGCCTTTCAGCGCCTGTGACCGTTCATGATCTGTACGCCGCAATCGGGACAGAACTCACGTGTTCACCGCGCGGTAAATATCCCATATTCACTGACTCAGCTACGTTCCCATCAACCTACTATGGTTTCGTTGAAAAACTTTTCTGGCGTGCCCTTGGTGGTTTATTTGAACCCTGCCATTCGCATACGTCAATTTGAAACTCCGTTCGGCTGGCCACCGGTGACAATACTGGCATTCCCGCAATGCACTGGCGCCTTCATGAGCTGGGTCGCCTGCCGCCTTCATTAGCGCAGCGTTCCACAATAACATCACCCGTTACCAACATAGTCCTCTCCCTCCATCTGTGTGCGCATGTGTGGACAGGCCCGGATGCGGCGCAAGCAAGGCGTTTTGTGGAACGAATAGCGCGGTTTGGCATTTAAATCCTGCAGTAGTCTCACTTTAGAGCAAACAGGAACTCGAGCGACAAAACTCATGGCTTCGACGACACAATCTCTGCCAGACATATCATCGGCACATCGCCCTATTCTTGTCGACGGATGCCAATTATCGCCGTTGGTTCGTTGCGCGCTGTCAAAATATGGGCGAACCGGGACTGGTCTTCGAAGGTGTCGAAAACCCGGTGGATTCATTCAATAAGGCCGCGTTCAGCCACTATTCAGGTTGTCGCTGGAACTTGGCTATGTGACGCCGGATCAGTCGTCCCAACCCGATCCAATATTTCGATTCGGCCCTGCGACTCGTCGCCACAACCTATGTGAGCCCCGTAATTCGAGGCCGGTTCTAGGCGCTATTCAGGGGCATTTGCCCCTTTGAAACCCTTTGCGACCACCGGAAAATTTCCGGACTTCCGGCGCGGCTTCGCTTGGCGGCTTGATATGCTTCACCGCGTCGTTGTAAGTTACGCTTTAGCCAATTCCACACTTCTTTCGTTGTCCCACCTTGGAACACTTTCGAAACAGGAACGCCCCGCCGGGCCGCCAGGGTGCTCGACGGCAAATGCCGCCGCATTTCCACTAGCGTGACCGTTCTCAGCCGTTTGATCGGTCTGCTTGGTGGCCGGTCGTGTCGCCGCCATGTCGGACAGGACAAGGTTAGGTTTGCCGCGTAAGGCCTTTCATTTCATGCGCGCCACGTCAGCGGTTCATTCACGTCGCCTGCACCGATATGCGCCCGTCGACGGATCGACGGGCAAAAGGTCGATGCCGACCACTTCCATTCGCGCCCTTTGGCGACCCAGCAAACCTGCAGCCAGCCTCCTTGGCCGCGCAGCGAGGTCGACTACCCGGCAACCGCGCATTCCAGGAGTTCGCCTTCGCATCGATTTCCAGCAGCTTGTAAGCGGCCCGTGCGCGGAATCCCTCAACTTCGCCTTGCGGACATAGGGATCGGCATCTGGCGCTCGAGCCACTGTTTTGAACTGTCCGACTTTGGCCGTGGTGGCGCACGTATCTTGCCGCTCGTTCATTCTGGCGACCCGGACGAAGCCTCTTTGCCGTCGCGGCCTTTTCCAGCGGCGCTTTTCTTTCATCCGACCCATTCTTGGTGTCCTCCTGGCTTGCCGCCGGGTCGCCGGTCCACGGCCGTTCCCGCGCCGCCCCCGGCGGCGCGCCTTTGGGCTTTTTCGGCCCGTACATTCATCGACAATAGGCAGGCTTCGCTGTAGGCCCCGGTCGGGCAACTCTCAGCCGCCCCAGCGGGAAAGCTTCCCACAACGGCCTCGACATCGCGCAGCCCTGGACAGATCAGGCCCCGCCCGGCTCGTCGCCGATCGTCGGCAAGCTTCATCTCGCCCTCAAAGCCCGAACATCCGCAGCAGCTTGATCGCGCAGCCTTTCCTCCGGCTGAGCCAGGTCCCGTCCACCTTGTGCTGCCGGTTAGCGCGTCGAGCTTCAGGCTGGACCCGGCCAAGGCACGTCACCTGCGGGACGTCCCCGACATGTGTGCGTCATCAAAACGCCCATCGCCTCGCGACCCGCGTCAATCCCGTCCCACGTGCTGGATTGTCTGCGGGCATGCCTCGAGCATTCAGCGGATTTTAAGCGGCGACCTCGTCGAGATGGCTGGAAAGGCTTCCGACAGGGCTGACACGCCAAGCGGCAGGCTGTCCAGCGAGGATCGGCGCCTTCTCCAGAGGCCCTTTGAAACCATTGTCGCCGCGCCGCTTCCCGCGTTCACCCAAGGACAGCTCCGTCGATCCGCCACCAATATCCACGAACCAGGACGGACTTGGCGAAGGTTCGATAAGGTCATGGGCAACCGATCGTCGCCAGGCGGGCCTCTTCCTTGGCGGCGATTAATCTTGACGTGAGGCCGGTCTCTTCATGCACGCGGCGAATGAACTCGGCCCCCGTTCTCCGCCTTGCGGCAGGGCCTCGGTGGCAATGCACCGCACGGGCCCACCCATGCTGCTTCAGCTTTTTCCTGATGTTTCGCAGCGCATCTATGGCCCGCTCCAATGGCGCATCCGACAGCCGCCCCAGTCTCGTGCAGGCCCTCACCCCAAAGCGGGCAATCTGCGAATGGGAATCGACACGCGAAATGTCTTTCCCGCGGGGCTCGGCGACCAGCAGGCGACAATTGCTCGTTCCAAGTTCAAACGGCCGCGAACAGCGGGACCCGTCTTTTCCATTTGCGCGGGGCGTTCCGCTTGCTGCGGGCCACCGGCGCCTTTTTTTCAGCCATGGGTGTGGCCAAATTGATGACTTGGGCATTGTTACCACAGGGAGCTGAAAATGGCTAGTGGACGCCACACACAACGGCTGTTGAAAAGCCCTGTTTGGCACACCGGCGCCGTGGCGCGGCCCGGTCACCCACTGGTTTTTGATCAGCGTATAGACGAAAATCGGCAGGTTACAACGCCATATCCATGCATATGCGCCAAATTTCCCAGACGGGCTAGGTCGTGCGCCATCGTATGTTTCATTCAGGGGGTGTAATTTTCGAGTAGACCCCAGTCGCAACAACGGCGGAATGTATGAATCCATCCCTTGAAAGAGGTGCGTCCCGCAAGACCAGCCATTCTTACCATCTCTTCGCCGAAATGAACCGCCACCCATTATGTCGGCCTATGTCTCCGAGCGGAACCTGCTGGCGGATGAATCGAGGACACCCCTGCACCCACCCTGGGACAGTCCTGGAATGGTTCACCCTGAACCGGGCGCGGGGCACCTATGAAACTCAAGAAGGCGTCGCCAACTAGGCTCCGCGGACGCGGCCGTCAGGCCAGGGGTAAAACAGGTAGATCGCGAAGCTTTGTGACGAGCCCGACAAATCAGGTTCATCGGCAGCCGCATTTTCAGGAAAATCCTGAAAAGCGGTAATTGCCGCCGCATGCACTCTTGATCGTATTGGTCTGGTAAGCCGATGGGCGAGGGCAAAGCTTTGCGGCTGGCGCCAAACATCCACGGCAACACCAACCGCGCGCGGCTCAATGCCCAGTTTCCGTTCCCAGCACGATTCACCAGCGGGTGCATGATGACGGCGGACCAGCGGCCATTTGGTCACCAACTCGGTCAAAACCGATGTCACAGGTAGATTCCATAAGCACGCCAGAAGGGCGATGCCGACACCAGCAGGGCGTCATGCTGCTGACCAGCAGGTCTTACCGCCGCCAGACGGACGCAGGCCCTGTCCTCCATTAGCATTGCAAAGATTCAAGCGCGAGCACCCCGGCCGTCCATTTCTCGAACGCATCACTCAGTGACAGGGCAGCCAGAGGCCAGTACGCGCCCACTTTCCGATGAGCGCAGGCCAGCACCAACGGAAACGCAAGATGGGCCGACGAAAGAATCACGGCCGCGAGAATGGCAAGGCCAGCGGCCCGCGTTTGCGCCGGCGAAGGCGTTCTGCCTTGAAAGTCTGGTCCCGGAACCAGCGCCTCCAAGATTGACCCAGCTCGTTTGCAGTTCGCCTCCGGTTTGCCCGTCAACGATCAGCTGTCGCCTGCCTTGAGCGCGCGTTTGCAAGGTCCGGCCCGGCGGAAGTTGCCGAACCGCGTCAATCCGCGAACGGTCACGGCGTGGTGGCGGACAGGTAGGGAAATCTCCGCAATCCGCCGGGCGATATTGGGATCATTGCGCCGCTGCCAGTCGCCAGCGCCCGCTCTTCCGGGCCGACATCCGTCTTGCGGGCCGGTTGATGCCAACGCGGAACAGTCCCGACTTCCACCAGGGTCCACCCAGCTCCCGTTAAATCGGCCCGCAGGTCACGCGGTTCGCCTGCCTTCAAGCTTCAGTACCGATTACCTCCGAAAACCGCCGACTTCCCCGGCTATGGATACGACACCAATCCCTTTCTTGGAAAGCTTCGGGCCACTTCGGTGACCATTAGCGCCCGATCACCGAAAGAACTCCTCCCGGACAATCGCATCGGTCAGGTAGCGGAATCGGTGCCTGTGTTGTGCCCGTCGACCCTGCCGCGGTGCGGGGCAATAAAAGCCCATCCAGCCCCAGCAGAACGGCGAGGACCCGTTCCGGAAACGTGACCAGGCCAAACCGCGTGATCTCGGAAAATGCTGACGCTTTCCATGCCGGCATCCTGCGCCACAGCCGCGCGACCAGCAGGTTGCTGATGTCCGACCAGCGTACAGGTTCGGGCCATGATCCGACACATATGACAAGGGAATGAGCAGCTTCTTTTCGGAGACGTTTGAGCGCCCGGCCAGGCTCCATTGACAATAGGCAGGCTAGGATGACAACCACCGCCGTGTTGTGACGAAGGCTGACCCGGATAGACACCGTCGCGCCCCAGTAAAAGCAGCGCGCCAAATGTCCGACCTGTCTTGCCACCTGCAGGACCGAACTGGCCAGCGCGCTCCAGCACGCCCGTTCCGTTTCAGCGCCGCTTGCAAGAATGAACATGGCGCCAATTCGTGATCGGCGCGCTGTTTTAGAAAAAGCCGACAGTGCAGCGGGTTTCATTCCAGGAAAACCGAGCAGGATGAACGCAGCCGCCCCAGATCATGGCAATCGCCGCTGGCGGGAAGCCGCCTCCATGAAAAGCCGGACAACATGGCCGCGAGGATGCAAAGCGAGGATGACCCCAGCATGGTCGGATAAATAGGCTTATGCATTCAACTTCTGACCCCGAACTCGAATGCGCTGAACTTAACACATAAGGGCAAGGTGCGGGTTGCGTACCCGCCTCATTTCTTCAGTTGGCCGGTCGGTCGTGCCGCGCGTTCAAGGAATTGGCAAATCACCGCGTCCCAATTGCGCCAGTCCTCAACGCACCCTGCGCAGCCACTTCCGCTGCCCGCAACGTGCGATCCGCGGCATCATCACCATACGGGCGAAGGCAATTGCCCCCGCAACACTGGGCGGCCGGCACTCATTTGGCCCGCACATTCGGCACGTTTCGATTGCCGCCGTTGTCGACTGGCCGTCGACCAGACGGCACGATATGCACCGTCCCACCGCGCGCCAGAACGACATCGGCGCCGACAATCGTTTCCGATCGAATAGTCGGCCGGCCCTTCACCAGCAGGTCCGGCTGCAACGCCTTTGATCAGCGCCTCAGGCGTGTCCTCATCGAACACGGACCACCGGCATTCCACGGCTGACAGGCCCGACAGGACTCGCGCGCGCCGAGTCTTTCATCATTGACGGGGGCGATTGGGGCCCTTGAGCCGTTTTCACCGGACGATTACTGAGTTCCAGTTCCCACGAATTCAGCGCCCGCAAGCGCGCCTTGGCCTCTTCCAGCACGGCAGGTGGCCGGGATGGAGTATGTCGGAAACAGCCATCGTGGAAACCGACGTCAGGTTTGGTAATCGCGCCACACTCGACCTGGTCGACAGCGTCTCCAGCGGCACATTGCGAATACGCCGCCATGCGCAGTCCCATTTGCAGCGCGGTGTTTCAACTCGTTCGCCGGACACCGTCGCTCCGTGCCGGATTTGGCGACGGCAGATCCCGGATGCGGCGAGGCCAGTTCAACCGCCTTCGGCCAGGCTCCGCCGCGGCCAGCCCCAGGCAGCCAAGCGCCGCGATGCTCTATCTCCCGCCGCCGGACACACATTAGACTTCCCGGCGCCTCGCCGAGCGGTGCATTCACGGCCCCGTCCCGGTGCACGTAGGACATGCCCTTGGCGGCCCGTGTAACGACAACGCCCGGGCCGGCAGAATCTCCATCGCCTTGGCGAGGCGCGTCTCGGCCGCATCACGCGTCGCAGTTTTCCACCATCAGGACCATTCGCCTGGCCCAAAACCCATCGCGTTCGGCTTTCAACAGGTCGACGGTCGCCATTACCGGGGCAAAGTCGAGTCCCTTCGGATCCGGCGATCACCGGGATGCGATGCGGCCCCGTCCTGCAGCAATCGCCGCGGCAATGACGTCTCAGGGTAATGGCGCCCTTTGGCTCTAATCTGACAGGAATGATCAGGCAGGCCATCCTTTGCGGCATCTTCAGCGAACATGACGATATCCGCTTCGTGTCAGGTCGATTGGCGCGCAGGTCCTCTGCATCGACGCGCAACAGGCTGCTGCCGCCAAGCCACGAACCGCGCTTCAGGCGTCGTCGGCGGTCGCGCATCACGATGAGGTCGGCCTCACGCCGTTCAATATGACCCAGCAATTCGGCGAGCTGGCGCCCCTCCGGATCGTTCCCCAACAACCCCGATCAGCGCGGTACGGCAAGCCCAGCGTCGGGACAGGTTCCGGCCGGACATTTCCCCGCCCGCCGGGCATCAGCGGCCTCGCGGGTGCGCCCGCATGATCGGCACCGGGGCTTCCGGCGATATTCCGGCGTACCTGGCCGGTAGAGAAACGGTCGAGCATGACACGCCGATACAGACAATACGCTTGCCGGCCGCCGCACGGATCGGCCCAGGAGCGCAGACGTATCCATCAGCTGACCGCCGACGCGCCAGGCGCGCGACCGCCAACCCGGTCGACTGATACGGGTTCGAATCGGAAATTCACGGGCCATGTCGGCGACTCCCTTTGATCGACGATATAGCCCTGCAAAGCCTCGGCATGAAACCCATGGCAGGCCCCAAACTGATTCCAGATACATTCCCGCCGACCGTAGACAGCTGGAGAAACACTTGATCCGATCCGGAGTCGCCCCTGGTCCTTGCCTGCCCCCGCCCTCGTCTGCGTTTCGCGGAAAGACCTCCGGCTCGCTGACAATTCCGGCCCTGCACGCAGGCGGTCCGCCACCGCAAGCCAATGGTGGCTCCTCTTCATCACGATGAAGCTTCACCGGATCGCGCCCCCTGGGCGGCCGCAAGCAGTGTGGTGGCTCGACAAGTCCCTCACCGCATTGCGGCCAAAATCGCGGCTGCTGGCGGCCAGCTGGAACCTGAGAGCGGCGCTGACGCCGAGGATACTCCAAACCGTGATCGCCGAAACCGGCGCGACAGCGTGTTCTGGAACCGCCGCTACCAAAAAGCGAACGCGATCCTTGATGGCGCACCATGGAGACGCTCAAGGCGGGGCGGCGTCTCTCTCTGCCGCCTTCTCAAGAGGCCGTGGCAGATCGAAACCGGCGCAGGCGGCCACTACAAGGTGTTCACGCCTTACTGGAGAGCTGTGAAGGCCCAGTATTCACGCCCCCGATGCCACTCCCCGCGCCCGCATCGCTCGCCGGGCCGCACATTGCGTCGACACCTTGTCCGACTGCGGCCCTTTGCACCCGGACGCGTCCCGACTTGGGCGACGGTCTCGACGCCGACATGCGACACCGGGCGAAGCGGTGCGCTGGACGCCTGTCGGCTTTTCTCGACGGCCGCGTCAACGCCTATGCCGGAGGCCCGCAATACCGGGCCCGATATCGATATCCGGACGTCCGCCCTCTCTCCACCCCACCTCTCGCTTCCGGCGAGATCGGCTCGCACCAGGTCTGGGCGCGCCAGTCCGGCATTGGCGTGGATGATCGGCCGCATCGCGAAGCGAGGTGCCATGACATTCCTGTCGGATTATAATCGGCTGCGCGAATTCTTCCTATTCCCTCCTCTTCCATAATTCCCGATCTCGCCAGTCGAAAACTACCCAATCCAGACTTCCGTCACCATGCCCTGGCGCAGCGACCGGGTCGCCTATCGCGCCTGGTGGCCGCGGCGAGACAGGTTATTCGATCGTCGATGCCGGGTGATGCGCCCAGCTCTGGCCCAGACCGGCTTCATGCACAATCGTGTGCGCATGATCGTTCGCGCCCTCCTTCACCTCACCAAAGCAACCTGCTCTGCCGTGCCGCAAGATGGTCCGAGGACTTGGTTCTTGGGACACGCTGGTCGATGCCCTGTGATCGGCCCAATCTGGCACAGACATTAGCAATGGAAACCGCCGCAGCGGCGCCCGACCCGCCGCCCCCTGATTTCCGCGTCTTCAATCCGAATCATTTCAGGGCCGCAAGTTCGATGCAAACGGCCCTATGTCAGGCGTTGGTGTCCGGAAAACTCGCCGCCTTCCGCGACAAATACCCTCCATGCCCTTGGGAAGCCGACGCCATGACACGGCGTGCCCGAACGTCTCCCTCGGCACGAACCTATCCCGAGCCCTCGTCCGACCATCCGACAGCGCGCCAGCGCGCCCTCGACGCCTACGCAACACTCAAGGAACAGACGGAACGCCGCATGAAAAGTTATCGCAATATTCGGGTCCGGAATTTCCGGCATCGGCGCCGCCTTACGCCGCTGAAGGACACAGCCGACGTTTGGACGCTGTCGAGGCGCAGGGATGCGCCTTCCGGCGGCCACGCCTGCACGCACGTCCTTCGATTATGACGGCCACGAAAACCGCCGTCGATCTCGGCTTCAATCCGTCTACAATGGCCTCAACTATCCCAAACCTGAAATCGGCCTGTTCGATGGCGCTCGGCGGTTCGTAACTCAGGAATCCGACATTGAGCTTTTGCCGTGTTTCCGACCCGCAACGGCTGCGAATGGGCCTCGACCGCCCGGGGCATCTTCGCCAGAAACGCAACCTGTTCAGCCTGGATTTTCACCGCTTCTGGCCACCACCTGAAATTTCAACGACCTTGGCGCCTGCGCCGAACTCGCAGCACGGCCGGATCGAGGGACACGACGCTGGGCGGACTGGCTCGAATTTTCACGGGCTTCGACCAGGCCTTTCGCTGCAAACTATATCCTGCCCATGGGCGCAGCCAATCTGTCCACGCCCGGAAGTCCGGGCACTGCCTCGGACTATCGATGCGCGCAGCTTCTTCCAGTTTCTTCGAGCACACACAGCCTCTCGCGCGCGCCCCGCCAATGGCGCACTGGTCACAGGTGGCAGCCAGTCTACGTGAGCGCCGCCGCCGCGTACTCGGTGAATCGTGTCCGCACCGGGGACGCCGGCCATACCGCGTCTTCCCGTTTTGGGGACAAGAATCTCCGTGGTCACGGCAGAACAACCGCTCCCACATTTTCGACGACGTCATTCTCGCGACACACTCGGACCAGGCCCTTCGCCTTGTCCGAGAGCGGGTTCGAAGGACCAGTCCTTCCTGTTGCGCTCGTCCACTATCGTCGAACACGATCTACCTTGCACCGCGAATCCGGCCCTTGATTGCCGTCCCACCAACGCCTGTAGCCAGCTGGAACGTCATCAAGCAGGAACAATGGTCGACATCTGCCTTCCTCTGGATGAAACCGCCTGCAGGGTTGGATGACAGCAGCTCCGCTTCTTCATCACGTGAACCCGGAAACGGCCCCCGCGTCCGGATCTCACTTCCACCAGTACGCCTTCGACCATCCGCCAGTTCGGGACCACCGCCGCCGAAAGCCGCCGTGCGCGCGGCTGGAAGCGTATTCCAGGGACAGGGACGGGCTCTGGGATCGCCGGGCCGCATGGGATGGGCCGGGGCTTCCATGAGGGATGGCCTCCAAATCCGGCCTCCTCTCGGCGGGTCCCTGTCGCTGGGGACAAGGTTGCCGTGGGACGCAAAAGACGTGGACAATTCCACAGCCCGGCGCGCAAAACTCCGGTCATGGAAATTGCAGCAGAGGTCGTCGCGTTTGACGGCTCCGGCCTTCAGTTTATGGAAAGGCCAAGACGGTACATGCGCGTTACGTGCCGTTTCGAGCGGCGCTTTGCCTATAGCGTACCCTGATTGTATCGACCATTGACCGCCTCGGCGCAGCGGCGCGCCCAGAGCCCCCTCTTCTCGGTCGACAAGCCCGGCCTTTTCGCGTCCACCGGCAAGGGACCATGGTGCCGCATCGACGCCCCTTTGCGGTCCGTGGGCAGGAGCAGGTGCTCGCAAAAGCGGGCGTCGTACTCGATGGCGGCGGCCATACGCCCTTGTCCCTTCCCGCCCAGCTCTTCTACAAAGTTTCGCCCCACTCGCTCTGGTACGGTACGGCCCGTCCGGCGCCTGCGCGGGCATTCATCTACGAAGTGAAACAACACGTTTGGGCGAAACCCACGCCTATGCCGCCGCTGTCTCGAACGACCGGTCACGGCACGTGGGCGACAAGGCATTCCACGTCTCGCCATTTTTCGACGTCACAGGCACCTAATCGCTTCACCCTCCGCGCACCCACTACCGGCTCGGGAATCGTGGTCGAGAGCCTTAGGACGGCGCCCGGCCTCCACATGGCCAACTCACCGCCCGCCGCCATTGCCGCCACCACGGCGCACTCCTCTCCCTCGCCCTTGACCACTCCTTTGGCCACCCTTGGCGTCACCCTTGCCATCCACTGGCAGGCCCTTGAAAAATCTGGCTCCCCGGGCGCCACGATACAGATCAAGGCCGGGCCTGCCCGAAGCGCTATAACCATCGCAAACCACGGAGACCCAGCCCGGCCGATACATCAAGAAAAGACCGCCGCATTGGACCCAGCCGATCTCGCCACCGCCCCAGTCCATCGGCAAGCTGGAAACATGTTCCCCGCCACATTCCGGCTCGGCGCACTGCTCTTGCCTGCGCACCCCAAAGTGGCCAAAGCTCCTGTTCAAGGTGCCGGACGGACGCGAACTGGTGTTCCGCAAACGCCGAGTTCCGGCCCTCAGCCCGAATTCGTCATTCACGATTACAGTTTCATCAAGCGGGGCCTTGTCCGGCGGGCGATGCTCGCGGATTTTGCCGAAGGCCCTACATGACAGAGCAGTGGTCGAACATACAGACGACCTGACGGCCGTATTTGCGGTTCTTTCCAGCGAATTTCGAAGCCGCCGGCCAAGCTCGCACGGCGGCATGATCATGCGCTGGGCCAACATGGTCCGCCACCTGTTCAAACCGGAATTCCCCAAGGTCGCGTGCCCGCCGCAACATTCATGGCCCACTATAGAATCTCGGCAATGAATTCCTATGGCCTTTGCGCTCGATCCCAGGCATGACCTATCGGTCGGCCATGTTTTGAAAGACACACGAAACCAGGTCTGCAGGCAGGCCCAGCAGGTCAAGTACAAGGGGAATTCTGCGACCGGATCAGCGCTGGCCCCTCGCGAGGTCACACATTTTCTCGAAGATCGGCTCGCGCGCTCTGGGGACGGCTTCTGCCGAATATCGCAGCCAAACACGTGGCAAGCAAGGTTTACCTGCCTGGACCATCTCGCCCTCCAGCGCGGACTATGCGGGGCTCGCCCGGATACAGCCGCGAGGGCCTTCTCCGAGCGTGTCGGAATCCGCCTCGAGGACTATCGCGGAACCATTGTCGGGCCTCTATTGACGGGCGGTCGCCTCGATCGAAATGTTTCGGAGGCCGTCGGGCGGAATCCTACTGGCGAGCTATTTCGCCAAGGATTTTCGACAGCCGAAAACAGGGCGGCAAGGCGGCACTCCAGATTTTCATCACGATCGACGACCACCTTGTTCGAGAGCTACCGGCAAACGCGTCGATTTTCATCCAGCGTTAACATTTTTTCCCGGTGGCATTGCTAGCCGGAGCGAACAGCCCTCAAGGAGCAGGTTCGCCAAAGCGGGCCTTTGGGCGCCATGGACGGCCGTCCATTATATTCGGGCCAGGACCGTATGCCCGCCACCTTGCCATGAATGGGTCCGCGCCGTTTCAACGAAAAAAAAATGGGAAGCAGATTCGCCCTAACTCGGTTTTTCGACGAGCCCGGTTTTCAGCGGAATTGTGGAAAACTTCTTAACCTCTCCTATTGCGAAGCCGGCTTCGCGGGGGACGGTCGCCATCCAATGGTGGCCAAGTTCGAGGTGTCGAAAGGGCCTTGGGGACCCTGATCGGACAGCATAATTCTCTTTGCCCCGATATCCCCCGGCGGGAAAAAGGCGGGGGGGCGTCCCTCATGCGGCTTTGGCGTTGTAATTCCTCTCCCGACCGGGGGCCAAACACCACCAAGGCCGGCCCTATCATTTGGGCCATTGGGACCTTAATCCCAAAAGCCCCCCTTTTCCCCCGCCCCCATCCTTCTCCCTCTGTGTGGTTGGTTTGGGG
>Ga0163217_1059487_pt1 | contig 12841 bp, 19 predicted proteins | sample SynspAceP_FD_185933 | JGI IMG/M metagenome (GOLD analysis project Ga0163217, IMG submission 185933) | Saline lake microbial communities from Ace Lake in Antarctica - Synechococcus sp. Ace-P (PacBio error correction) | ecosystem: Environmental > Aquatic > Non-marine Saline and Alkaline > Saline ... | reverse complement strand
CTTCCCTATCTATTTCCAACGCGCATACCGAACGGTTCTCTTCCCTAGCTGGCCGACATTCATTAACCGTTTGGGCGGCTCGCTCGCAAGCCCGACGCGTTGATTAGGTCGGCGCCGCAGGCGTGTGTGGCGCCGGACGCGGACTCCTCACTGCGGTTTATCTTTGGCAGCGAGGGGGCAGGTGGCCACAGCTGGCTGAACCAAAGTCGGCCGCTTGCTTGGAGCAATCGATAGCGATGCTGCCGAGTCAGCGGCAGGAAAACGCCGCTGGTGCTGATATCGGGATCCCCCCTACGAAGCATTTCATTCCACCATTCTTGCCATTGGCAGGGGAAGTCGGGCAGAGGTTTTTTTTTCATAGAGGATCGCCGAAGCCCCCACGGCAGAGCCCCGCTGTGTTAGCTGGCGGGCCCGCGATATGGATGATCTGCCCAGCACAGCTGTGCGGGCCCCGCCATTGCCGCTCCGAACCGCCCCGTGAGGATCGCGAAGTTTTTTTCGGCCGCATCGAAACGTTCACGGGGCATTGTCAGCGATGTCGCGCGATCACCCGTTGCTTCAAGCGGAACCGGCGCAGATCAGCGGTCTGGGATTATGCGGGGGCAGGCCGTATCTTTCGATCGAATGGGGCATGGGTATGATGCGGGTCGTCTGTCGCCGCATAAATTATCGGGGGCCGGGCTTTCTGGTCGTGCTGATCTCGCGCCGCGACGCAGTCAAGCGCGCCCGCCCGACCAGCCCGGGCGGACGGGCACGGTGCGCTTTGTAATCCCCCTGGGGGCAGGATATGCTGCCGATGTGGTTCGCAACGAAAGGAAGCAAGGCACGCCCAATGTCATCGGGGATATCGCGCCGGCACTGTGTTTTATCGTGAAAGAGGCAATCGGCGAGGCGCGTATGGCCCGCGACCCTGAACGCGCATCGGCGCAAAGCTTTGGACGGCGTGTGCCGAAAACGTGCCAGAGGCTGACCTATTCTGGGTTACGGTCGACGCCACGCCTTGCCCATTTTTTCCATTCATGGTTTCCGCGATCGAACGGTCGGATCGTGCACCCGAACTTCGTCTGTCGCATCCTTTCTGATCACTTTGGCACTTCAAGCCACGCGGCGGATGTATGCCTGCGCCGGCCCCTATGCGCACCGGCTTTGCTGGGATCGACCGGGCGCAGTCGGATCGCCTGCGCGCGGAAATTGGATCTGGCAATGAGGTCGCAAAAGGCCCGGCTGGACCCGGCTGCATTCTCGGTCCTGATGGACGACGCCAAAGTGATCTTATCACCGAGGGCCGTGGTCCCGTATGCGCGCAATCAGAGACTTTACCGACCGCCTACGGCGGTAGAGGTCGTTCGACGCGCGCTTCAGTCCAAATCTGCAACTAGCTGTGTAGTCAGGGTCGGCTTTACGCTGCCTGTGTTATCACGTAGTTCGGAGAAGTGACGACCTGCCAGTAAGCGGCAGTTCGGCGGTATCAAGGTTGGGAAGGCGAAGCCCGCGCGGTTTTGCCCCCTTACGCTTACATGAGATTGAAAAGATGCAGTGGGGAGTTTTTGAAACTTACGGGGATTCATGTTACCCCACTTAGCGCGATAGTACGGCAAAAAACTTCCCGCTCCTGATAGTCGGCGGCCAAAAGTGCCCGAAGCTCGGACGCACCGAAGCGGTAATAAACAATGATTCACACGACTTATCGCTAATTAGTCGCTGAATAAAGAGTTAACGAGGTGCATAGTTGAGTAACCTTATCCCATTCCCTTCAATTTTGAAGAAGCACGCCTTAGATCAGGTCTTTGCTTGTTCCGGCCTGAACGAAGCAATAGTGGCGTTTTCGGACGCCATTTGCGATGCGACCGAAAGATACTGGATTGTCCAATGCACACACAGTGTCATGAAAAGGTTGACACCCAGTGGTACAAGTCCGTCGTTGCAATCGAGCTTGATCGGATGTCGAAGAACAACAGCTTTTGCACCCATTACGATAATTTGTCGGCAAACGATGGTCGTGGCCGGATCTGGAGCAAAGACCCTTCGGTTTCGAGACCCATCCTATGGTAGCCGAAGGCGGGCCGGGGCACGGTTTTTATGCGGGGTTCGTTGGTGTTGTCGTTCGGCCATCGTTTCGGGAGCCTGTGCGTCCTTGATCTGGTTCCTCATGAAGCGCCATCGGATCACCAGATGTCGATCCTGACAGATCTGGGGAAAGCCGTCGTCGCCGCGTTGAAGGCGTTTGCCGCCAACCCCGGTGGATCTTACGAAAGTACGGAAGGTGCGAAATCCGACTTTTATCACGCTTATCGGCCATGAATTACGTACGCCCGCTGGACCATTCTCTTTTGGGAGCTTGCGGTTGCTTGAGGGCGATGGCCCCGATCGTGGCCATCAACGCAGACTGATAGCTCGGCGCGGAAAATCGACAGAGCATCTTTTATGGGGCTGGTGAGGCGATTATCACCTATAGTGACGTGCCGTCGACCGGAGAAGCTTCCCTGAACGAACAAGGACTGCGAATTGGGCGATATTCTGAAACGGTGTTGCCCAATTGGTTATTTGCGGGGTGCGGATGGCGAGTTGAGTCGATTGCGCTAGATGAGAAGGCGCACACTGCATCCATTTTACATCGACACCCAATCGATCAAGCTTGCCTTTGCAATGCGCTTGACCTAATGCGATCAAACCACGGCGGTATCAGAACCACTAGTGGAAGCAGGTTGGATGGCCTCCAGAAAATCTTGGAACTTTCAATCACTGATTAATGGCACATTGGGACGACCAATGTCGATCTAGCGCGCTGTATGGCAAACCTTTTGTTGGTCGGGCGGGACATATTCAGAACGAGGGATAACCCGGGGATTTGGCCTGTGGGCTTTACCGTTTAACCCGAAAAACTGGTTGAACTCCATGGCGGTGAATTCGAGTTGCAAGCCCAACTGATAAGGGTACAACTGCGATAGTACGCTTGCCGCTTGGCCGCGTCAGTCGGTTGAGGGTCGTCTAAATCGAAGTCGCGACAGACCTTGGCCCTGTCAAAAGAGCCTACGTCCTGTGTCGCGTTTTCTATTAGACTGTAGGCCCCTAGCCGAATGGGCCTTAAAAACACCGCAAAAAGACGGCTGGGGGCGCCCACGGCATCAATCCAACCAACGTTTGACCCCGGCTTAGACGGTATGATCTTCGGAGGCCGCGATCGTTTTTCATATCGTTGATAAATTGGGTTGTTACATAGGGGCTTGGAATACGAATTTCGAAACTTTCCAGGGCATTGCCTCATCTGTAAACGCCCACGACGCCCGACGCGATTAAGAATTTTCTACGACGGCCAGCCTTCGCGGGACGCAAAGCCGCGAGCTTGAGCCCATTGATAGAAGCCTTGGGCATTGTCTATATTCTGTGAACAGTTCCGATATCGTCATTTGTCGCGGAATCAGCACCATCCGCTCAATCGGCCGAAACAGGCTTCGTAAGTTCTTGAAAAACCTGCATCGCCTATCATGTCGACGGCATCCATTCGCAGCAAGGGTTCGTCTTCGACGAACAAGAACGGCAAGCCGTGAAGGTTTCGGAATACAATAGCGCAGTGGAAACCTTTCCTTCTGCCCAGAAGGACGGGAATATCAGAACAGCAATCCGGAAGCCGGGGCGCAACTGCAGCTTTAAAATGTAAACCTTCCGGGTCGTAGGAAAGGTTCCACCTTCCCTGAAAATATCCTCGAGTGCCTGGCTCGATCATCCGGCTGCCAAAACCGCGCTTGGTTGGCGCGAAACCGGGCGGCCTCTGTCTCGACCCAAAGTAAACGTGAAAGAAACAATCATCTTTTTCCCTCCCAGCAGATGCGGACCTTGCCGCCCTGAGCCGAAAGAGAGCCGTATTTTGCTGGCGTTGGTGCTTAGCTTCATGGATCGCCAATGGGTCAATCGCAAGCGCCTGCTTTGAACCCACTTCGATATCCGGCCCCATCGATATCAAGCGGGACCTTCGCCGGTGCGGCTGCGCTGCCAGTGCGGCGTCGACCACTTCGCGGCAGTCGGGTTTCGCGGCCAAGACGCGCGATCATCGGTCCATGGGCCATCACGCGATACGCGATTGCCAACGATGTCTGGCGTCACGCAGGTTGGTCCGCCCAGCCGCAGGGTCTGCGAAACCATCACATTGACCCCATGGCCAAGCGTGTTTTTGAACACGTGGTCATCTCGCCCATCAAAGTGGCGCTGTTCTTCGGCCACTTTGATTTCGTGAATATCGTTACAACTGCCGTCACCACCGCAGGAATGGTACCGCCCTTTGTCCCGCCACCGGTTGGGCCCGCCGGAGCACCCATGCGATAGTCCGCCGGAACGGTGACGTAGGCGGTTATTCCGATCTCGTAGTTTTTTTCGCCGGTGCTGAGGGCAATGTGGCGCCACCGCTCCCATGCGCGCTCCTGATCATCGGGTGGAAGATTCCCGTTCCAGCCTTCGCCGTCGTTAGAGCCAGCGGGGAACGCCCGTGAATTCCGTACCAAGCGGTCGTTAAAATAGTTCGTGAAACCCTCCGGGCAGGGTGGACCAGATCATTTATCCACCGAATTGGCAATGGCTTTGAAATTTCGCTTCGCTCGGCCATCGAACAGCTGGCGTTCGCGCCAATTGCAAAACTCTTCGAGCTGGCGACGCGCTTGATGCTCCGACCGCGGGCCGTCAGTGATGACCGCAAAAACGGCGCGGACCAACTCTTCGGCCATGAACGGGCGCGACAACAACACGGCATTGCTTAACCTGTTCCATGCGCTGCACCGCCCGTTCGCTGCGGCTGCGCCGTGGCACCATTGCGAGGCACGATAAAACGGTACGTCCCGACCAAGACGGCATGCGCAGTCCAGCGCGAGGGCCAGCGCGTCTGGCATCGGGCGCCGCTCAGGCTTCTTCGGTATTCAGCACCGCCACCGACATGCTGTGAAATAAGCCCGGACAACTGCGACAGCGTTAGGACGGGGATCGACGCGATCCGTCTTTTTCGCCAGCAGTTGCCGCGCGACAGCCTCATTCCCGCCCCCGCGGTGCCCATGACCCGCAAACGGAACGAAAAGATATCTTAACGGCGGCGCTTCCTGAGTTTCCCGAGTGGCGGCAGGCACTTGTCACTTTGACATTCCTTGTCGTCGCCCTTTTAAGCGCCAAAAGGTGATCCTTTGACGCATTATAGACAGTGGGAACGGACCAGCAATAGATGAAAAGCCGCGGATCGGCTCGCCGATGCTAATACCATTTTGATCCGATCTGAACTCACGGAATACTGCGTTTCGTGGTCCGACGTCCGCGTCTTGATGACAGATATGGATTTTCGGATTTCCGCCCTCTGCCTCGAAGAACCGCCAGCATCAACACGGTGTCCGCTAGATAAGCTGATGTCGATATTCGAGCGAGCCAGATACGCCGGTGACCCCATGTTGAGTTGGCCGAGCACCATGATCGAAACCACCCCCTTGCTGGGCGAGAGTAGCTCAGCATGTCGTGCATTTGGAGAAACAGAAAGTTATCGCTGGGCATCGGCGTGCAGATAGGCGTTCAGACTGTCGATCAACAACACTGCCATCGTTCTCCTCGGACCCGCGCTACGAAACTGCCATGGCCGAAGCTACGAGCGACAACTCTGCCGCGATCAACCTGCCGAATCGGAAGCATTCCCCGTTGGTCGATGAAAGGTTGCAGGTCCATGCCAAAGCGCCTTGGACCGGATCATGCGAGAACGTCGAAAGTCCGTTCGTCAAACAGGAAAATAGGCGGCGTTCTGTCCACGCTTCAGCGCCGCGATACATGGCAGCGCACCGCGGTTGTCGTTTTACCCACGCCCGCAGGGCCTGCCATCAGGCGCATTGGTGCCCGGAAAAAAAGACCATCGCCCAAAAGGCGCGCTTCCAGCTCTTTTAGACCCCGTTGTTAACAGGCGTCGTCGCAAATGCGTGCGGTGGTGTTGTGCTGCGATCAGACGGGATAGACGCCAAATGGCCGCCCCGCTCGATGCGTTTGAAAGTCATGATAGCCCGCCGTGGACTTTAGCCCGCCGCATCTTGATCCACCCGCAGGCCGGCGCTCGTCAGAGCCAAAATCATTCGCCAAATGCTCAGCGAAATTGACGCCGTGGGCGATCGATGTAGTTGCAGATCGCCTGTGGTTCGGCGGTTCGGTCATCCAACATCAAATACCGTGCATTTTGGACGCGTCCAAAGAAATGCTTGAGCCGCGAGGGATTTGCCGGCGATACCGCAGCCAGCGGGTTCTGGGCCAGCAGACGCAGTTCCGACAGGCTATCAAGCACGACCCCGCGTCCGGATTGGTTTTCTCTACCGATCAATGATCCCCGCCACAGTTTCACCAAGCTCGACTTCGCTAGGGTCAGCAAGGACTGCTTTCGTGGTCGGGGCTGAAATTCATACTTCGTGCCACCATTTTCGAAACCCAGGGCGATTCATCCAGTTGTCCAGCGTGCGACTTGCCACAGCAGCTCAGCTCATTCACGGTTTCAGACAGGGTGATATAGAGCCCTGACGGCCCGCGCGCGCCCCTCCATCAGGAAATTTTAACGCAAGCGTTTGTCTTGCCGCTCCCGGCGTGCCTTCGACCAGATAAAGCCGTTCGGGTTTTATTGCCACCGCGCAGCACACGTCAGACCCGTAAGTCCCGGTTTGATAATCTTTGCGTAAACGTCGGGCGTCGTTTTTTCAGTCATGCTGCATTTTCTTCAGTTTGTTCATTTTTGGTTAACTAGCGTTTTCACTTCGGTCAAAGAGTAAACTGGGCAGTTAGAATACGTTTATACAGAGATAAATCTCTTCATGGAAAATATATGTGCAATGCGTTGGCTTTTTTAAACCTCTGGCGCCAAAGGCAAGGTCAGGCCCTTAATCGATGGCGCGGATGGCCTTTGCCCCCCAGATGATCGCGCCGGCGATAACGCCCAAAAAACGCTCCGCTTATGCCATAAAGCGTCATACCGCTTGCCGCGATCACGAACGTCAGCGCCGCGTGCCTCTAGTTGTGTGCGGGGTGGTGAAGCAGCAGAGAGCGACACCAACCAGCGCGGGATAAGTGCAAGTCCGGCCACCGCAGTAAATCAAGCAAAGGGTTGCAAGGGCTTGCCAGTGCGGTGATCAGCGCGCAGCAACGCAAGCAGGATGTAGACAATCCCCGATGTGATTTGCCCGCCCAATTAGCGGGTTTCCGGATCGCGGCCCGCGTCTTCGCCCAGCCTATCGCCTGCGGTGATCGCGGGACATGTGACCAGCGATCGAACCCAGAACGGCGCGAACGCAAGGCTGACAAGGCCGGTTTTTGCGGATCAGGGTTGGCGTCGACTGAATAGCCGTTCAGTTCCAGGCACCGCAATAGCCCGGGATATTCTGCCCGCCATCGTCACCAATAAAGCGGCAGGAGCGACGGAAAAAGAAGGACTGAACCGTAAGATCGGGGGCTGTAAGAGCAAAAGGTAGGAAGCCACGCCCCGCCGCGTTTGCACGGGGTGCTCGGGCGATTCGACGGCAAAGAGAACCCACAAACAACGCAATCACAGCAAAAGGCAATTGCTGCCAACCGTTCCACGTCAGCCCGCAAGCCATGCGAGGAGCACCGGCAAAAACCAGCAAGCGGGAATGCTGCCCAAGCGCAAGCGCAGGGGCGAGACAGAGCTGAGCAGGAACGCCCGCGCAGCAGGGCGTTTGCAATAGGTCTTCGGTATTGCGGCCACGATCCGGGGCAAGCCCGCGGGCGCAATTCAACCCCGTCAGAACGATCAATCCTGCACAAAAAAAGATTTAAAAGCGCCCACGGGCTTCAGCAAAACCCGCCGGGCAAAGATGGCCGTATGCTCGCAAGGAAAGGCGCCCCCGGCGAACCATGCCACTGCGGCAGGGATGCGCGTTACGGGGCAGGAAGCCAGATGCTGCAAATCCCCATGCCGAGGGGTTGGCGAAAAACAGGCCGTCGTCGCCTGGCGCGCCCGTTGCTCCCATTCGCGGTCAGCCCCGCCAGCATACGATCGCGAATGACGCTGAATATCCGACTGAATGGCGGCAAGGAGACCCATGGAAACTGCGCGGCACTGAAAGATCGCGCGAACATCTAGAATAAAAAACGCCTCGGCTTGCGGATTTTCATCACCCTTATCGAACCGGCCTGAAACTTCCAGATGCCGCTTTTCAAGAATCCAGCGTAGAATACAGCCGTGTCCTACGGAAGGGGCCTTTTAGTGAGGTTATGGCGATCCTAGGCAAAGAGCATTATTCCGGGGGCATTTCGGCGCTCTCGGCGGCCCTAAGCGCCTAGGGCAATTCCTCGCAGTCGTAACGGGGCCATAGACATTCCTTGGCGACGGTTAATCCTGACCAAAACCCGTCTTAACGGAAACCACGTGATGTCTGTCTGTCAGTAGACAATCGAAAACCCTGCGATCCGCAGCAATCCAAAAGCAAACTCAGGAATGCCGCCAAATACTACGCAGCGAAGGGGGCGTGTTATCGTCTCAGGGAACCAAGTCGGGGTTCACATCATACCAGTAGTCTGAAATAGCCACCGCTTGTTCGTCAGCATACCCTTGGTCTTGTTTCGAAAAACGATATGGACCAACGCACGGCGCCAGATGTCGAGCCTGTAGGTGCTGTCCGACCAGATAGGATGCAACGCGATTTTGCCATAAACAAGCGGTGCCGCGAGCACTGTTCGACATCTCATCCAAAAGTTGAATCGATCCGATGATCATATTCGCAAAATCGGTCGCGCCCGTCTTTGCGGGCGACGATAGATGGGAATTCATTAACCTCCTGCGGGATAATGGATCGACAAGAGGCGGCCGTTGCGTAGTATTTCATCCAGACAGGTTGATCGTCCCATGCACCAGTTCGAGCGTGTAATCTAATACCCACGACTGTGAGTAAGTAGATCGGTGTATCCAAACTTTCGCGAATCCAGGGGCGAAAGCCAGCCCTTTGGCTGTTTACCTTCGGCATTTTTCAGACTTTCGGTGGCTGCGGAAATAAGCGCGGCCTCTGCCTCCATTCGTTTTCAGGTCGCTTTGACGGTTCGGAATATCGTTCGGCCCGTGCGACGATTTCGTCGACCGCGCGCGCTGAAAGACGCCATTCAGGTCTGGTGCGTATTCATACATTTCGCTGTTGGTCAGCACACGGCAGGCAAGGCCAATTGCGTCAAACAACTCATAAACACCGCCATTGCGCCAACCGCGGTTGCCAATAGGTCCGCGCCAAGCGTAGTTTAGAACATCTGGTTGGGGGCCCCCAGGTGCCAGTTCGGCCCCAAGTCCAGTCCCAAAGCTAAAATGTCTTCAAAAGATTGAGCCCATATAGACCGCAAGCGTTTCCCCTCGGGCCATGTAGTCGGCGCGCTTAGAGATTGGGGAGTAGTTCGTATCTACCATGATGACGTGCATAATTCAGAGTTCCCGCTTCTGCTAAACCAGCCTTCGTGCAAATATAATTTCGGCGCTGTCGTTCCACACGTCCGGTGCTGGACAATCTTGCCGTCGCGCGAACGACGAACTTGTGCCAGATATCGGGTCGTTTCGAATGTGGTCCCATCTTCCACGCCCGTTAAAAATAGCCGGTGTTGTAGACGTGGACGTCTCCGGTCGCCTCGTTTCGAGCGCGGCGTTCGGTACGTAGCTTCTTCTTGAACCCAAGCATTAGCGTTTTGCATGGAAGGCAGCGCTTTCTGCGGGGCCCGCGAAGGTGCGCCCCCCGGTAAACACCAGTTTGAAGTTCGTCACTGACCATTAACGCCGCGGCTCCTTCAGCATCGGGCACCATCGACCGTTTCCAAGGATAACTTTCCACAATCGCTTTTGCTGCAGCTTACCAGGGTCGATGTTCCTGGTTCATTTCGTAACTTTTCTTTCTCAAGTCGGGTTAGGGAGCGCGCAGGTCGCGCGGCAAAACTTTTGCACCGACAGCGGATGCAGCAGCGTTTTCAGCGTACGCGGTGTCTGCGTTCGCTTCAATCCAGTCCGCGTGGCGGGCATCTGCGGCCGCGTTGGCTAGGGCTGCCTTCGTCCGAGGCGCAGTTACACGGTCATTGGCGAATACATATTCCACCCGCATCATCCACTTCCCGCAGGGCAGCAGCCGTTTTCGGCTAAACACAATTCTGGTCGAGCGCGGGGTACGCAGCGGCGTATAGTGGCAATAGCCAGCGTCCAGGAAACAGCATCGTTCCGCCGGCCCATTTCCTTCCGCGATCATTGCCGACATTCTTGAGCCCCATTAAATCGCGCGCTGCCTGTTTCGCCATGGCAAAAGCATTCACGGGTGGAATATTCCAATTCTTGCTGTTCGCTTGCCTGTGCCCGACTTAACGTCGCCGCAGGCGCATGGCTTCGAAACATGGAATTGGCCATCACATTTGTATTCGCCCCCCCCCCCCCCCCCCCTCCCCCCCCCCCCCCCCCCCCCCCAAGCATCCGTTCCGACCCCCGAGGGTTTACACGCTGTCCATAAAGCATTCGTTACAGTGTGCGATGCCAGGACCCGAGCCGAAGCCGTTGCTTAAGGGTTATGGCAAATTACACGCGTCAAAATGGGCCAAGCAAAGAATGTCGGCTTCTGAGCGCGATAACCACACCACCATGTGCGCCACTGAAGCGGGGGCTTAGCACCTCGTAAAACTGCTCCAGATTGTGCGGTAAGGCTGGATGCCATACTTCCGATGTGCCGGTTACCTGTTGCAGGCGCGTTTCAGCCAAAATGGGTTTGCCAGCGGATTTCATGCTGTGCTGCAACGCTTTGCGCATGATGCCAGAAATGCATCTGAACAATGCAGCGGGATCGTTGGCCCGATGCCTGGGTCGTACACGCTTACCCGATATGGGCCACGTCGCGCAAGGCCTTTTTTTGCCATACGCGATATGTCTTGCCAGTCCGGCATTGACAGGCGGCAACGATGTCACAGCAGGGCTGCGTCAAAATGCTCCAGCAGTCCGGGCAAAGGCCTGATAGATCGGTCTGGTCTGCGGATCATTTGGGGCAACGACGGCTCTAGGCCTGCGCCCTGATAGCGCCTCCAGGCAAACCGCATGGATACCTTCAACTGTCGGGGCCTGGGTTATCTATTGGAACAGGTCAAAGCAACTTGTGCAGCCTTTGCCGGATTAATTCAGCTGCGCAGAGTTCGGCTGCGAGGCGCAATCATTCGCAACTTGCGTGAGGATTCAGCCATGCTGAACCCGCCAAAGAACGTTCAAGCGTCAGATCGCAGCAAACGCCACCACGCCTAAGCCGCACCGTGTGAATGGGTATGTGACCGTTCCGAGACCGGCGAATGATTAAGGCGGTCGCTGGACATTCAATGCGCTTTGCCATCTTCGGGGCCATCGCCATCTGCCGAGTAGGGCCGTGATCAGGGCCATCCGTCACAAGGATCGAAACTCTTTCGAAGGTTTCATTCTTAAACAAGAACGAGCCCACCCACAGAGCAAGAGTTGATGCTTGGACATACAGAATTCCGCAAACAAGTTTGGGGGGAAATAAGAAATAAGAACGCAAAAAAAAGGTCAAAAAAAAGAAAATTGAAAAATCCAAAATACAATACACAACAACAGAACATATTAAATTTAAGAAAGTAAAAAGTAAAGAGATAAAAAAAATAATATACAATATATAATTATAAAAAAATAAAGTTAAGACAAAACAAAAAAATTATAAACTTCAAAAAATAAAACAAACAAAATAAAAAACAACAAACAAGAAAGAAAACAAGAAAAGCTTCAAGATACCTCACCCGCGAACAGGCAATCACCCGGCCGCAGTGAGGTAAGCGTTAGTTTAATGGTCGTCCCTCAAAGCTGCGGCTCATCGAGCGGAGGAAGGAACGACCGGTTCGAAAAATCTCTGACGCTTCTGGCAGGCGTTCCAGATCATAGCCGTTTTGCCACGATTCTCGATAGAGCGGGTCACACCGTTCGTCCACAAGGTCACCACATGCGCCGTGATCCCGCGGCGACCTCGGGGGCGTTCATCAATCTCGGTTAAACGCAAACTCTCCAAACCGCGCGCGTTCAGATCTGGTTTTCCACCAGATGTCATTACGCCATGGACCGCTGCGACCGAGGTTCTTGATCGGCGGAATGCCTCCATTGCGCTTTGTTCACTGCGCGTCACCAGCCCTGCAAGCTTCTGGTTTTCGGTCAGGCAGTTCACCGCGACACCATCATTGGCCGTTGGAGTAAAGGTCCATTGCCGTAGGTCTTTCGAAGTTGAACAGTTGTAGTCGTTCGCCGGGGTCTTGGCGGCGGTTTGCCAATCAGGTTGAAACCAGCTTTGTCGATGGTAAACACGAATGCGCCGTCGATATCCCCGCGATCATCAAGGTTCCTGCACGGTTTGGTTGCCATGCTTTCTGCGCGACTTTATCCAGGTTCCAATGCGTTTTGATCTCGGCGGAAACAGGGAAGAGCCGTTTGTCGGGCGTGCCTGAGGGGGCACCCCCAAAGGCGTTCTTACCTTCAAAGTCCGAAAAGGGCTTTTCAATTCCGGCCAGATTTCGGTGTCACAATCCGCGAAAGGGGGACCGGTTTCTCATAATTGGATAAAAGAACCATAAACAGGTTGCTTCATCCGGACGCGCCGCAGCATTCTGAAATGATTCGCGTTTTGATTGTCGCCAAAACCCTGGCGTCAGTAGGCCCCCACCCATGATCCCGTTTTGTCACTGTTTCGCGGGCCGATCCTTTTCGCCTTGGTTCGATTGGGACCCCACTTTTTCAAAGCCCCTGTTCGTCTTTTTCAAAAGGTTAAAACCCTTTGTCCAAGCGGCCAGTAGAAAAAAAGGGGCGCCCGTTCCCAAGAACCCAATTCTTTCTTCTCTT
>Ga0163217_1095338_pt1 | contig 12843 bp, 2 predicted proteins | sample SynspAceP_FD_185933 | JGI IMG/M metagenome (GOLD analysis project Ga0163217, IMG submission 185933) | Saline lake microbial communities from Ace Lake in Antarctica - Synechococcus sp. Ace-P (PacBio error correction) | ecosystem: Environmental > Aquatic > Non-marine Saline and Alkaline > Saline ... | reverse complement strand
CTTAACATATTTAAGACAATTAACGATCTTACAAAAAATCTTTTTATCAAAGGCACCAAGAATAAGAGTTATCTTCCAAAAAAAAATCAAAATGAAGAACAACTGACTGCATAAACTGCGTTCCTTTTTGTTTTAAAGTAGACATCTTTTTGTCCTGGTCATCTTAATTAAGCAAAACATGAACCACTATTCTGCAAGTACTGGATGCAGTATTGGCTGTTGTTAGCATTACAAGCCTTAATCGAATACTTTTCAGGATGTCTATAGTACATAACAAATAAAATTTGTGACCTAGGATAGAAAGAACGATTATGAAGCGAAAGTGGCGATATTATCTACGCGCAGTTACATACTTCAACCAGATCAAAACTTACGATAATAATATACCAATAATATACTAAATTCCATAAAAAACTATTCAATTCCCCTACCAGCACCAATCTAAAGAGTAATTTGAATGTAGTGATTGGTATTCGTAATGACTAGAGTTTGTCATCGTGAATTTAGTAAAAAAAAACAATTTTTGAAATTTTTGATCCCTTATATCGCTGAGGGATTAATTTTCTCTATAAAAGAATTTGGAACGGCAGCATATAAACCTCTTGAAACCATTTTATCCGGACTAAATCATCGACCACTCAATCCTTGAGACAGTGCAAAAGCCAAAAAACCTAGCATCGACTACCTCATCAAAACAGCTGCTGACCACAAAATGATATTAACTATCCACAAATTCCAACCCATAAGAACCCTTAACTCCTAAGAACTTAGGATTTACAAAAATACTACTAAATAAATTTATAAGCTAAAAACTTCACTTTAAAAATAAGCTAATTTTTCATGAAACATATTGACTTTTTGCCTTAAACAAAGCAGTTTATAATGACTAAATAGAATTGCAATCACGTCAATTTATTATTTTTTAAAAATTACGAAAGAATGTAGATACGAATTACACGAATTTTGGGCATTGGATAAGGAAAATAAAAGCAAATAAGAATCAAATTATCTCATTCACTAAAAACACAATAGTATGAGCACTTACACACGCAGACCAATAGACAAAAAAACTTAAAACAGCCTATTAGAAAAAACACCAATATGATGCCGAAAAAGAAAATAAAAAGCACTCCGAAAAACACAGAGAAAATAGGTTGCTAAAAACCTCTTTCACCAATAAGTCAAACAACGTTATGATTTTCCATCACTGCATAAACAGAAATCCACTCGTTCTTGGTCAGAAGATATGATAAAAGAAAAAGCCCTATCACACATCTGCGCACAGCATAAAAGGATTACCTACCAAATCACTTTCGCAACTCGGATGATAAGAAGCTATTTTAAGAGTGAAATGACCCGAGAAAGAGCGGCCAATCAGAGATTAACACAAGGACAGTCTTGCTTCCGAAAACAAATTAAACACCCAAAGAACAAAACAACGTTCGAAAACACAGCAAGAATAATCAAAGTTCAATAGGCCCTTATTCTACAGAAAAAAAAATAGAAAATGCGGACTCTTACCTATGATCCCCCCGAAGAGATTTAGTTAAACATCAAAAAAAATTACAAAATCACGTATTCTTTTAAGTTCAGGGAACACCTCACCGAGCGATCAACAAAAATTACCAGTGGGATAAGAAAAAGATTAATTGAAAAACAACAAAAAAAAGACAACTTTAGTTATAAACAGGTATCAAAAGATAACGCGTAATCATTTACCCTAATAGAATATAGAAAAACGAAAAAAATACTATTTTAACGGCCTAGACTTTACTTTGGCCTATAATGTTAAGCAATATAGCAAGCGCACGATATTTGATGATGGCAATCGCTCGAATGCAGACCAAATATGCGAAAAGTATAATCCCCTTTAATTTTTATAGTCTCTTTGTTATATCGCTTATTACCGGCAAGAAACAAAAATATATATACAACATTTATATTTAAGAAAATAGTACTAACCACTAAATTAACAAAATGAAAAAAAATCTATTCGCATTTACCCAGAATTACTATTATATTCTTTACAAGGAATTTATCACGTTTTCGACGATTTCCACTAAAAGTTGACAGAAGAAAGAAAAACACTCCCGCTGAGACTAAAAATCAGAAGCGACCTGAATGATAGAACTGAAAGTAGAAAAAAAAGGAGTAAGAAAGAAATAATAGATTACGATAAACACTAAATGAAAATTACCAAACTCTTAACTTAAATTTAAAAATAGGAGACAAACTATTTTTAAAATTTTTGTCCCTATTTATCAATCCAATTTATGCAAATCTCATATAAAAGCGAACAAAATACTAGCATAATCCGTTTCACCTAGGAACAATTAAGCACTCCAATTTTAAATGAAAAACACTACAACCAAAAATCCTCCACCGCATCCAAATAATATGGAAACCCTAGCGCGCAAAAGAAAACTAAAAGCCTCTACAAAAAATAATCACACCTATATTTAAAATTAAGAACACACACAGACAAAATATGAGAAAAATGCAAAAGAAAAAAGCTTTATCGAAACACCACCAAAACTATAGGAAATATACACCCACTTACACCCAGAATGACCTCATCTTAAATAAGTTGTAACACCAAAAAAAAAGTATACTCCTAAAGAATGTATAATTGAAGAAATATTTAGGTAATAAAACAAGGTATAAAAGTAATTACACCTTGCCCATATATTATTCTCTATATGTCAATTATAACCAAATACCCACAAAGAAAAATACTGTGCATAGCCTAATTTACAGTCCCTGCTAGCGATACACACCTCCGCCAATTTCCGCTATTCTAAAAAGAAATTCTAATACGTAAAAGAGCTACAATTAAACCTTTATGTGTAGGTAAATTTTAATAAAAAACAATGCGATATTCCAACTTACTATAGGCCAAAATTACCATATTTGTAATAATTAGTAGCGCTACTAATTAAAACAAAATCATGTATATAACTTTTCCTCATGAGAAATTAATTAAAGTTACGACTTTAAATTATCAAAAAATCTAGTGTCAGCAATTAAGATGCCAATGGAATTACAGTATACCATACAAGTAGGAAAGTAGAAATAGAGCAAATCCCTTAAAGACAGTTACCCTAAAAAATATTAAGAGCGCTGTGGACTTAGGATTCGCCAACACTTACTTACGATCAGCAAATGGTCCTATGGATGCAACGTATACAAGGAGCCATCACCCGTGTAATTAATGACGAAATAATTACAAAAAGTATAACGTAATCAAATACTTATTGTCATAAAAAAAACTTAGAATTCCCATGCCTATATATCCAATATTTTTTCAAGAAACGAACGTACACTTCTATAGAAATTTGTATATTTTAAAGAAAAATTGAATATTGCAAAACCACATCGTCCGAAATCGTTTAACTTTTCAACTAGAAAATCCCGTGCTGTATAAAGTAAAACCATAGTAACAGCAATCCGCACTTGTCAGCACCCAATCTTCACAAAAACAAAACAAAGGACTATAGAACTCCCATCGACACTTTAAAGAACCAAGAATAATAAAAAAAAAGAAAAAAGAGGAGACAAGATGACCCACAAAATAATGGAAATAAAAATGCATTAAAAACACCCTTAAACGTAGCCCTTAGACCAGACGACAATGAAGGATGATAGATTAGTATTTAAACCGACTCTCTATGCATGAACTTAACAATAAAGACCAATTATCCTTATCCATTAATGGAAAAGAAATTAAGAATTATTTGTATAACCCCAAATATACATTCTTCCAGAAAAATATATCTGTTAGACTTAATAAAATGCGCCGTAAATAAAAACGGAAATGCAATGCTTCAAAGAATAGGAAAAACAGCCAAGCTAAATGAATTCTGTAGCTAATTATTCTTACTTCTTCATCTGAAAAATATATTGAAAGAAACTTTAATCAAAATGGGGACAAATCGTGTAATATTAACAAAAAATCCCAATAAATTCTGTACTTTAAAACATCATGAAAGAAGAAACAACAGCTTTTACAACTTAATGGCAATATCAAACTTCAACGCTTAACGAGAATAATTTTTATCTGAGAATTTAATAAAAATCTTACAAACCCCAGCCATAATACTTCTAAAATAAAGAATATTTCTTCACCACACTCCTGTGTATAAACTTTATATCAGCTACTAAACCAGACTGGTTATTCTTGAATTTAAGTTACACTAGGACACTGCTTAAAACTGCCTGATCTATATCACGCAACCTTAGTGGTCGAAAAGAAATCGACAAAGCCATTTTCGCGATATACACACCCAATGAAGCTCTGCCCATTAAAACAACTACTCAAAAAGAACCTTAACCACAATGCCAAGTTTTTCAAAAAACTAAGCATAGATCTGAAAAATCATTGTAACCTTAACAAAAGCTTGCCTGCCGATAATCCGATACAATATAAAACATACTAGAACTAGATTCTTAGGAAAGCTTGAAAAAAACATTTAACCACTGCACCTTGGGGTCTAATCCCACTTCGACAAAGAAATCAATTTCGCAAACTTTCCAAAAACTCTCGATTGTACAAAACAAAATATGAATATATTGCCACACATACAAATGGACCTGAACTTAATCAACAGAAAAAAAAGATTAGCTCAGCACAGAGACGCAAAAGCTTCAAGAGCAAAAAGAGACGAGTCACACGGCTTTTTTCTAACCCAGTATGATATACTTTTAATTATGTCTTTTTCGACGTAAGCAGTCTCATTATTCATTTGTGAAATAAAATAGAGAACTCAAAAAACAGAACAATGGACCGAGAGGCCTTTTTAGAAGAAGTGTATTAGCACAACCTGAAGCACAAAAATATTATTATATCATTACGATCCTAAAGTTTATGAACGAAGAGAAACCAGCTTGGGTAAGATTTAGCAGTCCAATAAATTAAATGCGACAAACTAAAGAAAAAACAATCAAATAGAAAAATATGGACTACTCTGACCGTGAACCAATGAATAGTAAACTTTTCAGCTTTGAATGAAATGACCTTCCTGTTAAACTACACGGGAATATGGAAAAATTAATAAGCCTTACAGAACAGAAAATTTTAAATTTAAATAGCAGTATCTTGAAACGGTGAGTCATATTAGAATCTAACCATCAGACCAATGGCTGACGGACTCTTAGTCGTGGCAAAAAACCACAATTTAAAAAATCCAGTTAGCACCGCTTAAATTGATTCATTTAAATGAAAAACTAAAAGAAAACAATACGAAGATTAAAAAGTATGAAGAATTTTCGAACTCGTTATTTAAAAAAATAACGAACAACACATAGTGGAGTTTAATTCTTAACCATTTAAACAAATTCAGAAAATAAATCATTTATTGATTTGAAATTTATTATACACAATGAGAATAACTGCAACAACTGTGATATAACCCAAAACATATACCTAGGTAAAAAAAAATATCAGAAGCTTACCCTCATTTTTAATGGACAAACGTGTTTTGAGATTTTTATTAAGGGCTATTCAAAGTAACCCCCCCACAACATGGGGATTCAATCTTCGACAGACGTTACATTTTATAATGAAAACTATTTGTTGATACTTACGTTATTAAAACAGGAGACGTATATTGATATAACTTCACAGGAAATATTACCACTCAAAAAGAAAACGAGAACAAACTATTATTCGTCAACGAACAATAAAAATTTCAGAATACCCATTTTGAAGTGATGCCTGCAATATATAGCCTACATAATAGGAGTTTTCGATGGAGCGACAGACCACTGAACATCAGCTGTATTCAGAAAATTTTTGTAGAATTAATCCAATGCGATCAAAATACCTTTGAAAATCGCATGATGGCATTACAAAAAACAATATCCCATAACACACGATCTAGAAAAGTATGAATACGGAGCTAAACTAGCAAGAAAAAAATAAAACCTTTTTCAGTTGATATAACATGAGTCACCAAAAAAATAATTAAAACTTAGACCAATTTTAAAAAACTTAGGGACATTTTCAACAATGAACAACTAATCGCGTAGTTCAAGAGTATTCTAGTGCTGATCAAGACAGAAGTTAAGCTTAAGGACAAAAAATCAAAGAATTAAAGCGTGCAAATGCAGAGGTTAGAATCTTTTAATAGGGTGCGAAGTGGACGATTTGCAAGAGCCCATATTCGTAAAAATTCAGATGTTTATTCAAGAATAGCGACAAAGATTTGATTAAAATGTAGTTCTGACAAAAAGCAAGTGTATTTTGAGAAAAGCAACATATCTCAGTTCTGAGCGCAGCTGTATTATTAAATTAAATATTTTATTATCCTTTCTCGTATCAAATAAAATCAAAAAACGATTCGGTGAAGTTCATCTCACGAAATTTTAGAAAAAGTTCAAGAAACCTTGAGAGATCGAATAAAAAGTAATCTGTCTAGAGTCTATATGTACCTATAGTACCCTGCGGTGAGGCCATTCCTTTTCAGATGTTGTGAACAATTTTTTAACAATCCTAATTTCGAACGCCATAAAAAATATAAAGGCATTGAAGATCAAAGATTATAATTCGCCTGTAAAAATTAAATCGAAACTAAAAATTACTGACGATTTTATAAAAAGTCTAAATATGTTTACCGGAATTTCGTGTACTTAAATAATGTATTGCATTGTAATCAAGAACATTCCGAAAAAGATGTATATATCTCTCTATACGGCACTGATCATATAATATATATTTATTCGGAAAAGGTATGCCTAGCTGTAGTGATATATAGATATATGTCTATAATCACAAGGTCATTAGTGGTATGCAGAAAGTTGAGCTCGGAAAGTGCTGCCGCTTCGGTTTTAGTCTGCCGCTTAAATAGCTCCTTTGTATTCTGGTTACGATAATAATAGGGTGATGATCTAAGCAGCTAGCGTGTGTGTGCTCTAAGGCTTATAGGTTTTCCTTAAAAACAGTGCAAATACCTCTATTTTATTTAGAATGTCGATTGTTTTTCCAAGTTATATTCTATTACATGAAATGCATTTGTAATACCCATTCATGAAATTACAACTATTGTATCTGATTATCTTTAACGCTTAATGCATCTAAAAGCTTTATCCCATTAAGAAACAGTGATTTTTCCTATGAGATTTTATGTGAACATAAGCCACAATTGGTGAACATAGTAGCCAAGCTGTGCTCTGAGAGGGTGAGTGTTCGATTGAAAACAAAGTTTTAACCTAAAAACAAAAAGCGATGACAAACGGCCTAGATGATTGAAAGAAGGCAGATCATATTCGGCCGAATGTGATTCAGGATGAATTACGAAGAGTGAACGTTGTGGTAGACTAAAGTAAAAGAGAAATCATGCAGAGAGCGTTCAGCTTTAGAGAGGTAGGACGAATGACCGAGTGCTACAGGAAAGAATAGTCTGGGGAGCGTAGCGATTTAAAGGGAATAGTATTTCATTAGTCAGAGTTTACGACATGTTACTGCTTAGAAACAAAGATACGATTTAAAAGAGTCATGCGCGGAATGACTAAACCCCATCGAACTTTGATGTTCTGCTCCAGCACAGGACAATGGGGGGTAGCCTAATGGGTTTAGGCGAGAGAACTTCTAAAGAGGAGTTTGACATCAGTGGTCAGGGACCGAGAGTTATTCTCGTATGGACCAACAGAGATAGGCGCTGAGTTGTTGTATTGTGAGAGAAACGACCACACAAGTAAAGTTTCAAATAAGAAAGTAGATGGCTGAGCGCTGACGGAATAGCAAAGATGTAGAAGCATTGACTTATGTAAAAAACGGCAATTAGTAAAAGGCCTTATGATGCCCTAAAGAAAGGAGGAGGAAGGAAGAATTTTCTTAGTGTAGGTGCCTACAACTTAAAGAATTGCTGAAAAAAATTACAAACAAATTGAGATGGCGATAACCAGAAAGATATTGTCCGTAATTTAATAAATCCAGGAAAATGACAGTAATTTTAGCTAATGGAAAATTCAACAACATAAAGAAGATCTTAAAGAGCGGTTAAAAAAACTTTGCCACCTTATAACCAGAAGTGGAAATGGAGTGATCTATTAAAGAAATTATCAGCTTCATCCAGCAATTAGCACAGAAAGTTCAATATAGCCCTAAAAATTTAAGTAAAAAATCGGGCTTGTCACGCATCAAAAACTACAAGAAGATTAAATTATTACTTGATAGAACTGTAACATTTTATAGGAAAACTTGTGCGTATCGGAGACGCAGAAAATTTTTAATTAAAACAAAGCCGGATCTTAGAACAATTCCGAAATTGTGACATACCGTTTGATTAAGGCAAGTAAGAAAGTTATATTTTCTAAGAATATTAAAGAAAAGTAGACTGTAGTCCAAAATACTACCAAGATCATCAGTCGAGAACTTAGCAAGTTACTGCGAATACCAATAAGGAATACTGTATTTTCTGTTAAAATACGGCGAGTTTTCCACGTACGCGGTATTAACAGTTCTTTTTTTATTGAGTATATTGTGATTCCAATAGCTTGGTGTACTAACTAACTAATCATACCGCTATGCAACTACCTTTTTCAGCGATTTGTATAGGAAAAACTAGCCTCTATCTCAAACAAAGCCCAAGACAAAGGAAACAAAGAGAAGTATTCGCGTTTAACTTACCCGAAACAATTATGCAAAAACAAATAAAAAGACTAGAAAAGCAAAACGCGTGTATTGTAAACAGTTCAAGCCAGGTATTGGGAGCAAGCGATTGCCAAAGCAGTTGCCGCAGAAGGTGCAAATGCGTGTAAATATCATACGAATAAGGAGCGCAGAGGGAAAACTGCTCACCGCTATTTTCAAACACCAAAAAACAGCGAAAAACCATATTGATGAAAGTGCGATGTAGAGTAAAGAAGAGATGACGTCTTGCATGCTTTCGTTTCAAGAACGATTTCTGAATTTGCACTTGTTCGATATTTGCATCCCAAATTCTGGACTACAAAAAGACTATCCGCTACACAAAAATGCCATTAGAGGCTTGGCAGCAAGTTATTGATGTTTAATGTTGACGGACAAATTTATTATGTGCCAAAGCCGGCAATATAATGAATTTTAAGACGAGGCATGCGACCTTGATGTATCAAAATCTTTTAGCAAAATAATACATGTAAGCTCCGTTCAGAAGTAATTCCTTGGCCGGACATGCAAAATTAATGCCAGCTTCCAAAGCGCTTAAAAGATGCTTATTGAAAGTCATATGTCAAGATATGCCCTCAAAAAAAGTGCTTGTTGTAATAGTATTGCGAACCGCGTTCGACCCAAAAAAACGGCGATTAATACAAAGGTGGATACTAAAGAGGCTTAGAAGAAATACTAAGCTAGTGCCCTATATGATCGAATGAGGCTTCCAGAGAATTCATGGTACGCAGCGGCATTGGTTAGCTTCCGAATGAAGCGGAAAATACATCAACGGCACGACTACATTTCGTAATGGTGCTCTGACCTGTTATCCCAGGTTTTACTGAAATGTCATGATTTTAAAACAGTTTTTTAGTAAAAGGGACTATCTTTTTCATAAAAAATTAGCACTATCGTTCAAAATATTTTCTTGAATTCAGCCCCTGATTTTTTAATTGATAGATTCTCTCCAAAAATTAAAACAGGAAATTGTACAATTGTGGGGTTTTCTAATATTTTTTAGCCCAATCATTCAGCTCCTTGGCAAATAGTTCCTCTCAGTATTTGTTTAAAAATCTGGATGATGGGTCTAACAAATCTTTTACTGGAATATTTAAACCATCGCCAACTCAGGTCCAATTGTTGTCGGTAGTTACTTTTGTTTTTGTTATAAATCGACTTCCGAGAACTTTATTTATCTGAAATTGATACGTATGCATAACATTGCTTACTATACTACTCTCAGAATTTAGTATAAACTTAATTTATTTTTATCTGTTTGAAATACTTCCCATTACGTTCCATGACTTAATTATTAATTAAAAAATACACTACAAATTACAAACAAGTGGCGCAGATACATTTTTTATTAAGCGAATTACTTCTCCTTTTCTCATTTTCCAGTAGCGTTGAACCCAAACGCATCATTTATCATTTTCCCATAATATAATAAAGAACGATTGTTTCACGTTCGTTCAATAGTACCAAAACGATAGCCTCTATCGTGGTTTTGACCAATCATTAGTTGAAAAACTATTGCTCATAAAATTAATACTTCATTAAACTCCGGAAGCGATCTTTTTTTAACACTGGAAATTTAAAGTCTTTCGCTATTTCAATTTATTTATCTCCAGTAGAGATAGCATTTCCGCTAAACTAAAATAGAGTTCTGAATCGTACCGCTAGACTTGCTCTTAGATAACCATCATAAATGAAATTTATTTCCTAGTATCAAACATTCATTACAGTGCCCTCAACTGAGAAACAAATTTTCGTTCGAATTTCACGAAATCCAGGGCCTAGGTTTATTGAGCAACGCCCATTAAATGCCTTATTTTTAAAAATTAATAGGGGCTCCCATTTAAGTTAGATATTTTTCTATGGCGAATTCCAACGCCGTAAAGTAAATCTCTCCTGTTTTGCAACCTGTTTCACAGTTTGTATATCTTATTTTCCGTTTTTAATAGACAACGTGCCAATATCTATTTGAAAAGTAATTTCCAATTTTTTGTAAAAATATTCCTCACTTCATAATCATCTCCAGCAACTATATTACCGTACATTTCTAAGTTTAATTATTAATTCTACAGCTGTTAAATACTCAAAAAAGAAATGAATCTTCACAGACCATAAATTGAAAATATCAATTTCGATAGTTCGGATTTTGAAGGTCAATTAAAATCCGCCAGCTCTTGGTTTTAATTACTATTGCAAAGCTTACTTATCATAATTTTGATGGCCAATATGAAAACCTAGAAAATCAGTTCTTTCCGTCGGTTAATACAAACTGTCATATTTCAGGTTTTCGAAAACGGACTATATATTTACATGAATTGGTCACTAATTTATGTGAAATGCTTCATAGGGCGATGGGTATTTTGAAAGCCAGTGAAGTCTGAATCTAAACGTTAAAACCTTCAATATGTACATTTAGATTTTTAAACTCCTTCAAAAACGAAAACTGTCGTTATTTAGCATCAATTGCGTTTAAAATAGCTGTTTTTTAAAAATTAATTTTTTATAGAAAAACTACTTTTTTAAAGTCTTGTGTAGCCTTTGATTATTGCATACAATTGTTTGAATCTTGTTTTACAAACATCCTTCCTTTAAAAAACAGCTCCAACAAAAACAGAATTCATTTTAAAATTTCCAGAATCGAATAATCAAAAAATATTTCACTCCTATTAATTCAAGTCGGTCTTATGTTTCTAAAGGATTTACCCATAAAACGGGTTGTATATCTATTGACATTTATTGTCAGCAATAACTCAAACTTCACATTCCTGAATAAGATTAACCTAAAAATCTTATATTGAATTTCAATCTCTTGGCTACTTCCACCTTAAGCATTAATTTTTCAACTTTATCTATAAAACGATAAAATGATAATGCGTATACACAGCGAGTTAAAAGGCAAAGCAGCCACGGGATTAGATTTGATATTCCTTTTTAGTTGATTTTTTTCAATTATTAAGCTCTAAAATAGTGTTCGTAAAACTTCTGAATAATTCAGATATAAAACCACAAACCAATCCAATTTTTCATTTAACTGTATTACCTCTGATTTTTAAATTTTTACAATTAAATATAACTACATAAATTGTTTGCTATTCAATTTTAAATTGTAAAAATTCAATCATGCCTAAAGATATTTTTAATACTTTAATTGCTTAGTGACGCTTGCTATGGCAGCATTCAGATTAACACAGTTCAGAAAGCAACGACATCAATTAAAGTTGCTATTTAACGGTATTGTGATATCCTTTATCGGCAGGACCATCTCTATATATTCACTTATTTGGCGTTATAAACCGAAGAAAAATTAACTCTTTTTAACTCGCCAAAACACGAAAAAAAAGAAAAATATATATAATGAAAACTACAAGTCAAATTAGAAAGCTCCGAAGATGACATCTGAGATTAGCTAATCCCACAAATATTCCAAAAGACTTTCCAAAACTTAATTAAAGAGAAACTGTTTTTTTCTGTTTTTACGCCAATAATAAGGTTGCTGTACTTTGACAATGATGCGGGAAAAGAAAAACTTTGATGCAATTTTTTGATTGCCCTTAAAAAAGCCAAAAAAAATTTATTCTTTACAATTATCATTACATACTTTTTGAAAAAAAAACAAGGATATAAGCAATCAATTGTACGAAAATTTAGAAGAAAAAACATTACAGAAAGCGTGTAAGAGAAGTCCGTTTTATATTATGACTCGGTTGGAAGGCTTTTCGTTTAAGGATAAAAATTATTAAGAGGTTTAAAAAAAATTGGTCAAAGCTCCTATAAATGCCTGTTCCCGATTTAGAAGTTAATTACTGTTTACCACTAAAAACTACCGCAAAACCAGGTTAGAAAAAATGTCAAATCGTTGAATGGATATAATTAGTGAAGCCTATAAATTTAGGTGGCTTGTAAAACCTTATCTTTGATAAGATACACTAGAAAAACAACAAATGGAGGAACTTATGGTATACTGAGAAAAAGATATTTGCATTTTTACAGTTGAGGCACTGGCCGATGATTTTTTTAGTACTTCATAAGGATTTTTTATAAAAGATTAATCATTTATCGCCAGCGACGACGGGAAGAAACCTTTTTAATTTAAAATCGAAAAAAAAAAGAAATACTTTTTTGCCTTTAAAAAAAAAAAAAAAAAAAAGAATAAAAAAAAAAAAAAATGCGCAAGGCAAAGGGCGATTTTATCTCTCTCC
>Ga0163217_1017930_pt1 | contig 12843 bp, 18 predicted proteins | sample SynspAceP_FD_185933 | JGI IMG/M metagenome (GOLD analysis project Ga0163217, IMG submission 185933) | Saline lake microbial communities from Ace Lake in Antarctica - Synechococcus sp. Ace-P (PacBio error correction) | ecosystem: Environmental > Aquatic > Non-marine Saline and Alkaline > Saline ... | reverse complement strand
TCCAAAGCTTAGCGGAGCGCCGCTGGCGGACCGGCCACAAGCACCCGAGGGAACACCCCCGGACAGAACAGCGGGCTCGCCCAAACGAAGACAAGGCCAACCGCCAGCAATTCCATCAAGCGTGAAAGTCACGAAACACCGGAAACAATTGCTCACAACGCCACCACTGGAAGAACCCGCCCAAGAGAGAGTAATAGCGGCCCAAACCAGCCACGCCACCCCGATCCACCAGCGGAAAACGGCGCCAAGTCGTCACCGGCACCGGGGCGGGCGCGGGAGATTGCCCGGAAAACCCAGCGGCGCAGAGTGCACCACGTGCACGGCGAACGGGAGCCCGTCTCGGCCAAACGAACCATCCGACGCGCCAGAGGGAAGCGCCAATACAGCCACAGCCGCCATGACTCCAGCATTCATGCACAGAGGCGGAGACAGCGGGCGATCTGCAGCCCCGCAGAGCGCGCACGTACCGAGCGGAGCCGCACCGACCACGGCAAGCACCACAGACAGCTGACGGGGGGAAGCCACGCAGGCAGCGAACCCAAGCGCAACAGGTCCCGCCGCCGCCGCCGGGCCGGACCTGGCCCGCAAAAAGCGCACGCCCCAGAGCGCGCGCCAGGGCCACCGACGGGCACGCACGGCGCACATCGCCTAGCCGCCTGGCGCCACGAGCCCCAGCACCGACGGAACGGCGCGGACGTCGGGGCGCAGCGAGGCAGAGACCCCGTTGTCATGTGCGGCCCCGCCGCAAAAGGAGATATACAACCTCCAAAAAACCCAACCACCGCAGGGCCGGCCCAAGCCGAACGCCAGGTCCCCAACCCACCAATACCCCACCCACACGAACGTGCGCGAAACGCGCGCAGGTAGGCGCGGACCAATGGCAGGAAGACACTGCAGAAAAACAGCCAACCGCGCGACCCAAGCAACCCGCGGGCGTCGAGCGCAGGGGCCGAGCTAACCACCCGGAAACCGGCGACGGCAGGAGCGGCGCACCCTAAAGCCCAGCCAAGCCCCCCCCCCGGGCACAAGCACAAGGCACCAAAGCGTGACAGTGCTGCAACGCGCCAAGCGCCAAACGCACAGGACAGCGCAGCCCTGCGCCTAGATCACCCCGACGGAGCCCGTGAGACGACGGGCAGATACACGCCCCCGCCCAAAGAATACCGCAAAAGCGCGCCGTGGTGACAGGCCGAGACGCCACAGCCCCCACAAAAGCAAACGGGCAGCGCCTAACCCAACGCGAATCTTCTCGGGGTCCAAACCCACGCCTAACCGCACACCGGCGCGGACCCTGTAACGCCCTGAAACAGGCTGCAGAAGCGCACAGCCACGGCCTCAGAGGAGACCCTGGGAAAACACCGTATACACAAGTGAATGAGGGCACCTATCGGGCAGTTGGCACTAATACGCGGCGCGAAGCAAAACCCCTATCTTCACAACCGCGGCGTCCGAAGGAAGTACACTCTTCTATCCCCCACCTGCAGATATACTCTTCTTCCTCCATTGCTCCGCACTATCAATGCTACATCTATCACACGTCATCTCACTTCTTTCCCTCTATGCGGCTGTGTGTACCCACAGTACATATGAACAAACACATGCGACCTACCTCCGAAACTAACTGTCTAAAATCTACCTATTTGCCGCTACAAGTTATCCTCCACTATCACTCTAATCAACACACTCGCATCAATCTACGCAATAGCTCACCAGACCCTGCTCGTGCCGATACTCAAGGCCGACCTGCAGCGCACAGTCGTGCTACTTCACTCGTCATCCCTCCTGTGTCACCTCGGCCGGGGAATTCCTGTGTTGTGACCACTCTCTAATCTACACCTCGCTACATCCATCACTACATCACATTACAACATATTACATAGAATCTCTCTTTCTATATATCACTCCTCATCTCAACCCTCATCTACTCATCACACTCAGTCTCATCTACTCGCTTGTACCTCACCTCCTCGTCTCACTCAACTTCCGTATCGCTATCTACCTCGTTCTCGTTCCTCACATCCCCACACACTAAATCAGCCCCCCCAGTGCAGCCGCGAGAAATATACGAGCGCGCCAGGCTACCGCAGGCGCGGCGGACAGGAAGCGCGGACTTGGGAGCAACAAACAGCCCGATGCCGGAAAACTGAACGACGCCCGGGACTGCGCGTAGACCTGCCGCAGCGAATGCCACACAGCAACACGGCCTGACTGGAAGAGCTAGCCCCCCAGCAGCAAACCAGCAGCACAAACCTGACGCAGAAAGGAGCCGCGCAGCGAGGTGTGACAAGTGACGACGAACACAAAGCGGGCAAAAACGTGGGCGCAAAAACGGCGCGACCCACCGCGGACGCGAGCGACCACGCCGCGACGCCGCCCCACAGGGCACCCCGGGGCGGAGACTAGGACCACCGCCAGCCAACAACCGCCGGCCCCGGCCGAAACGCCGGGAGGTGCGTAAACGCTAGCAAAACCACAAACAAGAAAAAAAGCAAACGCCACCCAAACCCCACCTATGTCACAAGTACAAAGGAGAGCGGGGACCGAGGGCGGGGGCCAGCTGAAAGACCGGAAACCACTCCACGAGGCGGGCGCGACAGGTCCCGCTGAACCGACGGCACCCCCCGAAAGGCGCACCGAGGGAGCAAAACCACGGTGACCCACAGCCCCCAGAAGCAAGGCCAAGGCCCAGGGAACGATCAGGCCAGAACGCTCCAGGAACGCCGAACCACCGGGGCACCGAGACAGTAACCAAGCAAAAGCAGCTCCGGAAAGCCAGAGCGGGGCCCAAGCAAAAAGCGCAACAAAACAACCAGCCAAGAAGCGAACGGTGCCACAGAGGCAAGCCCAAGGAACTGACGAAAAAAAAGGCACAGCTCGCGAGCCGGAAGCAAACGCGACAACACCAACAAAAGGACGAGCACGCGCAGTTGCGACGCCCGCCCAGATCCACGCGACGGACAAGCCCAGCCCGGCCGGAATCCACCCCGGGAGCAGCCAGGACGAGCCGGGAGGGGAAAGCCCACCTCAACACGTCATGGGCAGTAGGGCCAAAGAGCCCGACACCGGACCGGCCAAACCGCATGTTCTCCGCAGGAACGCCTTTTACGTACCAAAAGGCACCAACACGGCCAGACCAGGACGCGTCCCCCGTTACCTTCAAACGCAATAGCAGGCAACAAGTATGACCTAGATCCCAGTCGGAAGCGCCGCACCGGGCCGGATCGGGCGCCCCATGACGCACTGGGAAACGGCCAACACCGACAGGAAGGCCCTGACCGGGAAAATGCCGACCGGGGGGCGAAACAACAACTCGCCACGCCATCAGGCAGACCCGACGTCGCAAGCGCAAGACAAGAGAGAGCAAAAGCAGCGGCGGCGAACGCGCAGACGACAACAGCCGGGAAACGATGGATGACAGCAAGAGAGAATACCCCGCCGACAGCGGGCGGAACGAAAGCACGGCCCGGCCGCAAAACTAGTGGACTCCAGGAAACCCAGAGCCCGGTGCAAAACGCCCAAGGAGGCGACATCAAATGAACCCGACCCCCCCCGAGGTTAACAAACAGCCAGATCGGCCAAGAAAAGCCAGCCACCCACCACTGCGTAAAGTCGCCTCGCCCAGCACTGGGAGGGCCGGCGTCCGCCTACGCTCCCAATCCCAGGCGCACACCCGACGCCGGGCGGCGGGCATGCCCCAAACAAACAACCCCCAAACCCCCGACGAAGCCGCAGACCCCCTGCCGCGCAAAGCCGCGACCACGAACCTCAGGGAACGCCCCCCACCGGCGGCTCCCCGCACCCGACCTGCAAGCCCCGCCGCCACGACTGCCGCACACCGGCAGCTTGCCTACCCCACACGACCACCGAAAACACCCCCAGACAGCGCCGCCCGACCCCCCAACCCGGCGAGGCAATCCCAAGCCAACCACCCATGAGCCCGCCGAGCCACCGCACCCGACGCCCGCGCCAACCCCCCCCCCCCCACCGCGCCGCAGCCAGAACGAACCAAGCGTGCCACGGGATACAGGACGACCGCCAGCCGGCAAAACCGCGCCCAACGGCATCACCAGCCGCCAAACCCAGGCCACCCCAGTCCTGGCCCGGACGGACGACGCCCACCTCAGGCACCGCCCAGGACCCCCCCAACCACCGGCAAGCCACCTGCACGCCGAATGGGCCATCTCGACCTACGCATCGGGCCGACCGGGCCACCTTGACCCCACCAACTGCGGGGACACATCCCCACCCAACAGGGCAGACATCCGCACACGAAAACCCCCCAAAAAAAAACCCCCCCCCAAAAAACCCCCGCCCCCCTATCCAGAAAGCCACACCCCCCAGCACTCGCACGTGAGGCGACAAGCAGGCAGCGACACCCACGCTCCAAGGAACCTGTCGTAGACCCAACAGGGAGCGGAAACCCCCCGCCGACACACCGCCCACGCCAGGCGAGGCAAAGGAGTCACCCACACTTGACACCGTGGCCCATGTCAGGAAGTCAAGAACTGCAGCGCAACGCACCGCCACCCCCAACCCAGCCCCTCCCGACCACCACCCCCCCGCCACACAGCCGCAGGCGGGAACAGCAAGCACCCACCCGCAAGGCGCACGCACCGGCGCACCGCACACTGACCACCGCCACTGCCAGCTGCGCCCCCCGCCAGCCCCCGCCCAAACACCACGCTCAAGCAACGAGCGCACACCAACCGCCCCCACCAGCCACGCTAACCGCCCCCCCCCCCCCCCGGCCCAGCAATCGCGCACCTCCGCCACAAAGCCAAGGCATGCAGCCCGCGCACCACACGCACGGCCCCAGCAGCCGCACAAACCGGGCGCCGACCGCGACCCTGCCAGCTCACCACCCAACCACCGGCGCGACCCCGGAAGCGCCCACCAATCAGCCCCCCGCGGCGGGGCGTAAACACGCCCGCCCAACCGACAGGGACCTCCATCCCCAACCATGGCGGACCACCCCCCGTCAGCCCGCAGCACAAACAAGCACGCCCCGCCCACGTCGCACCCACCCCTGCGAGCACCACAGGGCCCACCCCCAGCCCTCCACTTCCCACGACGCGCCACCCTGGCGGTCTGCGCGAGCGCCCCAGCGATCACGCAGCGCCCCCCCAGCACACTCAAGGCCCCAGCCCCGCACACGCCCCCGTCCCCCACAGCCACATGCAACCCGCAATCCCCGCCGTGGACACGGACACAAGATCGACACACCACCCCCCGCCCACCCACCACCCCCCACACCGCGCCTCGCGCCCGCTCAGCACGCCCCAGCGGAGCGGACGCACCCTCGGCGCCGCAAGACAGCACCGCCTCAATCAGCCAGCACGACCGAAGGAAACAGGCCCCCGCCTCGGCGACCCCCACCCCGCAAATCCACCCCCAGCCGACCCCCAGCGCAACCGGAGCCACAGCCCGACTCAGCGCCCCAACATCAGCGCCATGGGAGATAAAAAAGCGGACACCCCCCCACGCGCCCACTCCACAGGCGCGCATCACCCGCCCAAAGCCGAGCCGCACACATTCACCCCCATCCCACCCGTCTTACCACCCACCACGCAAACGACAGACAGCCACCCCTCAGCCACCCACCCGTACCGCCGCAGGCACTCCAACAAAAACACCCAACAGCAGCGGACACCAGACCCGGTGCACCCACCACTCCCCCACCACCCATGAACAGATCAAACACCAAACTGCCGCCCCACCCTCAACATCCAGCAACCCCCGGTAAACGATCAACGCCAACCTGTGGCGAACTTACAACCCCAGGGCGCCCCTCCCCGAGCCAAAGCGCACCCGCCCCACCCCAGCACGCACCCCCAAGGCGCTGCAGGCAAGCCGCCAACGCGTGACCGAAGCACGCACCAGCCGGGCACAGCACACCCAAACCCGCCTCCCAGCCCACAAAACCCGAAGGAAAAACGACATCCAGGGCACGAAACGGCCATCAGGCATCCCCAGCCACCAGCAATCTCCGACAATCCGTATCACCCGCTCACAGAACCAACCGACAGATCCCAATCGCGACCCCCACCAACAGCCCCCGCAAAACCGCGCGAAGCCCGTATTCGCACACGCCCCCCACGCACGCCGCCCAAGGCACGCCCACCGGGTCACCCGATCAAGCCCGCACCGCCGCCGCTCCAATCACAACATCATCCCCCCCGGCCATCAGCCCCCCCCGCCACCTCAAGAAACCAAACCGCGCGCGACCGCAGCCGCAAAAGAAATCCACGGCACCCCGGAACAAACACCGCAACCCACACCCCACTGCTCAGTACGCCACCCCCACCCAGGACCGCCGCAGCACCCGGTCCGCCCCACCAACATCCACCCGCACTTTCGCCACCAACGCCAACGACCACCAACACGTCCCCCATCCGTACACACAACCCACACAACACGCCCCCCCACCAGCAAACACCGGTACCCGCCGAACCACCCAACACCAGGCAGGCAGCACCAGCCATCAAGCCACCATCAATCCAAAAAACACACAACCGAGCACCGGCCAAAACCAAATGCCAACCAGCTGCCACCACGACGAACTCACGCGCCCCCCCCACCCCCACACGACCAGCGACCCGCCCCTCACGCCCCAAACCCAGCAACCACACCACTCCCAGCGCAGCACCAACCCCCCAGCGGATGCAACCCGCGAACCGCATGCCCCCCCCACCACTGCCCCAAACGGCCCCCCCACCTTCGCCCAACCCCACGCACCAAGATCACTGGCGCCCAACCGGAAATCCCCACGGCCATCAGGAACGGAGCTACAACCAGCCCCACCTCACGCCCCGAACGCAAGCCGGCCACCACACCCAACTGCCCCCGGAAAACACACATCACACAGCCCCAAAGACGGCAGGCCACCACCAACCCCTCCACACGACAGCCGCCAACTGCCCCCCGCAGCTCCACCCAGGCAAGCACACCCCACAGCTGCAACCCCCCAGGCAGAGAAATGCATCCCCACCTGCCCCGCCCCACATCTCCGAACGCCGTCGCCACCCCCCATCCAGAACAACTCAGCCACCGCACCCACCACGCGCGCAGCCACGACGTTCCCACAAGAATCGCAGGCGCACACGCGACCTCGCCGAGGCCAGAGGCGGCGACAGAAGCCACTGCCACCCCTACCCCGCAGCCGCCACAAACCAAGCGACGCCCCCACACCACGCCCAGACACCCGCAGAACCCAAAAGAACCGGCAGCCACAGCGCTCCAGCACCACCATCCGCCTACCCAACGCCCACTCTCCCAACACTTAACACCCGACTTCAACGGCACCAGGCCACCCAGCCACCGCGACGCCGACGGAGCCATCGAACAACCCGGCCCCCCTTGCGCCGCACACCCACCGCCCACGCACTCACAGTCCTCCCAGCGCCACGGCCCGCAGAACACCGCCCGCCGACGACCGCAGACCACAGAAAACCCCCGCAGACGCACCACACAATCACGATCAAGTGCAGTGTGCTCCCCACCCGCCGCCGCGGTGTAGCTGGTGTGGGCCCCCCGCGCGGGCCCGCACCGAGGACAGCCGGCCCTCCGGCAACATAGCCCGCAGCCCCACCCGCAACCTCCGATCCGTAACGCCAAACAATCGAACAACTCCCCAGCCAGCCGCGCCGCTCAAACCCCCGCCACCCGATCCCAGGGTACGCCGAAAAAAGCCCGCCCCACCCAAAACGCACCAGCCCCTCCACACCAACCCCCCAAACCCTCCAAGAAGCGCCCGAGCACCCCACGCATGCAAACCACCACCGTCACCGGCATGCAACCCCCCAGCCACCCCGTGAAGCCTGCGCCGCCCGGTCCCGCAGCTCACCACTCCCACCACCTGCACACCCGAACAGCCAACCAACCAACCCCCCCATCGCCGCCCGACCCGCTCCCAATCACCCCAGCCCAAACACACCCGCGCGGCAAAAAAGGCGACGGCAACCACGCCCCCGCCCCAGGCCACATGCCCCCACACCTCCCAACCCACACACCAACCGGCAAACCAGCAGCCCCCCCCGACCACCGCGAAACGCCCCGCGCAACCCCAGCAACCGCCCCGCGCAACCCACAAAACCGAACGCCCCCGATCCTATCGTCACCAGCTTCAAGACAACACGGCCACCTGCATCCGGCCCACGCCGCACGCCCAAGCCACCGCAGGCAACAACCACACAAGCACTCACACCGCAACTCCCACGCCCAGACGAACACTGCGCGCGCCCACCACGCCCACGACACACCACGCGGCCCCATCCCAACAATCAAACCAGCCCATCATGACCATCGGCCCGCCGCCCAGCGATCCCCACTCCCCCAAACTCCACCACGACCGCCCAGACCTGCAAGCCTTCAACAGGACTCAGGCCGCCGCTAAAACGAGAACATAAAACAGCGCCAAAAACCCACCGGCACCCCCGCGCACAGGCAAGCACACGAAATCCCCAAACCTCCATCACTGCCCCACCGACCAAATCAGCAAACCAAGCCAACCCACAAGCCCAGCACCCCACACGCATACCCCAACCCTGCAATCCAAAGCGAGAATCACCACAGTCTCGCGACCCCCAAGGCCCCTCCGCGCCCGCCCCCCAGGAACACGGCGCTAGGCCAGATGGCAACCTGCACGAAACCGGCAGCCGCCCACTCGACCAGCGACCCACCACACCCACGCAAAATAATCCCGCCGTACTACCGCACCCGGCCCGGCACCCGCCACAACCCAACACGCCCCACCACAACCCCATCAGCCCCCAGCGCGAACCAGCCGAGCCACCGACCGCGACCCTCCCACCCCAACGCCCCCCCAACGCAGCCGCGCCACCGACATCTTCAGCACGATCACTCCCACGCCGATCTACCGCCAACAAATCGAAACAGGCGAACCCCGCCGCCAGCCCACCCCAACTCCCCATCCAGCTGCCCGCACAGACACCTTCATACATTCCAGCGAACGCCCAACCTCCCCCACCCACGATCCCACCTACCCCCAAACAACGCGACCACCAGGCCCCACCTTCACGCAGCATCCATCCCCCCAGACCACCCTCGACACTGAAAAACCGCTCCGCGACCGCGCCACCCCACCGAAAAAAAACGGCAACGTGAACCCCAAAACCATCTCAACCACGACAGCACCATCACCAGCCATCACCGCACGCAGCAAAAGAGCCGCATATACGCCCACCTAACCCACGCCAACTCCACAGAACCCCTCAACCACGCACACAATCTGACCCTCCCCCCGCCAAACGGAGCAACACTCACACACCTCACACAAACCACACGACATTCAGCCAAGACCCTCATGCACCCCACTAGCCAGACGGAAATCACGCCAGCGGCCCACCACCACTGCACCGAACCCATGACCCGAAACAGCAAACCACCCGACACCGCCAACCCACCCACGAATCGACCATTCAGAATGTACCCCTCACAACCGCACTCCCACTAACCGATCCCAAAAAACCCACACCAACCACCGCCACCCCATCGGCGATCATCGCCAAATGGCACAACCCATCCGCGCCCGACGCCACACAACCACCCGAGAAAACGCACGCCAGCGCTTCACGAACGCGCACGCAACCGCACCCCTGAGAACCAGGACACGCATCGCCCCCACCCGCACCCGACCGAAACCGAGAACCACGCGCAGCCCCTGACGCGCCCAGAACACAGTCGCCAATGCAGACAGCACCCGATCCCTGAACCTGACCCACCGACAGCGCCCCAGCCAACCACCGCCCAACCCCCATCCAACGACACGCACCCCACCAGCATGCTCGCCGCGCCCACCCCAAGATCCCGCAAAGCCCATCAACAATGAAAGTACCAAACGCCGCCAGACTCGAGCCCCCACGAATGAAAACCGGAACCCCCCCCCGTATCGCCCCCCCCTAAGCGCCCACGCCCCAGCATCTAACACCGTCCACAAGAGCCATACCCTCAACCCAGTGAAGACCGACCCAAAGCCCCCACCCCACGCAACCATAACACCCCAGCAAACAACTATTTTCTCGCTGAACGTATCGCTCACCTCCAACACCCACCCAACCACCCACCACACTCGCGACCGCACAGCGTCACCCCACCAACATGACCAACATCCGCACACCAGACCGCCGGCAAATCCATCCGGCCACCCCCACACGATCCCACCCGCCCAACAAGCACACACAGCCAAATGCCCGACCGCCAACCCCCGACCAGCCCCCCAAAGCCACGCGAACTGACACGCCGCGTCCCAACCGCACACGACCCCGCACGGCCCACCCTCCCCCCCCCATCTCACCACAATCACAACTCGCCCACGCCAGCACCGCAGCCACTCTCATACACTGCCGGGCACCCCCCCCCCCCAACGCAAGCCACCGAACTCAACCCCCTCCGCCCACAAGCGCCCTCTTACACCGCGTGCCACGCGCCAAGACCCCGCCACCCTCCACCCGAGACTCGCCGCGCACCACAAGCACACCCACGACCCACCCGCCCACGACTCAGCCACCACCCGATCCCACCCAAGAAGCCGCCAGCCCGCCACGGGCAGGCCAAACCCCTACATACACACCCTCACCAGCGAGCCCTTCCACCCGCCCGATCACCACGCGCACCTGCAGCCCCACGCACCCGCCCGCCCCATCAAGCGCCTCCCCCCCTACCAAGTCCCAACACCTCACCACACGCACCCCCAAACCACGCGCCGCCAACCCTCACCCCGAATCAATCAACCCTCGCCAGCCCACTCAAGACGCATCGGCCACACCCCCCGAACCCACCCCAACGAGGCCACCAGACCAACCGACCCATCGCATCCCAGAGCGCGCCCCGCACCATCCGCGCCACCGCCGCACACGAAAAAACCAACCTTCAATCACCTAGCACTCAATCATTCCGCAGGTCTCCTCCGGGACTACGGTCCCCACCGCTAACTCCACACGCGCCCGACCTCCCTCGCTCTCCGGGCCAGAAACCTTCCCCCGCGTGAGACGCACATCAACGGCACTGTCCAGGCCACAACCCCGAACACGTTCCCTTCACAACCATACAGCCGCATCCGCTCCCTGAGCCGACTGAATCCCCACGGGTCGCGCAGATATCCTAAAGGCACATCCTCCAAGGGCCACCATGGTGGCCCAAGCCGAATGATACCAGAACCTAACCAGCCGCCTGGTATCACAAGCGCATCTCGAGGACACGAGCAAGCAACAAAACTCCAGGAACCACATACAACCCACCCCATGACCCCGAGCCTAGATCGTGGATCTTCTCCGTTGCGCTTACGTGACTCGAACCAGCTCATTTCCGCCCCCCGACTTCACGGCATCAGCAGCCAGCCCTGTGACTCTTATTTTATCCTTAAAGCCACACTCCGGCAGTTTCCCCCATACTGCGCTAGCGCCATTTGCCAATCCTCGCATCCCCCACGCCCACCCCCGTGGAACAGTCACACTCGCCCCCGTATCCTTTACGCCTGGCTTCTTCTGTCGTCTTTGCCAGCCACCACCGCCCTGCCGCCCAAATCGTACGCCCCGCCCCCACCATCCCACCATGCCCCCACCGCCCTGAAGCCTTTTTTCGGCCGCCCCATTTAGACCGCCGACCACGCAAAAGCCTCAAACTGGCCTCCTTCCATCGAGACGCTCTCCCCATATCCTCCCTCCCATTGGGCTCACCAGCTAGACAGTCACTCGGGTCCAACCCCGTGAACGATGCTCGCAGACATCGAGCCCGATCCCTCCCCCCTGGAAGCGTCACCTAAGCGCGCCGACTCCAACAACGCTCCCCCCAGCCTCACATGGCGACCTTGGACTTGACACTCTACCTAGGCTAAGATCCCGGCATAAACGGCGGTCCTTGCCCCACCTAGCATCGCAGCCCCCGGGTCAGAGCCCGCTCCACTTTCACCCAGACGCGGCCCAGGCTTGCCCCGGCCCCACCCTCCAAACAGCCGCCCCGTGTAACGCCATACGCGGCCCACCTCGCCACCAGAAAACCCCCAGCAACGCACGGACCTACGAGTGGCCATGTTCGGGCTCTTTCCAAGAGTCTCCGACGTAACGCGCACCACCCAACTCCGCGATGCCCGCAACCCGCGAGCCTCCGACACAATTCCAACAAAACCACCAGCGCCCAACCCGGCAGACACCACGAACGCCAATCCAGCCCCCAGAAGCAACCCGCCCACAGACGCAGCACCCCCCCAGCAAATACCGCGCCCTCTCACCACCAACACCCCCTGACGTAAACTCCACTCTTCTCGAGAACTCGGGGCCGTGCGCTAGCCCCACAACCGCCAGCAAGCACACAGCCCGACCCCGCCACAGCTCAATCAGCAAAAAGCCCCAAAGGCCTTTATCTTTCCGGCGTCGGCCCCGTTCTAGCCTTCACATTCCCGTATACCCCATGTCATGACGCCCTGATATGATTGACATACGACGCATCTCCACTAAGCACAAACACACCCCCACACGGCCGCTCTCCCACCGACACCACCGCCGCCCGAAACGCCGCCCCCAAGCCCACGTCTCGCTGCCGCCACACCACGAGCACATCGCGCGAAAGGATCACCAGGGTCACTAAGAGGCGTCCTAGAAGCACACACACCCAGCGCCGCTCGCCAACTCGTCGAGCGGCCCAGCGGCAAGAGATTTCCGAAGCCACCCGAGAGAGGTCCACCTCCAGCCCAAATCGCCGCCTCCCACGAGCACCACAGCCATCCCCACCGCCAGAGATCCAGGCCACATAAAAAAGCCCAAATCAACCCAAAACTGGAAGTTTAGCGCAACACCCCAAGAACCTCTTGTTTTGATACGACCAATTGCT
>Ga0163217_1113368_pt1 | contig 12844 bp, 5 predicted proteins | sample SynspAceP_FD_185933 | JGI IMG/M metagenome (GOLD analysis project Ga0163217, IMG submission 185933) | Saline lake microbial communities from Ace Lake in Antarctica - Synechococcus sp. Ace-P (PacBio error correction) | ecosystem: Environmental > Aquatic > Non-marine Saline and Alkaline > Saline ... | reverse complement strand
TAATGAGCCGATGTGCTACTGCATCAACTCACCCAGCTTCCTTTCGCGGAATTCCGTTCACAGCACGTAAATCAAAGTTAAGCACAGGCATTGGCCACATGACTTAGCGCGGGTTTTCTCGGTTTCGCCTACCAATTTGTTACCCCTTTTTCCAGTAATGACCTAATGGTTCTAAGTTGCACTCTGGTCACATGGGGCTACACTAAAAAGCCTTCCTATGCAATTGCACTTATTTATGCCTTTACACTTTTCCTGCAACGTCAACATCACCACCTCGTCCTATCGTCGCGTTGATACATGATCTCCAATGGGCGAATTATACGACTCTAATTTTGGCTAGGAGCAAATATACCCTGCCTGGCTCTTCTTAGACTGTGGCCGGCATTTTACCTAGAATAAAAACTCTTAGATAAGTCTGAACGCGTCGCGCTTGTTTGGTTTGCGATTTTAATATTTTGACACCTCTAACCAAAACTGGGCCACTTTTCCTCCACCACGGACAGCCCTCCACAAGTACTTGCTGAAACCATTTGGCCTCAAGCACTTGTATTGACTACTTTGCATCTGGTCCCTGACCCTTTGACATGGGTGGTTTGAAACAATTTCAAAACAAAGTCTTGTGCAGAAAAAACCTTTACATCTTCTGCTCTGGCGGCAACCTCAACCAAGTTGATAGCCATTATCCGGGTTTTTAAATGCAGTTCCTGTTGGCGGCCAAAAAACGCCTGCGCCAGCCATAGGATTTTGTATCTTTCTATCAGTCACTGACTGTGCGTAATTTAGTCTTTTATTGCATACACCATTTAGCATATTTCTCCAGCACTCAAATTCAGAGTTTTTTGAGGCCCTTGACCGCTATTCCCAAAGTTTTCTTAGCGGGTGTACCTTTAGGGTTTTTTTAATGTGTCCTAAAATAAAGGGCAAATACCTCTTCATATCAACAGGTGCCACAATACACCTCAAAACTTTTGCCCTCGGCCCGTTCCGTTACAGAAAAAGGAGTCTCAGGATTGCTAACGCTCCGTTCATCCACCCAATGGCACGTATCGGAATGCCGCAATCAGTAATTAGGCCCCCCTGCGCCCCGTTCCTTAACTTGCATGCAGAGCATATATAAGAATTTGTTGTCTTGCGCCTGGAACAGAATTGGAATACTTTATGCAGAAAAAACCAAAATCAGCTAATCCAAGAAGTTGCTAACCAAGACCAAATGTTCCAATTAATAAGCTCGCATTAGACATGTCTATTTTTTTTCATTTCAATAAGCGCCACTGATGACCAGTGCCCCGTTCCGGTTAATGCTTTTGTGTATAGTGTTCTACGCCGCAAAGAAGAATTTTGCATTAAAGCCCCTTGGCATAATATATTTTATTTCACTTTCAGTTGCATAACTAATTCTCGCGTATTATTGGCACATTCACTACTGTCAACTACGGTTGCTCTCACCAGCGCAAGTTTATATTTACCTTGTCTGGTAGTAAGGTAAACGCATATTATTTAGTCTTATTTTGGCCTTTCCATAAACGTACACTATTTGGATATACTTCCATCATTTTCATCAATTATTATTTCCCTGCCCTTAGCGGCATATCGCCATAGAGCCGTTCCGTTTTACACCGACGATGAGTGCGACGTTCTATCACTTTTATGCGTTTAGACACCACTCCTTAGCCTTTGAGATTAAGACTTCAAAGCTAAGAGTGATTTTTTTTGTTGTTACCCAAACTGGTAAAAAGCACTGATGTGCTCTAATGATCCAAAACATTATTGTCGGACCGTGCAACACAGCATGGTTATTAACGGGCGCAGATTTGATAATTAGCCTTTTGCTTTGCTTTCGCACAGCATTAGTTTTTTACTACGTAGTGTGGAAATATAATAGTTGCGCTTTGTACTGTATCTTGAAAATAGATACAACTCTGGCTATCTGCCCCAGATAAACAATCCTCATAGAGCGGGATTCTACTGAGTCCTTTTTATATTGCGGCCAGGACTTTGCAAACCTGCCTTTTTGTTGCCAAATAAAAACCAAATATCTCAGGATATATGCGCTCCCCCAACTTTCGCACAAATGAAATTGGACATCATTTTTTTAAGCGGGACTCCCAACCTGGAAAGCCAGCTGCGACGGAATGGATGGATAAGATTTTAAGCGCGTATAATCGAAGCGGTTATTATGGATTTAGGTTTTCTCTCGCGGGGTTGGCAGTAGCTCCTGTTTCGTTTAAAAAAGATAAATCAGGTTTTTGCCCAAATACTTACGGCTTTGAACACCCAAGAAGCATTGGTTGCAAAAAGCGGGAGTGTTGTACCTATAAGGGCCCTCGCCGATTGGAGTATCCAAGAAGCGATAAAAAAAGCTGACGTAGGTTTTGCCCGATATGCCATTTTGGTTTCACTGCGTCTTGAACTACCCACCGAGCCTCATTAACTGCACTCGCGCGCCCATTGCAAGAAGCAGAGGGCTGTGAACTCACCTGTCTCTTTGGGAACGACACTCACCGTCCCATTAATTGAATTAGCCTCTCGTCGTTTCTGGATTAAATCTCGCTTCCTTTGTGGAGGCGAGCTAAATGTGTTGCGCGCGCTCCAGCCGCTTAAAACAGTAGCTTTACTGAGGTAGGTTCTCGCAAGAGCTTATACTTGTTGAGCTAACATGGGCATAGACAGTGCAAAGCGACCCGATAACTTCTGTATCGCCCTTAGCTGAACTTTTTTAATCCCTTTCTCTACTAGGCGTACTGAGTTTATTCTTTTCAAAACAACATCTCTGCCATCACTCTCCTAGGTTAATTTTCATAAATTATCTACGCCGCTTCGGGATACTTGCCAGCTCGCCTCATTACGGTCAAAATAGCGGAACACGTTCAGCGTAGACAAAGGTCAGATTCAGGGCTAATCTATGTGCAGGCTTTAATTGGTAATAATCCTATTTGTGTGAGATTGCCGCTTTCTTTTATCGGCAAATTCATGCGGCCAAACAATGACGATGTTGCCCATAGGTCCTTTTTTGTGACTTATTTTGGAAAGTATGATACACATAGCGGTTATTCTTGTTCGATGGTCAGTGCTCCACTTCGATGCAATTTATTAAAAGGTTGCTGCTTCACAAGCCGCCTGCACGATCATTAGTGGCTTAATATGCGCTTTGGGTTTTAATAAAGTACATTCTCAGGATTGGTAAGTTAAACCTAAATATTGAAAACTACTGTAAGTCTCTAATTTATAGTCCGGTGGGGCTAATTTATTGCCTAATGGCCGGGACGGATCTTGCTTTAGCCTTACTCCATACAATTAAAAAGCTGCCAGAAGAAAGTCTGTGTCAGTGCCTGGTACATGGAGCGGGGTCCTATGGTCGAGAATTTATTGGCAGCCCTTAATTTTGGAACCAGTATTAAAAGTTAAAGGGCTGCGCGTACCCTGAAGAACAAATGCCTTATATTGCACGTGAGCGGGCTGGCGGGTTTACGGTCGGAATTAAGCAACTCTTGGCTTGCGCACTTCAAAGCGGGGTTAACACTCCGTGGGTCTTAGTTCTCGTCTGATGGTAAAAGTGCATTTGGCAGCCGTACTGAATCTGCGGAAAACTTGCCGTTAACTTTCGGTAGGTCAGCTTACCTCGCCTCGCGCGATCCTTCATTGCTCGTGCTTTTTATTAACAAGGTAATGTCCTTTATACTCTGCCTTCGACCAAAATCCCAATTAAATTCCGCTCTACTGCTACCTTTATTTGGGCACAGTGATCTTGCTTCCTATGTCTCCTCAGTTTTCAGCTTCGACTCTGTTCAATCGGGGCAGATAAAGACGGTTAGTCTGCCATTGAACGTCAATGCAGATCAGGCCGCAACTATTCGACACAATTGCTTACCATGGCAGAACTTCATGTTTACTATACCTGGTGATGTCCCCGGCGTACTCTGACGCTCGCGTTTACAGACTCGCGCTCTTCAAAAATCTGGTCATCAACATACAGCTCTGGTATGTAAATTTCTCTTTTAATGACGTCTTGATCCTAGACGACGATATAATTGAAACTTATTTCGAAACATGGTGTGATCCGTGATGCGAATGATCGTTAAAGTACAAGCAGCCGTTTGATCGCCGCACAGAGCTTAGGCCGCAGCGTGACGATTGCCAGCTGAAAATTCAACAAATGAATTATTTACGGTTTTTTGCATAAAACGAGCCTGTAGGCACAAAAATTTCACCTGCGCTCCGTGCGTCTCAACATTTAAAATAGATTTAAAAAGGGCAGATGTAATGAAACAGGTGATTTTACTACTCTGAAGGATTGGGATAAAACCACAGTAGAACAGCTTACTCTACATAGCCTCTACAGACCCGTGACTTCGACAAAGCCCAAATCCTAAGGCTATAGTTCGTAAAAAGCCCTTTGATGCGTCATCAATAGTAGCCACTATTTGAAACAGCCAATCCCTTGCGCCACCCGTGTGAGTTCATTGATATTGGTATTCATTAAGTTAGGCGGACATTTAGTCTATTCTTAGAATACGCCAGTCAACTAAATTAGCCGGTCGTCGAGGATGATAAAAGCACCATAGGCGGCATATATTTAGCCTGTTGGGCAGAAAGATGCCATCGTGGCTCGAGTATTCTCACACGCAACCCTAGAAGCGATGTTTAGCTGAGTCAGCAAATGCGTAACGGTTATTAATGCACTGTGCGACAAGTTCACACCTTGCCAAGCCTCCGATAGTCGTATTTATGTGGTAATCAGATCGAAACCAATCGATGTTGCTCGTGAAATATGATACCCGTGATATCTTTTATTTCGCATAATTATTCGAAGAACACGAGTCCCAGAGACTCGAATAAGAGGCCTCACTAAATTATTATTTTTTTATTATACGTGCCAAAATCTCTTCCGTCCAAGCGATTATTTTCGTCCCAGCGCTAATGGAGACTGTATCACCCATTACTCCTCCTGTCCCACCTTGCTTGATTCTGTTCAGGGTAGCTTAATTCAGTCTAAGTGTGCTTCCTGGGTAACTCTCGTCCTCGTTAACATGTGTCTTTGATGTTTTTTACATGTGAATTCTCGCTATGGGGATCCTTGACTCCTCTCTCCTCTCCTCTCCCAGATGATCTTAATGTTACTTTAAGTTGATGGTGGCTGCAAATCTCTTTTATCCCCGCCAGTAATTGTATGCAAAGTAATGTCACAAGACACGCACAAACGATTCTTGGCCATCTTCTATATTATTTGTGAGTCCTGGCCGAGAAAATTTATCACAAGTCTCAGCACCCATATCAACGCCGCCATCGGCGCACAAGTGATTTGGCTTTAAGCTTATCTAAGTTAATCACTCCGCAACCCAGCGAAAGAAATCTACAAGTGAGGGAATTCCTCACTCTATGGAACTCTCTATCGCGTTCCCATTCTCTCGCGATGATTTCCCTTTCATTTGAGATATCCAACATTATCAAGCTTTTTTGCTGATCGCTCTTTCATTATAACCGTATACGTGGATATCCCATGGTGCGACACTACCCCTCATTTAGAAACAATATAAAGATACCCGTCTCTTGACCCTTATAAATTTGATGAGCGCACTAGATGGAACCATGGCGCAGGATTATGTGATGCAACTTCAACCTAGCAACATATGCCGCACTTTAGAAATCAGTGTCTCAGTCTTACGACGGTGGAAAAATCTTTAACATACACACAGGCAGATAAACCGATTGCATGGGTGGCAACAATGCACAGTATTAGTACAATTACTTGGCGGCTAATTTTAAGCCCTGCTAACTAAACTCAAGTTACCTTTATAGAGAGAACGACACAGACGCAGCGAGAACAAATAACAATGGCCACAAAAAACAAATTACAAAGTGTACTCGCTTATTTCTTGAGACCGTGGTTTTAAGATACAACATACAGATTAGTCCCCTTGGCGTTACAAGGAAAACTATGAGGGGCTTTTGTGAAATCCTCTCTCTCTCTCGTCTGACTGGTCAGGCCAGGGCCGGAGTTATTGATATTCTTACAGAAATGGTAGGGCGTGTCTTAGCTAGAGACTTACATAACAAAGCGCTTATAAAACCGGGTAGCTAGCCGGATACATGTACTGATTAGTGACCTCTTATAAGATAGAGTGTGTTTATCGACTAGAACTTATCCCTCGCTGATTCCCAACTATCAGCCACCGCGTTGCAGTCTAAAGGTTTGAATTACTTGGTTGGGGCCACGTCGCAATGAGGTCCACGCCCCACTGCATATGGCCGCCAAAGCGCAAGTACTCGCATAAAAAGCATATTGATTTCGCTTCAATAGTCAAAAATCGAAATTCCAAGCCCTTTTCCCTCGCCCGATCAGCTCCCTCCTTCAATATACCCGGGAATATCAGCCATTACAAGATGATTCTCCGCGACCTAGGCTTTACGACACCCAAGGTTGGAATAAAGTTTAAATGGATAATCGCCAAATTTCCGTCTTGCTGACAGAATGGATGAAAAGGAGAGTTGACTTTTCCTGCATTAGGAAACCCACCAAGCCGAAACATCGGCAAGGAGCTTTATTCTAAAAATTAATTCCACTCCTCAATTCCGCTCGAGTTCTCTCGGTGCTGCAGAATAATGTGGAGCTTGATTTGTTGACGTTTTTGGAAAAATGTTCATTACCTATCCTCCTCTTCCACTTTGGGTTAGATTACCTCCTTTGGCCATCTTCAGTGATCTCGAAATCTTTTTTTTTTCTTCCTGTTTCTGCATTTCTTTTTGCCGATCTGTACCAAGTGGCACTTGCAAATGACGTCTTTCCGTTCTCACCAGTTTCTTTCCTCCCACCTTACGTCGGTTACCAGCTCTGCAATGACGTGCTTTTATACTGAGGTGTAAAAGAAGTCCAGACTTGAGTGGTCCTCTTGAATGATGTGACCTCCGTCGACCTCCATTCTCCTCGTCAGGCCCGCCTTTGGGGACATTGCTTTTCTCTTCTAAAATGTACAAGCTCCTGCGCAACCTTCCTGGCTCCAGATCTGGAAACAAAAACTTCACGTATCGATTTAAAATTGAATCACCATTTTGATGAAATAAAGGCTAAGCAACACTCTAGCCAAGTTGAATTGCAAAATTAAGCGAAAATTTACGGATCAGATAACTATCGATCACAGAAAGTGATAAGAGGCAAAGATTTGTCCAATCTCCCCACTCCATTTAATTTGCTAAGTTTATTTTTGACTAGAATAAAAGGTCTGCTACCGGAAGTGTTTTCGTCCAAATAAACTTTAATTCTAGTTGTTTATTTGCTCGTCTTGGTCACCACCCCGATTTGAAAGTTTTTACCCTCGCTCTAAATTCTAGGCTTTCAATATCTCTGGAACATCCAAAGCGATCATTCCACGAGGATTGACAAGTCCAATGAATAGCCAGCATCTTTATCCAATGGCTCGCCTGAGCTGTTTACGAGGAATCCGTCAAAGATATACTCCGTGAGTACTGTTTTTGGATTCATTGTTTTATCCTCAACCATGTACCAATCAACTACTTCATCGGGACTAATCGGCCCTCATTCATATATTTTTGGCCAAAACCCTAATTCAGCCCTTCTCCTAGAGTTTCCTAAACAAACTCCGGCACTGCCTTCCAGCGATAACAGGCTCACGTTGAGTCCCGAATATGTCTTATTACTTTCTTCTACCCACTTGTCCCCTCCTGGCCGCCAGGGCCAGGCCAAATAGGTATAAACACTATAAATATATGTACGATTAGTAGCGTATAATTAGAGGTGGGACGTCTCGATGACTGATACGCACCCTTTGACAACGTGCGCCATAGTATTTCTGCGCTTAACCATCAACCCAGACCATATTGCGTTCCGACCACAAATGTTATCGGAATCAATATCCGATAATAGTCGCTAAAAGCAACAGAACCGAATTGGCTCGGTCTTGAAAGATGCAAAGTGGCAGATTGACAATGGCTCGCTGGTCTTCGTTAAGTCGTGTGGTAATCGGAAATCAAGTAGTCCATTGCTTAGCACCCAGTGTCGACAAATCCTCGACATTAGTTATGCTTTTACCTTCTCAAATCCTCATTTTAGACCTATAAACTATGACTTTATGGGCTCCAGAACTTCTACTCCTTTCTGAATACTGATAATCTTTAAGTGAAGAAACTTTGTGGGATGTAGTAATCTGACCTGGCTAAATCTGCTCAAGTCAAAATAATTATTCTCTAAACTCCCGAACAACAATCAGAGTCTGTTTCCAACAAAATCTTCAGAAATTTGGCTTTCCTAATACTATAATTCTGTCTGAAAGAGTCTCTTTCATTTAAGTATTTCTGAAACAACAGGTCATGTATTATTTAATTAAAAGACATCGATCAGAGTTTTAGCGGGACTAAGAACTTTATCCGATCTCATCTGCATTCGACTCGAGATCTATCAGGAGATACTTTCTTCATGGCGTATAACGATTTCCTCAGGGGGGCACCAATAAAACCACAATTCGATGGGCCGTACCAGGGAGAAAAAACTGGAACTCTCATCGCCCATCGACTGCCACCATGTTCTTCCCACTTCTAATTGGTTTTGGATATTTCCACTTTCGTTAAGCCTAAACACAAACCAATACGATCTAGCGCTTTCCTTTTCGAGGTATACACTGTGGATTCTCTTTATGGAAATGACAACCCTCATTTGGTGTTCTAACTCCCTTCCGTTGTCCCAAGTAATGTCAGAGATTAATGCCTGTTTGACAGGGGCATTTCTTTCTTGAATAAATTTTAATTAAAATGGAATTCCACTTTTCCTCCACGCGTGCTCCCTCATATGTGGACAAATTACTACTCGCCATCAGAAGAAATAGTGTCACAAAGTTCCAAAGGCAGAATAAAATGCAAGCCTATTGTCCAAGTAATTGCGCGCGCTCGAGGTAATGAGGTTCTTTTCCTCAATTCGTGAGCGTTTTGCTTAAAGGGGAAAGTTCGCGTCCCCCCTTCCAATTCCTTCTAGGGAAATCATGAATAATTCATTTTCAATCCCCTTACCCAATTTTACATTCAATTTCTCCCAGTTGTGTCACCAAAACCCACTTAGTCTCTAGCTCCTTCAATTTATCTCTGGTGCAACCCTATATATTAATTCGATTATCATTATCTAATCCATTGAATCCAATTATCCGTGATTTCGAATATGGGCAAAAACAGCAAGTTCGAGGAAGACGCACCAAATTTTAACAGTATCAATCATGAAATTCTGTGGCGCCTGAGAGTAAACTTCTGGTGCACACCTTCCAATCAGCCGCTTCCGTTCTTCACTATGAAATACTCTCAAAAGGAATTTAGAGAAAGGCAACCTTATATTCGTCACCTGAAAACTCCATTAATTTGAGTAATTCATAGATAAAATTTAGCATTTCTTGGCATAATTGTTATTTTCTTATTCGAGAATTTCGATAATAAAGGATCAGGAATTATTTTTTTTTCCAGAATTGCGGTTTTTAAATAATTTTTCATTTAGATTTTGTAGTAAATTTAAAAGTTTATAAATCTGTAATTTACCGAGATAAATCAACGAGCTTATAAATTTTGAAACAAAAATTTTTTGTTAAGAAAAAGGACTGAGATACTCCGGATTCAACATCTCAGTGGCACTGAGCTGCTTTGCACTTCTCGGCGTGGACAGATAGAGACCAGCGCGGAATTTAGACAAATAGGTTTCCCGGTAGAAGATAGGCGGCCGGGTTCAACAGAGGCCAATTGTTCCTCTTGCTGTGCAGCTATGCGTTCTCTCGCCACTTTGATCTGGGGGACACATCGAATTTCGGTGCACGTTACTGTTCATGAAAAATTCTGAGGTTTAAAGCCCTAGACTATGGTTTTGGAGTCGCCGATGAATGAGGCAGGTGCAGCAGATGGCTTCAACAGGTAGCTTTCAACACCAAGTACCAGCAGCTCAAGGATCTGCCAAATTGCGTGTCGCTAACATTGGAAGAATCATGAAACTTTGAATTCATTCACAAGAAGTTTCGGCATTGTTTACTACGGAGGAGCTTGGACATTGAAGAGTTCATCCTGAGGAAAAACACTTTCAATACTTTCGACGATGCGTGTATACATTATGTTTTCGGAATTTACACCTCAATTAAATTTGAGTAAAAAACAGTCTGCCGTTTGGGTTGCGAGATATTTCGACTGTCCTTAACGGTCGTCAGGGACAGTTACATGGGGTTATGGATCGACTGCCATCAAGACCTTGCTATCGCATTAATTGGTTTCTTTGGAGGCAAACGGACTTGGGAATGAGTGGTCTGAGTATCTTCTAGGACCTTCTCTAATTCGTATTTGGTAAAAATGAAGTGAGCATGCGGATTGGTATATTGCTTGCAGATAAGTATGCTACCAAAGAAGAACTTGCTTCCCAAATCAACGGAATTAAAGATATGTTAAAGGGACTCTGATAGGGAGTTGATGGTGTCAACCAGATTATTTGCCTTTGGATACTGAGGCCACTAACACTCTGCTGGAGTAGATATGGTATTTCAAAAGTTCTTACTTATACGATTCCAGATTGGTGATTGGCCGCGCTATTCCTGATCACATGGTATGTCCTTCCGTTCCTGGTCCAATCCTCTACAACTGGGATGATCCGAGTAGATACTAATAGTGAAGGGCAAGGACTTGATTTACTTCAGAAAGCAATTCAACGAGGTTATGTAAATTGTTTATTATGCATTTGATATAGCGTCTAGCCTCTAGGTTATTCTTTCAAGTGCTGCAAGTATGTTTTGCTAACTTTGATGGAGAGAATTCCAGGAGTAAGTTGTTTGAAATTTAAAGGATATGCAGACGAGCTAGGCTCAGAAAGATCCCTAAACTGAAGCTTCTGAAAAGAAGAGCCAAAGCAGTTTTTATTGCGATCTTTTGGTTTTCAGGGTGTTTGATTGTCAGATTAATCTTTCGGGATGGGTACGGAGAAGATACTTAGTGTAGACAAAATCGGTTCTGCAGATGCTAGGGTGGAGCAAATGGTGTAGAAGAGAAGTTTTGAAGTGAAGTAATTTAACTCACTTCAAAATAGTTAAAGCGCTCGATTTAACACTCCCGGCGCTTTATTTTTTGCTCCTAGGATTAACAATATAGAAAAAATTACGCTTACATACTGTACGGATTAAATAAATGAAAAAGAATAATTCTATTTCTGAGAGGATGCATAGGTGTACGGAATTATCAAATTTTTATCGCTTTTCCAGCAGAGCAGTAACTTCTTATATAGACTATCCTTTGATTTGTAAATAGGGAGGCTTTAATAAGCCCATGGGACCACTAACTGGCGGATATTTATCGCCCTTAGGCGCGCTCGTCCAACGAATTGGACACTGTCGATTCTCTCGCGAGGAAGATACATTGCGGATCAACCAATACTTGCGTTTGCAGGAAATTTTAGGGTTCGCGCGCGAAGTTTTGAGTGAGCCAAAGATGTAAGTCCAGATTCAAGGAATTATTCTAAAGTCAGTATGCGAGGCTGCTGTGGATATGGAAGATCTCTTGGATTTTGGAAACATTTACAAAAGGTCTACTGTGTTAGGGAGAATTTGGAGCGAGGTGCTGAGGTATTTAAAATCCGAAGATCGTTAATTCAGATTTCGATTCCGATTTATGTTATTCTTTAACTAAGCCTTAAATAGGCCGCCTGTATCTCTATTTACAACATAGAATCAGCTTACAAGGCGACTATGTGTCTATGATTGTGAATGGGAAGTATACAGGCTTGAATTTTACACCTTCGACGGAATGGACTTCAAATTGCAGGTTTGGAAGACCATTATTACCCGAAATCCCTTATGTCCACGCTAGCTGCTACTTGGTGGACAGGTACAATAGGGTCCTTACTTTGTTACTTAGGAAAAAATGAGACTCATGCAGATTGGTTCATTTCAAAACTTGAAAGTATTGCTACTAAGAAGAGCTTGCTTCTAATATCAATGAAATCAAAGATATATGTTGAAGGACTCTGATGGTGATGGGAATTCTGATTATTTTGGATGGCTGAGCCAATTTACCTCCGCGTTTGGAGGCAAGAGTGATTCAAAAGGCCAACAACAATAGATCGGACAGTGATTGGTATTTTCCTGATCATTTGGATAAGTGCCCGTTCATACCTGCCCATCGTCTTACAAACGGATTGCCCAGTGGAGCAAATCAAGAAGAAATTGATACTTCAAGAAAGCGATCAAACGAGGGTTATGTAAATACCTATTACGCATTGGATAAGTGCTACTTCCATTGGTTATTTCTTCAAGCTCAGTGGATATGTTTGCGAACTTCGGATTGAAGAGAAATCCAGGAAGTAAGTCTTGAAATCAAAGGATATGCGGATTGAGCTAGGCCCCAGGGAAGATCACAACCATAAAGCTTTCTGAAAGAAGAGCAAAATCAGTTATTGACCTTTTTAATTCTTCTGGCGTTTTGATGGCTCAGATTATCTTATAAAAGGATATGGAGAAGAACCAGTGTAAGATAAAGCTTCTGCAGCCTGCTCGACAGCTTAGCAAGAAGAGGCAAGCTTTCGAAGTTAAAATAAAAAAGTTTGAATTTTTAATTGGAAATTCCTTGATCAATAAATTGCGTTCAGGATTTTTTTTTGAAGATTACTCAAAAAAAGTGTATTTTTTTTATTTACCCTAAAAGCCAAAGGTTGTTATCTAAAAATTTGTCGGGGAAAAATGTGGATTTTTGAAGGGGCGCAAACTCTTTATCTGTTACAAAGAATAGCAAGGTGCTTTTTAGATTTCACATTCCGATGAAAAACTCAGGTTTTTATTTGTATATTTAAGTGCATGTTATATTTATACAGGAGGACTTCTTCTATGCAACA
>Ga0163217_1033758_pt1 | contig 12844 bp, 10 predicted proteins | sample SynspAceP_FD_185933 | JGI IMG/M metagenome (GOLD analysis project Ga0163217, IMG submission 185933) | Saline lake microbial communities from Ace Lake in Antarctica - Synechococcus sp. Ace-P (PacBio error correction) | ecosystem: Environmental > Aquatic > Non-marine Saline and Alkaline > Saline ... | reverse complement strand
TGCTAATAAAGGTCGCGCCGATCAGTTTTTTCCGGCACAAATATGGCAAACCTTATTGAAAGGAAGCCATAAGAAAGGTCTTGGGGGGCCGCCAATTTTGCGCCTACCCATAAAAAAAAACAGAACCATGGTTAGTCGTTTTAGGGTGCTACAAGGGAGACTAAAGAGAATTGGGTGTTTCCTTTCTTTAAAATATCATGGAAACAGATCCAAACCAAAGCAATTTAAGGCTAGAAAGCTTGATATCAACCCTAAAAAAGCTGGGCTGTAATAGCCAATATGCAATGCAACGGGATTCCGCAAGAAAGTTTGCCGGAATGGAAGGAAGTGGTGGCGGACAGCCAATGGCGTACAGAATATTGTTGGCTCTGTTCGTACAGAGATGGGAATGGCTGTTATGATTTCCAGGTCTTAATTAAACATTATGGGACGATTTTTTTGAGTTCGAATAAGGGAGGTATGTCTGCGGATTTTTCTATATGGGCTATTTATGATGAAAGAAAATATCCGAGGTTACCAGAGGCCCATGGCGAGGAGAAAGTAAACATGGTTATAAGGATTTTTTTAGGAGAAAAACGGAAACAATGGTGATCCTTGTATTCCCATGCCTTGTAAATAAAATAGTCCTAAATAAATATGTAACCATAACTTTAGAAAGTACCTTGTTAGAAAACCCGAGAAAGATCAAAGCGGCCTTAGTCCGTTTTTTGATCTGCTCTGTTAATGAGGCTCTCCCACTAATGCCCCTAAAAGGGGCCAAACCAATGATGCCTAAAAACCTAGAAACACGGAAAATTTAAGGTACCAAAAGTCCAATTGGTGGGGTACCTATCATTACCCCACTTTACATCCGCCGATCTTTTTTGGTTCCCCAAAACAGGAATAATATATTCCAAAAGCCAAATACCATTATGGCAATGCCAAGGTTATTCCCAAAAAGACCCAGATCATCGGGGATTGCCGTTGTGAGATGAGTAGGGTGGGCCTACCCAGCTTATGGGGTTCCTGGGGGAGTTACAGGAAGAAAAACTACCCAATACCGCCAATTAACAATTAAATGAGTCCAATAATCAACAAAAAGGGCCAATATCCCATACTATTCATTTTGGAATTCCGTTTGGACACGTTTTCTGTTTGACGAAGATTAGGGAGGAATTGGTTACACGGATTGGGAAAGGCCGGCTCTAGTCACATGGACTGAGTCCGGATTTAGGGACGCTCCAAACCTAAGATGTCCACAGGAAAATTATGTGCGTTTTTCCCGAGGACTTGGGACTCCAATCCTTCCGTCTCCTCGGCTGCTAGCCGAGGATTCACCTTCCCTTACTCCAAGGGAAGGAGCTTACAATTATTAAACTCTAGTTTTACTTTAACACATGTAATGCTAAAAAATGCTCCTTCCCCTAATCAGGCCTGTCACGCGTTTTTCCGCGTCGAGGACAGGTCTTCGACAAAGGAGAGCCGGAAAGGGGTGGTGAAACGCCGGCCATCTGATGTAATTAAGAGATGTTGCGTCGTAACATAAGTCCCACTGGTCATTTAAAGGATGGACTGCTTCATAAAGAAGAAAAACTAATCTACTTTTAATCCAATATTGAATAATCCAAAATTCCTCTTTAGAGGGGCTTAGGAGTGTGTTTTCACTCGGCTTGCTAGGATTGTATTTGGGAATCTATACCCTAACTATATCCTATAGGGACGATTGGCTTTTCCTTGGACTTGACTTTGAACTCCAATCCCTTCCGGTCTCCTCGGCTGCTAGCCGAGAACACCTTCCCTTATCAAGGGAACGAGCCTATTATTATATTATTATATTTTAACTATGATTTTAATTGTCACTATGCAGTGTGAGCGTCACGGCTCGTGGCCTACTTTAGAAATTCAGATCAGAAAAATTCGTTATGCACTTGGCCCGCTCCCACGCTAGCTTAAGGGTTACGAGAGCTTCCCAAAAGCATTTTTAACTAAATTTTTAGTTCAAACAAATTTTAGTTATATTTTATAGTGTTCCAACTAAGAAGTTAGTTAAAATAGTGCTTGAGGACACAAAAAAAAAAACCAATAAAACCAGGAGATGAAACAGTTGGACCAGCAAGAGGAAGAGGTAAGTGCAGTATTATAGCAGTTGCAGAAATTGCAATGTAGCCCAATCATAGAATGAATTGGCCAGAGCCCAAACCAGCGTTAGCATACGGTTTCGACCATAGTTCGCATCTTGGAAGCAAGGATTTGTCGACCACGAGCAGGAGGGCAGGGGGCTATCTCTATTTTCCGTTGATAAGAAATCGGATTACGGGGCATCAGGTCCATCAACAAATTGGTTGGACGGCTATTTTCATGGCTTTTTTAAAAGTATGGTCTCTTTCTTTATGAAAAGAATGATATGAGCCTTTCGGAATTGGATCCTTCTCAAGGACATTTAAAAAGAGAAGGAATGATTACCAGTTATTTTAGAAGCATGCATTCAGCTATTGTTTTTGATTATTACGATCTGTCCTAAAACGGGGACGTTTTTTCAATGGAACAGGGTGTACCTATCGGGAATTTGTTACTTCCTTTTGCTGCCTTGGATAAGATTGAGGCTTTTTAAGGACTAAGGTGTCTCCGAATATTTTATATATTCGCCGAGTATTGTGGGAACGGATAGGGTCTGAAGGGGTGTGTTGCTCCTTGAAATTCTACTTCTTTTTGGTTTTTCTGCAACGAATAATATTTTCGCGTATGTTAATTGCAGCCTTGCTGTTTGGCTTATAAACTGTTCCAAATAAACGACTAAGTCAAGGTGAAATCCTTATTTTAAGGAACTATTTTTACTAGGTTATTGGTAAGAAAACAGCAATTGGACTTTTCTTTTTTTAGGATCTATTTTTTCTTGGGGGACCAAGTGTTGGAAAAGACATCACGAGATTCAGTTCAGCACGAGTTGGTACTAATTCAACCAAAGACATAGTTTGGATTTGTTGTTCTTTGAGGCTGATAACGTATTTGTGGGCCTGCGTTTTCATTCCCCTGTCCATGTTTATCAAATAGGGTTTCTCCGAGTGCCGAAGTTTCATCGGCCGATGCAAACGTGCCAAGACCCAAAAGCGAGCAGAATCATTGTTGTTGTCGCAGTTTTTCAGACCCAACATATCTTCTTTCATCTCAATTCAATTTTTAAATCATATTAATCAAAAACGACGTCATGTGACTAAAAATCAACATCCAAAAACCGTTTGGCAGTTAAAGTATCTTCTAATATTCCCTTGATATTAGGGATGCTTGTGTAACGCTTCAGTTGTGAGGAGAAAGTTATTATTGTAGACAAAAGGGGATGTAAATCCAAACAACTAAACCCCATGGTCCCCTTTGCAGTCATCGTAAGGTACCATATTTCCTGATGTGAAGGACTCGGATAATAAAAGGACTGTTTTAACACCATGATGCAAAACATATTGGAAGAATTTTCTTAGGGATTCCTGATGAAGCATCAGGACAAGGGCATTCAAGGACGGGTAAATGTAATGTTCCACTATAGGGGAAGGATGGAAAGTATTTGCAGATTTCGGATCGGGCCGGATAGGGTTACTAGAAGTGGAAGTCGACACGTAATTATTCTTTATTGCCCCAATGACCCCCGGAGACAAAAAGAAAGAAAGCTCGGGTTCCATTTTTCTATTCCTATTACATTTTAAAGCTATGAGGAAGTTAAGAGAAGGAACGCTTCAACTTTAACATTATAAATATGGGCACAGGTAGCGCGATATGTTCCATTGCAGTTGTTGAAGAAGTCCTATTTTTCCTGCTTGAGAGGCCACGATCCAAGGCATGTTTCAATGAAAAGATTCAACGACATTTTGAAAGAATTTTTAGTACCCGAAGAGCCCAGTTAAAGGACAAAAAAAAAAAAAAAAAAAAAAAAAACGGTGGGAAATTTTTCAAAGGTAGGGTTTTCATGTGATTGGTTTTATGGGGAGAAATTTTGTAGTATTTTTGGGGACTGAAAGGTTTCGAGTCCCGAATTAGTCTTTAAGAAGGTTGAAGCGCCCGTAATTAATTTTCTTTACTGCCCCAAATGAACGGTGAAAACATAAAAGGAAAAAGGGATAAATCCCTTTTCTATTCCTATCACCCTTTTAAATTGCAATAAATTTAGTGGTAAAATATATTCAGGATTATTTTTTTACTAATTATGGCACCAAGGCAGAGCCAGTCCATTTCGTCCTGGACCGGTAAGCTTGACCGTCCTATATGCTATTGGCAATCATTACTTTTGGCTATAAATGAAAATATGCCAGGTGGCAAGCACCGAATGCCCAATTCCAGATTGCCGAGCCTACATGCTATAGCGAAATACGAAAAGGCACTGGCACAGTATGAAAACATTAGTCCACAAAAAACGATTCAGAATGTCGGCAACATTAGAACTTGAAGGCTGTATCTAAAAAACTTAGAAAACACGCTTTTGCCAGGAGGTCTGTTCTTCAATTAGTTAGATGGAAAGAATCCCTGAACCCTAGGTACTTCTACTATCAGGGGAGTCCTTAAAAAGAATTAAAATCTTTTTTCCCGAGAGTATTGCTGCCTACAAGCATTCGGGTAAAGGTTGATAGCACCCATTTGCGCAGTTTGTTATTTCAATTAGGGAAAATTATGTATTGCAAAGGGAACGGGACTCCAGTTCTTGAAATCTATGTGGAATAAAGGATTGCCAATTTTACGAAATGATGTAGCTTAATCATCTCAAGGCACCTACTAAAACTACACATGCATTAATTTGCTGATGCTTGCTTTACTTTATGTGGAACGCTGGTTGACTTGGGAGAGGATTAAGAATATTTTTTGAAAAAATGGCGTATTCCATTTATGCCATCGGAAAGTACAGAGAAGGCAAAAAAGTCGGCCTGATGAGAAGTCTAATGGAGCGTTGGACGAGGAGACCCTATTCTGCACTTTTATGGCATGGGGGTGCATATGCGAAATTGCGGCACTGAACTAGTTGCCAAGATCTACACTTAAAAAAATCTATTGAGGTTCAGAAGTGGTGTTGGACAAGGAGTATATGCCCTGGCCAGAATGGCGCATATTGAAACCAAGACGATTTAAAATTGGCGCGATCGAATATTATAAAAAAGGCTTTTAAGGAAGACTTCAACGGTGATGATTATATAAATATGAAGCATTTGCCTATTAACCGATCAATACTTACAAAATCCTTCAGAATGTACCCCCTAAATGCTATCAGGGAATATCAGGAGCAATTTGTGGTAAAAAGAGATTATTTTTCAAGAATTCACTCTCCAAAAAGGATACATGCAATTAACAGGAAGGAAATGTTCATAGGAAACTCCTTAAATTGATCAAAATATTGTTAATTTTCGCCCGGAATTATGACGCATTACATGAGGGAAAAGTTTGCGTTTTGGCTTTTTTATCTTTTTACCTCTTGCAACTGTTTACTTCCAAATTGAAGGAAAAAAAAACCCAAAGAATTGGTAAATGCAGAAATGCGCAATATAAATTTTAATTTGAGGTTGATCGCCTATCCCTTTATTTGACGATTTGACTGACATGATGGATAAATCAGGGCAAATTGGATTGCCTTTCAAAACACCCTTTTATCTCAGTATACGGAGACCTTGGAGGATTATTGAGTTTTCAATTTGTGTCCGACCAATTAAACGCACTTACTATTTACTCCCGTGGATTTTTATGGTGGACTTTTAATGGGGGAAATATCCGTGTTCGGAAGTCCAACGAAATTGAGGGAGATTGGAAAATCAGACTTCCAGTAGATTTTTCGCAGTATCATCACCCAAAGTCCTAAAGGGCTTCCCCCATTGTCGCCCGGCCATTAAAAAACGCACGGGTGCCCGTATCCTCAAAATTTAGGATTCCCCTTATTGTGAATTCTAATAAACAACAGGTTATTAAACCTTAAAAGTAAAACTCCTGATTGGTAAACGAAAAAATAAGTATTGGATTGCATCCGAGGAACTACCTATATGGCTCGCTAATTAAAGTGGTTGAATAAAAAGATGGATTCTTCAGTGAACGAGCTCTTGCTTCGAAATTATAAACAGATCCCCTATACCAAGCTAAAACTCACTTTTTTGAACGCCATATAGAACTGATGACAACCTACCACCCTGATGAAATTGCTTATTGAGCAACCTTTTTTTGGAAAAAACGTACAAATCTATGCCTCAAGTTGGGGGAAGGGCCCAAGGGGTTGCATGCGCAGCTTATCGCGCCAAATTCCTATTCAGAGTACTTGCCTTTAAAAGCATTAAAAATGGCTATTACCGGGCAACGGTAACGCCAGTAAGGAAACAGGTTGCCAAAATGCCTGCAAAGTGGTATTGGCGCTTAAAAAATCGCTCCCCAAAAACCTGGATAGTACCGATGGCCTTGCCGCTGCCGTATCGTTCATTTTTTATAATGAGTGGCGAATAGAGTTGGGGAAAGGTATATAGTGGCTGGGATTTGCTTTTGTGAACAGAACGGTGACAAAATCACATTTAAACATTAATTCAATTACCAATAATTTATTATGGGTACCGATAGTTAATCCTTTAGCAGAGGTCCTATGCTTTTGCATTGAAGTGTATTCGTTATATAAGAATCATTAGAAATGAAAAGGAGTTGTCATTATCAAGCAATTGTTCAAGGGCAGGACATCAATGTGGGCAAATTGATCCGAAGCGAATGTTGCAATTTCAAAGCGGATTTTTTCGCTAATTTCTTGTTGGTTAAAGGAGAGTCTAGAAACAAAATATTGGTTACACCTTTAAAAAGATTCATTTATATTTCTTCAATTGAAGCAAATAAGTTATAGCCAGCAGGCAGATGAACTATCTAAATTTATGTTTTCCATTCTAAAGACTACAGGATAAACAACGCAAATGATCGTAATTCCACATTGTTTATTGCTAATGTTAATTGCTTCACTGTAAAATGAGCGGCATCTATATCCATATCCCTTTTTGCAAGCAGCATGTCACCTTATTTGATTTTTCATGGTTTCGACCAAGTATGGGGAAGAGGAGGCTATGATATTGGACATTGATAAAGAGTTGGAGCTTCGGAGGAAGAGTTTTAAGGATGAGGTGTACCAAACCATTTACTTTGAGGCGGAATCCTTCGGTTGGATACGTCGAAATCGACCAGATAATAGCAGCTGTTTAATTTGTATTATCCGTAGGAGCTAATCCAGAGATAACCTTGGGGTGCTAACCCCCGCATGATCTGTCCAAGGAGAAAATAGAGAATTACCAAAGTCCCCTATCATAGGCTGGTATAGGTATCCAATTTCCTTTTTGAGGAAGACCTGAGGAATGATGAACAGGTCTGCACAATGTAGAGGTGTGCTGTATTTTCTCAAAACTTTATTTTGAATAACATTTCCATCGATCTTTAAATTTATTTGCATTTCCTGGACTGACCAATGAAAGTTTTTGATATTCCAATATAGACAAGCATTTTTTTTGGACGTTACCCATAATTTCCCAGTTATGCCCTTTTACCTTGGAGCTAAAACGGCGTTGTTTATTCCGTAGATGATGAATTGTTTCATTACTTTGTTGCTGAGGGAAGTGGAAGAGCGTCCTATTAGATTCTATTTTTGAGGAAAACCGGATTTTTTCTCTCAAGATATAAACTTCTCTATTCTGAAAAAATTCTTGGGCATTGGGCATTCCGCACTTCTGATGATTGGATTTCGGTGATAGAGTGTTGGATGGTATTTACAAATTTCAAATACCTAAACAGCACTGGCGGAAAATCACCTTCCATGTGTGTATGGACAGGTTTTGTCCAGAAGTCTTGATTATAACGATATATTCATTGACCGCCGGTATTGGTGGGGGGGGGGATGGGGGGTAGCGCACCCATCTGGGGGGTGGTCTTGTAGCGGGGATAAAAACCCTGTTAAAAATACCATACGTACTTACATGGAACATCCAGCTAAAAAACTTGGAAGTACGGCATTACTTTTGTAGAAAAGGAGCATTTACTGCGTCTCGAAATAGGGGGAAAATTTTTTGTGAGTGATGAGATTGCTTGGCGAATCTATTTTGTTGGTTAACTTGTCGCTAACTTGTTTCAGATCAAAGTTTACTTTTATGACAATAAGTTCATTTCTATATCCGAGTAAATCAACAAGAAATTTATTGCTATGGCCGGCGCACTGAGATATGTTTTATTAAACGATTGAGATCACGAACTAGGTAATGGGATTCAGTTTTTACAAAGAAAAATCATGTAAATATTTGAATATATTGTTGAAAGAATTTTGAGGAGATTGGAGATTGCCTTTAAAGAAAAAGCGAAATACGAGCAAAATCTGGCATAAAGGACCTGGAAATGAATTTGATTAAAGGAAATTGAATCCGGAAATTGTTAGACTTTAAGGTGCAATCGATTTGAATAACTAGTGCGGCAATAAGAGTACTGAAACAGTTCAGCATTACATTGAAAACCCATTGTATAAAAACAACCCAAAAATTATACTATAGACCTTCTCCAAGCCCTTGGACATTCTATTTCCATTACCAGGTAAAAGTTCCACATGTAAATGCCATGGTTAGTGTGGTATCCGGCCTCAAAAAATTGAGCCCCCCCCATTGAGGGGCGAAATTTATTGGCAAGGGTCTCCGAAGGGGCCTCGCCAATTTTAACGATATTATTTTATCCACATGCTCACGGTACCCATACCGAATGTGTTGGGCATAATTCACCGATGAGTTTCTACTCGGTAAACAGCAGTCTTTCACAAGTACTGTTATGAGTGCTAATCACCAGTGGCGCCAGAAAAAAATAAAATCGGAGATCTTGTATTCTCCAAAAACCATTTACCCAGTACCCCTAGAAAATAAAAAAAGGGAAGCAGTATCAGTAGGACTATACCCAAAATCTCAAGGGATAAACCTTCCCCGCACTATGCCCTACCAAACCCCCCATACTTGATGGAGAGCTGTTCAGTTATTAGGTAGGACAGTTGGGCGTAGAGACCTACTGGTGATCTTCCTTCCGTGGACAGAGAAAATGATGACGGAGCCACTTTTGGCCCAAATAAAAACCTTCTGGGAATACAGGGGAGAAAACGGCGATTTCAAGCTACAATAACGGGATTCGGTTTTTGTAGCGAATTCCATTATGACGGCAAGGTACTTTTTTTAATTTACAAATAGCGGTCGTTTAAAAATTGGATGCAGTGCCCAGCCAGGGCCTGTATCTGGTATTTAATAGAGGACTGATCGCGAATGGTATTGGGATTACTTTTAAAAGGTGAGAAATAGGATGCCTCTAGGGTTATTAATTGGTCTGTTGGATTATAAGCTGGTGGTGGTTGGTCTTATTTTGTGCCCGATATGTTGGTATGCTCATGAGGGGTTACCTCCGTTGGGGAAATGAGGCAGATAGGGGGCTATTTGGTTGTATTTAATTTTTCATTCTTCACTCAATAAAAGGTGTTGGCCAATCGCAATTATTTCTTGGGAATTTTATCTTTCACATAAACCTTGGTGTCAGCATTTATACGGATTATCTATTTTCCCATGCTTAGCATGGAAAACCAGGGATTTGGATATGGAACTTAATATTAATCAAAGGAGGTTTTAAATTTACACCCATTTTAGGAGAAATCGGGAACCAAAACTGAGCTTGATATTGGAACATTTTTTGGGCTGTTTTTTTGGGGCCATTACTATGTATGGGTATTCTTCTGTTTTTCCGAAAAAAAGAGGAGCAAGGAACCTCACGGACATCAGTCCATTTATCTATATGATAAAAAAGAGTATTGGTAAATTTATACCGGTTGGAGGCGATTTTGGCGGAAATAATCCCCGCTCGGAAATACCCTTAAAAGAACGTTTTCTAAGTCTTGGTAAGTAGTAAAGAAAAAAGCCCTGTAATTTGATTTTATTTATAAAAACGCCCCAAAAAGGCGACATATTTTGGTTTTGATTTTTAAAAGAAAATTTACAAAGCAATTGGCCGTAACTCAAAGAAAATTATTTTCCTAACTAAATTTTCCCCCGGCAGCCCTGAAATTTTATCATTTTCTCCAGACTTCAGTTTTACGACATACAAAACGACTTTTTTTCAATTCGTTTACCGCCCAACAGATCTTACTTTCATTGAATATGAAGGGCAAAGAGAAGAAACAATAGTTAATGGATAAAATATCCGCCAAAACGCGGACATATTGGAATACGGCCAATAAAAGAGGCCTTGAAGCGCTACTCTTTAACTAGAAAAAATTTGTAGGAAAAGGAAAACCATTGGTTGGAAACGGACTATACGGCCTTAGAAATGAAACAATCCGGTAAAAAGCCGTTTTTGGGATCGTCTACATTTCCCTTTCGTTTCACAGGGTCTAAATAGGAAAATTGTTTTTTTATTGTTGTCAAGCGCCAAATGCATTGTTATTAAAAGGTCTGTGTCTTAAAGGATAGATTGTAGGACAAACATAATCTGTGCTGAAAAAATTTAATTTTAATACTCTGTATAATTTTTAAACAAATTGACACCGTCATATGCTATTGGTCAAAAAACAAAGAAAAACATGAAGAAATTATTTGATTCCAACTTCATGTGGCACCACCGTTTATTTTTGGTTAAAGAACCCCAGCCAGTGGTACGGATAGAAAGGCTTTGAGACATCCGATCTTTGAAAGTTATATGCGGGGACTTCCGAATATTGCCAAGGACAATTTGTGGTAACCCGCCAAAAGCAACTCGCGCTGTAGTGGGATGGTCATTACCTTCCTTTGGTGGTCTCTTTTGAATCGCAGAAATGTGCACATTAAAGTATCAAAACAGAGGAGCACACAAAACTGTGTTTGTTGCGGAATCCAGTAAATAATGGACCAAGTCAATTCGGTACCGATTCCTTGGGAATTCTAGGTTTTTATGATTAAACTTCATAGAGAAAGCCAAGTCCAAAGATTATATTAAAATTTGCAAATTGCATGTAATAATGGCACAGCATTACAGGGTGATTTTCAGCGATCGAATTTTGGTGAAGAAAAGCTGCTTCGGAGAGAGGAAGAAGTTCTGAACAGATAGACTAATCAAACCCCCTCCCCAATTCATTCGTCTTAGTTGCCGAAAGGACGCGAGAAATCTGCGAATTTGCCATGCGCTTCATGGACGATACATGTCCAAATCGGTGCCCTTTTAGATATCTTGCATGTTTCAGAATCAGCTAAAAGGGCCGAGGAATAGGCAAACACTTATCCCGTTGGATGGCTTCAGAGAGGTTTTAAGGAAATCTAATCGCCACTTACCAAAATGTATCTTATGGGATGCTGAAGAAACCATAGAATTTTAGCTATGGGGTATCTATGAGCGATTTAGGGGGAGTTAACATAGGAAACTGTGATAGGCAATTGATATAGGGGACAAAGATAGTGCTCAAATTGCCGGAATGGTTTGGAGACTCGCTTCAAACTGTGGCAAAGCGTATGATAGTGCATACAATTAAGTAGTTCAATGAACACGAGGAATTTGGGATGAGTATTGTATGTTTAAAAAAATGGGCGTTTACCGAAGAATTTCTCTTTTGATGCTTCCCTTGGTATTCAAAGTGATGGGAAATGTTTGCGCATTGTTTCCCTTGGAAGGGATTCCATTCCCAAGCCAATTTTTTAAAATGCGATCCAGAAAAGGGCCATTGAGCTTTCGTGGAAACCTATGCGGTATAAAATTTATTCCTGAGATTTAACCATTATGAGCAAAGTTAACATTGGAATACCCTTCTTATTGGAGGGCTAGATCCAAGGTTTGTAAAAGGAATGATAGAGCCATTCCTATGCCTTGCGTTGTGGCTGGATTACAAAAGCAGCAAGCTGAACTTAAGACATTAAATTAATATAATTCGAAATTATATAACATTTCAAATTCCTAAATGGAGCACTTAAAAGTATTTTATAAAAAAAGAGTTGAAGTCACAAGAGATGGAGTTGTGTAGGCAGTGGAAAACAGCACTAGCACTATCAAGTACCGTTCGATTTGTACTTTTGTTATTGCGAACTACTTGGTCTACCTTGTTTTTTGGTGACACAAAATTGGTTCCTCGCACGTAAATTATCGTGACATCGGGATATTTTTATATCTGTTTCAAGCATTACGGACTTACACGTACAAAGGGATAAACATTATATGGCGCTGATTAAAATAAACGAAAACTGAGATTTTCATGATGCGGGATAGAATTTTTCAATCTCCGATGGCGGTCGAATACAGGAATTTCCTACACATTATTTTGCCCAGGGATATCGACACTATTTGGCAAAAAGTTCCATTCTATCAAGTACAGTAATCGTTTACAGCATTGAAACCAAGGGCGTGATTATGTTGTGGAAATGCCTCTTGTTCCAATGCATATCGATAATATAGAATCAAGCAGAAAAAATCGGTAGGAGGAGCTTGCACAAAATGCCCGTTGAGACAGCAATTTTCAGCTAATTCGCTCATTATTGGCTTAAAACGAATACCACCACTAAGAACTATAGTTTTCCGGGACTGAAGGGGGTATAAAGGCGTATGTTCCAAAAGGCAAATGCGCTTTTCTGACCTAAACTGTTATTTTTCCCCTGGTTTCCGTTGATTTTTAATTGAGTTACCTGCTAGGAAAATTTTTTGCGCCAGGTTTTCCCCATTTTCTAATTATTTTTCTTTTTGCTTTGTTATTATTTTGGTCAGTTTTGGGTTTTTACCTAAAAAAAAAAAAAAAACTTTCAAAAATTGGCTTCCGATTGGGCCAATTTTATGCAGGGTGCATAAATAAGGTGTGTGGTCTCTTAATATTTTCTTCTTCTTTTCACGCGCATACGTGGGGAAAATTTTTTTTTTGTCGCCT
>Ga0163217_1004409_pt1 | contig 12845 bp, 24 predicted proteins | sample SynspAceP_FD_185933 | JGI IMG/M metagenome (GOLD analysis project Ga0163217, IMG submission 185933) | Saline lake microbial communities from Ace Lake in Antarctica - Synechococcus sp. Ace-P (PacBio error correction) | ecosystem: Environmental > Aquatic > Non-marine Saline and Alkaline > Saline ... | reverse complement strand
TGTACGCCCATGGACGCGGTGATGGGTGGTGCCCAAACTCGCCGGCCTTCACGACTGTCAGCGACTGGGAGGAGCCAGCAGCATCCCGGCTCGTGCTCTACGCTTACGACGCCCCGCTCTGCTTCGCCAACGCGGAGGACTTCCGCTGTGCGCCCTTGAAGCGGTGGCGAGAGAAAAGGCACCGGTGGAGTGGTTCGTGTCAACGCGAGCGATCGGTGGAAGATCGACAATCCCCCCCCAAAAAATTGCCGTGACGTGTTGCAGGATCTCTACCAGGAGCTCACGACCACGGCACGCCTTCGGTTGCGCGGGTGGAAGCAGGATTCTACAACCAACTCCATCGTGCCGACATCTGGAGTTGGTCGGAGCCGCCTGGTTTTTCCCGACGCTGCCGGCCGGCCGTGGCCTCTTACTTGGGCCGCGGGTGGGCTTGATCCTCAATAGCGATGGGATCGCTTCCACTTATGGCCCGGAGGAAGTCCAACGCGCTGGGATTCCAGCAAAACAACCTCCAGGAGGAGACCAGGAGGGACCTGCGATCGGATGGATGACGAGGTCACAGGCTCGGCAACAGCGATGAACACTCCGAAAACGGGGATCTCGCTTGCTCTCGAAACACTCACCTGAAAATCCAGTTCATTCGGCTTGAGGCAGGCCGGCAATGTTCCAGGACTGTTAGACCGTCACCCTGTTCGAAATTGAACGCAAACAAGAGTGGGTCTGGCTTGGCGGCCCGACGACAGAAGGCTCAGGCACAGGGTCTTCGCTGGAAGCAACTGCAGGTCACCATCGGTGAGGGCCTCCGTGCCGCGGCGCCAGTGATCAGACGCGGTATTTGTATCAACAGTGATGGGGGTCGCGCTCCGGCGCCTCCACCGCCATGCGGCGATGTTCCGTGGGTGAGCGGCAGCCAGGGCTCCCGGCGCCGTGGGTAATCCCGGCTGATCGCCCTCCAATCGTCCAGGGCATGGGCGTGCCGGCAAACCATTCGATCACCGAGCACAGCGGATACGGCCCGAATCCCGAAGGATCTTGCATCCGCTTCGCGGGGGATCTCGGCCTGGTGAACCGAGTCGTCCCCTTGATAATGCAGCAGCTGCCTGAGGTGATCAGGAGCGCGGCGAGCTGATGGTCGAAGGGCCTTCGCTGACTGAAGTGTTCGTCCATCAGAGCCCGTTGCCAGCGGGAGGCGAGGCGGGAAGTCGTGGGTTCGGCGGTCCAGCAAGACTCGCGCCTGAATTGTGGGCCTCACCCGCTCGATGATGCCCGTGAGCGGCGCGATCAAGGGGCTCCTCGCTCATCAGGGAGGGAGTTGTAGGCCATTGTGCAGCTTGTCGGGAGCGTCACGTAGGCAGCCGCATCGGCGACTCGGCGTCTCGGCGCACGACCACCTCGGCCAAGGCTGGTGCGTCCGATAGCTGTCGGAGCAAGCCCGAATGCGTTCCACTATCTCCACGGACTTTTCGGCGGCCCTGGTTGTAGGTGTTCACGAACTGAAAAGAAGGGCCTCTCGCGAGGCCCTCGGGCAGGCCATTACCTGGAAGCCGCTGTGGATTTCCGGCGTTCTGATCGGCTACCAGAAAGTTTGATGGACGTCGGATACGAAAACCGTCGACCCATGTCGAGCCAGTAGCGCCCCAGTCCACATGGCCTGCCTGAACCTCCTTTATCCGCCAGTGAGGGCGGGCTGCTCCTTGAGGAAATGGATGGAGGTTATACTGGCGGCGCTGGGGTTCCCATGTCACAGGCGAGCCGCCGAAGTGGACAGCAGTTGCTGGAGGCTGGTCATCGGGGCCAGGATCATTGCCAAGACATTACCAGTCAGTGTGGCGATTATGCAACTCTTTCTGCTCTCGAGAAAACCAGGGGTTGCTGGGTCGGAGGTATGACTCCAGACTGATCATGATCACCTTCAGGCTATGGTGTGGCTTTATCGAGGAGCGCACGAAACATTCTTCAAGAGTTCGCAAAGAGAGGACGACCTGGCATAGTCACTGACGTCATAGCCAAGTCTCAATCGGCGATAGTAGAAACGGGGACACCAGATCGCATCGACGGCCAAGGGAAGCGAACATGGGAAGTTTCTGGATAATGCCTCTAAGATCGCCAACACCGTTGCCGCTTTGCTGTCATTAACTACGGATAGATTCTGGTTAGATCACGCGGAACGCACCACTGCTGTTGAGGGCTCATCGCTCCATCACAAGGGTCCGTAGGGGGGACAATCGGCAGAACCCCGCCACAAACATGATCCTCGCCGGAAGGCGTTCAGCCGTGGATCACCAAGGAGGTTGCAGGGGGCAATCGACCAGACATGCGTGAGGATGTAAGTCGGCCCAGCGCCCACTGTATTGAAAAGCAGAACACACTGCGTCCCCCGGAGTCGCGCGCAGGAAGGCCAGCAAGGGGCTCCCTTCTCACAAGAACGGTGATTCATCGCTGTGCAGGGCGGGCTGTTCCGGCGCCAGTGCAGCAGCCGGCGCCAGGTGTGAGCAGGAGCTTGGGATCGTTGTCTGGAGTCCACGCCAGGAGCCCTGTTGCCGACGTGGAATTCGGGCAGCAGGGCTTGGCCGAGCCCCCCCCCCCCCCCCCCCCCCCCCCCCCCCCCCCCCCCCCCCCCCCCCCCCCCCCCCCCCCCCCCCCCCCCCCCCCCCCCCCCCCCCCCCCCCCCCCCCAACCCCCCCCCTGTGGTTGAAACCTGCTGGGAGCCCTGGACACCCAGGGCATCAGGTGTGCGGAGAGCCGTCACGACCAGGCAGAACCGGATACGAGCGCCTTGCCGAACGAGGTCCCGGATCCGGTCCTCGGGGATGTCGGCGGGAATCCGAGCTTCCGGCAAACCAGCTCATCGCCCTGATAAGAGGCAGAGGCTCGGGGAGACAGGTCAGCAGAGCCGCCATCATGTGATACGCGATTCCGGATAGGGCTGGCCGTTGCTTGATCGGTGCCAGTTCCAGCGCGAGCGGAACGGCCATAGTCGTGATTTCCCACATCCAGCATGCCCTGGTCGGGAAGGTGACTTGAGGGTGCGCTCAATCACCTCTCGCAGCATTCGTCATCGACAGGGGGCAGTCCGCAGCAGAGAGCTGTGTAGCGAGTGCAGACGGTTGTCACCCTGTACATAGGCACCAGAAGAGAGATTGATTCCTCAGCGAGAGTCACCTCGCCCAGGCTCACGACGTTGGGATACTCATCCAACGATGCCCGGATGCAGGCAGCCGTCGAACACCTCAGGCGACAGAACTGTTCAACAAACTGCTGGCGGACCAATCGGATATCGGGCGAGATCGTCAGAAAGTCCCATCTCGGTGTGCGCTCGGGTTTACGCGAAGAGCAGGGTCCTAACGAAGAAGTCACGCGTACGATGCGGAAACGCCATCGGACGCCTGTCCAGCCAGAAGCGGCCAGATTCGAGCACGGCCTCAGCACCTGCGGGTTTATGCAGTTGAGTTCTGGCTGGACAGGGCAGAAGTTGGCGAGGTAGTAATGGCGGCGCCCAGAGCCATGCAGGCGCTGGTCCCATGAAGTCGGAAACCAGTGTTTGGCGGGGAGCCATCGTCGCGTGGGTCATGCCAGACATACAGTCTGATTTGGCTTGGTTTACGGCTGGAGGCGCTCTCCAAAACATGGGTGCAGCTGGGAGGTGTGTTCCAGACCTGATCGATTCAACACCTTGAGCCCCATATCGTGGGCAATGGTAGGAGTTCTCGAAAATCCTTCCTCACCCGAATAGGGGGTCGATGTCGAGCATTGTCCGTGATGTATAGCCCCAAATCCTTCATGGGTGACTCGTAAAAAAGGAGTCAGCAGATGCATCTACCCGAGGAGGCAAACATAATCAAGTCGACGGATGATTCCTGCAGATCACCATACCGGCTGCGCTGGTATCGAGAAACTCCAGGGCGGATTGTAGATCACTGCCATCGTTCACCAGGGGCGACCGGGCGAAGGATCGACATCGCCACCAGGACATAGCCGTGGGCTGACGTTGTGCCGGGTGAACCACCTTCTGCTCATTCGGCGCTACAAATTCGCGGATGCTTCAGAGAGGCTTTACCTCGCCTGTGCAAGTCCTGAGCAAAGCATTTTTAACCATGCATCATATCGTGTACAGCCCCCGCCTGCAAGGGTCAGAAAGCCACGGTTGCACCCACGCTTTGAGCTCACAGGCTGGACATAGTGAGAACAGCGTTGCTTCTGGAGGCCAGGCGTAGGCGGTGCAGGGCGAAGGAGCTTCAGTGATAGCTGTTGATAGCTGTTCTGATCATTCCAGGGACTCAGGGACACCCGCATCGCCACAAACGTGGGCGTACCGCCAATGACTTCGAAATCGGCGCAATTGAAATGATACGCTGGCTTCACTGATATTCTGATGGGTTGCGGTCAATCGTCTTGGGATTGAAACTCCAGGTGACAACAAAGGCAGGTGAAGGACCACTGGCGATGGACGATCTATCCAAGAAAGGGGTGAAGTTTCGAGGTGGATATCCAGATGACGGGCGGTGGATTGAAACATCACCACGGAGGGGCGCTACCGAAACTTGTTTTCGGTGTTCTGGTGTGCGTCGGGGAGCGAGCTGCTGTGCGGGAAGCGCAGAAGAGTTGATTCACATCCACCTGCACGTCAGGACAAGGGGCCAGCGTATGGAAATGGATTGCCACCGGCCGTGTCCATGCCGCGTGCAGACATCCGCCGCGGCGGATCGCCCTGCAGAGAGGCATGGGCGGCGGACGGCGCCGGCAGATCCATCCCTGCGCAAACCTGCGGGAACGGCGGCTGAGCAGCGTGCAGCCTGTGCGTGGGTGTTGGTTCACCTACGATGGCGCCGTCAGGCGCAGAACAGTGCTGTTTTGTGACGAGAGATCTAACATTTCGGCGCATCAGCATGACCACCTTTCAACAGAACGCGCGCGCCGAAGCCGACCAGGGCCTTCGCTGTTGCAAACATTCGCGACCTCGTTTGGCCACCGGAAACGGTAGCAGAAACCGCCGCTTCGGGCAGTTGGGAGTGAGAGAGACGCACATGGGCAACAGGCGCCGCGTAAGCAGGAAAAAGCATTCGCTGACAAAAAGGGTGCATCCCCTGACTTCGCCCCATCACGGAATCCAGCACGATCGGCAGCGAAAACGGCAGACTGTCTGCCACGTATCGATCGCGGCGTGTCGCCCAGCATGCGATTTTGACGGCCCGGACATTTCAAGATCAGCGAAGTACTGCCCGCAATCTGTGCCGCATCTCGCGGGGCTGCAGGTTCAACAACGTCACGGCGCAGGGTGTCTGGCCGTCAGGGCGTGACCCGGCTGGCGCCGTAAACCCCAATGCCGAAAACGTTTTGAAGATCGGCTTGGATGCCGGCGCCGCCGCCACTTCAGGAGCGCGATTGGTCACGGCAATCGGGGCCATCGCCCGTTTTCCTTGTTTTTGTCACCTCTGTGGCCCAGCGGGCCACAGAGGTGAGCGTGGGATTCCACTCGTCTTTCGTCGCTGTCGCTAGCGCCAGCGGGGATCAGGCGGATCTGCTTTTACCCAATTTGATTTCAAAACTCATTCACGGGCTTTGAGGTCAAGCAGGCGGTGTAAGCCTTGGCCACCAGCAGGTTTGCCGTGAACTGAATTTGCGTGTAGCTCAAGCTGCGAACACCTTGCGATTGGGCTTTGCCACCGCCAACACCAAGGCTGACCCTGGCTTTCAAGCGCCTCAGTAAAGGGGCGGGGCCGTGGAAATCAGCCGTTCGTGCCATCCTTCTTGGTGCTGCGTAGCCGGCGGCGCGTACCAGATCAGACTTGGAAAACATTCCAAGCTCTTGATTGGCGAGTAGATTTCAGGTCCGGTAAGGGCCAATCGATGTCGAGCAACAATGCCAATTAAATATAGCGGAAGGAAGGCGCCATCGATGGCAATGTCGCTTCGCCTCATCTCAGCGGCGCAGATTGACGCCGGCTTCCCATCACCACTGCCCTTGAGATACCGGCAGCCTCCAGGAACGGTTCCAGATTCGCATCGGATCGCGTGATGTTCTCACGCCCGAAAGTCTTGGCCGCTGATTCGAATCGCCAGGTTTCAGCTCCATCTCCCCGCTCCACTTCCCGTGCATGCGGGGGATTGCAGTTTAGGCTGTCCGCTCATAGACTGAGCCCCGGAGCTAGACGCAACGTGAATGCTCGGGCTGAATGCGCGATGATGAGCATAAGAGGAAAACCATCGCTGCGCATTCCACGGAAATCCGGCGAGCCAGATTAGTGGATAGGTGTGGGAGCGAAAGCGAGTTTGGCCAGGCCTGGGGTTTCCTGGTCAGGCCTTGCCCTGACAACCGCTGGTGAAGTGGTGGCTTCTGCCACAGATTGCTGTGTCGGCCGCATTGGCTACCGCCCATGCCTTCCCCGGCTGCGCTGGGATTTATTGGCCGGTAACGCTGCGCCTCCGTCGGCGGAAAGCACTGTGGTGGTGGGCCTTTGTCCTGGGCGCCCAGGCACCTTCAACCTGGGCGACAGCCTCAGCCCCCTACCGGAGCGAATGCCAAAAAGGCGCCGTTCTTGTGACGGAGGGTGCCTACGGGCGCTGTCGCCATTCCTCTACAAATCGCTGCTGATCTTGCTCCCTGGGTGTCCCATTGCGTCGGCAGCGTGCTTGCACCTGGGGCTGCTGCTTGCTTTTGTGTGGTTTTAGGCAACAAGGCGCGGGCGGGAGGAGGCCAGCTTTTTTTGCGGTCCATCCCAGGCTACGCCGCTTACCGGGCTCCACCGCGGCGATCATTCCCCACCTGCCGTGGGCTGGATGGCGCTCAGCTGAGCAGCCGTAAACCAACCTGAACCGGCTGGCGCCGTTGGCGCTGTGGGGATTGAACACGGCGGCAATCGTGGGATCCAGCCAGAGCGGCCCCTCATGGCTCACGTCAAGCATTGGGCTCCAGCCCGCACAGGCCATCCACTCCAGTTGCCCTAGATCCTCCATTCGGCGGCCAAAGCGGCGGGGGCCATCCAGCGGTCCCTCCAGGCTCAGCTGTTCGAAGTCAATCCGGAATCGCACATCAGCCGCTGAGATAATTTGGCGGCCGCGCAACACCTCTGGATCCTGAACCAACCAGGCCCCTCTCCACCGGCAGCGGCCGGCGCGGGCGGCGTAGTAGCCCTTGAGATCCGCTGGTCTGGTCTGAACAAGCGGGGGTACTGGCTGAATCGCCGTGAGCGCCGATTCGCGAGCAGATCAAGTCACCTCCGGTGGTGGTAACCCTGGAAATTCCGGTGCAGACCGTCCTTGCCTGCCGCCGCTGCCAGGCTGTGCGCGGCAGGGCAAAATGTCCATGCGATGGCGATGTAGGCATCGCTGTGAGGCCTCGTAGGGCGCCCTGCAGCATCCGCAAACTCGTCTCGCTGGCTGGGGTCAGATCATCGGCGGCGATCTTGCGCTGCCAATGGCGCTGCCGGGTAGGTAGGCGAAGCTGAACAGCGACACCCGATCCGGCTGCAGTCCCTCACTATGGCGATCGTGGTGCGAGCGCTTCGGAGTTGAGTGGCAAGCCGAGATCAGATTCCACATTTCAGCCACTCTCGAAGCCCGCCTCCCGCATCCAGGCCATCGCCCGGCGCAGCTGATCGACCGGCAACAATCGAGTTGACGCCGCTTGCACCTGGGGATCGGCGTCCTGATGCGAAGCTGATGCGCTTGAACCCCAGCCGCCGCAGGGCCCTGCACCTCATCGCGGCTGAGGAACTCCGGGTTCACTCGATCGGCCTCCAGGTCGGGGCCAGGTCGAAGTGCTGCTCGAATCAGGGCCCAGAGCTGGGCCTGGTTCGGCCAGGCTGAGGTAGGTTGGGTGTGCCCGCCGCCCCAGTGCAGCTGCCTCCAGCGCCGGCGCTGGCCGGAGACTGCCCGATGAGCTCCAGGTTCCCGGCCAGGCCTGCAGGGTTAGGGGCCCAGCCACCTTGGCGCCTGCTGGTGGTGATTCCGGTTGCAGCCGGCAGTACAGCAGGGCGGCGGGCAGAAAGGGATGTGGACGTAAAGGGAAACGTCGTCCGTGCTGGGGTCTCCCCAGCTCCGCTTGCCAGCTTGCCGCTCCCACCCGGTGGGGAAGTGCGCGGCGGTGGGGTAGCTGGTTGTAGCGGGGACGGGTCTTGTTCGTGCATTGAGCAACAACTGCAACGGATCGAGACGCTCGGAGTGGTGGCGGTCATGGAGTGCGGGAAGCGGGGACGGGTCAGGGGGCGTGGCTGCGGACTGTGATCAGCTCAGGCTCTCCCCACCTGTGCAGTTTCGGCCAGCAGGCGTGGGTTGTCCTGAAGGCGACCACGGTTTCTCCTCGAGCAGTTCGGGCTCCTCCTTCGGCCTCGCTGAGTTCAGCTGCTCAAAGCGTCATGGCAGGGCCTGCTTGAGCTCGTTTGATTCGGCGTTCGAAACTCAAAAGGTGGACAGGGGCAGGGCCGTGGGCCGCAGTGATTGGGCGTTGGCTTGTTCAGCAGGCTGCTGACCGCCGGAAAGGTCACCCCGCCATAGCGGACGTCCACGTTGGGCCAGGAAGCCGATGGGGCTCTGTGGCCAAGGGTGCGCAGGTTGGCTCCTGCCAGACACGGCAGGCTGAGGGGGCGTTGCCGCCGACGGCCAGGGCTGGCTGTGTCCTTGGCCAGGGCCTGCTGCGGCAGGTGCGACCAGGCGAGATCGGCGGCTACCGAGGGCGGGCTGCAGTTCGGGGCCGTGCTGCTCGGGATCAGGGCGTAGCCGGGGCCCAGGGCGCGGATCAGGGCCGCCAATTGCAGTGGATTGCCTGCCGTCAAGCAGGGGGCGCGGGAGAAGGTCATGCCTTCGGCTGCGTGGTTGGGCGCACGATGCGCGCATGCAGGCGGCGCACCCGGGGCGAAGCCCTTACGGCCAGCCTCGTCGCGGGGTTTGGCGTAGGTCGGAGTTCGGGCTGGGGAGGGTGTGGTCATGGTGACGCGATCGGACGCGAAGGCCGGGTGTAGACGAACGAAATCAACGCTTATCGCTGGTTCGTTATGTAGTTGTTACGCCGTTGCTATTTCGTTGCAACGCCCTGCCCATGGCTTCTGCGTCTTCCCCGCGGCCGCCTGCCCTGCATCTGCTGCGCTCCGCTGATGGTGGCCGGTTGCTGCCATCCCTGGCGTTGGGCAAGAAGCGGTTGTCGCCGGCGATCGGCTGTGATCACCTGCGCTTCAGCTCCGCTTCGGTGGCACGGTGAGCACGGCCTTTCGTTGGGAGCCAGAGCTGCTCCTTTCCCGGGCTTAGCGGCCTGCCAACCCAGTCACCTCTGGCGCAGTGGGCGCTGTGACCATCGCTCATGCGCCCCAGCCTCGTGGATGAAACGGGCCAGCGGCGGACTCCAGCGGGTTCACGCGGCCGCGGCGGGCAGCCAACGGTCCAGAGGCGGGCATGTCGAGGGCCAGTCGTCAACCAGGGGACCGCCCAGGGTGTAGTGGAACGATCTTGGGTGAGGGCGGCAGCGGCTGGACGCCACAAGCACGTTTCCATCCGTGCAGCTTCGCCGATCTCGGCATCCGCCAGCCAGTTGGAACTGTTGGCAACCCAGGCCGTGGCTGGTGTTCACGTAGCCGGGCTGAGTGCCCGGCAACGGAGCAATTGAACAAACATCACGACGACCAGTTCTTGCGGCCGTAGGGGCGTCTGGGCATGCCCCTGAACTTTCTGCCTGCCTCGCAGTCCGTGCTGGTGTTTCACCAGTTGCACGCGAAGCGCTCGATCACGCAGGGCCCAGAGCTCGCGATATCCGCCAGCAGAGCCATTGTCGGCGTCGATGGAACGTGCCCAAGGCCCTGATAGCCCCCAGCCACGGCACCAAGAAGCGCGAGAAGGAAAATTCAGTGCTCTTGTTTGGAGGTGGTGTTCGCGGTCGTAGATCGCCCAGTGATCGAGCCGAACCCCCCCTCATGGCCAATCAACAGCGGCAGGGCTTGAGCAGGCTTGGAGTGATCGGCCAGCACATTCACGCCACCCGCTCGCGCGGGTCATAGGCGATGAAAACACACGGGTTCTCGGGATTGGAAACGGTCATGGCGAAGAGCGCCGCAGCGCTGGATAGAGCGGATACGGCGTGGATTGCATCCCCTCTGCCTGCTGCATCGGCTTGGGTGAAACTGACGGACAGGCAGACCTGCGAAGTGCAGCTTCAGGCCAGCTGCTGCGCGGGGAACTCCGCCCAGCTTTGGCGCCTGAATTCCCTGGAAGCAGGCCACCAGCGTCGCGGCCAGTCAGAAAGCGCTTTCTCCAGGTCGAACACCAGGGAAGGCGCGGCGGGCGTGCGAGTTTGGTCTGGGCGCATTCACCTCGGCGTCGAACAGGTGCGGATCACTATGCCCTGGATCCGGTAGAACTTGCCTCGCTCGCAGACGGTTGAGGCTGTGGTGAGAAACACCGACCACAGAAGGAAACGGACTTGGCAAGCTTGCGCGGAAGCCCTGCTTCAGGCCGCCAGCAGCGGACAGCAGTTGAAGATGTCGCGTGGCGGTTCTCGTCCTGGCACCAAGGCTCGAAGAAATCGAAACAGCGGGCACAAAGGCGTTGCGGAGATGGGCCTTGAGGGTGCCGGTCGATCGGATGTAACGGCAGTAAGCCGATCTTTTCCGACAGGAAGACGCGGTAAAAGCACCCAGCTGAGTGGGACCAGTGATCGGCCGCTTCGTGCTCAGTTTTGATTATAGATCAGATCATCATGCCCTCGGCAAACCAACGCCCGGTTTGAGAACCGGCATGGGGGCCTCATCACGGGACATTCAGCTGGAAACAGGGAACCAGTTCGGAGCGATCGGCCATTGAAACAGGCGCCGTGAGAGCTCCATGACAGCAGGGAAACCGGAGAAAACTCCGAATACAAACGGAGCGCACCAGGAGCTCTCGTAGCCTGCTTTCTCCCGGGGCCCAGGGCGCACAAACGAATCGGCGGCCGCCTGCGCTCGAAATGGGTGCGTTGTGATCGGCCTTCCATCTCGCGAGCATCGCCATTCGAAGCCGGACGCTGGGGCTCCAGATCGTGTGCGGGCGCCTTAGTTGATTTCTGTGGTGTAGAAACCGGCGTCAGCAGTCTTATCGCGCAGGGGGGCGCTGGGGCTGGCGGGTCATGGCTGGTCGCTTCAGCGAGGCGCGGTCATAGGCCACGGCCATCGTCGCCGAAGCGTGCGTGCTGGAACCACTGCTGCAGGTCCATTCAGCCAGCCAAGCCGCTTCACTGGCTCCAGCCGGGATGGTGGCTGCGAGAGGCGGCGCCTGCCGGTGCGCCACCCGATGGCCTGGCAGAGGCGCCCGCCTATCCAGCCAGCGTCTCCAGCCGCAGGTGAAGGCCGAGGACCGACCAGGCGCAGCAGTGCTCTGAGGACACGCCATGGCCGTTCCGATCAGCTGCTCAGCAAGCCTCGATGCGGCTTATGCTGGCGCTCCAGCAAAACAGGCTCTGCTCAGTCCAGAGCCGCGGCCAGCGGCGGGACCTAACTGGTGCGAAACCGAGCCATTGGTCTCGGCAAGGGGAGCAGGCGGACGGCGCCAAAGCCAGTGACATCGATGTGCTGTCATCAACGGACATCGGTACTAAAAGACCATGTTAGCAATTTTGCAAACATGGACAGAACTTGTGGTATTGCCATGGGGAGAGGGCCGGCGGACGCGATGGCAAGGTTCGGGCCACCTGCTGGTCTGCTCAAGCCAAATGCTCGCTCGAGCAAGAAACAGGCACTGCCGTTGCCTTCGCGCTGGCAGCTCGGATTCAGCTTCACTCCCAACTTTCTCGATCGATCCACTGCGTCGCACGTAGACACCGATAAAAACATCGCAGAAGGGCAATCCACATGTTGGGAGGTTCAGTTTGAGTGTTAATCAGAACAAGCCCGCATAGCTAATCACGATAGAACAACGCTCTGCGCAGTGGGCCAATAAGTTTCTTCAAGTGAGATTCAATGTTGTTTCCTTTGATTCTGATCTGGGGTGAGAACGATGCCCATTGCAGCATGGGCTCTCCATTCCGCCCATACCATACCATACCACAACACCCTTCAAGCTCAACCCCTGCTTGTTAACACTTGGTCAAAGCGATCGAGCGCAGGTGATGGTCGCGCTGGGTGAGCCGGCCTGTAGGCAGGGCCACCACGCCGAACACCCCAGAGCCCGTGGCAGAAAACCGATCATGAACAGGATCACCAATCTGATAACGAAACGGTGGCTGCCGGCGCGGCTCCCTGGAGGATCTGGCGGTCATCATTTCCCGGGGCAGGCTCATCAGGCCCCCATTCACCATCATCGAGTTTGATGTGGGGTCATCGCCACCGGATGGCGTCGCGGCACAACCTCTGGCAGGGCCTCCAACGGGTGGCCCGAGGGCCAGGGCCGTCTTCCACCCGACGCGGCGCGCGGGCAAACCCCTTTCCATTTGAAGCGATCAGCCCCAGGAGATGGCCGTTGAGCGGTGTTGCCCAAGCACCATCCCCCAGCCAGGGGAAATTCAGATTGTTTATTGGGGGTGTGTACAGGGCTGGGGCTGGATCCAGCCCTGTCCCACGCCAGACCGGGTCACCCAAGGGCCGGCCGCCCGCCCATTATTCGACGGGACAGCAGGGCTTGTTGAAGATTAGATCCCGCCAAAAGCCGGGCGCCGGGGTGCGCTGCACCGGCGGGACACCCCTGGGGCGGATTTTCATCCCGGCCATCGCCGCCCCCAACAGGCCCACGGAAAATAGGGGCGGGCGCGTTTTGGTTTTTTCCCCCTGGCGGAAACAAAAAAAAGCCCCCCCATTCGAAAGCCCAGCTGGTGAAAAGGCCCACCACGGCAAGGCAGCTGCACCACCATCCGCACGACGCCACCAGCAGGCTGCGCGCCAGTCCAGCGCAAC
>Ga0163217_1072132_pt1 | contig 12847 bp, 12 predicted proteins | sample SynspAceP_FD_185933 | JGI IMG/M metagenome (GOLD analysis project Ga0163217, IMG submission 185933) | Saline lake microbial communities from Ace Lake in Antarctica - Synechococcus sp. Ace-P (PacBio error correction) | ecosystem: Environmental > Aquatic > Non-marine Saline and Alkaline > Saline ... | reverse complement strand
TGATAACCTGTTTACTAAAAACTACAGCAATTGATTTTGAAAAAGGATTTCATTGCAATTGGCATCCTATTAGTTTAGCGGTCTAGACTCGAATTACTGAAGTTTAAAATTGCTTTTAATTGGAGTTTGATCCCTATGCGTATTAAAGATTTTCGAACTGGTTAAGGGAAATTATAAAACCAACTATTCTGATAATGGCAACTATCTCGATTTACGAGAGGGAAAAATTTTCATTCCAGATGCAATTTAGAGGTGTAGATAACATAAAAAGAAGGGACAAGTGACAAAGCAACAGAGAAGAGTTAGATTACATCAACAATAATATGAATCAATACATTGACTTCTCGGTGCCTTGGGTCTTTTGGAGTTTCTCGTATAATCAATTCATAGTAGCCTGCTTTAAAGGAAACCATCACGCCAAACCGCTAAACTTTAATGGAGAATTAAAATTAACTGACAAATGGAAGTTGACTTTAATTCCGGGTAGATTGTCGAGCAAAAAAGATGTTACCGTACACCAATGTAAACTCACAGAGACCTACAAAATTGCTGGGAACTAAGTTTCATTGGGATTCCTTTGGGTTTTCAGAAAAAGTTTATTCTGTAACAATTAACGTTAAAGCTTTGTACTTCAGGATTTTAAAATGAATTAGAAGAAGAAATTATTACGATTAATCAATTAAAATTATGAAAAAGAGTCATCAAATCAAGCAAATGTCTCCGGCACCAATAGCAGCCCTTTGTCAAGCTTGTATTAATTGAAAACACTATATACATTTCGGACAAATTGCATTAGATGCAAATACCGGCGAATTAGAAACTGAAAGTATCAAAAGAAACTAAAAAGTAATGGATAATTAGGGTGCAGATTAAACGAAGTTGGTGCAGACTACAGCAATTATTGTGGAAGTGTAGCATTTTTTGTGTCTTGATGAAATTAACTTTGCAGTGCAATCAATGATTGTAATATGCCCACTATTTACTTCAGACTTTTCCTGCCAGAGAAACAGTAGAAGTTTCTCGATGCCTAAAGAATGTGAATGTTGAAAATTTCTTGCCATAAGCCCATAATTAAATGCCAACCGAATTTTTGCAACTTTTCCTATTTTCCTCCTGCCTATTCCATACAGTGAAATATATAAAAGCTGATTGAAAGGTCTGGATTGACGGGTTGAGCTTTCCGAAACAAACTTTCCGGATCGTTCCTACATAATGACGGCAAATTGGTATTTCATTGCTTTCAACTCCCATTGGAAAATAGAAAAAATCATCAATTACTCAAGGGATATTAAAAATTTCGCATGCTGAAACTGGAAAAGTTCATTGGCGGAACGATTCCAATTGCTTATCAAAAAGTCACCGTATTTATGAGTTTTATTTGATGACAAAAATTGAGCGTCTTTTCAATTTAAAAAAAACACCAATATCTATTTGGACCTAAATCTTGAAATGAGGATTGTATAGATAAAATTCTTTAAAGGTAAGAAAATCGAACGAAAGTTGACTCCAATACCTGACCAGTTAATTGGCAAACAATTGGATGGACTATAGAACTCAAATAAGTCCAAAAAACAAGGACCCATAAACAATCAATAATTCACCCAATTTACTTGCAAGTATATTTGCCGATAAACAACCATTTCGAAAAAAAAACCTCAGTATTTTGGATTTATCTTTAACTAGGGTTCCTGAAAGTGTTTCTCATCTGAAACAAATGGCATAAAAAATTTTAACGAATCCGATCGGCAGCTCCTCAATTAATTTTTCATCCTTTCTTGATTGCTTGATAGCAAGAAATAAGAAATTAAAAGGAAATAATGCCAACAATACCTGTTTCATAAACCACTCCAACTTCAAAAATATGCGTAGTAGTGGCTAATTTTGACGAAACTTGATCAAACAAAAAAAATATAGTGCCAAACAAATGCTGGTTTGGAAAAACAATGCCAATTGAGCTGTTTTAACTTGCCAAACTACGTTCTTGAATAAGAATATCGCCCTAAACAAACTTTCACTAATATCGATGAAGATAGACAATTACAGGTATCAGCCAGTTTTTCAAAAAGCCATTTCACCAGTTTCAACGATCAATAGACCGAACATAGAAAAGACATTTGGATAGACTTTCGTAAATTAAAAGTCGCTAAAGTTAAGCTGATATAAATGCATTAATAGCAATGCCACCAAACAATATATTGGTCTGGATTCGTTGTATCATACTTCAAAAATAATTGTTTTTATTGCCAATCGGTTTGTATCAAGGCCAAAAAATAACCACAAAAAATAGTGCTTAAACCTCGTTTAAGTCTAAATAAGAATAGAACTGACATAAAAAAAGGTAGATTTTGTGACAGCAATAAAAAACCACGGCTGATAATGACGGGGCAAAAGAAGAATTTAAAAATTTTCTAGTGAACACAATGAATTGCTCTATTCAGTTCATATTGGTGGTGGGCAACTGTTGTTAAATTCAAATGGGAAGTTTATTGTATAAAAAGGTGATCAAGTATGCTTGTATTCCATATTCATTTTCGAAAAAAAATGGGGTAGTAACGGCAATTATCCCTCCTATATTAACTCCTTACCAAGGGATTGGATATTCACACCAACCCGGTGCTAAGATGGATAAAACCATCTCCTTTTATCCGCAAGGCACAAGAAGCCAATTATTGATCAACTTACCAAATAACTCTCTCCTTATCCGTCCAGTTTGATTTCAAACACGACCTATTTATTGCCCTTTTATTGGAATGGAATATGAATTAAAGGTGAGGTATACTTATTCTTCTTTTCTACCGATTTTTAAGCCGGAAGCGAAATTAATTCTCTGACCTTAAGGATACATTGCGAAAGAAATTGGAAAGGCAAAAACATGCATTAACAACTTTTCTAATTTCAATAGATGTTTAGTGATTTATATCCAGCTTGAAAACAAAAAACAATGAATTGACATCGGAACCCTTTGGGCCTTACGACTTCAATTATTTTAAGTCAGATCTGCAAATGATACCTCTCAATCAATGCCACAATTTGACTGAAGTAAAAGACGGAGATAAAGTATTGCTAGCCTTTTAGTAAACTTGGGATCATACTCAGATGTATTACACCTGTGAGCTATAGATCCGGAATTAACCGCAATTCAGGCCATTGGAGTTTGGTTCTTTTGGAGGCAAATCTTAAAAGCAAAAACGCTTCTACTTCCATTCAACTTTGAAGGGAGTATGATAAAAGCATGAACGCTATTTTGCTAGCTTCGGCGGCACACCCACACCTTTTTTTGAAGTGAGAAAAATCTCTTCCCAAGTACTAAAAAAACGTTGCTCAAAAAATACTTAAAGTAACTTCGTAATATCGTCTATTCCTACTTGGACGCTCAACAGTAAACCCTTCATGCATTATTCTACATTTATTCAAACGACCAATTTAGCCCATCGGTCCTTTTGATGTGCTTTATGAAGTTTTCAGGAAGAATAGGAGATTCTGGCTCTTTGAATTTGGGATCATAAAACTGAGAAGATAAAAGCCAAATTGCCTTCCAATTTGGTTCTTATAAGGAGTTATGTCAACTACAAATCAGGATTCTAAATACCTATCTTGTATGTAAATTGTATATCGCTCTAGGCACGCCATGGTTGCTGCTTTTCTCCTTCTAAAAATTGTCTCCACTTTCACCAATCCGGAATAAAAGCACGCTTCCAAAGATATTTAATCACTATTCGTCTACCATGACATCTGGATGGCGATCTTTCAATTCGAATTCGAACAACACAATTATCGGTTGTTTGATACTTTCGGAGTATTGAGCAATTTGCAATTGATGTGCTTTATCATTTTGAAAAAAAGCCACAGCCATTCCTAAATTTTCACGAATATCTATTCCTGAATTTTAGCAGGAATTAGTGGCCCAACCAATCTTAACTCACCACTTTCCTCTAGTTTCCTTAATTCCCCCCTTGTCAGGTCTAAAATTCCACTTTCTTTCCTGGGGAAATTTGCTTTCAACAAAAGTTCCTGTGACCTTAATTCTACATCATACTGGGTTGAACCCCAATGGCAAAATATCTTAACTTCATCTTCTCTTCTCGCTTTCATCCAATTGATTAATTTCTTCAGATGCAGGCTTTCCTTTGGACTAACCATGCCAACATAATTCGCCAATTTTGATTCAACAAAATTTTGAAAATTCCAAGAGAACCGCGATGCATTTCCTCTCTCCATTTTATCTACTTTAAGGTCAAACCATGAATAAGAGAAATGAATACACACCTTTTTACAGAAATTATTTGGACATACATGGTAAAGTCACACCATTATATTTCTTACTGAACAAAACGATTTTAATATTCTTCATTACTTCCCAGGCTCTTTGTGCTCCAAAATTATTTGCGGAAACCCTATAATTGTAAAAACTCATCTCCTCATATTCCTGATAAAATTCTTTCTAAAGTTCATTACTGAGGTGTCAAACCGCCATTCTGAAGCTGTATTTACAATTAATTACCTTTTCCCTTTCAAAAGACGACAAAATCAAAATCATTCTCCAATTAAATATCTTGTACCTTTAAAACGTATTAAATTCATTTCTTGTGCATTTAAATTGGTTATTAGGCATAGGTAAAACTACCAACTTCATTAACGAATAGACTTTTCAAATTGTTTTTATTATTTGGAAACAGAAAAATGGTCGAAAGGTTTAGCCAAAGATAAACAATTGAATAAATTGCAACAATCCCACAATCCACGTGATTAAACACATTTTAAGCTCATTATCAAAAGATATTATAATGGAATTATCGTCAGCGTTACGCGCTTAATGGTATTTTATTATACGTCTGTATCTACCATTTTGTCGCCTATTTTAAATTTTTAATGTGTTGGATGTTACCAAGACTTGGAATGCATTATCTGGATTATTACTGTTGTTTCTCCACTAATGCCACGTTCCAAAAAGCTTTTCAGCATGAACAGAAAATCGCTTTTTACTATATTTATTCGTTAGTCCCCTCAAGCACTGCATTATTGCGAAAAGGATTTACAATATTGTTATTGATTGTGTTAGTTGGGTTAGTCACTATACTTTTTTCAGTTTTTAATTTGGGGACAATTCCTATCGAATCAAATGGATTATTCATTGCCGGATTATTTTAGGAAGCTATGGGGCATTGCTACCCGCTACTAACTTTTCGTTGCAGCTTTGCTTCTAAAACGAACAATAATAACTACGCTCATGCTGTTTCTGAGTTCCCAATTATTGCTTCCTCTATTATTAACAGTTATTAAGGTTTCAACCTTAGCCAGTGTAGGATTTGGTTTTGAAGAAGGTGGAATATAAATTTATTGGTTTTAGGGCTTATCAATGGTTCATTCTCACCTTGTCGGTATTATTATTTCCCTTACCTTTGGAGGGCTTAATAATAGCATTTTTATTTAACCGCATCAAAAAGGGCCCAATAGTTGATATGAAAAATGGTTGGAAAATACTCCGCAATTTATGACTTCTCTTATTTCACCGTTATTTTGGTTGGTTTTTTGATCGAAGTTCCAAGACAAGTCATTCTTATGAAACGATAAGAAATTTATACTTTCCAGTTCCTATTGTTGGTTTTTCTATGATTTTCTTGTTCCTAATCTCTGTAAATTTTATAGGTATAAAACACTTATCAATTCTGATATGGGTTACAATGATATGCTGGCCCAAGCCAAATGGTAATACAGGAATTATCTTTGGATTTTAGGGTTAATAACGTGGAAAGCATTTGGCTAAATATACCCTTGGGGAACCTACTGGAACAAATGATGTTAAAACTTAAAATGGTTCTGCGATGGGGTTTTTAACTATGTTGGTCTACTTTGACCTATTTGGATTTTAAGAAATTCATATGGATGAAGAGCAGGGAAGCGAAGCAAGAATTGCGCGCAGTTTATTGACATTTTTGCTCTTTGTTGATGTTAATTGTATTTTCATTGGCATTCTTTACCAAGAATGTAGACTCATTGCCCACCCAGGGAAATGGAGGAAAATCCAGGTTTCAATTCTATGATACTGCTAGAATTTATGTTGGATTGGTTTTTTATTCCTGCGTTTTAGCGATGTTATCCTTCTATCTATGGATTGGCAAATATCAATATTCGAATAAATAAATTTGAAAGAAAAATAACGATGAAAAAAGTTTTCACTTGCCTATTTTCAATTTTCACCGTTTATTTTTAGCCAAGGCTAAGAGTCAATGAGATGGTGATCAAATGAGATCAGAAGGTAAAATTTTATTTGTTGTAGCTTGTGTTAGCATGTATTTTTTAACTGGCCCTTTTATTTACTTATTTGCCAATACGGACAGGAAAGGTAAGTCGATTTAGAGAAAGGAAAATTAAAGTATTTCGATATGGAAAAAAAGTACACATTATAGAATTATTATTGTTGCCGTATCAATTGGCGTAATATTAATTACACTTGCAGATGCTGCTACTTTATGCAGATTTTACAGTAGTGGAAAACAACCCTGGCCAAAGAATTTCAAGTGGTTGGAACATTAGCAGAAAATAGCAACTTACTTACGATCCAAAAGTGAATGTAGAGTTATTTTACATTCAATATTGGTGATAACAATGGGATAAGGAAAAAAGTATTTTTCCATGGTGCCAAGCCTCAAGATTTTGAACGATCAGAGCAAGTAGTAGTTACTGGTAAATTAGAAGATGGAGAGTTTCAATTAGCGGAACAAAAAATCTTGATGAAATGCCCTTCTAAATACAATTAATGGAAATGATTACGGAATTCCACGGAAGTGAAGGGCAAACTCTTAACTCTATATAATGGATATTGAATATATTGGGTGAAATATAAATTTCCGGTCAAACTAGGAATTTATTAATCATCTCTTTTTGTTTGCTCTTACCTTAGCTGCATTCTCTTATTTTTTTAAATAAAGCAATAAATTCTAAAACTCACTAGAAGATGATAACTGGAAAGATTAGGAAGGATTCTTCTTTTCCATTTCATGTTAGTGAGTTCATAGGTTGTAGTTGGGCCGTTTTATTTACTTTGTTATTCAATCACCATTTTAATACTATTATGTATGGGCGACATTCTTCGTCAGGACCTTGGCAATTGCCGATATGTCTTCTCTTGTTTCGGGAAGGTCCAAGAGGGTTAGTTTTTTACTTTGGTCGTTGTGGCATGCTGTACCTTGGTGTCATCCTAATAACAAACAGCCAAAGAGTGGGGAGCAGGAAACACTGCAGTTGTTTCTACAGTTCAGGCTTCCTGCTTGGGATCAATGCTATGGGAGTATACATTATTGATGTACAAATAGGAAGTAATCCATTTGTTATTGTTAAGAGAGCACCCGGACATGGATCAACTTGCCATTTGTCAGAATCCTGATATTTTGATTTCGTTGAAGGGGGACTGGCCCTAAATCCATTGTTGCCAAAACTATTGGATGACCATCCACCCTTCCTATTCTATTTCAGGGTTTGCGTTAACGCTTATTACCATTCGCTTTTGCGTTTGCAAGTTTAGTTGAGAAAAAAGTATTACCGAATGGCTAAACCTGCATACCATGGGACATTTACAGGAATTGCAGTACTTGGACTTGGAGTCTTGATGGGGGAGCATGGCATACGAAGCGTTAAAGTTTTGGAGGTTTTTTGGGCTTGGGATCCAGTTTGAAAAAACTTCATCTTTAGTTCCTTGGCTTATTCTTGTTTGGCGCAGGTCACCTTATTGCTGATAAATAAAGTGGCAAGCCAATTCTATGTTGAGCACATATCTATTCGCTTTATTTTCCTTCTTATTGTTATTGTATTCTTCATATTTAACGAAGAAGTGGGAATTATTTGGGTGAACTTCAGTGCATTCATTTGAGTATGGGACTTCCTGGACAGTTAATCTTCATCCTACTTTTATATTAGTAATTGGGAGCTGTTTCACTTTTAGTTATAAGATTATAAAAGTCTCCTGACAAACAAACAGAAGAAAGATTTAGGTCTAGAGAATTTTGGAGTTTTTGGGAGCTCTTGTTCTTTAATTTCAAGTTTCAAATCACCTTTTCAACAAGATATCCCTGTTTTATCATGCCATTTTTGGAACCAATTTGGCTCCTCCAACGGAGCTTAATGCACATTACAATTTCTTGGCAATTGCCCATTGGCAACTTGTAGTAGCTCTTTTTGTAGGGATTGGCATTATTTAAAATACAAGAAAACGGATTAAAAGAAATTCTTCCAAAGAAACTGCTTTTTCAGCTATAATTCACTTGATAATAGCAAATTGTAGTGGGCTTCACAAATGCAGTTTCAAACATTTACTATCATGTCTATTGCCATGTTTGCAGCAACTTACGCAGTAGTTGCAAACGAGATTACCTGGTGAGAATCTTAAAAGGAATGCAAGGAAATCAGGGGCAATCCATAGTCATATGCGGATTTGGATTATTAACTAATTGGTGCACTATTCTGAGAAATAAACAAATTATCTCTGTCAACAATTTCAGGTATCGAGATAAAATGGAATTGAAAAAAAAAAATGAGAATGCAATAAAGAAAACATTTATGCTGATAAAGGCGATTACTGTTTTGATGGGCAATCATTTTTATAAGCTATGAAGGTCGAGAAAAGGAAGGCATAAACATCTATTATACAAAATAAACTACTATCGCTGGATTGATAAGGAAAATATTGACACCAAAATTCAAATTTGCGTCCATTTGTTCAAAACTGAACGAACAAATGGGTAATTGTGCCTGAGCCTGCTACAAGATTTTTGGAATGAGATATTTTTAACTCATGTTACTACGCAAGATCTGGATGAATCCTTCCTCTAGAAGCATCCTAATGGCTTTTGAAGAAAGCCAGACACGAATCTTGTAAAAAGTTAGGTGACACATTGGTTTGCAACAAATAATTATTATCATCGCTTAAGAAGCATTTAGATATTCAATTGATTTAGAAGCGAATAATCTTCAACCAACTGATATCGCAGTAGGATTAAATTTAAGAAGCGATGAAGTTTGAAAGGCCAATCGTTTGAAGCGAAAACCCGATATTGGTTATCCGTCAAAATAGACTATTTAAGTATTTCGTCAAAGTGAAAAACCTAGGCTTAATTCAATTCAAAAACATCCAATACCAGAACAGGAGAATTTACTATTTCAAACAAGAGAAAAACTTCCAATGCGTCACGATTTATAATTATGCAAGCAATTGTTTTTCCCTTACATTAATATTCTTTGGTTGGGTTGTATTTTATTGGACAATTGGTAGTATTAATTGCCAGTAATTAATCGGGTTCGTTTTCCTAAATTAAAATCTTAAAATTCATGGTTATACCAATTAAAAAGAGGCGAATTACTTTGATAGGAGCAGGTAATTGTTGCTTACTAATCTAGGCGCTGCTTTAAAAAGCTAAAGTCCATATTTCATCAAGTTTTAGTTCCGAAGTCCCAAAGTGCCAATGATTTTGGGACATGCTTCAATTGTGATTTTACAACGAAACTAACAGATTTAAATGATAAAAACTGATTTAATTATTGTTGACGATTTCATTGATGATTCCGATATACGAAATATTAGCAAAAAACTAAAAATAAAAGATAAATTAATTAGTCCACACTTCAGGAATACACACTTTTTCTATTTTTTAAGGATGAACAATTTCAAACCGAATACGGATTTTCTCATCCCTTGGCAAACGTTCTCTAAACATGATATCGAAAAGCTTGTTACCAATTCCATCAGTGGTAGAAGCTCCAAAAAAAAAATTGAAAACGATTTAATAGAAATAGCAAGCCAGTATTTCGAAAAAAGTTGTTTTTATTGGATTCTGAAAAAGAAAAGCATTGACCTTGCTGCTGTTTTCGCGATAAATTTCAGCAATTATATGTTCTATATTATCACACAGGATTTTTGGAAGATGAGAATATTCTCTTTTGGCTGAATTAAACCATTGATAAAAAGAACCGTTTGAAAAACTTAGGATGGCTCTACTCCATTACGGGGAATCACCAAACTGGTCCTGCATCTCGAAATGCGACCAGAGATTATAGCGAATCATTTTGGGAATTTTTTAAAGGTGTAAAAAGATTTTCAACAAGTTTTATGCATATGTTGAGCGAAAGCCTAACAAAAAGCAGAAAAAATAGATGAGCAATTTATCAATCTCTAAAAATATCTCGTGTATTTATACTTTGGTGTGATGGGGTGTTTAACTAACCGCATGGTTCTGCTTGTAATGCTGATTGGTGATCAAAATTCAGAAATTCAATATTAAGGATGGTATATTTTACCCAATGGCAGTTAAAATTGGGCTACCACAGTTGAAATCATTTTCAGAGGCACTTTCAGAATCTGTTCGTAAACGATTAAAATGGCTTAGGATCGAACACGTCGAATTTGGGGATGTAAAGACAAAATGGCGGTGGTATTAACAACTTGCCTTAGGGAAGAAATATAAAGCAGAGAATTGTACTTTATGTTTAGGTGATGATATCCCCGACTGGACAGCTTTAATGAGTCGCCGTGGTATTAGCTTTCAGTCCTTCAGACGCTGCCAGTAATTTGCAAATTACATAATGGCCACTATCTCTATATATGTCCTTCTCCAAAAAAGGCTGGAGAAGGCGCTTGTATTAGAAGATATCTACTGGAACAAACCACTAAAAGTACCAAGACAAATGCCTTCCAATATGCCAACTTTGGAGAAAAAGGCCGTAAACGGTATTGGCGAGCATTTGGCTTTGGAAATTTCAGTATTTGGACAAGAAGGCGGGCCCTTGAATAATTGGTTTACAATTAATTAAACCAAAATTTTTCTTCTAATAAGATATTTTATAGTTTTAGGACAATTCTTAATACCTTTTAGAACCATTGTAAACTCGGAGACCGTTGGACAAATAAATAAATAACTTTCATTTAGTTCGTAAATCTTTCATTCTTTATTATTTTGTTCTTATCCGATTTTAACCAATATAACGCTCGGTGTGTTGTTGTAGGTTTTATTTATACTCATTTCAATTTTTTATATTTTTCATGTCAAAAAAAAAACAAGTTGAAAAGAGCTTCGGTATTATTGGTTATTCTCTCAGCCGCTTATTTTATACCCATTAGCGTTTATCTAATCACTGAAAACCTAAAGGTAAGGATGGAAGCAAAGTAGAACGGCACTACTCCTACAAATTTCTAATATTCCACTGGTTTCCTACTATTAATAGAAATAGAAATCACCGTTAATGCGATCTGAAAATATATATGCTTGGCCTTCTCCATCTCTGTTTTCTCTTTGGCATTATACTCCATTAACAATGTGCTGCAAAATCTCAGCCTTATTTTCTTCCTCCATAATTTGGATACTATTTTTATGAGGACCACATTGAGAATGTGAGCGCAATGTCCACCCTGGACCCAATTCTCCCTTACTTCCTATCTATTTGCAATACTTTATTTAATCCTAAAGCGATCAAAAAGAAAACGAATCGATCAACAATAACTTTATCATTCTTATCGCCATTTTTAGTAATAACTATGCTTACTAATTGCATTCCTCTACAAATGGATTCTATTTGGTGTAATCGTTTGGAGTTTTAATTATTTCTAATAAAAACAATAAGTATTAAGAAACTACTTATTGTCACACCAATACTTTGGCCCCACCAATCACTTTTTGGCTGTTTTTCTATAACCTTTGAATAAAAGAGCAGTTCAATTTTACCAGGCTGTCAATTCAAAATTCAGGCAGATAGAAAACACCACGGACGGAATGAGAATAAATAATAATCTATAAAATAGCTTTCCAATGCAATTAAAAGATAATTATATGGTAGGTGTGGGAGTTGGAGAATAAACAAAAATGTTTTAGATAGTTATTATCTGAACAGTGGTGAAAAGAAGCATTCAAATCACACTACCAACACTCTAGTCAATTTCTTAGAAACAACATAATTGCAGGAGTTTTTTTCACTATTTTTATTAACTATCTTCTACTCTGCTTTCAACACTATATATATAGGTATTTTAAACACCTCATTCATTATTCATTTACTTTTCTACTTAAACATTTTTCCTTTTATACCTTAAAAATTTGTTTTCCCAACCGGGCTTAGTTTATAAGTGGGCCGTTATTAACAGACAGGCATGGCATTTTTTAGCTATGCATTTTTCACTTCTTTTTTTGGTCTATTCTACTGGAATGTAGCAATCATAACAAAATTAAAGTTTAACTATTAAAAGATATACAAACTTAGAATCGGTTCTGTGTTACTAATTTTAAAGTTAGATTAAGACTTTAAATTCATGCTGCTATTTTGCGGACCTAAGTACAACGAAGATATAATAATTACAAATGGTTTCAAACTACAGAACAAGAACCGAAACGTATCCCTATCATTAGGCTTTTGTGCACGAGCGCCGAATCTGCAGGCAGTCAAGCGCTAATCACAACAACCTGTATCAATCATGTCTATCTCTTTCCCTATGTTTAACCGATGTGCATATACCAAGAAACCCTCGAGCTACTAGGAAGTTGTTGGTTATTTTTCTCCTTTTTTGAGCATATTTCATTTGGTTATTTAATGAATTACTCAGGAATATACCAATCAAGTGAGAAACTAACCTATTCCTTATGTTGGAACATCTACTGAGATGTCTAATTTCTGTATTTTCTATTACAAAGGCAACTAGCAACGAGGTTGTGAACAGAATCAGGCAGGATGCTAATGGAGGCTCCTTTTGAGATGGAAGCCAACTATAGCGGAGGAAAGTATGTTGATATTGTATATCAATTTTCGCAAATTCCATTGGTTTTAAACATAATAATCTATTAGCAATTGGGCGTCAGATTTGATGGAGCGC
>Ga0163217_1053007_pt1 | contig 12847 bp, 13 predicted proteins | sample SynspAceP_FD_185933 | JGI IMG/M metagenome (GOLD analysis project Ga0163217, IMG submission 185933) | Saline lake microbial communities from Ace Lake in Antarctica - Synechococcus sp. Ace-P (PacBio error correction) | ecosystem: Environmental > Aquatic > Non-marine Saline and Alkaline > Saline ... | reverse complement strand
TGGTTGTAGAGATCCTGCTCACCGCCGCCATCCGAAGCGATGCTTTTGCGTGAGCTCCGCGTAGAATCCTGCAACACGTCACGCAGTGATGTCGATCTCCACGATCGCTCGCGTATGAGCAACGAACCACTCCACCAGGTGCCTTCTTCTCGCCACGCTCAAGGGCGCGAAGCGAAGTCCTCGCGTTTGCGAAGCAGAGCGTGGCGTCTACTAGAGCCGAGGCCGGGATAGCTGCTGGCTCCCTCCCAGTCGCTGAGTCGTGAAGCGGCGAGGTTTGCACCACCCCATCACCGGCGTAATGTTACAGGGGGCGAACAATCGACCACGGTTATGTATTATACAGCAGAGCCGACCCCTACAAGGATGTCCGGACCAGCAGCCGAACAAGGTGATAGACGAGCCCGGAACTCGCTCTTGCGGAAGCGTCGCAGCGCTGGAACTCGGGGCGATGTCAATCAGCCGCATGGCGGCGTAGAATCACGATCGCCCCAGGCGCCTTGGGGAACGCGCCAGCAGCCGGCCGCAGAACAGCAGCACACAAACCACACCGCAAAGCCACAGTAGAACAGCTGCGAGCGCGCTGCCGAGCGACTCACGATGCGGTGCGGCTGGCGCTTACTGCTCACCGGAAAACCTTCAGGCATTGCCCCCACATTCCCACCCCAGCGCCAGGCATCTCCTGGTTGCATCGATGCGATAGCCACCCCGGGGGCAAAGGGAAGCGAGCAGCAGCACGTTTCGGGACATAGCCACAGGGCGATCCCCACCGCTGGGAGACCAGATACTTGAGCTTCTCCGGCGCCACCCTGCGCAGGAGGAAAGCTTTTCAGGCCGGGCCGGATCATGCCGATTCACAGCGACGCGGCGTAGGTCGAGATGACCAAACGGCACGATTCTGGTGCCAGCAGCACCGCCAGAGGGACCTGGGGCGTGGGAAGCGCCGCTTCACTCCTAGAACAGGACAGCAGCTTTTCCGCTACGCCAGCAAAAGCGTGGGCAGTGGAGCTCGCTCCCTGGGCCATCAGGCTCGCCCATGCCCCAACAGGAACTCCACTTCAAAGCTTCACCCCGCTATCTTTCCGATCTGCTGTGTCATGATCACCGCCACAACCCAGCCATTGTAACCCCACCAGAATCGGCTTGAGAGCAGATCGGCCAGGAATCCCAACCGTGTCCACGGCCCGCCAATGCAAGCACACGAGAGCCCACGGTCAGCGCCAACAGGTGGCCAAGGCGGCGTAGGTGTCACGGCAGCGATCGACCGATCGCTGCGGCCGTCATCACGCGTGGTGGATTCGGGCCCTATGATAGCTGGGGTATATATATTAAATAGAGCAGCCGGCGCAGATTCGACCACAGCCAGTATCGAGCCAGCCCCGCCAGCTCCGCATTTTAGGCTATGCACTGCCGCACCAGATAGGCCCCACGTGCTTCCTCCAGGAACATTCCTCTCAGCAAGGCTGGCGTAATGGCGGAGCGCTTAGGCCGGAAGGATGGGATCTGAATGGATTCGCTTTGATGAACCACTGCGGTCTGGGGGCTCTCAGCTCCAGCAACCGGACGGGCAACATTTCAGGCCTTTCGATCGAGCATGAGCATCGAAAAACAATCCCAGTCGGCCACGGCAGCGGCCGGGCGTTGTTCAGGCTTAACCACGAACGGGTCGCGCTGTCGGGCAGACGCAAGAGCAATCCGCTGCAAAACCTTACCAGCCCGTTTTATCTTAGGCTGGATTTTTGCTGATGGTTCGGTGGCGGAGCCTTGATCTCTAGCCGCTACAGGATTCTTTGATGGCGTTCACTGCCCCAAAGCCCCATGCGCAGCACCAGCACGCCCCTGCGCCCAGCCTTCCGGCCCAAGCACGACGGCAGGCATCAAAACGGACGTTCGTCTTTCGATGGGACTGCGCCAGCGAACGATGACGAAATCCCGCCACGCCCTGCGCGGCTGTCCGCGAGTTGCGCAATGGTTTCGGCCTGAGGCTTCGGGGCCCACAGCCGTGAGATGGGCTGGCGATCGGGCGATCGCACATGGTGGCCTGTCGATCTACCGCAAGGGCATCGCCGCCCGCCCTGCTTATCTGTGGTGTGAAACATCAACGCGCTGATGAGTTTGTGCTTGTCAGCGGTGCCTTTCTATTCTGGGCACCGTCAACCAGAGCGGAAGCCCTCGAGATCGGGTGAGTGCCCGGCCTCGCTAGATCCACCCGGCGCGCATCCTCCAAAGCGGGTGGAGGGAGCCAGGCGCGGCGTACACGCCGGCGGTGTCTTTCTGGCCTGCGCCGATGGCTGTACTGGTGCCGTTCCTGCTGGGCGTTGCGCCCCTTAGGCGGCGATCCTGGGTTCAGGAACGTCAGGCCGGAGCAGTGTTCTCGCTCCTAGCCGACACGACCACCGGTGCTGGCTATGGTTCCGTGGCCGATTACCGTCCAAACCCTCATCCATGGCAGGCCATTGCAGCGCTGCGGGCCCTCGTCGTGCGGGCCAGGGCCGGCAGCGACATTCAGCGATGGAAGTGGCCGAATGTCGGTGATCATAACGACGATCTGATGCCCGGCCTTACCGGAGACCATGGCCCTTCGCGCCGCACTGTTTCACGGTGCTTGTGGCCAGAACATCACCCTGGCGCTTAGGCTTCAAGGCCATTTTCCTTGGTTCTCACGTTGGTGGGCCGCCACCAGCATGGTGGAAGCCGTTGTTTTTGCCGACATGGGCACCAAAAAGCTGGGGATTATGCACCAGCTAGAACTCTCCGGATCGAACCTTAACGATCCACGACAGGGGTTGGATCGGGCGCCGCATGTTGGGCCATCTGGCCGCTCTGGCTCCAGCTCACAGGGCGGCCCCCTGTCAGGAGTGGATGGGTGCTGGGGGGCGCCGCTATTGAAACGCCTGCCCGTCTGGATCGACCCGTAGGCCACGCGCCTTCGCCTTCGGGGATGGAGCCGTGGCATTCGGGACACTCGGCCGCGGGTTTGTCCTCAGCCCTGCCATAGCCACGCGTTTCGGGGCCGAATCGGGCCGGAGAACCGGTGCGGCTGGTGGGCTTTGGGGCGAGCAACAGGGTGAAACGCCAGCGTTTTTGCTGGGTTGGTTGGCTCGGCGTTGGGCCCGCAGCCCGCGTCGGAGGGCATCGTCACCTGCCAACCGATTTTTGCTTTGAACTCAGTGGAGGCGGATCGTTGGCCAGAGCTGCTGCACACGCACCGCCAGCTACTGCGGCTTATCAGAGGGCCCACCCACGCTCAGCCTTGTGGGTGAAGTCATTCACGGTCTCCTGGGGCGTTTTGGTCTGCTAGTCCCTTGGTGCTGCGCGCTCGCGGCCCTGTTCAGCCCAGCCCTGCGACGATGGGAGCAACCTCCCCCGGGCATCGGCACCCCAGCGCCCCTTGCCGCTCTCCAAGATGCCCTCAGCGAACGGGCCCCGTTCAGAACCAGAGCGCCCACTACCCCCTTGGGCCTGCGCCCCCGATCCCGCCCTCTACAAACCCACGCGACTGGATCGCAGATTGATCCTGCCAGTGAGCGGCGAGGCTGGCGAGGACCGGGCATCTCTCGGGCCAGGAGGACCTGGATTCGAACTCGAAAACAGTTGCCAGCGCCGCAGGCGTCGTGCTGGCAGCGCCTACGCTCGGCTGGAAGGACAACCACCCTCTGACGAAACCTGGTGTGCGCCGGTCACCCAACCCGACATCCGGGTCTGGGATGCCGCGCCCGCTCCGCACAGACAAAAAAAACCGGGGGGGGGGGGGGGGGATTGGGGGGGGGGGGCGCCCCCCATAATTGTGGTGTAAAAAAAACGTGGTGCCCGTGCGCTCAAGTACGCCGGCGAGTGGGGGCCGCTGCAGTCCCTGGCGGCGCGCCCCCCGCGATTGACGTGATTCGTGGAACGCAAGAGGTCGCCGTGGAGCGGGGCCTGGTCTTGTTGGGCTCCCGCTGCGCGCCCAATCTCTGCGCAGTCGCCGCCGGCCGATCAGACCACCGGCCGCTGGTGGCGCTAGGCGCAGATCCATGTGGCCCGGCCCCAGCTGTTGGCTGCGGTTTCAGCTGCCGATACGCGTATCCGGTGCAGGCACTTAGACAGCGAGCGGGGGCGTTCAGTGGGGCCGATCACCCACCGTGCGCGTCCTCCCAGCAGCCCCTCAACCGCACGGCCGCGGATGTCAGCCCTTGGCCTGGTGAGCAACCCCAGTCGGCGAGCAGGGCTGGTATCTCTATGGGCGCCCCGATTGCCACAGGGGCTGTTCACGGTCCAGGCATGGCGGCCCCGGGCCTTGTTTCAGCTCTGCCTACCAGCTGCAGCACGGCCGCGACGCCAGCTTGCGCTACTGCAAAAGCGCGGCAGCTGGGCCCCCACCAGCCTCCAGCGCGGAAGTTTCTCGCGGGTCGAGCTGCCGCGGAAAACTCTCTCTCTCTATGGCTGCCCTGGTCCTTTTTTTTTACCGCGTCTTGCTGTCCACTGTTCGGGGCATCGGTGGCCGCCAGCAGAAACCATCGCTTTTTTTTCAACTTATCTCTGCTTATCTCGTCTATTATTCGGAGGTGGTGCGCGACCCCTCTATCGGCGAGCTTCAGTTCGCCCTGCGTTTACCACAGATCTTATGCCAAGCCAATCCCGCATGGGATCGTGCCGGCACGCAGGACTGGAAGCGCCTATGCCGGCGACCTGGGCGCCGGGTGGCTGGGCACTACGGGCCCCTTCTCTGATCTGTGTGGCTGGTCAAGCTTGGATCGCTTCGACGAGCCCGCCCGCTCCCCGATTTCGGGCGCTGGGTCGGGAATCCCAGTTTCGTTGTTGAGTGGGAACTGCAACTGCAGGCGGAGGTGTTTGATGGCCGGTCGGCTACCGCAGCGGCGATGGCACCGGCTTTGTTTCGCAGTGGCGCCGGCGATCTCCTGCATTGTGGGGCGTTACAGGACTCCAGCGCAGGGTCGTGCCTGGCGATTGCGGTGGAGGCGCCTTCGCCCTGCGGCCTCGGTTCTTGGCACCAGCCAAGGACCTTGGATCGAGGCCGCCCGACGTCCCGCAATCGGAGTCGCAATCCTTCGAACGCCCTCACCGCTCCCCGAATGGCCTTGCCTCACGCCCTTTTGGACAGATGCGGCGGCCGATTGGGGCGCCGCTTAAACAATTCGCGGCCGTGCGTGAACAAGTCCGTCCCAGGGGATGGGACGAGGGTGCGCCTTCCGCCGCAGCCACCGTACTGCGGGGTCACGTTGCTGAGCTGCGCACGATGGGTTTGGCCCCGCAGCGGCCCACGACAAACTGCCCAGCTGTTCCTGAAACCAAAGGGCCCAGCGATGCTGCTGCGCACCAACCAGATTCCTGCGGGATGGCGGATCAACTCTTTGGCCCCCACCGATCTGATCGGTCAGCTGCCGCCGTGCCTCCCTGCTTGCGCCGGATCGCCTCTGCCGTGTCATTGGCCGTCGGTTGCGCGAACCGTGGCATGACTCGCCTGGCGATCCTTGTGCCCTTACGGCGCCTGCTGGCTCTGGCTGGGACGACCGCTCGTGTTTCCCTCATGCGCAGGTGCGCTGGGACGCCACTCCCCTGTTTGCGCCGAATCCCTTGGTGGTTGCTGATGCCGCCTTGGGGAAAGAACTGTTGGTCGCGTCCCCTGCTGCCCCATCCGCTGGGAGGGGAAAGCCTGGCGGGCCTTTGCTCCTTGAGCCTGGGGCTGTTTGTATCTTACCACCCCTGGCGGGGCGCACTTTGGTGAGCGCCACGCCAAGAGGTTTATTTCAGTGCACCCTGTGGGGTTGGCCTGCCGTTGTCGCCTTACAACCTTCAGCGGCTTCTGTGGCGGTCCTGGTCTGGCTGATTGGCCCTGCAGGGAACACCGGCGCCTACGGCCAGCCACGGTGACCGCCGTATGACCGCAGGGGCGATCAGCACCCAGCCCTGGGCCCACGCCACCGGGGACGGAAATCGAACTAAGGGCCGTCTTGGCAAGTTGAAGCGGAGGGGGCCAAGGCGGGCGGAGCGGCGAAGGGAAGCGGGAATGAGCGATCAGCGGATCATGAAAAGCGCTTTGAGCCCGGAACTGAGTTCAGCCCAATGGGATGCGCATGAAGACACCAGCCTTTGCCGGGCCAACAACCTGTTGGCATACAACAGCCCAGTCAACCTAACCATCGATCGGTCCGTCGCCGGTAGTCCTGCATCCCATATCGCAGCGGGTCAGCATCGTTGGATCGTGAACGACGAAGCCACGACAATGAGCAGGCCATCCCGCGGCGCCGCGGCCGTGGATCGCTGCCTCGCGCCCTGCCGACCCACGCTGGAGGAGAAGCCACGATCAGCGTTGGTCATCCGGTGTGAATGAAGCCGGCCTGCTGGAGTCGGGCCCTGCCCCACTGGCACAGCTCGAGCCGCGGGGCGGAGTTGATGGTGGTCGACGGCGCAGCAGCGATGGCAACGGGCCGAGCGGATCGGCCAGCAAGGCTTTCGCGCTGTGCAGGTCAGAGCGCGGCCGCCCCGCCAGATGATGCCGGTGGCCGGCCACTGCAGCGGCGCGCTGCTGCTCTTTCTCCACGTGGGACACCCGGCCTTGCCTATGGGCGCGCTCGCTCCGGTGCGGCAGGCCCTTCGGCCGGCCCCGCTGGGGGGTCGGCGTTGAGTGTGGAGTCTCGGCGGGCGGCGCGCTGCTGCGGCTGGTGGCCGCCTCGAGAAACTGCGCTCGCGGCTGGGGCATCGCCACCGGCGATCAAGGGATTTTTCTGAGCCGCATCCTGCTTCGATCGCGTCGGGCGGTTTGTCCTAACCAGCCGCTGATGGCAGGCTGTCGGAACTCTCGGCCGCGGGCTGCGGGCCCTGTCCGGCCCCGTCTGCCTGCGGGCCGGGGTTGGTCAACCTCAGCGCGGCGATGCATCGCTACGCATCGTGCCGACGATCCTGACCATTTGTGTGCTTGCGATGTGCCTTGAGTGCTGCGGCGTTCCGCCCAGGCGTTGCACGGTTCTAGCCGATGAACGCCAACCGCGCAGGCCGCTTCACCACGTTGACGGCACGCTGGGCACACCGTCATGGTGGATTCATTCCAGTACTCCACGAGAGGACACCCTGGCTTGCGCGTGATCAACCAGCTTGCAAACGATCGGCCTGCTCACATCCGGGTGTCGAACAACAGGCAGGCAGCGATGCCCAGCGCTGACGGTAGGCCACGGCGCGGGCGCCGCGTTGCTGGCGCGAAACGGTGGCCGGCTACGCCGGGCCATTGCTGGCGCAGGCCTCGCCCACGCTCCCGAGGCATCGATGGACCTCTTCTGCGATGGCGACGGGCAGCGACGACCTGGCTCGATTCCGGGCTGGAGGCAAGCCGGGCTGGGGCCGACCACGACCTTGGATCCTGGGCAACCAGGAGCCGCCACAGCAGCAGGCCGCGGGCGCTCACACCCGTCAGCGCTTCGGGACCAGCCTGGCGACCAGCCTGATCCAGCTGGCTGGCCGGGCCGCGCGCTACCAGAGATCTCCGCCCGCTGCGAGTTGGTGCGCCGCAGCAGCCGCCAGCGCTGTAGATGGGCGATCGCGCGGCTGTCGGTCTGGGACGATCGAAGATGCAGGTGGGGCCATCGTAAAGCCGGCCTGCCGCCATCTGCGAGGTTGCCGGTGGCGCGCACCAATCCCGCCGCGGCAGCCACTCCCAAAGAAATCTCCGCACCGTGGAGGAAGCGTTTCGAGGCCGGGCTGAGCAACCTCAGCCACCCTGCATACGCCTACTAGCGCCAACACGGCTGCGCGGAAACTGGTTCGTGAATCGCGCAGCGAAATCGTCCTGAAATCGGAACGTCCTCCACGTCCCGCCCAGCTGCCACACCGCCGGCCTCCCAGCCTGGATCTGCGGGCGCGCACACCAGCGCCGCCCTGAACTGAATTACATTAGGCGCCACGACGATGGCCCGAAACGGGCAGCTGGACGGCATCCCAGACCGTGATGCACAGCACTTATCTTCCTAGGCAACGCGGACAGTGACTGCTGAGCAGAGGCTTACGCTCACCCTCGGAGCCTGAAAAAAAGGTGGACGAGAGACCGGCCTAGTTTCGTGGGCGTGGCGACGGCCGCAGGTTGCTGATCATGCTGCAGATGGAGCCCACGGCGACGACACTCTAGCAGCTATCCTCTGGCAATGGGCACAATCCAGACCCTGAGGCTTCAATTCAGTTAACGAGCTGGCGCCACGACGCCGACCTCAGCTGGTTCCCTTCGGCGCACCCACTTGGTGGGGACTGATCAACCAACAGGAAGTTAGGCGAGTCTTACACGCCGATTGGAACCCAACATGCTAGATTCCGGCTGCTCGGCCTTTGCAGAGGCGGCCCCAGGACGTGAGACTGGCCGTGAAAGCTTGGCGATTCGTGGCGGCCCGATACTGGGGTCTGCGCGTTGCATTAGCACGCCACATCCGGCACGGGCCACGAGCGCTGACTCATAACGCTGGAACCCCTGATCCTCACTGATCTTCGCCGGGCAGACCGAGTTTTCGGAAAAGCGCGTTCCTGCTGCCGATAGGTGGCGGCGGCCTGGTTCACTGATCGATCCAGCCAGGAACGATCGGCGAATGGATGAGCGGGTGCGCACTGCGCCCGAACTGGGACGTAGAAAGACAATCGCGATACAAGATTAGAAATCTTCCCTGCCAGGTCGAACTGGAAGTTCCTGGCCTGGCCGGTCAGGGGCAGCCGGCGCCACGGCTGAGCCATCGATTGATTGGGGGCGCTGAGGGCTGAATGCCGATGGTGGCGATCGGCGTCGGTGTCTAGGCGAACCCAACAGCTGCCCGCTGGTATCCACCGGATCGTATACGTGTGCCGTTACGGCGCAGACGCGAGCTGTGTGCCACATTCTAGGTGCGGCGCAACGTCAATGAAGCGCCTCGCGGAGCGGAACACGCCCTGTTTACCTGCTCGCCCACTGACGGTGCTGGCGCTGCTGGAACGTTGCGGGGCCAACGCAGCGTCGACCCAAGTCTGCGACTGGTGAGTTCTTTGCCTTTTATTCACATCCACGATCAACCATGCCATGGGTACATTCAGTTGCGCTGATCCTTCGCGGATGCCCGAACAGGCACTGGGGGGACGGATTGGTCAGCGGCTCCGCCTTCCTTTACTACTTCGTGCTCACCGGCTGGCCAGAGTCTGGTGAACTCAGCGATCCGAAGGCCTGCTGCTCTGGGGCCCCCGTTCGCGCACCGCCCTGAAGCGCCCTCGCTGGCACCGTGACCGGTGAAACTTCCAGAAAACGTCCTGTATATCAGATCCTTTCTGAATTCGACGGCCTCTGACCGCACGGCCTTCTGACCCGACTGTCTCCTGAACCCGCAGCTCCGCCCATTCCCTCTCCAGGCCCAGCCTGCCGTCGTTGCTGCCGCACGCCCTGCATCGGCAGCTTGATCCTGCTGGCCGGCCTGAGGGCCTGCTGCACCCAGTTCTTCCGGCCCGTGGCCGCGGTGGCCTGGGGGGCTGGCGGGGCTGGCCAGCTCAACGGGCCACTCGCCCCACTGCTCGAATAAACAGCGCTTTCACCGAATGCTGGAGCGCTTTGTGGATGCGAGGTCTTGGTGGATTACCGCGGCCTGGCAGCAGAACCCCAGGGCGCTCCAGCCTACGTGAATCCAGCTCTGCGCCTTCCCGCCGCCAGCTTCGCCAGCTTGGAAGCGAAGCGGAGCGATCGCTGGTTGTGATCAACGCCTACAACCGCCTCACCCCTGGTCCGATCATCGAGCACGACCCGCCTCAAGGCAGCATCCGCGGACATTCCTTCGGGGTGTGGAACCTGAGGCGCCACAGCGTGGCCGGCCGAGTCGATTTGACTCGATTCACTCGAGCACGGGCAATCCTGCGCTAAGACTACATACGAAACGCGAATCCATGCCGCCTTCGTCTGCGCGCGGTGAGTTGCCCGCCCTTGCGCGCGAGGCCGTTCAGCGGCGAACAGCTCGTGCCAGCTCGACAACCCAAGTGGACCTCTGGCTCAGCGGACCCCGGGCTGCAGATCGATCCGCGCCACCAACACACGTGGCGATTTCGAAGCTCTTCGAGTGCGTTGCGAAGGATGGGACCGCACTACAAAACTGACAAGTGATCGGCGGGCAACCCAAGCAAAGCGCCGTGCTCAAATTTCATCAGCCAACACAGCCCCCGGCCCGAACCGCGTCTCCTCAACGACGGCCACCTACCGCTTCACTACCTCGACTAGGCGACCTGGGCCCTGAACAGCCAAGAAGCCAGAATGGTGTGACGCTCGATGGCAGCAGCTGGCAGATTCTGAAGTTGAGCCTGCCGTCAGGGGAGCAAACAGAGCTTGCATCGCAAAGTCCAAAAAGGAAGCCGCCACCGCAGCCGGGGAAGGGCCGTGAGTGGCGATCGAAGCTTGCGATGAATGGAATGGGGCGCGTGCGGCTTCGGCCCAGCATCCGGAAGGTGTTGCCGCAGACGGGAACACCCTGTGCCCGCCTCGATTGCGGTGGTGCTTGGCGAAAGGAAAGAGTGAGGGTGGCGGCGATTCCGCCCTGGTAATCAGGCCGGCCGTTGGTTCTTCGCAGGCTTCTTCAGCCCGTCGATGGCGAAACAGGCGGTGGGTGGCGGAGAAAAAGCGCAAGGGGGCCGGTGCGCGCGCTCAGGTCGGATCGGTATCGTCCAGCGGCGGTCGCTCACAGGAGGCTGATCGGGGAAGCCGGCACGGCGCGGCCAGCTGCTGGAGTCGCGTCCAGTAGAGGGCGCCGCTAGAGGCATTCGCAGTAGAGCACCGGGTTCACAGGAGCAGCGTTCGGTACGCGCCGGATCGGCGTAGACACGGCGAAATAGAAAACTCGCCACCGGGCTTGAGCAGGCGCCGACCCGGCCAGCACGGCCAGGCTTGTCGGTGCAGAGGTCACCCACACAGTGGACACAGATCGAAGCTGGCCGGGCACCAGGAGGCAAGCTCGCCCAGGGTCTCCAGGTTCCTCCAGGAACGAAGACGTTGCGTAGCCGAAGCGCTCGGCGTGGAAATGCGATTGGGCTCGCCACCTCCGCTGCTGGGGGTCATGTCGATCCCACCACCGGAGCCGGTCGGCCCCACCAACTGGGCGAGCAGGTAGACGTCGCGGCCGCTGCCGCAGCCGAGTCGGAGCACGCGTGGACCCTCAGACAGTTCGGCACACAGGCCGCAGGCCGTTAGTTAGCGCGAGAGCACCCGGATGGATGCGGGCCAGCAGCCGGCCGCAGAGCGCGGCCACCCGCCGAGGCGCATCACAGCAGGGCGTCGGTGCGAGTCGGCGCTTGCTCGCCCAGCGGTGCTGCCGTAGTACTCCTGAACGCCCTCCCTGGAGGTGTTGGGCTGGGTGCTGGTGCTGGCCTTGGCTGGGGAACGAAGGATGGGAGGGTGGGAGAAGACGGGGTGGGCGATCAGCCGCGGCGCAGTCGTGGAACGCTTCAGGCAGCTTGCAGGCCGTTTGCGGAGCATGGTTTCGCTCCATTCTCCGCCACGTATTTGTTGCCTCAGCAGGGTGGATACGGTCATGGATGCTGCGCCGAGATCTTGCCCAAGGCCCAGGCCCCACTTCATCGCCAGCACGAGATTCAGGCCAGCAGTTCACCGCATGTTCACCCACGATCCGTGACCCCAGGATCTTGTCGCTGCCAGGCGGGGTGAGCACCTTCACAAGGCCGGCGCTGGCGGCTTCCCGCGAGTTTGCCACCTTCAATGATGGCCCGATCGAGTTCGGCGAAAGCGGAAAAGCGGCGTGACCTCCACCGGCCTTGAGCATGCAGCGCCGCTCCTGTTCCGTTGAGCCCACGCTGGCCACTCGGATCGAGAAGGTGTGCGGGGAATCACGCGGTTGTCACTGAAGCGGCGCAGGTCGCCGACAGGGGTTGACGGCGCATACAGGCCTGGTGAGCGGCCGTTGTGGTGAACTGAGGCCGGCACATCGCCGGCGGCATAGATGTTGGGGTAGAGCGTCTTGCAAGGTGGCGCAGTTTCGATCGTGCGGCCGGTGGGGATGCGAGGCTCGCTCGAGCTCCGAAGCCATCCAGGCCGGGCCTGGCGGCGATGCGCAGAGCAGGCGGTCAAAACCCGATCCGCTCGGAGCACCCGCCGCCTCTTCCGAGCTTCGCCGTTTCTCAAACGCCTGCAGGCTGGGTTGCTGAGCGCACGCCATCGCTTCGAGGCAGCAGCACCAGGGCAGACCAACTCGGGCGTCTCGCGCCTGAGCAGGCGATCGCCCCGTTGCAAGCAGGGTGACGCGGGCGCCGGAGCCTGGGCAGGCCTGGGCAGTTTCACAGGGCCGATCGCCAGCCCCCCAGCACCAGGATCCGCGGGGCGCGGCCAGCTCCCGCACTGGCGCAGTTCTGCCAGGAGGGTCTCGGCTGGTGAGCCGCCCCCCACCGCCTCGATGCGGAAATCGAGGGCAAAGATCGGCAGGGCGGCCGGTGGCCAGATCACGATCCGCGCGGGTTGTTCAGCCGCCGCTTCGCTTGCCGTTCGGGCCGCGGTCAACCGCCACGGTCCAGGGAATGGGTCGCAGGGGGCAGGCGGGGGCATGGGCCGCTGAGCAGCCTCCACCCCCAGGGGGCCTCGTAGCGCTCGACGCTTGGTCGTGGGGGGCGGGATGCCTCCACCTTGCGGGACAAAACCCGTCCAGCAACCGGCTTGCCAGGACACCTCGGGATCAAGCGGCCGGTCAGGCCCAATAACGGTCGGGGCGGCGGCGCATTAGCGGGGCAGGCCAGGGCGGGCCGAAGCTGGATCAAGCGGACTTTGCTGGGGCACGCAAAACTGGTTGTTGAAAGGGCCAAAATCGGCCCCGCCCCAATGCGGATTTCGGGGCTTTCCGATTTATTTTCCCTTTCTTACCTTTTCTGG
>Ga0163217_1033611_pt1 | contig 12847 bp, 11 predicted proteins | sample SynspAceP_FD_185933 | JGI IMG/M metagenome (GOLD analysis project Ga0163217, IMG submission 185933) | Saline lake microbial communities from Ace Lake in Antarctica - Synechococcus sp. Ace-P (PacBio error correction) | ecosystem: Environmental > Aquatic > Non-marine Saline and Alkaline > Saline ... | reverse complement strand
TCCGCGGTGCGAGCCTTGGTAATTTCACCTTGTGCAGCGCGATCGTATCATCGATTTCGCGGAGGTCCTCCGGCGGCCGGCAGAGATAGTCCGAGCAATCTTGCGCGCCCTCTGCAGAACGGCTTTGTGAACATTAAGCACTGGGAAAATCGCCTTGGTTGACTCCTCAGAAACCTCCGCCGCAACATCGAGGAATTCTGATCGGTGAGTTTCGTTTCGAGGGGTCTTTTTTCCAGCACCACCTCCCGGCGGATGAGCGACAGCTTTGGCCAGCAAACGATATATTCCGCGGCGGTCGCCAAGGTCGTTGGTCGTTCCATGTATGCTTAACCGACCGAAAGCCTGCTTGGCGCAAGGCAACTCCGACCGGCTTGGTGTGTCCTGCGTTTGGTAGCCTGACCAATCTTCGGCTTTCTCCTGGCCGCCTTGACGCGCGCAGCTTGCCTTTCTTAGCGCTGATTTCGCCCGGTGGCCTCTTGCCGATCCATTCGCCGCCAATGAAACTCGGCCCGGGACAGCCCATCACGGGAGGCTTTCCCCTGTGGCCCAGAGAGCCACCCGCGTATCGAAACTCTTCCAGCAGAGGCGCGATCCAACTCCGGCGTTCCACCCGAAACTTGTCCCCCGCCCATCAAAATCAAAATTTATGCGTCAGCAGGCCACGAATCGAAAAAGGCGTGACAGCTGGGAGCAGACGCGAGGTGCGTCCAGCCAATGTGAGATCTCGCGAACATGCTTCTCCGCAACGTGCAGCGCTTTTGGAAGAGGTTCGTCGACCCGGTGGTTCTAATAAGCCGAGAGCGGTTCGCCCGAGTGATTTTCGCCCGGTGCGATATTCCTGATCTTGCAGGAAGACGAGAAACGGACCGCAGGCGTATTTTGCGGAGTCGGGAGATCCCCTTCCTGAACGGCTTGTTTAAACTTCCTGATAGTGGCCCGGCGATATCATTGATAGAGCGTTTCGCCCTCCCGCGGCTGGTTGAGCCTAAACAGCCCCTCACAGCGCGAGCGGTATGTTGCATAGCTTCCGGGGCTCAGGTCGAACCGGTTTCTTATGGCTCCTATTCTACGAGGTTGCTGTCCAGATAGAACAGCGTCCAAAATTATATCAGTCACTGCTATGTGCAAAGAGCTATCCCGTCAGTTGCGGGAGGCCCACCAGCATTGAGCGGCAACACACTCAATATACGAAGCTACTTTGAAGTACACATAACCGGGCGTGATTTTCCTCTGGACCGCAGGCCCTTTAACCGGAGTGATCAAGCGGTCCGTAGTCATTAGCTAACACGAGACGGCACTGATACGCTGTCGAGCCGGTTACAAAAAACGGAGTATGTGCCCCGCGACTGCCGATCACGGCCCGCAGGAATGAGAACGGCAGCAACAGTGGATCCGGGTGGCACGCCCGCGCAGTGCACAGGCGCGAATATTCTACGATTCGCTGACGGTTTTCGGGCTACATATAATCAGGCACGCGGAGACAGACCGTGCGAGAGACACACGGCGAGAGGCGCTTCTCTGTCTAAGCAAGCCGCAACTATGCGTTGCCGCACCTATGGGTTAGTATTGGCAGACTGCAGCCACGGGGGCTATCTCTTGCCATTCCAAATATAGTGCTCATGGTCAGAGGGAGATATTATACCTATTTATGCGCATAGATACGACAGGGCCCCCCGGCCGATTTCGAGTTCGAGGTCCGGCCTCACAGGGTAGGGGCCGGACTCGAAGTCGTCGAAAGATTCTCGAAGTCCACTCTCGTACTCGAACCTCCAGCGTTGATTTCGCTCCGAACAGAATTCTGAGCCGCCGAGAGACATTGCGTCTGAAGCACATCACAATACGGGCTCCTGCGTGACTCGGGACAACCGTGGTGAATCAGTGATGACACGGAATAGACCTTGTTACTGAATGCGGGGTTCCCGGCCTGAAACAGATTTTCAACGGAAACAGCCTTGTTTATTCGTCTTCGATGAGGGCGGGATTTGCGAACTTTGCATTAAGTGAATCGGTTAGACGGTTCTTTCTCTAAGAGATATCCGCATATTCGTCCTGTACTGGGTCATGTGCAGGCCAGGACTTCAAGTGAATTCGAGCACTATGGCTTGCGTTATCTCTGTGGCAACTCTCTCCGCGAAGAGGCAAAAAAGAGGACCCTTAGCGATCGCCGTGAGAGGAACGGCCTTCTGAAGCCACTATGAAGTTTGCGATGAGGCGAAGAACAGCAATGATCAGCGTCCCTCACGATTAGATTTCCGGTAAAGAGAACGGTATTTCTTACTCACCGGGTATGGACAATTTCTCATTTTTTCCCGCGAAACCACCAATTCTCTCTTCGGATAGTGGGTGCTTCCGAACCGGCCCTCTAATCTATCTCTCTCGACTTTGAAACAGATCAGAAGAGAATGATAATTCGACCAAATCGAAATATCCTCCTCGGCGCGCGTGACCAACTCGCAGGAGTCGGTGTCCTGCAGAGTTCACGAGACGGATCCTAATCCGCGTGCCACCATACGTTTACCAGTAGCTCGGCCGACTACCTTCACCCCGGCATCAGAGGCAGCGTGCGCCCGGACGCGTTTGTCGTGATACAGGGGTCGGCTTTAATAGTTCAGGGGCGAGACAAACTGTGTGGCGCGCAGAGACGGCGAAGGCGACGCCCTAAGATGCCCAGCGTAGTCATAATCGAGGCCCCGAGGCCCGAGCCGGGAAAAGCACATTGCGAGCAGAGCTTAATGGCCGCAGAGTGGCAGGCGTCAGCTAACGCGTGTGAGCACAGTTCTTGGGAACGTTTGCTTTTCCATGTGCCGACGGCGTTGGTCCTGCGCCTGCGAGACGAAGCGACACACGAAGGACGAAGTCGGAGAGGGCCTTCGAGGCCTGTCTGCCCAGGCCATGCGTTCGCGTGCAGGTCTGCAACCCAAGGCCCTGACGGAAATGAGTGGGTCACAGATGTGAGCCCCGAAGGGCCGTATTCTCCGTTGAAATACTTTCGGGGAAGGCCAGCGTCGAAAGGAAGGTCCGGCAGATTGGTCTAATCTTACTTATCAGAACGATCCTAAGACAGGGGCGCGGAGCGAGGTTATTCATAGCGGAAAGACAGAACAGTTATTTCAGGGTTATCGGGTAAGACGATTGCTTTTGTAGATCGCCTTGTCCCTGAGGTATGGCGACACAACCAGCCGAAAGATTCGCCCCCACTTACGAGGGAAGTTGAATGCGCCTAGTCTCGGGGCAATTCAGAGTGGACGCACGGGCCTCCACTTGGCCATCGCGACCGGGCTACCTTCGCCTAATAGACCGACAAGCAACCTAGCGCGTAGACGCAACTGAGCGGGTCCTGGACGAGACACCTGAAGAACTTTCTCTGGATATCTGAAGAACATCGATCCGCGCGAGTCTCCGTCCTTCAAGGCGCCGCCGCACACATTATGTCTTCCGATACTCAGCGCAAATCGCAGACTCATGCCATTCTCCCTCCAGAACCGGGCAGCGCAAGTCGTTGGGCAAAGACTTTGCTGCTTCGGGAGAATCCTTCGACGCCGCTGCGCAAACTCCGCTTATTCTCGCATCGGCGATTTTAACGACTTTGGCTAGCATGAGACTTGGGCTGAACGCGAAGGGCCAGCACCCGCTCTTCTTTAGACAACATTCCGTCCGCCCCGGAGGGACCTTCTGCTCTGACGCAAAGAGTGATTAGAAACCTGGTGAGAAGGCCGATCGCCAGCAATCAGGTGGCGGGTGTGCTTCACAGTGCCTCTTCGCAGCCGATGTGCGTGAGAAGTTATTCCCTGTAAGCAGATAGTCAGTACACGAGCTTGGTCTTGTGGCCTGACAGTGCGAGCGCTGTGCGCCCCAGTCATCTATTTGCCTTCGTTCGAATTGGTTTTTGCAAAAGGCCAGAATATGCGGCAAAAATGTCGGCGGTCGCCTCGGGCCAGCCGCGCCACCGACAACCGCTGAGGACGTCACAAAGAAACACTGTGCGGTGAGAAATCATTGATGCCCGACTGCGTGCGGAAACCGCACACGAGGATCTCCTTGGCAGGCTCTCGCCGTGACCGAATCTCGTGTTAAGTAATTGCTCTGTTCTCTCTCGTAGACATGCACGCGTGATGCACATTCAAAAGTGCAGCCGCGTCCGCTGGAGCCTCCTCAGCGCGGCAAGCAATGATACCTTTCGCACGTCCCACGGTCATCTGAAAATCATCCACATCGCCCTAACTGCTCCATACTCTGACAGACAGCGTATGCATAGTCAGGCTGGGGAACACTGAGATGCAGAGACCGTCTCAAAGCGCCAATATAGAAGACAACACCTCAGTCCACAGAAATGCGGCGGGGCCACTCGCTCTAAAGGCGGTAATGTATCTGCGGCTGAGATAAAGCCGGCTCTGTGTTGCGCAGACCAGAACCAGCTCTGAGCCCTCATCCCTCGCTAGATTCCAGGCCTGCACCTGTCTAATTCCAGACTCAAGCGCTGTTTTGCTAGTAGTTACGTGTGTGCTTGCAGAATGCTAATCTACAACGGAGAACCAAACTTGTCACTCTCAGGGCAAATGCAAGACCAATTGGCGTCCAGCTCGTCTCCAAAGAGCTAGTTAGCCCTGCGTCCGCCGAATCTTGTCCCAAAAATTCTATCAGTGAATCCCACATGACGAGAAAAGATATGAGAGAATGAATACTGAAACCGCCCCCCGATCAAGAATGCGTGCGGCCTCGATACTGCAGACCCCAAACGTCAGTGTATGAATAATTACCTACAAAATCTCACTAATAATTATACAATTTGCGCGGAGATCCAACATAGATCGGTCTCAATTGAGCCCCTCGAGCGCTACTTCCTGAGGGTACTAGTGATAAGATAAGAGTAAGAGTGTGTCACAGGCTAAGGAGCATTTTCTACTCGAACCAGGATGCACTATACCACGCTGGTGAGTGGACTCAGGTCGTGCAGTTCTCACACTCCAGCCATATGTCCTTAAGGCGCAGTCAAGTCATCCCTGCAGAGCCGCCCGTGAGGATACATTACAATAAATCTTGCATGGTAGTAGCAGACTTTCCGCAAGTTCTGTGGTCGGGGTCAACGTGCCACTGATGAGGAAGAGGAGCATAAGATGTCACTACACAGGTACAGCAATTGTATTAGTACTCTGCTTGGCGGATTATCTCGTGTTTCTCTCATCACATATGAGGATTTAGATATATCATACAAGCTAGTCGGCGGACCCGGGCGCATGTGTACGTCTGACGCGCAAAGGTACACGCGAAACAGGTGGCCCTTTATTAGAGTTAGAGAATACTTGAATCTCCACATTGAGACACACACATCTGCCATCTCCCGCCCGAGCTGCAAGTCCAAACACGGAGTCTACGATACCAAGATATATCGGCATGTGCTTATGGTTATTTTTCGCCTCGCTAGACCTCTCCCTTTCTATATAAGCTGTCCCAATATGTGCGACTTGTATATGACATCCTGAGACGCACAAAGGGCTCTTTACTTTGGGTCAATCCGAGGAGTTTGACGCCAGGATCGAACATGCAAAGGACGTCACTATTGACCGGTGAGTCCGACACGTTGTAGCTCTGCTTAGCACGCAGTGCCGGAATTAAGCACAATCTCTGCGCGCCAATAAGCCTTCCGAATTTAAGAGTACCTACCACTCTTGTCTCCCTTACTTGAGCTCGAGCCTAGGAGAGGCGCGACTTCAATAGTGCTTTGCCGTCAGCTTCTCGTGCAATAATTAGATCTGATGAACTATTGCCTATTCCCGCTCGAGCTTCCTTCTCTTCACACGATCGAGACACAGCTGAGTACCTCGATCGTAGAGTTTGCAGTATTGAATTGCCCCGTAAATGGTATAAGTCTGAAGACCACGACAACTTCGCACACATATCATCAAGCGAAAATTTCCCAAAGTGCACATACCTGCTACACAATTCAGTGAATAATTTGAACAATATACGTTGACTCTCTCTAGTTATAACAGTTTTCTAAACTATTTAGATATAGCAGTCTGCAAAAATCGGCCCCACAATAAACTCTAGACTCCGAGAAAAGATAGTTATACGTCTCTATAAATAGATTAGTGGCGTAGAACTGCAATTGTGCACCCTGAGTATTAGTTGTAGGAAAGCTTTACGTGAACATAGGGTAATTTAATCGCCTCCTCTCTATATGGATCCTCCGCCACTCCAAATCACAGTGCCCAGTTAGCCTGAGAGTCCTTCGCGAGCCGATGCAGAGGAATAGCTATCTCGGTTCGTTATGACGGAGAGAGATGAACACCTAGCTCACTCCTAGACCTTTTGATTCAACTCTGACTCACTAAGCGCAGGAGCCACCTACAAAAAGTCTCTTGTCGATCGAAACTGCTGCTGCCTGAGAATACAGTGCGAGCTGCCGAGGCAGGACCGCTGTACACCACTCCACGCGTACAACAATCCTATGCTCCTTCCGTATCATTTCTTAGCCATTACTTTTGCCCCGGCTAGGCCAGTTTTAAGATGACTATTGTGAGATTACAGTCTTGTACTCCTACATGTGTTATTGCCCTTTTAACATTGTTCTGGTTACCTCGACAGAAAACCTCCCGTCTTCCTACGACAAATCTCACTCAAGCCAGGGCTTACAACTACCAAGAAGTGCACCCAGGATCTCTCAGGCTCGCCTCCAATGGTCTTATCCACTGAGTTAAGTATATTCGAGAACGGGATCGCCAGATGAGACGAAGCGAAAAAAATTTCATATATCGTACCACAAAGTCTGATATACTGAAGGAAATGGCGAGCACTATAGTCAGCCCTCTTTGTTAGCTCGCTACCCTCTGGACTCTGAACAAAGTTAAAGGGTGCCGACCAGTGGAGGCGAGCACGCTATCGCCTAGAAGCCGCTCTCCCCAGAGCGCTAGAGCCAATCTTTGTATCACCGCTTCATGTGTTGTGACACATTCTAGCAAAACTCTATCTGGTCACGAGGCTCCAGAAGTCGATGGAGAGTCTGCTACATCTTTTTGCTTCTCTGTCTTTACCCATATCTTCCAAAAGTCACGGTTGACACCAGGCGGACCTCGAACCATACTAGATATTCAACTTCTTTGAGTCACAGCATCACGCGATCGTCGTTTCCGACCCGCTGATTTTCCTAAAACGCGGCCTCTCATATTCTCCGAAGCGCAAAACTAGAAGCAGCTGTGAGATCTTCGGTTAGTACGTGTGAGCGCGTTCGCCACCACTCACAATAGCTTTCACAATCGGTAATCTAGTCGATTCGCGACAGAGAGAACCCATGCTCCACACTATGAGGAAAGATCGTCCTGCGCTACAAAATCTAAATCACAATACAAATTGCACGTGCCGAATTTAATAAATATTCTACCGATAACATCCAGCGTATAGAGTCTATGGGATCACTTCTCATCGAAAGGCGAGAGAAAGGCCGCCTGCTTCATCGAATTTGGAGGGCATTCGTTGAAATCCCGCATCAACTAAAATTTATTTGAATATAATATTTCTACATCGAGAGACATTAGCCACTCACGACCATTCATGTCAGTAATTCAGTCTTTCCACAGGCAGGGTTGTTTGCTCAAAGTTAAGTAAAGCTTCTCGGGAGCGACATACTACAAATCATTCTGTGATTCTGAGTATAGATGGAATTCTTTAAGAACTCGGGTCCAAACCGAACCATTCCGTATCCATGAGACCGGTATAACGCGCAAAATGCAAAAGCAACGAATCGACGCTGTCAGGGGATTAACCCACGTTCATCATCACTTGTTCATGGGATAGCAGGCATCGAATCCCGCATGCGTGAGTTTACTACCGTTCAACAATCACTCACAGCACATACACACATAGCCTATGAAAAGCGCTCGCTGGGTATCGCCTCTGAGAGAACGACACGCGAGGCGCGGTTAAATTTTAATCCGCCATGTTTTATCACAATTCGCCGTCGCCCTATTTGACCACAACCCACAACTGCCGGGATTGCCTAATCACGGGCTAATAATGCGCCGCGTGACAAGTTCTCCCCTAGCCGGCGATTTTGGACAATGGCGGGAAGCTTTCTTGCACTATCTGAGTTCCCAATCGGATCCTCATCATAAGATACCAAGATTACATCCCAGGTGCTGAGATTGTTTACCATTATCTCATCGAGTCAGCCCCGTAGATTACTATGGCTGAGACACCTCAGCGCACCGTACTTTTATATGGTCCCTGATGAGACACAGTCCTTCAAAACATATTCGCTTGTGGACCATCGCGCCAGAACCTCGGGGAGACTCACGTTCAAGTAAGCTGTGTAGTCAGTGCTTTCATCGGGCGTTCGATAATATCTTATGTAATGGAGAAACGCGCAACTGACTTACAATCGTCAGGAGAGAGTTGTAGCGTTTCCTCAATGCTCCAGTGCTTATAGTCCCTAGACATATCATGGGACGTTGTGTAATGACTCAATAATCACGGCTTGTTTGGCCAGAGATTCCATGAGGCGTCCCAATCTACGTAAAGGAATAACTGCTGTTGTGTCCCGATGAGCTTCAGACTAGCTCCATCATTATCGGACTGTGGCTATATCAATATCTTGTTGTAGTGCCGATGAACCAGCACCGTGATCATCGGTAATATCTTATTTCTTCTTTCTACATTAACTGCCGAGTTGTCCGTGTCCCTAACGATTGCTGGCTTATCTCTTCCTCGACAGGGTTCCGGTTATTGGGTGAAACGTAAACAAGTTCGTTCGGCGCATTGACTTCCAAAACTGATTAACCAGGTCCATACTCCCTTCATCTGGGATGGCGACGTTCCCTGTCATCAACCTCACAACACCATAAAGATCAGAAAGTAATTAAGAGATCTACGTCTTCACAAAGAGCTCTAGAGCGGGTATCAAATTTGAAAAACTTAGTAACAACCAGACAGATGCTATCGCACACCTCAAGGACATGCCCGCACATGCCGTCGCACACCAGCAGAAAGTGCTACGGCCTTTGGTCGTACTTGGCCGACGCGAGTAAGCACAATGACTGGATACGGGTCATTTAAATAAGAGGGTCAAAAAACGTGTTAAAATTGCAATGTCGAGTGACTGTCTCAAAACCTTTTACGCGTTTTAATTAAAAAAGTTTCTCTATGTTGGCTGCAAATGAAGCATCCGGCATATCTTTCAGCAGTCGCAGAAGAATCGTCAGCAAATGAGCTTCAATCTCCCGCTTCGCCTTGTAGCGTTTCAGTAAAGAAAGCTGATTTATCGCCTGTTCAAGTTCTGGTAAGAAAAGGTGTTCTATATCCAATTTCGGAATGCTTCACCACGCTTTGTGACCCTGAATGGCACCGATGTCTCCACATCAGGGTTGTCGAGAAAGTGTGTACTGCGTTTTCCAAACCCACTTTGCCTCCAATAAATTAAACGCGGTCCATGGGCATGTGGTCGCAATACCACCAGCCGGGAACCTTGCACTCCTGCATTGACAAAATTAGAAATCATTTCACCTAGAGAAGCATTTTTGCCTCCGACTACACCCTACATCGCCCATTTAATTGCTTGATACCACGAGATTACGTGCTCTTGCATCCTTTCAGTCTCCCAAAGTGAATTTCAGTATTTAGTGTGCCACCGCCCCAATTTACAGAGTAAGCTATACTTTCTCCTTGGTTTCCAAAATTTATAATTTCTCTAAACAAGCTAGCTCTTTTGGGCGGCCCGTGGGGGATTTAGAATGGTTGCTGCACCAAAGTAACATTTAATTTTTTCTGTAATTAAATTAACAACATTATTAAGGAATTGTTTTTGCGAACAGCTTTATTATATTATCATATGGGAACAGGATTACTGCCGGGAGCGTATTTGGCCAACGCACACTGCCTCTCTTTAGTATTATCCCTTGAGATCCTGCAAACACATCACAATTCCTTTGTTGGAAACCGGTAGTTGAGCATCCGCAAAGACATATGTGGATTAACCCAAAAATAGCTGTTACGGTTCAAGACGACCAACTCAGCGCCCACTATGTCTTGTTCCATTTATAACACACTTCTATGTCACATATCGCAGCAAAATCATCGCCTAAAGTTCGAGGTAGGATAATTATTAATTCCTTGATCATGTCAATTTGTGGCTTCCTTTGGAAAAAAGTATTAGGCTTCCATCAAAACCGGAAAAACTTCGTACCCACAGGGCATTCATGAAAAAAACTTATGAATCCGTTATCGAAGCCGTCAATATGCACTTGCTTAATTTGATGATGGCTCCAATCTAAAAAAGCGTATCTCCATAGAAGTCCGACCAATTTGTTTTAGGCTGGGTGTATCTCGCTCAGTAAAACCCCACCACGCCCGATATACTTGGCCTTTAACCAATACGCATAAAAAGCAGCCAAACTATCCTTTTACGGAAGACGATATGGGCGATGGGTTTTAAAAATGCGTCCCGCCCGTTAAAACACTTTCAAAGGCAAATTATGTTTAACCAGCGGGCGCTAGTGAGGCTGCGAGTCAACATCCGTCAGGCCGGCGGAGCTGCGACGAGTCGCTTACGGCCTTCTTTGTGCTCAATGTCCCCTTGAAATTGCGTGGAGTTGAAAAACCAAATTCCGAGAATTGTTTCGAACTAAGAAAAAATTCCCTTTTCTCAAATATATACGTATTTTCTATCGAAGAAATTTCAGCCAAAAATTTTGGCCCCAAACCGGAACTGGGAACAACGCACGTAAATATTAGATATTTTCCTCCTGAACAACATACTGACACCTTATTCTGCATTTTTCTAAGCGACGAGCTGCAGTTTTTGTGGCTCTATAGTCTCTTAGCCAGTAGCCACTTGAAGTCGGCTATTAACTTAATGCGCAATTACCAGGAGAGATTGGGCCTACAAAAGTTAGTAATGCGAACCATGCGACAAAAAAATGCAAATCTCTTAAGATGCTGCTGCCATGAGCTTATTTTCACTTCGGACCTTAACTATCAGGTATAGGCTCTCTACCTAGCGGCTTAGAGAACAAGGGTTCCTTAAGTGCTCGTTGATAGCTTCCGCCATCCTGTTCAAACATTGCCGAAAAGCGATAGAGAGGCTAGACGTAGCCTGCTCTGAACTCGGGCGTTCTTAATCTCGACTTCGTTTAGTCTTGTAAAACGTCAGAGCACTTGCATCGAATTCCAAAGCGCAGCAATAGTCAGAGTTGGGCCAACTAGTCACCTCGATGAATCATCCAATAAATACTCGTTGGTCTGTAACCACCGCAGCGAAAGTCTGACCCGGTAAAACCCTTATCCTCAGTTGTGACATTAACTTTTCTAGGGTTGATAGTAATGCCCCTATATCATTCAACATCCATAGGAAGGAATTCCTGACCTTCGGACGAAATAACTGTTTATAGCCACTAAAACACAAGAGGCAAATGGCTCCCGACGGGCATCAATTGATTGTTTAGCATTGGCAAAAAGATCTAACCTTAATCAGACCCAATATGCATAAAGAATGTTCGGCATTTATCAATAAAAAAAAGCGGCAGTATGTGACGATAACATTGATTCATTAATGACTGTGGCCAAACTTAAACAAAACGCAATCAATCCGCTGAAAGACCTAGAAACACCTTCCAGGTATTGGCCTTTTGCCCGCCTAAACGCGCAACTAGACCAATATATAAGTGTTAATCCATCCGGTCCCATCTACTTGCGAGTGGGAAGCGAGAATTTGTTCCAGTAAGGTAGAAGCAAGTCCGGCGGGGGGCCAAACCTGAGGCTATCAACATCTCTCGGGGGTCCCGGAGCTGGGCGTTGAACCACTGAAGTATGTTGGAGCAAAATATTCAAGCATCTAAACACCGTTTTGCTGCTGGGCTTATTTTTCATCAAGGGCGTCCTTCTATCATCAACCGCTCGGGGCTCCCTTTACTATCCCTTTAAATCTCGTAACCTGCTTGGTAAAGGCAAATTGACAGTGCAGTGAGTTCTGGCGAATCGTCAAAGCCGTTGCCTAGTGCAAAAAAAGCATGGATCCGTTCTTCACTGCAACATTTTCAGTTTACTGAATGGCGCTTTGCATATCGGCTGATCTCTTATCGTTACCGGTAGGTTTTGGTTAATTGGTGCTAAACTCCAGTAGTGCGTCACCAAAGTATCTAGGCCCGATGCCAGAATAATGCCTGCGTGATAATGCTGTGATGGCATTTGTTAAGTTGACCCTGCAGCATTTATAAGCATGACCTAGCCATAAGGTAGAATTAATACGCCAAGTTCTATGTGGATAATCTTTTTGTAGATAATAAACCTCATCATTTCTCAATATGGAACATACATATGAGGTTTTCAAAACCCTAATGCCGACCATCGCTACTGGGCCTTAGCATGCTAAAAAAATGCAGGTATCAGTTGTTTTAGCGAGTAAAACTCGGCAATAGCTATTGAGACTTAATTGGCAAATTTTCCGGAGTTTAGCCAAAGCTGATATTACTCGGTGTTGAGGCGCGGGTGAAATCTGTGATATAGCTCAGGTGCAGCTTTCAAGTAAAAACTCAGCCGTGCCCGTGTATAAAACCGTCAACGCATCGCCAAGGTTTCGGCTAGCAACAAACATTGCCTCAGCATTATGTTTTGGCCTTTGTAAATAGCGCCTACATAAAGCTGTCCAGCGACAAATTAAATTTACCTTCATACATAAAGCCCTCATCCAACGTGCTCCGGCAGACAGTTATCACACCTCTTTAGGTAAATCCTCGTAAAAAATGGACCAGTGTTTCTACTTCTGGATGTACGCAAAAAACCTAGACTTGTTCGTCATTTGCTTGCGTCCCCCCCATTTTTGCTGGTTGATCGTCACCCCTGGGTAATTGTGCCTACTCCA
>Ga0163217_1056939_pt1 | contig 12848 bp, 14 predicted proteins | sample SynspAceP_FD_185933 | JGI IMG/M metagenome (GOLD analysis project Ga0163217, IMG submission 185933) | Saline lake microbial communities from Ace Lake in Antarctica - Synechococcus sp. Ace-P (PacBio error correction) | ecosystem: Environmental > Aquatic > Non-marine Saline and Alkaline > Saline ... | reverse complement strand
CTCAGCTCGCCTTTGCGCAGTATTGCCAAGGAACGTGATTCAATCATAACCTGATCCCCCCGTGCAAACATCTTCGGATTGGCTTTATCGCTCAACCCCCTGATCACGCCAGCCACAATAGCGCCGGAACATAGTGAAATGGTGTTGAACTGATCCGCGATTTATTCATTGAGAAGAGCTTGCGCTTCCAGTAAATTCGCACCCAGACAGCCCTTCTTGATCACTGCCTGCCGGGTGTGATACGAGTACCGGTGCCCCAAACTTGGATTCTTCGATACCTGAAAAAACCTGGCTGCCTTCAAGGCTTAGGGGATTTTCTTAAAGTCGATTCACATGGCACCAAGATGCCTGATTGTAGTTTTGCATTATCTCAAAAAGAACTGCGCTAATAATTGATTCGATGTCCCGTAAACAAGCCATGGCCTGTTGATGGGCAGCGCCACCGCCGACCATTAGGCAAACTCTTCTTTCGGGTTCCGGGACCAACTACGGAATGTGGTCTACGTCACACCGCATTTTCCCCGGCCACTATACCGAACCGCGCAAATCCCATGGGGGCAAATATCTCAGGTGATTTGAAATTGCCTCGGGAGACTGAGAAGTTTGGTGGCAATAGCATGCTCCGTCAACCTCATAACATTTCAACGGTTATCTTTGTCCGATTTTCTCGGGGGCCTATACTAGTAATAAACGTGTCAATTGCGCCAAGACCCTAAAAAAACTGACACTTTGAGAGGTCAAATTACTGTCCACGTACCGATTTTTCGCAACAAGGTTAGTTCGGCTTCCTGGATTTGAAAACGAAAAGAAAAGGTCAGCTTGATTCATTGATCCGCCTATTATCACGGCGAAGTGTTTGGACGCTTAAAAGGAACCCAAGCGCTTCTTCACGTCGGTTTACTATTTTGAATAACTATCCAGCTCCTCCTCCCAATTTTCTACACAAGACACCGGATGATAAAGGTCTCTGCGGAACACAAGACACCCTCCCCGTTACACCCTATCATGTGGTTAGAATGGTAAGCCAAAACGGGACACCCTAAACACCCATCATTGATGCTAACAAAACAAATATTCCCCGCTATACCTGAGGAATTTGCGGAATTCAAAAGCCTACCCAAAAAAAGAAGCGACTGGTTCAGACACTCCTACAACGTATGATGAAACTCGAGAGGACTTCTCTGGAGCTACGTATCATTCATAGGTCGTCGAGAATGTTGCCACGCGTGAGTTGAGCCTCATTTCGCGATACATCTGAGCGGCGGTATTCAATCGAAAACTCTGCAAAGTGAGCAGCGACAAGAAATACGTCATGCAAAAGTAGTTATGATGGTCGGTTCATCAATGAAGTGAAGCCGAAGCAGAAGGAGAAACGCGAATGGAAAAGCTTTTGGAGTGTAACCACTTGCCTCGCGCACCAAGCGGATGTTCAGATGTGTTACAAGTTTATTTCTGAACTTTTGCCTGTGCGTTCCCCTCCCATCTCCAAGTGAGAACAGGTTGACCCGGATTTTTGCATCAGCATTGGCTGGAATCAATATTATGCTTGACTATGCAAACCCGAAAGAAGAAATGCTTTTTTTGTCGAAACCGATTTTCGCAGAGGCCTAGAGCAGACTAAAGACCTTCTTACAGAGTTGCTAAAGCCACCAGCCCAGAAAAATTAGTAAACCCATAAAAGCTCTGGCAACATTTCTATTCGCTCTGGGAGTTTTCATGACCCCTTACAAACCAACGCTGACTTTGACAACAATATCCTCGCTCCGCTTATTTGAATTATGGAAGAAAAAAAAAGTCACGGTACGATCAAGGCAACTGGAGGGCGAAAGAGGAAGAAAATACACGTAAGACGATAGTGTACGCATTTACCCTGCCAACTCTTCGTGGAGGCAAGCACGGACCTTGCACCCCGCAAGGCGCGTCACGTCAGCTAACGCTTGCTATGGCTGGCGTTTGGCAGGTGGTCGTCCACTGAAAAATAGCTAAGAGTATCCGGCGCTGCCCTACAGTCGTTCAAAACCCGACTGATCAACGCTATCGATGAAGTTGTGCTGCACCACGCTCCAGCCAAAGTCGAAGGCGAAAGCTGGTTTTTTCATTCATCGGCGAAGGAAGCAAGAGAGTTTCGGCACCTCAAGATCGAGACTGGCCGACGTCGATTGACCCAAAAAACCGGCATGGAGGATTTTTTTGCTTGCACCATTGTATGTAACCGACAAGTGTAGGCAAAATTGCTAAGGCCGAGGAAATTCGTAGAGAATGGTATGAGGTCGCCGCCTACGAAAGGCCTCCAAAGAGAGGTTACTTCACAAACGAAGCCATCCGATTGTTGTCTTCGACGGGACTTACGGCTTTAACTTGGCAAACAAAGCCTCAGGAAACGGGCCGAAATCAGCGAACTTGGGATGGCCATAGTTTTTAGGGTCCAAATCCAAAGACCATCCTTGCAATATGGCTTGGGGCATCGCGTCACACGATCTGATCTACAAAAACCGATTAATTGTGGAGTTTGGGCCGAAGCAAACGCCATAGCATTTCAGGTCAAGGCTATGTTGGAACATGGCAGGAAATTGCAAATCGCTGAGGCAGGACGCCTGGTCGGAATCGACCGCTATTTTCGAAGACGGATCTGGATACCTCGAGCACCACTTGAGATCATTGTCGTACTACGTGGTTTTTTTCCCGCTGAATCCGCTTGCCACGCGATATTAGAAGATTGGCGGACAAGCATCCGAAATGTTCGTGGAAAACATGCGATGTTTTCAACTAAGTCTTTTGAACGCTATTATTGGCAGCGCAGAACGTACCCGCTTTCGGAATTGCTTCCTGCAATATTCTTCGCCTTATGCTTTTTTGGTCAAGCCCTAGCCATCAGCAAGAAATTTGATTTCAAAGCAAAAAATCACAAGTGCGTCGAAACAAAAATACGAAGATTCCTCGTCATGACGACATGCGACTTACCAAGATTGGGATGAAACAGAAAACGTTAAGATCATTCGATTGTAGCAGTGATTTCAACGTCTGGCTTTGCACATGTGATGTAAATCGTGCACACCCGCAGCAAAAGTCCGCAATCCGCCCAAAACGACCGCCCTAAGACCCGTCCCACGGTTTCGGAAATGCATTATGCTGCCAGTTGAAAAACTTCGAAAAGGGGCGCTCGCCGTCAAAAATGCAAAAACCATTGAAAGTAGCTACACTTTTTTAAAGCGCCCTACTGAGGACCTAGGGCGGTCGGTAGAGACAAGCGGGTTCAGAGAACCAATTTTCTGTATTTTTGACAGTCTCCGCAAAGTCGGATGGCTTCCACTTAACCCCTTTGAAACCCAAAAAGAAAAAAGGCCCCCGCTAGCGGACCTCATATCGGGTTCGCGAAGGGTTTTGTGGCGGAGGAGGTGGGATTCGAACCCACGGTACGCTCTCACGCCGCCGTTTTCAAGGAACCCCGGTTGCAATCGACCCACTCTGCCCCACTCCTCCGCGCGGTTGCTTTATCCGGCTGTGTTCTGATTCTGAAAGCGTGAACGCGCAGGGGTTTTTTTGCCCAATTTCCGGTCACGGCCTGCTAGTCACTTTTCTGACAGGCTGTTATCGCTAGACTGCGCAAAACGCCCGCCCAGGCACCGCTTGATTTTGCACGCAGAGGTGACTGGCAGAAGGAACCGCATTAACCGGCGAAACCTGTTCAGGATGGCGTCAAGCAGCAGGGCAAGGGGCATAAGATGACAGTCATTCAATTCGGTCAGGTCGCCGGTCCGGGACCACGGGCCTGGCTTGTGCAGGTGTGGGGGCTTCTGGCCTCGCGGCCTGGTGACGAAGCGGCAAAATGAGGCCTGTTTCAAGGCAATGGCGGCGGGACAACAAACAACAGGCGTACGGCGGTTCAGTCCGAGTGGTCGAGCGCGATGTCGAGGCGCGAATGTTTTTCAGGTGACCGAGGAAGGTCTGTGGGACGGGCGTCCGTCACTCCGGCGGTGTCTGGGTCGGCCCACCAACGGTGAGCGAGCCTGAACGCGTGATCGTTGCGCAACCGGGCCAACGGAGAACTTTGTTTGATCGGGCGCCGCTAGTCCGGCGCGAGGATCGATACCCGGAACCGCGCGTACAGGTCTCGTCCGATGGCCGCGCGACGGCTGGGCATGCTGGCGGGCCCAGCCTGTCCAGTTGAACGTGACCGCATTGGCGCCGCGAGGAAGATATCCAGGACGTTGAAACACTGCCGCCGCGATGGAAGTAGCAGCCGGAACCGGCGTCAGTGACCCGCACCGTCCGAGATCACCGAAAGCAGGCTGATCCATCGCTCGGCCCAGCCGCGTCGATGCAGCACCTGCGGGGCCGCAGCACCGGCCGTCAGACCGCCAGCCACAACGGCCCCCGCCATTGCCGCAGCACCGGCAGCAGCCGCCGCACCGGCGCGCGGCCTTCGAAGTCTGACAAACGTTCCTGCAGGTCGGGTTTTTTTCAGCGTCGAGGGCCAATGCACACAGCGTTTGCGCCACTGCGTATGCGCAATGCTGGCATGGTGCCTCAGGTCAAACGCCAGTCCAGGTTCAGGGCAAGGACTTCTGGCGCGTTTCTGGTTAGTTCGGCTTCCACGGCAGCCAGAGCGTACGTCCTGCTGACCAAGTCAAGACGGAGGCTTTACCGGACCGCCTATGCCGGTCACGAACTTGAGACAACGGACCGGAAAGGACATCATCGATGACCACGCATTCACAGCCCCTTCGCATGGCCTGCGCCACCGGATCGGGATGGCCTGCTGCTGCAGCCCCTCGTTCGCCCCTTCAGCGCCAGGCGTTTGACACGCGCGCGGAATCGGCCTTTGTCATGGACCAAGACGACAGCACGGTGCTGTGTCAAAAATGCCGAAACGCCGCTCCGCCCGCCTCGATGTCCAAGCTGATGACACTTGATATGTGTTTCGGAGGCGCTGGAGCGGGGCACGGTGACCATGGACAGACATTCCCCGGGTCTCGGCGCGGGCACGTGCAATGGGCGGGTCGACCATGTTTCTTGAACGACAAGATCACCCCCAGCGTGCGGCGAAATTGATCCTCCGGGATCATTGTGAATTTCGGGGCAATGACGCCTGGTCGTGGTGCCGAAGGGCTGTCCCTACCGGCACCGAGGACGGGTTCGCGGCCCTGATGACCCAGCGTGGCGCAACTGGGCATGTCCGGAAACCACATTGGCGAATTCTTCGGCTGGCCCGGACCCCGCCAGCACCGGATGTCGATGCGTGATCTGGGTTTGCTGGCGCAACGCGCTGATCGATGGATTTTCCCGATTTACTACCTGTATTTCAACGAGCGGGAATATTGATACAAGGGGCGCGCTTCCGGCAATCGCTTGCAACCGCAACCCCCTTGTTCGGCTGGGAATCGGGCGCCGGACGGCTCAAGACAGGGCAATAACCAGGAGGCAGGGTTCGGCTTGACCGGATCAGCCGGCAGGGTGACAGACGGGTTATCTTCGTGATCAGCGGGATGGAAACGGAGCAGGTCCGTGCGAGGAATCCGCGGGCAATCGATCAAACTGGGCTTTCCGCCAGTTTGGCCGAACGTAACCGTTTTGCCAGTGCGACAGGTGATTGCCGAGGCCGGTGTCTGGCGTGGCGAATCCCAGCCCAAGGTCGGGCTTGGTCCCCGAAAAAACGACGTTGTGTCATTGCTGTGGCCCGCACTGTCCAGTGATAGCGTCGAGGCCGAGATCGTGCATCAGGGGGCCGATTTCAATGCCCTGTCGCAAAGGCCAGTTTCTGGGCGAGATGATCCTGACCACGCGAAGGGCTGATCCGGGCGTGTGCCACTGTCGCGACCGTGGGACGTGCCGTTGGGCGATACGTGGTACGCGCAGTTCTGACCAACTCTTCAGGTCCTGTTAAAGCGTTTCACCCAGGAAACCGGCCCAGGCAGCGAGGCGGCTCTTGACGCGAGCGGCGGCTTCATCAGCTTCGTGGGGGATAAGACGGGTCCGGCAAATCCACGCAGGCGCGCCTGCTGCAGGCATTTGCAGGCCGCCGGGCACGCAGTGGTTTTGACGCGTGAACCCGGGCGGGAATCACGGGCGCGGAAGCGATCCGCAAACTGGTGCTTGAAGGCTCGCCCGACCGCTGGTCGGCTGAAAACCGAGATATTGTTGTTCACCGCCGCGCGCCGCGATTCACTGGGCAGGACAATTCGCCCCGGCTTTGCCGCGGCAAAATCGTGATCTGGCGACCGCTTGCCGACTCCACCCGCATGTATCAGGGGCTGCGCGGTGGCCGGGTTTGCGGCAGATGGTGGACACGGCCGCACATCTGATGATCGGCAGGACACCGGACCTTACGCTGCTGATCGACAGGACCGACCCCCTCGGACCTGGCCCCGCCATTGGCAGGGACAGGGCAGCGAGGACGGTTTTGAATCCTTTGGCCAGCAGATGCAGGCGCAGATGCGCGCAGGCTTTTACTGGAAACTGCGCCGCGACGCTGGCAAACCGATCCGCGTCATTGGGACCGGCGCGCGCGGCGCCGGATGAGGTGGCTTCGGATTGTGGCGCGGATCGTGACGGTTCATCTGGCAGGGGACACAGCGGCATGAGGCGACGACGCCCTCCCGAACCAGACCGCTGGAAGGTGCATCCGCATCCGCGCGAAACTCATGCGCTGTTCGGCCAGTCGTGGCCGAGGCGTTCCTTTTGCAGGCCTACAATGCAGGCGGATGCATCACGCAATGGGTTGCTGACCGGACCGCGCGCATCGGCAGAAGGCGACGGATGGCCATGGCGGATCGCCCGCTTCTTGTTGGCCACCACCCGTAGATGCAGGGGCAAAGCATGTTCGCGCCCGACCACCCTCCAGCCTTCAGATCCGACCCGAAGGACCCCGTCAGCGCCGCCTGCGTGCGCTGTCCGAACCGGGGCTTTGTCCTGCTGCGGCGCGGCCCCACCGATTAAGGCGACCGCCTGTCCAATGGATATCCCGCGTCCGACATGGTCGCAAACTGGGCGGATTTCCTGCATCTAGCGCGACCGAGGGCGGCGCCGTGTCGTGATTTGTGGGACGCCGCCGACGAGCTTTGAACAGTCAGGCTGGCAAATGCCCCTGCTCAAGATGCTGGAAGAAAAACCGCCCGCGCGCTGTTTCTTCCTGATGATTCTCGCATGCAGCCGACAAGGGCTTGCTTGCCCCACGATCGGCTCGCGCTGCCGCGAGTTGCGCTTGTCCCGCTGGGGGCATGAGACATTGCCCGCGCGCGCATGGATCAGGCAGGACGTAGACGTGCCATCCGACACCGCCGCACTGACGAACTGTCCGCCGGAATCGGTCGGCGAGCGCGATCGCGGCCTGATCTCGGGCAGGGGCGGGCTGTCCATCTTATTGCCGAACTGATCGCCCCGTCTTGGCGGCGCCTTGCCGGATCTGGACGCCCCGGCGCGCCCTGCGGTTTGGCCGATGCCGCCGCGCACGCGGGGGCCACGACCGGCTGGAAACCTGTTGCTGCGCTGGTCGATCTGATGCTCGCGCGGCTCGGCCCGCAGCGGGCTGCGGCGGGTTCATCCCCCCGCCTCGAGGCTGCCCCCGGCGAGGCCGCCGATGAGGCGCGTCTGCCCCCGGACCGGACCAGCGCGCGGGCTGGGCGACCACCGCACAAACAGATCAGCGCGCGCACGGGCCATGGGCGGCGGTCAACCTTGACCCTGCCTCGCTTGTCCTAGATACGGTCTTCAGGATTCAAAAACCGCGGGCGGTTGACCGGTCCCGCTAAAGCATGTTGCACTCGGACGAACACGACTCAGTGTGATACCGCGCTATAGGCAGACCATGGACCAACCAGCTTCACACCCAGGACCCAGATCACCGATAGCCATTTGCCACCTCGACTTTCCCGAACTTCGAGGGCGAATTGGACGCCATTCATCGCCCGCGCCCATCGGCAGGGCGTGACGGTATGGTCACGATCTGCACCAAGCGCCCGCAACGAACCCACCGTCCGCGCCATCGCGAGGCGCATGACAGCGTGTTCCTCAGCTTCGGCTCCCAGTCCCATGTCAGTGGCCGAACGCCCCTGATCACGCTTAACGATGCTGACCGCCATCGCCCCCACCCAAATGCATAGGCATGGCGAAACCGGTCTGGATTACCACTACACCGCCGAGCGCCGCCTGCAACAAGACAGCCTGCGCGTGCATATCCAGGCCGCACGCCAGACCGGTCTGCCGCTGATTCATCCATGCCCGCGCCGTGATGACGACATGGCCCGCATCCTGACCGAGAATACCGCCCGCGGCCCCTTATACCTGCGTCATGCATTGCTTTTCCTCCAGCGCGGGAACTGGCCCGCGCCGCCCTGAGTCTGGGGTTTTACCTGTCCATGTCCGATCGCGCCTTCCAAAAGTCAGGACTTGGCGCGATATCCGTTCGCCGCAGCCCCGCTCGACGTATCCTTGTGGAAAACCGATTGGCGCCCTATCTGGCACCCAAAAACCCTTCGCGGGGGCCAAAACGCAACGAACCCGCTTATACCCTCCACACCAGCACAAAACGGGGCCGAGGTTTTCGGCCTCTCCCTGCCCGATTTTCGCCGCCGCGACACAGGCCATTCGACAGGCTTTTCACCAAGGCGCCCGATACCAGCAGGCCGCCGCTGATGGCCGAGATGCGCTTACCATCCTTGGCTGCGGCTCGTCCGCGGGAGTGCGCGCCTTGGGGCGGGCATTTGCGGGCGATTGCGATCCGGCCCAATTCCGAAGAAACAACCGCCGCCGCTGTTCGCTGTTGATTGAAACGCGCAGGGGCCGGACGGCATTACCACGCGTGCTGATCGACACCTCCCCCGATCTGCGCGCCCACGGCTACTGGATAACCGGCGTCGGGAGCTTGACGCGGTTGTCTTATACCCACAAGCACATTGCGATTCATGTCCACGCGGGCCTGGACGATGCTGCGGATGATCGTCTTTCAACCATGCGCCGCCGCCATGCCCGTCTGGGCCGATGGGCGGACACCAAGAACGATCTCTATTCCCGCTTCGCTATGCGTTCATGCAGCCCGCCGGACAGTCCCTACCCGCCGATCCTCGATATGTTCACCATCAACGGCCCCTTCAACCGTTGGACGGCAAGGGCGGCGATATTACCCTGACCCCGTTCAAGGCCCATCACGGCAGTTTATCGACCGCGCTGGGGTTCGCTCCCGATTCTGGCCTTATCTGCCGATGGCCGTGCGGCCTATACGACGATACGCTGCCGCATCTGCAAAAAACCTCGATTGCTGGATCATCGACGCGCTGCCGCCCGCACCGCCGCACCGACCCGATGCCCATCTGGGACATGACACTTGACTGAGACGCGCAGGATCCCACCCCGCCGCGCCGTGACTGACCAATATGCATATCGGGACCTCGACTAATCAGACCGTGGCCGATGAAAACCCCCGCCCATATTACGCCAGCCTATGGACGGCATGGTGATCCGCGCTACCCCTTTCTAGGAACCGCATCCCGCTTCTTTTGCCTTCAAATATCCCCGCGCGGAGCGCTCCTTGCCCCCGCCGCCCCCCCCCCCCCCATCAAGGGCCCGAATCCGATGCAAGCCCTTCTCGGACGTCATTCCTTCCGCGTCTTCGGGTCATCGGCACGGGCTATCTTGCTGTGCGGCTTGGGCTATTTCAAGGACAGCGCCGTGGACGGGGCTGATGACTGTTCACCCAAAGCTTCCGCATTCCCTGGGCCTGCTGTCAGCGCCATTGCAAAGCTGGATCTGGCCCAAAGCTTTATCCGCGCCTGTTCTTCTGTCTCTACACGGCGGGCAACCGCCGGGATTTGTGGCGGGGATGCTGGGGCGCGCGGTTATCGTGTGAACATGGGAGACAGCGTCGCCATCGGCTTTTGCTGCTTGGTTCTCGAACTCGCTGATGCTGCGGCCTGCCGATCACCGAACGCGCTACGGGCGCCGATGCCGCTGCAAAGCCATTACGCCATCATCGCACGGCATTTCACCCTTCTTGCTACGGCTTGGCATCACCACGATGGAGTGTGCGCACGCGGCACCGGGCAGTCCCCTGCCCGTCTGCCCTGACCGTGGGCCGCGCCTGTTCGCAACGCGCTGATCCTCGGCATCCTATTGGGCTTCATCGTCAATCTGGGCGCCATCCCGCTGCCCGCGCCCGTCATCCGGAACCGTTGGACCTGTGGTCGCGCGGCCCTGCTCGCTGCGCTGTTCGGGTTGGGCGCGGTTGCTGGTGCGCTACCGCCGCCGAGGGGATCTCAAGGTCAATCGGCTATTGTCGTGATGGCATCGTTGATATTGCATCCCGCCACGTTTCTGGCTGATGGGTGCGCGCCACCGATCTGGGCCAGGCGGCTTTCCGCTCCGGCCGTGCTGACCGCTGCGATGGCACCGGCGTGAAACGGCTATATTCTTCGCCATATATGTATGGCCGTGCCGCAGGTCGGCGGCCTCGTCGGTGCTTGCTGGGCACCGGGTTTCCTGTGATCACCATCTGGCTCTGGCCGCCGTGCTGCCATAGCAGGGGAGCCACAAGCGGCCAGCTTTGACCCACGCCCATCAAAGTGGTGCAACCTGAATGAAGATGGTGAGGGATTTGGTGGAAGGTTTTGCCTCAAGCGGATTAGTTGATCTAAAGATTGTCGCCTCCCCCCCCGGGGGACAAGGGCTCAGGTCCCCTGCTGGACAAGCTCTTGGAACATCGAAAGGACTGCGTTGTTCCCAGATTCGACGCCGCGAGACCCCTTTTCGTGCTGGGCCTTGAGCGCCACAGGTCATTGCTGGCGGCCATGGTTCTGCCATCTATGGCCATTGGACCGTCTGGGACATTATCTGTGGAAAGCGGCTGCACTGAAAGCCTCAAAGGACCGGTTGAACGCAGGGCTCTTTTGCTGGCTTGCGGCGAGCGGACGACGTGTCCGCGCCGCAGGATCTTCTGGCCGAGCCAGGCCGCATTAACCGGCGCAGTTGGTCGATCTTCTCTTATGCCAGCGGCTATTATCCGCGCACGGTCAGTATCCGCGTTGACGCGGCGCCGAAGCGGCTGAAATCCCGCCGCTTGAACGCCTGTGCGTATTCGTGGCCGAAAATACGGGTTCACGCCCGGCCCGCGCTTCACCTTTGCGTCAGGCCGAGATCGGCCCGGTGGCCCCCCGGTGGAAGCATCCCGAGGTTTCCGGCCCGGGCGCCATTGCGCGGGCAAAATTTTCGTTCATCAGCGACCACCGCCACAACTGTGGTGAACGACTGGCGCTCGGCAGGCTATGCCAAAGCGTGAGATCAGCAGCCAGCAGGTCCTGCGATCCACCCCGAGGCCCGTCTGGACGCGCGGAATTGCTCCTGATCCCCGACCTGCCGTGACTTTCGGCGCCGCACAGGTGCAAGAGGGCGAGCAACTGTGCGCTCGACGCGATCCGCCGCATCGCGGGGCTACCCGAAGGCGCGGCTTAACAGTCCCGAGGACGTCGCCAAGGCGCGCAACGCCTGCGCCGCACAGGTGCCTTCCGCTCGGTCGCGCTGACCGAGGCCGAGTTGCTGACGGGTCCGGGCGTACGCTGGGATATCGGCGGGCCCGTGGTGGAACGAACGGGCCCCGCCGTTCGGGTTTGGAGCCGAAATAGCCAGCGATAACCGGGACTGGCCTGAACGGTTTCTGGATGCACCGCAAATTTCTGGGCGGGGTCGGAAAGTTCCGTGTCGAGCGGCAGTGTCAAAGGGATCGGCCGCGCAGACAGGTGGCCTGAACTACGGGTTGAGTGCGCGCTTTGGGACCGCCCTGCGGTCTATGCCCCGATACCGGATTTTCGCCATCCGCCGGGACGAGCAACTGGATGAAGAGTTTTTTTCTGACGAAAACCGTGCCTTGTCGGTTTGGGCGCAAAACGCGGACCTTTTTCCGACCACGCTTGACGGCGAATTGGGCATCAGTCTGGAACATTACGCGTCACATCCCGCTTTCTGCCGCGCATGGTCGGTGGCCGATATTCCTGTGCGCGAATTCACCCTTGTGACCTTGCCCGGCGCCGCTGACATGGGACCGTCGCGATGACTCTGCTGAACCGACCGACAGGCTTTTTACCTCAGGCCGAGGCTATGCCGTTTATTAATACCGATGGCCGATGGACAGCGGTGCGGCAGGGCTGCGCATTTGACGCCCCGCGCCTTTTACCGCGCTTTGGCGAACAATGTACGAGCGTCGTTCTGGCACAGGGACGTGCACAGGATCGGATGCACTCTTCGGGGCCCTGACATTCTGGATAACACGCCCGATTCTCCTGTTTCTATTCGCGGCGGCGGGCACCGTGCGGCGGCCAGGCCCTCCAATTCGCTCTTTGTCGACCTCGGCGGCCGGGCGCGGCATCGGCCGGCGGCAGCTTTGTCGGCTTTTCTCGGGCGAACTGCGCACCAAGGTCAGGCGACAAGTTCAGCCTCGTGGGGGTTTGCGGATAGCCAGGTGGCTATATCCGGGCAGGGAAAGTTTCTATGACGGGTTCGAGCGAAATGGCATTCCGGCGCAGGGTCTGGGCCCTTGCGCTATGACCCCAACCACGTCGGCCCGTTTGCGGGGTTTGATGAATTTGCGGGGGGAACGCCTGTCTAGGCCGGGGGAAATACCGGCGATGGATTTTAACAGAAATCTATTAATCGGGGCAATTTCGGGGGGGGGGCCAGGCGTTTTCTGATGCGTATTGTCCCTGTGCGTAAGCCCCCCTTGAACCTACTTGCCCTCGCCCCGCCTTACCCTTTTTTTGGGGGAAAAGCAAGTTTTTGCCAAAAAAAAAAAGGGCCCCCCCGGTTTTGTACCCCCCCCCCGCCCGCCCAAAAAACCCCGCCGAGGAGGGATCTCTCTTCTTTCCCTG
>Ga0163217_1063030_pt1 | contig 12849 bp, 18 predicted proteins | sample SynspAceP_FD_185933 | JGI IMG/M metagenome (GOLD analysis project Ga0163217, IMG submission 185933) | Saline lake microbial communities from Ace Lake in Antarctica - Synechococcus sp. Ace-P (PacBio error correction) | ecosystem: Environmental > Aquatic > Non-marine Saline and Alkaline > Saline ... | reverse complement strand
CTTGAAGCGTTGGCGCTAAGACTCGCTCGCGTCAGCGTCCATGGCCTGGGCAGGCAAGGAAATGACGGGGTTCGAGCTTGGATTTGCCTCAAGACCAATGCACGTGATGGCCTGTTTCAATCCCGTCAGTGGTTCGAAGCTCAACGTGCCGCACAAATTGGAGCGCGCCCAAGGGCTTCTACAGCCACGCTGTCTTCCAGCGTCCGCTTGAGACATGTCCACGGACGGCAATGGCCTAATGTGGTGCTTCCCGATGGACGACGTTGGCCCGTTGAGTGAGGTGCCGGAGGCGGCGCTGATGCAGATGACAGGGTGCTGAAACCTGGCAAGGGTAGGCAAACGGATCTCACTTCGCCTGCGCAGAACTGCGCACTGTGAAGAGAGCCGTGTGGCCGCCGCCGGCGGAAACGGTGTGTCGCCCAAAGGGATGGCCGATCGGTGAATTGGCCTCATCTGCGTTCGGTGATCGACACGGAAGGCAATGCGATTGGCCTGCATTCGCTCAAGTGAGTGGCTGTTGAGTTGAAGAGCGGGGCCAAGCAGAACCCAGAACCGCAGCTGGGCGGCGAACGATCCAGCCGTGTATTCGCCTTGGTTCGCCCCGCTGGCGAATCAGCTTTTTTCTTACTGCCGACACCATTGCGGGCGCGGCCATTGGCCCCGCAGCCTGAATCAGCCTCCACTTGGGTGATCAAGGTGCTGGAGACCATGTGGCCTGGGATCTGGGCGTGGGCACGGCTGGCGAAGGCCCACGGCCCAACTCGATGCCTTCATGGAGCCTGCACAACTACTCACGGCTGTTGATCGACCCAACCTCGGCCGCTTGCAGGCGACGGACTCGATCGTCGACCACAAGCGAGCACCACAGCCCATTTGCCCGCCAACCAGGGACGTCTTTCGTCTGCCGCGCGGCGGCAACGGATCGAGCGAAACTGTTTGAGCCCTACACCGCCGCCATCGCCGACTGGAGCTCGAATTCCGTCTCCAGCGAGGGCAGGCCAAGGCGTGCTGTGGCCCTGCACAGTTTTCACGCCGGTGGACGCCGGCCGTGCGTGGCGCCGTGGCCTGTGGGCGCTGCCTGCACAGCCCGCGACGGGCGCCTGGCTGGGCCGTTTCTGCGCCGAGGAGCTTGCGGCGCGAAAGACGGGCATCCTAGTGGGGGAGAACCAGGCCCTATGCGCTTAGCGACACACGATAACGGTGTGGAACACGCGTGAGCGGCGCCGGATTCCCATGTGAAGCTGGAATCCGCCAGGATCTGCGGCCCGGATGTCAGGCCGCAGAAGTGGGCCGATCGGCTCGCCAGCGTGCTTGGAGAGATCCCTGGCGGCGGGCTGCCTGACAGCCAGACGCCCAAGCACCTTCTTAGCAATGTTGAGGACTCGAATCGTCGCAGGCGTGCATGATTATTTGCGGGCCGTGTTGCTGGAGAGCGGCTGGTGTTCGCCCGGATCGCGCAAACGAATGCGGCTTGGATGATTCGCCAGCTTCTCGAAGATAGCGGTGTTTGAGCGCGCCGCAGATCGAGGTGTTGGTGCTGCTCAGCTCCGGCCAGTCTGGCTGGTAGCAGGCGAGTGATTGCGTCTTGCTGCGTCAACGCGGACGTAAGCAGGGAGATGGGCCAAGGCACTGTGTGGACGGCGCGGACGATGTTCGCAAATGTGATGTGGGCTTGTGTCCCGATGCGGTAGACGGGCGATCGGGCAGCGTGATGGCCGCCTAACTGGGAGGGATCGGGAAAGGCGGATTCAATGGCGTCGTTTCTGGTGGCGCGGCCAGGACTGGAAGGGCGAAGCCGCCCCGGGCTGTTTCGATGTACGCCGAAGGCAATTTCACGAAGCAAAGCATACCCACCTATCTTACAGAGGGGTGAGGCGAAGCTATGGCCAAGCCGATCATCGATCGCGTGATTCCATCCCGACACGGACGCTGGGGGAAACGGACCAAGTGACTGTTTGCTCGTTTCATTTTGATTCGACTAGATTCCGCAAGCAATTTGGTTCGGTCGGAGATGCCGATTGACCTGATTGTCTACAAGCGCCGACAGGCCTGGCTGATACCCACCGCCGGCCGATTTCGCTGACAGGGCGACGCTTGGTTACAGCGCAACTACAGCTACGAGTGGAGTGCCGCCGGGGTTCGACAAGTGGTTTCGTTGAATTACCAGACGCGGTTTGGTGAGCGTTTTCGACTCAAATTGTTTAGCTGGCATTGGGATCAAAAGCTTTTCGCGTTGCATTGATCAGTTCGTGAATGAAGAGCCAGCTGTGACTCGAGAGGGCTGTAATACCAGCCCCCTTTTGTTGTATTCGGAGCGGAATTGCTGCTCTCGCGAAGCGATTGTCGTTGTCACTGTTCCACGCCTCTCCGGCACGGAGGCGGGGAATGTTATTCGTTCGATACACCTGATTCGCGAAAAGAATAAACTGGGCCTGCTGGCATCCGTTAGGCATGGACACCTGGCCTTGGGTATAAAAACATTGCAGGTGCCGTGAAAAGAAAGGTTGGTTGCGGCCGTGAGGAAGCCGCGACCTGAATCGGTCCGTAGGACGTTCGGCTGACGATCTGAATAGAAGCCCACTTGAGCGACAACCGGCATGGCATGGTTAGTGATCGCAGCCAGCAGGCCACCAACGGAGCGAACGGTTTTCACTGTTGGGTGCGGCGGCAGCGAATGATCAACCCTAAAGGATCCGATCGTGCTGAGATAGGAGTTCTGCATTTTATGGAAGCAACATCTCATGAAAGAGCCGGCGATTCGAAGCCGCTTCCCATCAACGCGAAAGATGCGAACTGAATCAATTCGGCCCCATTTTATCCCTTACGGTTCAGATCTGTTGCCCTGCACGCTTGGATAGCCTTTACAAAACAAGTGCCTTTGATCCTTGGCTTGGCATCATGAAGGAAACTTGATGATTGCGTTTGTAAATTTGTTGTTTTCCGAAAGAGGGGAATTATGCCCAGAAGTTGTGAGATCACCCACTTGGGTGAGCTGGACGCGGCTCAGGGCGAGCGGCTAAGTTATCAGTTACGTTTTTTGGATATTCACCCTGGGTCGCCATTCCGCGATAGGATCAATACTTTTGAATCGATGGCTGTGCCTGCTCGCCATGAATCAAACTTGTATTTCAGAAGATCCAAATAAGGATAAAAAGGAAATTGCTCTTGGGCGAATTCTCGGACACTATCGAAAGTAGTTCACCAGCACTTTAATCTGCTGCGGGAACGCTGGGATGCAACATAGGGTTGCCCACTTCCACTGCCAACGGCTGCGCCAACAACAAAGACGTCGTTGACATTGATTTAGGGAGTCATAGAGCTGCAAAGCGATCAGCATACAATCCATCTCCTCTGGGTACCCCGAGCTTCCGCCATAGCCCTGTAATGGCATAAATTAGGAATTGCGAGAATGATGGCAATTGGCGGAGAAACTCCATGCCGTAAAACCGCCATGGACTCTGCATTGCGCCAAAATACCAAAATCGCAGATTCGTTCCCCTCATTTACAAAAGAGATGACGCGAATCTTTGCTCATCGTTTCGAGAAATCAGCTCATTGAAATCATGTCAATCTTGCTGGTGGGGGGGAAATAAATCAAGTTGCGCTGAAGAAAAGAACAATAAAAGCCCACCCGAAAAAGTATGTTGGCGCAATGGCAAAGCGGATGATTGCGAGGAAAGTTCGATTGGCGATTGAATCATGACGCTACGGTGTTGTTTTCTCACCAGGCATTCAGCATCAGCAGCCGCATTGAGGCACTGCTGTGAGGCTTGAGTTACCGAGGAGCCATGTGCACCTTGCTTACAAGGTTCTCCAGGTAGCGAGGTAGCAAAGCCGGTTTCGACCAGAGCAAACGCGCGGGCAGCTCGCCACTGTGTGTTCAGTGGCGCACCGGGCGATTGCGGCGGATGGCGTGAAGCGTTGGTGCCGGAAAGTTGCCACCGGCCGCCTGCAGTTGCTGCGGATCAAGCGTTGTCGCTGATCAGTGTAAGCCGGCCAGTGGCAGAGGGGGGGACTACGCAATGAAGTCACGGGGCTGGTTTCAGTCGGCTTCAGCTCCGGTCTGCATGTGGCGACGTCGTCGCCTCCAGGTGGGGCTTTAGGATGGTTCCGGGTCTTTCAACGGGCGGTCGGCCGCAGAAGCAATGGTTGAGACAATGGGCGCGGAAGCGGTTCACGCGATACGTCGCAGCTGCTGGCCGGGGGCCCGCGCTGTCTGGCGCTACCCCGAAATCGATGCTGGGGGAATCGCTGCAGTTGCCTCTCGGCTTTGGACAGACGGGGGGCTGCGGTGACCGCGGCTGGGCACCCTGGATCACGACCACCCCGGGTGGCCAGTGCCAAGAAAGAAACCCGCGGCCTCTGAGTGAATGCTCGGCTTCGGGCCCGCTATTTGCGGACCGAGGCTGAGGCGCTCCGCCCGCCAGGGTGGCGATCACGCCGTGGGGTTCGCAAACGGACAATCCGAAAAAGCCTCCGACCCTGCTCAGCTCAGGCCCAGCACTGGCCAGGCTGGCTCTCCGGCCTGCTATGGCGCCAGGATGAGCCTGCTCGATCGCGCCCCGCAGGACGCCAGCTAGATCCCAGTACTGGCCTGAAGTGCCGGAGCGTGATTTCCAGAACGTGGTCAAAACGAAAACTTGGTGCTGCCCCTGGCACCTTCTTCGATTCCTGCCCGATTCCACGCATCACACAGCCAGCCTGGAGCGTTTGCGGGCCCCTGCGCGGGCTCGATTTCGCGTGGCAGAGCGCTCTTCCGCCCCAACTGCTGATCGAGCCGGAAGGGCAGCGCCGAAGGCTTTGTGGAGCGGGCTGGATCGGCGCACGCTGGCGACTGGGCGATCAACTTGGAGCTGCGGGTTGACGACGCCTGCCCCGCGCGTGTGTGGTCACCCACCTGCCAGGGCGCCTTGCCTCAGGAACCTCGAAAATCTGCGGGCGACCGCTCGCCATAACAAGGGGAAAGCAGGCATTCGGCTCTCGGTGCGGCGGCCGGGTGCCCTTCAAGCCTTGGGATCCGGTGGTGTTGCTGGGCTGATTGGCCGGCGTGACGGGGCTCAGGTTTCGAGTTAAGCCGTTTGGAACTGCTGGCCGCAACGGCGCAGAACTCCGTCCTGCAGGGAGTGGGGGAAGCGGCGCGGGGTGGCCGAGTCCACCAGCCGCGCCCCTTGGGTTCAGGCCTGGCGGGAGAGGAGGTCTCCAGGTCGAATCCCATGGCGCTGCTGTCGAAATTGGCGCAATTACACCACCAGGTCGGAGGACGCTGGGGGTTGAAGCGCACCATGCGAGGCAAATGAATCAATTCGCCAGGCGCAGCAGTTCGCGGTTGTTTGAAATCAAGCGAAGGCGGCGGATCTCCTTTGCGGATGGCGATTCAGTTTTTGCATCGGCCCCAAACAGGCTGTGTTCCACCGTTCCCGCCTGGTTGCGGCCGCTCGGCCGTTCCAATTGATCTTTGGTTGCGGCTGCAGCCAGCGGTTGTCATGGCTCTTGGCTGGATCATCGGAGAAGCTGTAATCGTTAGGTGCCGATGGCGTCTCCCGTTGTAGATCAAGTCGGGATGACCACCGAAGGACAGGATCACGCCGTGCAGCAGCAAGATCCGCGTCGCTGGCAACGCTGTGGATTCCAGGGCCTGATCGTCGGCTTCCAGTGCGGTTTCCAGGCCCGCCAGTGAAAGCCAACGAACCGCAGATTCGGGGCATTCGCCTGTAGGCATTCGTCGCGGTTGAATGCCAGCCCTTGGCCTGGCTACGTCGAAGCCTTGCCGGTGAAAATAGTTCGGTGACGGGAAAACGACGGTGGCGCGGGGGTTCATAGCGACGGCCCGGCTGTCGCTGATCGATTCAAAGCCGAAGCCGGATGTCGTCATGGCAGCGGGACGCTTAGTTCAGCCAGGTGGCCCGGTCCCCAAGCTTGCCTGGGCAGGCTCTTGAGGCCTGTGGCAGAGACAGTTTTGCGGTTCTTGGTGGCGGGTGCATCCCCAGAGCGAAACGCTCAAGGTGGCGTTGTAGGCCACTCGCATTCCTTGGCCACGACGATCTTCGCCAAAGTATTTTGGTGACTTCCACCGCGCGCCACGATCGCTCGGCGATTGAACAGCACGCTCGCGCCGGGTGGGACTGCAGCAGTTTTGAGCAGCTTCGAGATCAGGTGGGCCTTGCGTTCGGTCTGCAGGCTTGCTGCCAGAGCCGCTTCAGACGAAAGCCACCGCATCAAGCGGAGCACATCGACACCCTGATGCCCAGAACAGAAGATTATCGACGATCTGCATCAGCACCTCTGGATTGGAGTAATTCAGGTCCACTGGTAGTGATGAAACACACCTCATCATACCCCAGCGCTGCCATCTCCCACTCCAGGTGAAGTTGCCGGGATCGGTTCAGGGAACACCATGCGGCATTGCTTTGCTCGTAGATATCGGAATCGCCGATCTTCGGAAGTATTTAGTAATAATCCTGGTAGTGAGATCTCCCCCGACCTTGGCGTTCTTGGGCCCACGCGTGTTTCGGAGGGTGTGATTCAAAAGATGATGTCATGAACCAGCAAGGATATCTCGCGCTTGCGAAACTCATCAGGCCACTTGGCGAAATGTGTGAGTGTTTCCCACGGCGCTTCATCGATTCGCCGGAAAGTCGCTTACGCGCTTAACACCATCCACTCTGGCCAACTGGACAAATTTCAGATCGGAACATTGATGTGCACCAGTTGATTGCCCAAAGCTCTGGAGGTAGCCGACTTCCTGTTTGTGGAAGCAGTCTTCCAGGTTTCGGCGAACCCATTTGGCTGTAAAGAGCCATCCCCACCCACTTCTTGGGAGAAGAAAACAGTTGGTGGTTCACGCTCCCGCTCCATGTCGAGCTCCTCCACTCGGCGCTGCGTTGGATGTAGGCCCTCGCCATCGTTTTCAACCAGATTTAGGATTCTGGATTGTTGAAATTCATCGCGGCTGGCCCGTTAGAGTGCGTGCTGACAGGATGGATTGGCATAGAAATTTTGCCCCCAGGCCGTGTGTAGGAAATGGCGTAGGTCTTTGGCGGCGAATTTCGGGCTTGAGATCGTAGAGCGATCGAAATTGCAAGCAGGGAATGGGAAACTTGTGGCGTACATACCAAGACAGGGGAGAGCTGATCGGTGGGGTGCTGCTCATCGAAACGGCACTGTAGGGGGAGCGTTCTATAACCGACGGCCACGAAGCCAGGGCTGGAAGCGGATGGCTGGATCTGATCGCTGGTCTGATATGATGGAAGGAGGATTGACCGAAAGCGGATGGCTGAACGCTAGAAAGGATTCCGGTTTGGCTCGGCTTTGATCAGCTCGAAGGGGCCAAAATCCTGGGGCCTTGCGGAGAAGAAGTTGTAGTGCTCAAGGCTTTCAAGAATCCCCTGCAGTGGGCTTCCTGGGCAAAATACAGCCACGCTCATATCTACGAAGGTGTGGAGAGTTTCCTCCCAGTGGCGATTGGAAACAACCGACGGCCCAGCTTTGCCCCGCAGCATGTCCTCATCGCCGCCGGAACCTCCCCCGGTGACCAGGCGCGCTCCCAGGGGGATCCCGCGCTGGGAGCACGTAGCCGCAACGCACTGTCCTTGCGAGGCCCGGGCCAGGATCACATCGAAGATACTGGGCCGAACGACAAAGATGGCATCAACGGGAGTTCCCGTTGGCGCAGGGATGATTGAATTTCTACAGCGGTGGGGCCTCTGGCAAGCATCGTAGAAGTAGGAGGAGTTTGTAGCGACTCTGTTCTTCCTTTGCCTGGTCTTCAGGCCAGGGAATCCCTGCCAGAAAACGCAGCCGCACACCTTGGGCGTCCAGACGTGGTCGATGTAGGTGGCTCCAGGCGATGGTCGCTGCGACAACTGGGCCTGAAGTTAGGTGGATTCTCTGTTCCCAGGCTGTAATGAGCACATCGGAGCTTTGGGGATGCCATAGCCCCGGATCAGCCTTAGGACGAATGCAAGGCGGCGGACCGGTGGCGATGCCGAAGACGAAACTGGCGGCGGGTGGCGGCCGACCGGTTTCGATGAATTCCGCGCAGGGCTTCGACATCACCCAGCAAGTGTGTTGAGTCGATGGCCGTGAACAGGGGCGCGGCGGCGGTTCGATCTGCCTTCCGGACGAAAGCGGGTACGGCGCGGCGCGCTGATGGCGATCGGGATCGGAGCGGATCCGCATGCAGATAGGCTGCTGGCATGGGCAATCCAGGATAGTTGGTTTGAACCATGAGCAGAAGCCGTTGCTGGCGCAGCGTTGCCAGAGTGCCTGATCGGTGAGCCAAACGTGTTTCAGGGCACTTTGGGATCGCCCCCCTTAATCGATGGATCAACCAGAGCCCGTCTTCGCAGGTTGCCGATGATGTCGACGGGAGCCACCGTTCTCGGTGGCACCAGCGGTAGTCCGCAGGCGGCCGCCTCGCAAGGGTGGACCGGAAGGGTTCAGAGTCAGGGTGGATGGATGAAACCCCCCGAGTCGGCAACCTGCCGATATTAATGCCGGACGTCGTGCCGCGAGTTGTGGATGCTTGGGAAGGCCGCCGGCCATAGAGCTCAGTGCCAGGATCGATCGCAACAGCAAGTCGGCACAACACCAACCCTGGGCATTGTCGCCAGGGTCGCGGATGTCATCGCGGTTGCAGCCACTATCACAGAATTTCGGCCAGGCTGTTTGCAGGTGGGGGATTCGCCATAGGTTCCACCAAGGTAGAGCAGGTTCTTTGCGGGATTTCAGGCCGGCAGAGCGCCGATCATTCGCTGTTGAATCCGTGAGCAGTCGATCAGGGTTGGGCGAGCTGGCAGGGGGAGTCTTTCTTGGCTGGCGGGAGGTGAAACAGCTTGAGATCGGTCCCAGGCGGAATCACCGCATCTTCTCCGGAGAGCTGTTAGTAGGTCGTAGAAGGCGCATAATTATCTCCTTTCATTACGTGTGCTGGTGATGAATCAGCTCGGCCATTAGCGAGAAAGATTTTCTTCGGCAGAAACGCTCAGCCATTGTATAACGCTCTTCGATCTGCTCGATTCGTGGTGCCCAGGCATCAGCGCGCAACCTTATCCGACCCGAGAGAGTCGGCCAGGTGGTGGATCAGGGGGATGCCGGTGGGCGCTTCGACGCCGCACCCCCACATAGCCGGCACGGAACGTAGTGGTTGTGATTGATGTCGGGCAGGCGCGGTGGTTGTACATTCACTCGAAGACGTGTCCGCCAACGTATCGAGGATGGGGCAGAGGCTTTTCCTTGGCGTTAGCCGCAGGCCGCTTCGAGGCGCACAATTGCGGGCTTGGGCTCTGCCCAGCATTCTTCGGATTGGTTTGGCGTATGCGTCGCTCACGGAGGCATCACACCCGCCTGGTGATCAGATCGACCCGGCTCAATTGTCACGTGCCTGCCAGTGCTCTGGCCAGCCCAAAACGTATTTCGTCTGACGCCGAGTATCGGCATCGTGCCGAGTTCGAGGTATCTCCCACGGATTAGCCTGTGAACGGCTGATAGCAGGATGAGAGGGGGCGGTCTGCTTGGCATTGATGTGGCTTATCGCTTACAATTCCTTCCTCAACACTTGCCTGCTCTTGGGCAGAATCCGTGGTTTACAGGATTCTGTCGCTTGAGGACTTTGTGGGCGGCCAATCAAAAATTGCGAGATTTGGTATTTGTTGAAGCTTGAGCTCATTGGAAACGTGCTGATCAAGTTTTCATTCGCTCAAGTGAAGTTAGTGTGGATTCTAGAGGAAACTGAGCTGGCCAGTTGCTGGAGTTGCAGTTGAACTTAAGGCTACATTTTTGCGGAATTCTTTTAACCTGTATGTGCTTGAGCGAGCGCGCCTAAGGCACTGAACGATTAATTGATGTCTTCGTCACTTGACAATACCTACCATTGTTCAGTGGTTCTGTCAAGTTTTAGCTGCGTTCTGGCTTGGCTTCTTAGGGCTTGCTGGTGCCGGATGGATTTCGGATATTTCCTCAAGTCTGACTGCTCGTATGGAATTTTGCCGTTCGTCTCCCTCTGGCCACTGGCACGGGAAGGCAAGGGCCGTTACTGTCAGATTCGGTCGTTCGGGGTGGGGCTTTGGCGGCAAATTCAATGCAGCTTGACATCCAGTTGCTGGCGTCGATCTCCGCTGGTTATTCGTTCAAGTGACGGATTAATGTGGATCCTGCACTCTTTTCTTCTGATTATCAGGGAACAAGCCGTGATTTTGTTTATTTGACTTTCTGTTGTCTCGGTGCCGTTCAGGTGTAGTCGCGGACTGTTGCGCTCTTCGAATCTCCTCCAGAGTCGGTCCCGGTTACTCCCCGGCCTTGGTGCATGAACCGTAGAGCTGCCGTCCCTTGGGAGCTTGGCTTCTCCGTCGATGCACAGGCGCTCCACAAACAGCTCTGTCATGGCACGCAACAGGGCGCTGTGTTCGGTGAGAGAAGCTCAGTCTCGCCAACGCTAGGGATGTTTCAGCCTCACCACCAGGTGATCTGACTGTGGCTCCACGATTGAAAAACGCCCCGCGCGGATCCAGACCGGCAGGATTCAACGTCCTGAGGCAAGGGAGCTAACAAAGCCACGCTCCGCAGGCCGGTCTTCGCGTAAGGAAGGTTGGCGGGGGCTTTTCGTCGCGTTGAAGCTGGTGAGGCCTTGCCTGCCCAGGGCGGGTTGCTTGGTTTTCACTTCGATCAGTGTCACCCCACCAGCTTGGAAAGGGCGTCGGTGTTGGACGGGATAGCGGCTGGGCCAGGAGTGTTCGCGGCGCCAGCAGCAGGCCTCGCCAGCGCAGATGTTTGATCCGGCCGGGTGGCCCGCCCTTGCTCAGCCAGGGAGATGGCGGAATTCCGCCTGAATCAGCTCCAGGGCTGATGGCCGAGCGGATTTCCAGCTCGTTGCAGGGCCGAGAGTTCGCCCATGTTGTCGGCAGTCGGCCGGCCACCCGTTGTGTGGCTGTGGCAGCCAGGTTGCTTCCGATCCCCACGCAGCCGCAGCGACGAGCAGAGCCCAGGGTGAGTTCGGCGGAATGCCGTCCAGATCAGGCAGGCAGAGATCACGTCGCGGCAGGATCACCGATGTTCCACCATCAGACAAAAACACGCCATTGGAACGCCGCCTTTGGCGCAGGCCGCCGCTGCCAGGGCTTTGATTACCACGGGTTCGCTGTTGCAAGCTGGTGGGCGATGGGCCACGACCGTTCACCTGGCTGAGCCATGGGCGTGGCGGGTCAACAGCAGTGGAGCTGTGATGCCGCAATGGCCATGGCTTCAAATCGATTTCGAGGCCGTGAATTCCCCGGATTCGAAGCTTCACCCGGCGGCAGCCAGAGGTGCACGGATCTCGGCAGTCCGAGAACGGCTTGCTCACGCCGAAACCGAAATGCCCGGTGGCGTGCGCAGGCGCCTCACCCAGGGTGATGGGTTGTTGGCTGGAGCGGCCGAGATCGAATCTCCGAAAGCCGCGGGGGCGCTCAGCTCACACGCGCGAGTTCCCGCCAGTTTCTGGAGGCCCGCATACCATTGCGAGCCGCTCTTCGGGCGGGGAGGCCCAAGGACATCGGTGACTGGAATGGTGCAGTCGGCTCTTCGTTTGTTAAAGGGCTAATGGCGGCGGGGATTTCAGCGACTCCATGCCTCATGGTTGAGGGTATGCCGATCACCGGGTGGGGGCGAAGGCCTCGATCAGAAGTGATCTCGCTCTGGGGGTGGGCATCGCCACCTGGCGGAAATCACTAAGCGATAGCGGCGTTTCGGCGGCTGTGTGCAACACACGCCTGGGGGCTGGCTGCCCGCGCGGCATGAAGGTGGAGGAGAGGTAGGCCGGATGGCTGGAGGGCGCCCTGGCCGCGATCACGATCACCTGGGGCTGCTCGGTTCGCTAGGGCCAGCCCACGGCGGCTTCCACTTCGCCGGAGCAGACTGGGACGGGGATGGCAGTCGAGGCGGCAGCCGTAGCGCCCGCCCTGGATGCATCCGGTTCATGGCGGTGAGGACAGCACGGGCGCGGATTGCCATGGGTCGTTAGGCCTGCGACCAGCAGCGTCGGCGGATTGGTGCGCTTTGCGATTGGCGCCATCGGTGCGAGAACGGCGATGCGCGGCAGTGGGCCCTGAGCGATCGCGCCGCTGAACGGCGCAGTCCTCAGGCCGGTGGACGCGGGAATCGCCTCAATCGTGACCTGATGGAGCGCGGCGGCGGCGAGTGAATCGGCGTCATCGCCGAGGAAACCACGCAGGCATTCACCAGGCCGAGGCCGGCGCGAACGCGCCGAGGGAGCACGCCACAGGTCGGTGGGGTGAACGAACCTCGCGGGGGCATGACGATAGATCCAGGTCCGCAGTGGCGCTTCCGCGAGGGAAGGCCGCTCCAGGTCGGCCACGACCGGATGCCATTGCCACACCATCCAAGATGCAGGGCCTCATCGGCGCGGCGCAGAGGCTGTCGGATACGCGCTATTCGGAAGCGCTCGCTTTGGCGCACAAGCCCAATGGGCCGTGCTTGCCATCGGGTCATGAATGGCCTCGCAGCGTAGATCACCGCAGGGAATATGCCGGCATAGGTTATCGCGGGCGGTGAACTGGAACGGGAGGCCTTGGGGGCCAACGGCGACGTACTGCCCCACGGCAAATCCAGGGCTCAAAAGGGGATGCCACGTGTTTATTCAGTTTTGATTGACTCAGGGAGACGAGCGGAAAAATTTTGGGGTTTTGGGGGGTCTTTTATCTGCGATCTTCAGACCGGGAGGGGCATCCAGTGCTCCGGCCAAGCTGAATGTATGAAGGTTCGGATTACTAAAGCGATTCTGGCCGCTGTGGGCGTTTCTTTGGCGGGCAGGGTGATTCGCGTACGATGCAGGTACCCACCAGCGCGTTTTGCTGC
>Ga0163217_1085820_pt1 | contig 12850 bp, 26 predicted proteins | sample SynspAceP_FD_185933 | JGI IMG/M metagenome (GOLD analysis project Ga0163217, IMG submission 185933) | Saline lake microbial communities from Ace Lake in Antarctica - Synechococcus sp. Ace-P (PacBio error correction) | ecosystem: Environmental > Aquatic > Non-marine Saline and Alkaline > Saline ... | reverse complement strand
TCAGCGCGACAAGGCCAATCAAGGGGTCAAGGCAAGGCCACGCTCAGGCCCGCCATATCGACATTCTCCAATGTGCCCAGCAACCAAGTAGATCAGTTCCAGAATAAGGCCACGGATTAGCGCGAGGTCATGAGGGGGGCCAGGGGGGGGGGGGGGGGGGGGCCCCCGGTCCCCCCCAAAAAAAGGGCCCCCCCCCGGGGGGGCCCCCCGTGGGGGGGGCCCCCCCCCCCCCAAAAAAAAAAAAAAGCGCCGATGCCCAATGCCTGCCAGGAATTAATCCCCGCTTGCGCAACCTTCGCCGCGGGCCATGACGAAATGACGGCGGCTCCGACCAAAGCCGCGATAATGGCGGCCCTGAGGGAGGATGAAGCGGAACCCAGGCCGAAATTAAAGCGCCGCCACCGCGCCGAGCGCCGCGCAGGCCGAAAATCCGAGTGAAGCCCGCGCGGCGAGATCATTGCGCGTAAAAACCTTGAGCGCGCCCGACGCCCAAGGGGCCAGCACCAAACGACCAGCGCGCCCTATCGCGCGCGGCAATCGAACTCGCGCATGATGGCGGCTGGTGGAAGGATCGGCCTTGCCCCAACAGGAACCGGACACGCATCCGACACACTGATCGATGCAGGCCAATTAAGAGCGCCCGATCAGACACAGCAGTCCGAGACCGAAGAGAGTGAGTGGGATGAGGCTGAGCGGCATCACAGAACTATCCCGTCACAGTGCCAAATTGCCGGCGATTTAATCCGCTGTGTAGCGTCGAATCAGGCCGAGGGCGCAGCGCAGGGCAGAGCTGCCGGAATTTTCAACCGTGGCGCGCGGGCTAGGGTAGCGGCGCAGGGCGTTGTGTCCTTAACAGCCCGGCGCTGACGCCGGCGTTAATCTGAACAAAGAAACTGGTGACACGACACAAGATCGGGCTTCGAAACTGTAAGACGCCTGTTCACGGCCGGTGTGTGCCAGCCCACCGGTCTCGTTCACATTGGTCCGCTGCCGCTCGGTGGCAGCGTCAACAAAGGTTCCGCCGGGCGCTGCCCCAGACGGCTTGCAGATAGAGAATGCGAACGGTTGGTCGGTTTAGGGAGAGCGTCCGAGCTGTTCGATCTTGTTGGGTCAAGTTAGGAGACATCGATCTGGAATCGTTCGGCGATCATCACAGCATTTTTTTTCTGACCGGCCGCGAAATCTTCGCCCCATTCCAGCGAGACGTACTCGGGCGCCCAACGTCGCATCACCGGGTCCGGTCAGCAGGAGCAGGTTGGTCTGCGCAAAAGACTTCACGACTCGGGCCACAGTGCGCAGGACGTCCATCTTTTAGATCCCCACCGTTCGAAAGCGGGCTACCTGCCTTGCCAAGACAAGGCCCGCGTCCCGCTCTGGGCGAGCGCGATGATGGTAAACTACGGCGCACAAGAGACGTGCTTGCGACAGGCGTCAGCTCTGTGGTTGAGCGCTCAGGGTCAGGTATGCAGGCGCTAAAACAGCCGCCAGAGGCATGATTGGCAAGACGCGCCCCATAGTCTTGGCAATGTGAGTTGCGATTACGGCCCATTAATCGCAATAGCTAAACTCTCAACTGGGATGGTCCGCACCTAAATCGGCGGGTTGCCGTTCCTGTAGGGGCTTTAAAGACACGCTTCCACCGTGTTTGGAACAGGGTTCATGTCCGTTTAGTTATTGGAGACAATATTTTGATGTCTTAAGCATTCGACCAGCGCGGACGAGGGGAAGTTCACACTGTTTAAGCCTTATTGATCTTCATCTTTGACTCACCGCCCCGGTCTGTACGCTTTAGAACTAGATTCGCTTGAAGCTCTTCCCGATAATTTGCCAGTCCGTGTCTTTGACGCAGTCGACGCTGATTAATCCGATACTCTCGACGCAGGCCCAACGCTTCAACCTGCACCCTCTACGCCGGTATGGGGGCCATCGCCGCCCCTTTCGAAATCTGACCCGCTGACAATTTTTCCAAGCGCTGTTCACGGCATGGTTGATAATGGCCATGGGTTTCGAGTCGCAGTCCAATTGGCTGTGCCTGTTGCGGGACACGCACGGAGGTGAATGCGAAACGCAGATCATGAACTTTGAGCTGATCAGATTCAAGCAGCGTTGGATTCCGGTTTAGAATCTCTAACTTCAGCACTCTGATCGCTTTTCCATTTCAGAACTGGGGAGACGTCGACGCGGATTTGTTTGCCAGCAGCCTTGTGGAAGACAAGCCAACGCGTTTGCGAAAGCGATGTAGATGCGGCCAACGAACCCGCCAATGGCGGACCTCCAGGCTGACCAACCACAAACACGGTCGATTCGCGATGGCGTATCCGCATCGCGGCAGCGCGGATCAGCGACGATGAGATTTGTACGGGGTCGAGCTTGAGGCCGGGTGTTAACCTATACGTTCATTATGCTGCGCGGACGGCCATTTAACCCGCCATGAGGGATCCGTTTGCGATCCTTCTATGATGCGGCGGGGAATAAAAACCGAAAGAGAACGGGACGATATTGCAGATCGACGGCGATACATTCCAGCGGCGCAGACGCAACTCTTTCATCCCTTCACAGAACTACGTTCCGGACCTATTATCTCCGGCGCGAGCGGATTGGTCGACGACGACAGGCGATTATAACGCTCATATTGCCGAGAGGGTGCGCAATCGCCCGATTTTCACGCTGGAGCAGTCGCCTCTTTTCGGACGAGGTCCAATTCAACAATGAAGAAAAAAGGGCAAAAACGGATCGATTTACGATATTTCGGCGCTGTCCGATGGGCGTTAAACGCTTGCGCTGATGGCGAGGGACGGCCTGGGCCGAGGTTCGGGGGCTGACATTTACAAGCGGCGGCTTGCGGGGCGCTGATCCCGATATCGATTTAACGAAAAACCCTAATGGTGACGAAGACGGCGGCGCAGGCTTTGCTTAGTTCAACGACATCGTTCCGTGGCATATTACATCGGTCACGTGTGACCGTATCTTGCGAATTGGGATTGAATTCTGATGGCTCAGCGACTACTCTCTAAATTCTTACCGTTATCAACCTTATCTGCATGAGGTCGGGTCACGCCCATCGGACTGGGGGCATGCTGCGTCCTTATAACGGTCAGGAATTTGTCGAACGATGGGGCATCAGCTATCACGTCTATAATCAGGACCTTGGAACTATACCGTGATGAGCTATCCGCGATTTCAGGGTGATGAAGGCAAGCACGGGCACGCCCCGGCTCGTCTTGGCCCCTCAGGTCGTCGACATTATCGCGATTCAAAAACTTTTATGGCCGCAGTGGTCAAACGCGCTCCGGCGATAAGCGCTATGGGCTTTCAACTCGACAGAAACGGGAGTCCTTGATTTTGAAGGACCTTCTTCCAATCAAGGGATATCGCCCACCGTCTTGGCGATCTATGATGCGGCGCACCGACACGCTCGATTTCTCGGGTTATTTCAGCCCAATCAGGTCATCAGCCCTTGTGAGGGTCTTTCTCCTCAATTGGCGACAATTACCCAATACGGCCTTCCACAACAGATCCGTTGATCAACAATATCACAATCGCTTTGGGACAGTCATTTGAGGAAAACGCGATTGGCGGTTCCGGCCGATGGACAGCTTTATCGGCCACCAACGCGTCGATCGACAATGTCTTTACGGCAATGGCGGCATGACAGCTATGATGGGCGGCGCGGAACGATACGGGTTCGCTTCGCGCTGGCCAGAGCAGTACAATTTGCGCTCGACCAGTCAGGCGGACAGAATATTCTGCGTCATCAACGAGCGCAAACGAAGGCGTTGATCGCAATCAATCTTGCCAATGTGAATTGTCGTTTCAATAATGGGGCGCAATTAGCGCGCGAGCGCGTGGTTGGGCTAGAGCCGCCGACGCCCCCAACGGACCGATACCAACACGCGCCCACGCAACGATTCCGCGGCGCCCGGCTCCGACTGGGCTGGCAGGTCGAACCGACGGAAGGTTCCCGGACTCACTCGTTTCTCCATGCAGCGAAGTGATTTACGGTCTTGGCGGTAATGACGGTCTGGTGATGGCGGGCGGCAACGACATCGTCTTTGGGCGGTGCGGGCGATGGACACGATCTACGGCCAGGAACGGCGATGATCAGCTTTACGGCGAAGGCCGGCATTGACGTCTGGTTGGCGGCGACGGGTAATGACATTTCTCGTGGCGGCGCCAATGTTGACATTCTTGTCGGTGGCGACGGTAATGACACGCTGATCGGCGGCGATGGCAATGACACGGCTTACGGCGAAGGCGGGGATGAACTCATCATGGCGCAATGGTGCGACACCATCTTTGGCGGCGAGGGCAATGACACACGTCGATGTTGGGGTCGGATTGACGTGGCTGATCATGGTGATGGCAATGACATTGTCGATCCGGGTTTGGGATGATGTATGTTGTACGGCAGGCGGGCAACCGACATATTGATGGCGGTTTGGCAATGACACCATCTTTGGCGGCTCAGGTAATAACACGCTGTTGGTGGGGCCGGCATGATGTCGCTGATCGCAAAGACGGCAAATGATGCGATTTATGCGGGCCATAATGACGTGATCTATTGCGTTGGCGGCGGACGACATGTGTCGTGGCGGCGACGGTAGCGACACGATCTTTGGCGGGGCGAAGGCAATGATTACGCTTACGCCGGCGGCGCGGTGATGATGTGATCGCGATTATCCGGCAAACCGGACTCGCTCGGACGGTTGGTGACGGCAATGACGTCGTCAACGGTCTGGCGGCGAATGACCGGTCACGGCGGGAATGTGCACAATATCGTTACTCGGCGGGACAGGCGCGGGATGGTTCTTACCAAGCGGGCCCACCGGCTTGACCGTATTCTGGATTTCCAGATCGGACGACGATAAGATCGAACTGTCGGAGCTCTGTGACGAGTTTCCAAGCGCTGGATCGCGGGTGCGCAGGACCATTACGGAGGAATGGCAACAGCTTCTGATCCTGTCGGAACGGCTGATAATGGGCAGTTCGTTCTGTCCAATCTATCCATCGCCGATCTGTCCGAAAAGCGACTTTGTCTCACCCGCCGTCGGCAGTTCAGAAAGCGCAGAGGCGGCGAAGTCCGTCTATCCGCAACCCTTGTGCTGAAACATAGATTGGGACCTGTTTGCGCAGGACTTTGCGACTGCATCTTGAGTTCCGACTTTGTTGCTCTGATGAGCCGGTCTGATTTTTGCCGATCAGCTCGCATCTATTGCTGCGGACCTGACGATGCGCTCTTCCAAACTAGCCCGTTTACTTCGTCCAGACGTTGGCTCCTGCAGGATTATGTTCGCCTAGCCGGGTTAACCTCTGTTAACTTGCTGTACTGCACATTTACAAGATTTGGAAAATCGATAAAGCAAATTCCGTCAAGGGGGTCGCCATGACTGATATTATAGTCGGAACGGCAAAAAAACTATCTCGAAGGACGATCGAAGTCCGGACTTATCGAAGGGTTAGGTGGCAATGACACGCTCACGGCATTGGGCGGGCGATGACACTTTATATGGCGGCTTTGGCGACGATGTCTGAATGCGTTTCGACCGGACATTATTGTTCGGTGACGAAGGAATGATCGTTTCATCTATTGCGCATAATGCGTATGACCAGGAATGTTCGGCGGCTTTCGGCGATGATTATTTCGAAATCCATCGATTTGGGTCGGAGGGGCGTTGTCTGTCCGGAATATCCTGAATTGATGGTGGTGACGGCAAACGACACCTATTACCACAATGAGATCCGGACGATGAATGTCACATTTCTCGGCGGTGCGATGGACGACACCGGCCCACATTCTCAATCGCAAATGAAGGAGCCAGTTTTTTAGATATGGGACGCGGGGCGTATGATGTTTTGTCATTTTGATGCCTTAACGGCAAACATTGCGGCACGGTAATTTCACCCTGGACTTTGGGTCCGGGTCCGACCGGATTGACCTCGTCGGGTTTGAGGTTGCAAGACCATCACCGTGACCGATTCGAAAAGGTCGGCGCGGGGCGATACGATCCGGATCGATGGGATCTTACTAGACACGCAATGGGACGGCTCTCCAATTCCCTTGCCTCAGACAGTTTCTCGCCTTGTCAAGACGGCCCCGATACGCGTCCTTCTCGAAGTAAATATGGAATCGCGTCGAGGCCCGGATTGGCAGAGCGCCGTTCGTTTAAACAATGTAACGCGGCGATTTGACAAGCCAATAAGTTGCAATGGTTTTCCGCTGGATGGCTCTAGCCCGCGGCATCTCTGGCGATCATGGCGGCATTAACGCGGATATCTCGATGGCGGCGCAGGAGGGACGATAAACTTCAGGGCTTAGGAAGGTAATGATCGTCTGACGGGTTCGCGGGCAATGTGAGCTTGATGGCGGTCTAGGCAATGACATCCTGAATGGCGGTTTGGTGCGGATATGTCTGCGCGGCGTTGCATGCGGGAATGAATCTGGGGTTCATCTATAACGAATAATGGCGGGACGATCAAATTTCTTTGTGATGCGGGCGACGACTAGTTCAGCGTTTTTACAGGCCTAGAGAATCGTCCTCCATTCCCGACCCTCATGATCGCATGAGGCGGTGCGGGCAACGACACCATATTTCCCATAAATGTATCAGCGGCGATGGCTGTTACATTTAACGCGGCTCCGCGTCGATACGCGTCGATCCACCACGTTCTCAGCAGGACAGCCAATTCACTTTAGATATGGGCGCAGGTGAATAGATACATCGTTTATTTCCGCGCCGTGGGCTCACTGCAAGGCGGGGTTGGGCCAATATTCGATCACTCTAGGGACGGGCTCTGACCGCAATCGACATTCAAGATTTTTTAATGTCGGTGGTCGGATACGGTGACCGATTTTGAGGCGGGCGCGGCGGCGACACGCTCGGGCTCGACGGATTTTAGCGGGATAACACAATGCGGATGGTCTGGTCAAACCCTTATGGAGCGGCTTTCCTGCGACTGAACCCCAGATGGGCGGATACGATATTGGAAGTCAATCTTGCTCACCCTGAATCCAGGATGCAACATGCTGGTCCGTCTTTGAACGGCGTTGACGCGCAAGATTTTGACGGCTGGCGGAAGGGTTGGAAATGGCTTTCCGCTTCGATGGAATCGGCTGCCCAGGACCGGCGGACTAACCTGCGGAGGGAGATGAACATTCCAAGACCTTCTCCGACGCCGCAGATATGATTTACGGCCTTGGCGGCAATGACGGTTCTTGTCATGCGCGGCGGCGATGGACATTGTCTTTGGCGGCGATGGCCGACGACACAATTTACGGTCAAGATGGCAATGGATCAGCTTTACGGCGAAGACGGCGTTGACCGCCCTCATTGCGGTGACGGCAATGATTTGCTGATGGCGCGCAATGGATAATGACGTGTTTCTCGGCGGCGCAGGGAATGACTGGCTGATCCTCGGCGGATTGGCAACGACACAGCCTATGGCGAAGATGGCGACGACTTTATGAGGCGGCGACGGCGGCGACACGATCTTTGGCGGGCGCGGGAATGACACCGCACCGCGGCGCGCAGGCGATGATGTGATCGCGATTATCCCGCAAATGATGATCTAGGCGGTGGTGACGGCCAATGACGTTCGTCAACGGTCTGGCCGGCGATGCCGGGTCACGCGGCGCAATGGTGGACATAATCGTTCTTGGCGTTACAGGGGCCGATGTGTTCTACAGCGCGGCACGGCAATTGACCCGTATTTTGGATTTTCCAGATCGGAGATCGACAAGATCGAAGCTATCGGCTTCGGTCACAGTATTTGCGGATTCTGGTCGCTGCGTGCGCAGGACGTCACAGATTGTGAATGGCCGCATAATTTCGTTATTATTTCTAAACGGTGATAATGGGCTGTTTTTTCTGGCCAATCTGTCGATTGCAGACTTATCCGAAAGCGATTTCAGCTTTACCACAGCCAGAGCGCACAAAGTGCCGATGGTCGCGAAATCCGAGTCTCGACATCTGTGTCTGAGCAGGATGATCTGTTGGCACAGAATTATAGGCAGTTGACTCGACTCTGACTTTTCGCTCGTATCAGAATTTTGCCGATTCACTCGGATTAATGCCTGCGGACCTGTCTGATATAACTCTCGAAAACTAGCTCGTTCGACGTACGGTTCAGGATGGCCTGGATCCTGCAGGACATGTCGCTTAATTCGCTCAATTCAGCCCGATTACACCTGTCATATTAAGTCCGTTAAGGGGGTTGTGCAGGGGGCATTTAAACCTAAGCGGGCGCGCGCAAGCTAGGTGGTAGGAGGCTAACGATGCTTGATATTTGGGGAACTCCAGGGCCGCGGACACTATGCGAACGGATGAATGATGTTCTAAGAGTCAGGGCGGTAATTGACACGCTTCCTAGGCGTTAGGCGATGATTTCTGACTCGGCAGGGTGATGAACGGACGATCTGCTGAGGCGGTGCCGGGGAATGACTGGCTCGGCGGCGGCGGGAACGGATATTCTTCGCGGGCGGCGACGGGCAATGATCGGCTTGATTATCGTATTTGACGGCGATGAATCAAATGTACGTGAGGCCGGGACGATTTGCTTTTACCGTTTTGTGACTCTCGCAATCGCATCCGCGATCCAACATTCTTATAATGGATGGTGGAGGACGGGGACGATCTATATAATGATTTGTGGCGACGCCGCCAATATCACCTTTCTTTAGGGGGTGATGGGTCGGATCAGGCAACCTTTATACCTCACGGCTCTAAATTCTTCAATTTAACCTCGATATTGGGCCTTCAGGCGTGGGGAACACTGATCACATTGGTCGGAGAACGAATTCAGAAGAAGATGGCGGCGGGGCGTTTTCCAGATCCCCTTTGGTGGAGGTCGCGATCATATCCACTTTGAAAAATTATGATGTTCGCAAGTTGTGTCACGGCACGATTTTTGATTGTTGGGGATGGCGGAGACTCTCTGTCAATAGATGGTTATGCGATACGGATGGGACGGTATTTCCATTCCATATGGCAGCAATAACTTCGGCCGTCCAGAACGGTGCAGACGCAGCTTCCTAGAAGTTAATTCTTGGTTCTGACATCGAGCCCGAAATTGCAATGGCCGTGCGCCTAAACGGCGTTGTTCAGTCGGTGATTTGACCAGCCCAATGTCGGCGCAGGGTTTGACATTGATGGCTTCGGCACCCCTCGATGCAGATTATCGGTAGGAAGACAACGGAAAGTAGAAGGAACTTGTCCTTACATGATATCAATTTCGGGGTTGGCAGGTCAGATTAAATTATTACGGTTTTCGGGGCAATGATGATTTAGGACGTGGCCTATGACAGGCTTTATGGCGGCACTGGGGAATGATGTTCTGAATAGCGGGACTGGAGATGATTATTCTAGATGGGCGAGCGGAGGGTTCAGAGTTCTGAACGTGGCGATGGAAATGATTTATTTGTTATTCGGCGGCGGCAATGGACAGATGTATGCGGAAGCCGGAAAATGACGTTTCGATCTCGATTCTTAATATTTCAGGTAATTTTTCAAGCGCATATACAATTCTAGTGATGTTGGTGATGGCACTGATCAAACTTTTTTACGACTTGCTTAATATCGTAAATCTCACTTTTCTGGGTGGAGAGAAACTCAGATTCGCAGCGATTACAGTACATATTCTGGCCAGACATGAGAGCCATTTCAGCTCGATATGGTGTGATGGCAATGATTTACGGTCTATATTTTGGGATTATGGTCATGGGACCAATATGGTCACATCAGGGTCTGGGTCGGATGGTCTGAGGTTGCCGTGGGTTTTGACTCTGAGGCGTCCATAACCGTCACTGATTTTGAAGTCGGCGAAGGGGCGATCTAATCGACCTTCAAGATATTCTGTCAGAAACTGCTTGGGATGGCGAAGCCACCCTTTGGCCGCTGGCCATCTCCGTTTGTGCAAGTTGGTGCAGATACTGTCATAGAGGCTAATATTCAGGCTTCAGACTCGACACGGGGTTCCGCAAGATAATGGGCAAGAGGTTGTTCGCCTGTCGGTGTGATTGGTGTCGGATTTTGGTCGATTCCAATTTATTGGCGGTGACTTTTGCAGTGGATGGATCGCCGCCTCCGCCTCCGCCTCCAGACCCGATAGCCTGACAGAAGGGATGGACATCCAGACTTTCGGCGATGGGCCTGACTCAATATTTTGCCCTCGGGCGGTAATGATGAACTCGTCATGGCGACAGGTGGACGATCATGTCTTTTTGCAGGCGACGGCGACGACATTCATCTACGGCAGGGTGGGACGACATTATTCTGGCGAAGGCGAAGTGACCGTCTCTATTGCGGCGGACGGCAATGCTCGACCTCAAATGGCGAGGGGCTGACATTGATCTTTCTCGTTGGCGCCAACGCAATGGACGAGTCGACCCTCGATGGACGGCGATGACGCTGCCTATGGCGATGCCGGTGACGACTTTATCTATGGCCGGCAATGGCAATGACCACCATTTTCGGCGATTCGGGCATGATAGCGCGTGGGGCGATGGCCGGATTTCGACGGCTCGTGATGGGTGATGGCAATGACACGGTCGCCGCCAGGGTCGGGTGATTGATGTCGTTTATGGTGTAAGCTGGAGACGACGTCATTGACGGCTAGGTGACGGAATGACCCACGCTTTTCGGTGGCTCGGGGAAATAATTCGTTAGCGGTGGCGCGGGCATGATGTGCTGATCGCAGAAGACGGCAATGATTACTCTGCTGGGTGGGCGCGGGTAAGACGTTCATTTACGGGCTTTTGGCGGCGATGACATTGTCGATGGCGGCGAACGCCGCGACACCATCTTTTGGCGGCGCAGCAATGGACACGCTGCGCGGCGGCGCGGGCGATGATGTGATCGCCCGATATATCGGCAACGACTCGCTCGACGGGTTGGTGACGGCCAATGATGTCGTCAACGTCTGCTGGGATGACCGGGTCACGGGCGGCAATTGGTGACAATATCGTACCTCGGGCGGGACAAGGCGCGGATGTGTTCTACCAAGCGGGCACCGGCATTGACCGGATTCTGGATTCCAGATCGGGATCATAAGATCGAACTGTTCGAGCTCTGTGACGAGGTTTTCCAAGCTTCTGATCGCGGTGCGCAGCGACATTACGGATGTGAATGGCAGACAGCTTTTCGTGATGCCTGTCGGAACGGTGATAATGGCTGTTTGTCTGGCCAATCTGTCGTATTGCAGACTTATCCGAAAGCCGATTTCATCTTTACCACAGCCAGCAAGCGCACAAAGTGCCGAGGTCGCGAAAATCCGATGGTCGACCTTGTGTCTGAGCAGGATGATCTGTTTGCACAGAATATTAGGCTCGATCTCGACTTTGGATTTGGCGGCTCGATCAGAATTTGCCGATCACTTTCGGATCAATGCCTGCGGGACCTGTCTTGAATAACTCTCGAAAACTAACTCGTTCGACGTCAGGTTCAGAGGGGCCTGGAATCTACAGGACATGTTCGCTATAATCGCTCAATTCAGCCCTGAATTACGCCTGTCATATTTAAGTCGCTTAAGGGGATTGTGCAGGGTTGGACATTTAAAACCTAGGCGGCACGGCGCAAGCGTAAGGTGGTTAGGAGGCGATTATGACAGATATGTTGCACAGAGGATCGCGACACACTTACGGACGGAGGAGGGGTAATGACACCATTCGAGGGTTGGGCGGGGATGATGTTTCTGCTAGGTCTAGGCGGCGACGATCTCCTTTTTGAAGGCGGCGACGGCATCGATTCGGCTCGAAGGTGGGATGGAAAATGACCACTCTGGGAAGGCGGAGCAGGCCTTGATTTTATAGATGGCGGTTTAGGAACGGACGGTTCTTCGTGGCGGCCGGAGGGGCGGGGACCGATTCACTATAATCGCGCACGGCAACGATCAGGATGTTGGTGAGGCTGGCGATGATTTTTTTCTCGGTCGGCCTCTCTCAACATTTACTTAACATCGGCCCCGACAAAATTCTGGCTGATGGAGGTGAGGGTAAACGATACATTGTCCTTCTCTGGGATCTCTGGCATCCAATGGTCACGTTTCTGGGGGGATTAGTGTTCGGATGGAAAGCCCCCATTACGGCCTTAGCGCAGATCCGCAGTTAATTCTTGATATGGGCTCTGGCGATGGATGTCGTCAATTGTGAGTTGACGATTTCTTTTGGCGATGGCCGTAGCGGCGGAGGAAACTTTGCTTTGATTTACACTGGAACGGCTCGGACCCGGGTTCGAAAATCAATTGCGTTTGATGGCTGACGCTCTATTTACGAATTACGGGATTTTGAGTCGGAGTTGGCGGCGAATATCGTTTCGATAGGCGGACTACTCGAACAATAACGGCCTGGGATGGTTCCGTCGGAACCCATTTGGTAGCCGAACTTGCTTTCCGCTTGGTTCAAAACGGGGCCGACAAGCTGTTTTTCTGCAAGTTCAATTCTTGGAACCTGAAGCCAGTCCAGATTGGCAGGACGCTGTGCCGCTTTTAAACGGCGTGTCGTCGATGATTTCTTCAACCAGCGCCTCTATCGGTGGCGGATTTGCGGCATTGGATGGTTCCCAAATGGGCTCCCAACGCAAAATTCCACCGGCACAGGCGAACGATTCCGAGGGACTATTAACGGGGGCCAACCGTCATGCCGACATTATTCAGGGGTCTGAGCGGAGGACGATTGGGAGTTGTTCGGGTTCAGGGCCAATTGACGAGCCCTCCCGGTGGAGACGGGGGACCGATTTAGGGGTGGCTGGGCGAGATGGGAAACGATATTCCGTTCAATGGCGGGCTTTGGTTGATGGGAACAAGGCCTTGATTTGCGGACCTTTTCGGCAATGAACCCACTTATGTTTATTTCTCTCCG
>Ga0163217_1020999_pt1 | contig 12850 bp, 9 predicted proteins | sample SynspAceP_FD_185933 | JGI IMG/M metagenome (GOLD analysis project Ga0163217, IMG submission 185933) | Saline lake microbial communities from Ace Lake in Antarctica - Synechococcus sp. Ace-P (PacBio error correction) | ecosystem: Environmental > Aquatic > Non-marine Saline and Alkaline > Saline ... | reverse complement strand
CTACACTTAAATACAATGTGAAAGATAAAGGTAATAGACAGACTTCTGCTTAAAAAATTTTTTGTGTGAACGCACTGAAAGAATGTTGTGTAAAAAAAACCAACGGTATTGTTTCTTCGATAAAACGGTAATACGCGTTTTTTACTTTGGGTCCTTTTTAAGGAATAAAAATTATTAGAAATGTCAATTAGTCCAACATTTAAAATGCACAATTTATTCAAAATACGCAGGTACACAGTACCAAATTAGATTTGCTTTCTGATTATGACTGGTTGTTCCCAAACCAACTACTTTGTCGCAATTGGGGCTAAAATTATGGAAAGAAGTTATGTTGGAAAAACAAGATCAAAGGCGATGGGAAGGTCACAGGAGAAACCAATCTCTTTATCTCCCTGAGATAAAATTATAGCGGAGGAATTATTGATTATTCCGCAGTTAACAGGAAAAGAAGAATATCAGTACTTCTGCCATTTAGCTATAAGTCTAGCTCCAAAAAGATTATCCGGTTTTATATTTTACATGATGGTCAAAACCTTTTGTGGGGGCGGAACCCTTTGGTAACTGGGCCATTGCTGAAAAGCTTCGGAAATGGCTAGAAATGGTATGGGCGATCATTATTGATAGTAAAGCCTATAGACCATGGCGGAGGAGGAAGAGTTTGTGGGAGGTGTTCTCCTTTTAAGGAAACCAAATGGCGGAAAAGGGGACCGGAAAGAAATAATCTTTAAGGTTTTTAGTGGAAACGCTTAAACCTAATATAGATAAAAATTACAGGACGTTTAAAAGAAGAAGGAATTTACGGAGTGGTGGAGTTCTATGGAGGACTTATTAGTTATTTACTGCAGGGTTAAGGTATCCTTCGATTTTTGGGGAAATTGATATGATTTTTTCGCCTTCCTTGTGGATTACGCCCAAAATTGATTGTGCTATAAATTTTCATTTCAACCTATCCAAACCGATATCTATTCTATATGCCCGGTGGATGCCGAAAGTGTAAATATGGTGGGGAATGTGGAAAAGTTAAAGGCAAAATTCTTTGAAGAAAGGAATTAAAAGGAGGATTATGGCGGGAGGTGAATATTTGAAATCAATATTGATCATGGAAACATTGAGGAATGGTTTGGAGTTCAAGAATTTTCCTTACCGCCTTGGAGGATTCCTTTATTTTTAGGAATAAAATATAAAGGCACTTATATGATTGCAATCTACAGCGCAAGGGAATTCCTTTCTTCGAAGTATGATTATACCTTTTTTGTTCAAGCGTGAGAAGTTGAGGCAAACATATTAAAGGGCAGGGATTAAATTTACCAGGTATCTATTGACCGGAACAAATAAAGGCTGAGAGAAAGGCAAATATCCTGTTTTATCCGATTGACCAAAAGGATTTAAGAAGGTCATTTACTGTTGCGGTTTAGGAAGCAAATTTTTTTTTTTTTTTTTCCCCACCCTAAGGTTAGTAATAGATGCACTTTAAGCGCTTTATGCAAGTGGATCGGTTCCCAAAAATTGCCATACAATTTGAGCATTGATATACGCGCGCCAAGGATTTCAATCCTGACTTTATTTCTCTGTTGGCCGAAGGCATAGTCAGTGGATGATATTAGGTACTTACAAAAATAAGGGTCTGTATCAAACTTCGGAAACTAAAATGCATAAAATGGGATTCAGATCAATTAGGATTGGAGTTTTTTTGTTACCCATAAAAATTGGCAGGAATTGCTAAAAAAGCCACTGCTTAAAGGGGAAGGCCACGGGCTAAGAACCGCCTTAATGATTTTAGCAGTTGGTAAATGCCAAACAGACATAAGCTTACCCCTCCCCATCAGTAAATTAGCTGAAGTTGCTATACATTGGTAAAGGAAATTTGGGCTATTAATGTTGAAGCATACATGACTCCGAGCTCATACATAAAACATTAGGGCGATTTGAAATCGCTATTGCCGTTAAGTCAAGCAAGTGTGTGCAGGAGCCTCCCTTAGGTTATGATATAGAGAATAGAAATATATACCGAAGGAATATAGGAACTGATATGTGAGTGATCCACCTGAGTCTCAACGATGTAGGAGCTCTCGCTCGGAAAAGTGTTACTTTCGATACTTGGAGGCGTATCCATTAAAAGCCTCATCCATTATGCCTTATATCGACTCTCTCTGGGGCAAGCGGGCCCAAGTATTAGGTGCCATAGAATTGACAGCAAAGCTAAAATTACCGGTACATCTTTACGCTATATCCCGACGACGAAAATTGTGTTAGATGCCCAGGCTGTCATTAAACCTGGCGATTGTATTGGGTCATATGCGGGAAGACTATGAAATTATAGATTACGGATTTGGGAAGGACGCCTAATATTGGCTTGATGGCATTGCGATTTTAAATAAAAAATTATCAACCAGATATAATGATTAGATTGCGGCTACCCTAACTGGAAGTTGTGTGCAAACTTGGGCTATGAGCAGGGGGCTTGTTCCTAAAAAATAATGATGAACCTTCCTTAAATGACAAGCTGCAGGAGATCAAAGTGGAGACGTTGTGGCGATTTACCATTATAGGGATTCCTATGGAAGGAGATATAAAAATCTGATATTGCCGACTGTAAAAAATTATAAGCGGTAAAAGCCTATGCCGGTGCTATAAGTGCTGCTAAATTTTTGGAGTTTTTTACGGATAAACGATCCCAATATGGGGGCCCTTTGGACATAGCAGGGGTAGCCTTTGGGGATGCGGAAATTCTATACCCAGAAAAACAGCTAGCGCTTTTGGGGCTAAGACTTTTGACGATTTATTGCAGGTTTGGGTAAAATAGTTCGATTCAATGGGTTGCAAACTCCAAGATGACTTTTTGCCAGATTATTGAGGGCCATCTTGTTTAACTTGGGGTTACCATTGAATTAACATTCTGTACTCAAAACGGTTTAAAAAAGTGCGATGGACCTTGGCAATTATGGCATTCGAATTTAAACTGCGGGAGATTAGAACGAGAAGCATTTTTTTCCTTTGTTTTTGCGACTTTTTAGGGATTAATGGGTTTTTACATCTAATAAGTTTATACCTCAACTACGATGACAGGAAAGCCGATAACCACTGTTTTATGTATTAGCAGTTTTTTTAAGGGAGAAGATTTCTTTAGGTCGTTGTAAGGCTTTGGGGCAACAAGGGTATTACTTGTTTACTTCCAAGGGTTTGGAACACAAAAAGTGGGCTCGCGGAATGTCTATGATGAAATTTTCTATATGCAGGAACAAGCGGGAAGGAGTTTGGAAGTAGGGAGATTTAATTCTGGCCTCGCTTTTTTTAATGCGCAAACAAAAATTGACAGGATCGTGGCTTGGACGATTTCCGATGTTGAGAAAGCTACTTTGATAAGGGAACATTTTCAGAATACCTGGCATGGGCCAAACCACAGGTAGGTATTTTAGGGATTAAATTGCGATGAGAATGAAGGCCGAAGAGGCCCAATATTCCTGTTCCGGGCATTCACCCCATTGTTCAATAATTGTGATATAGACGAATATACAAAGTTGGTGCCAGCCCTTGGGCTTATTAAGCCCAGGTCCGAAGCCTCTGGCAACCCGGATAAGTAGATATTGTTTTCGAACGGAAGAGTTATTGGTCCGTTTTGGAATCTTGGGTGATCGACGACACCGAGTATCTTATTGGAGAAGTTGCTCCTGGGGACGTTACCATGTGGATTATTTATCTGTGGATGTCAGATTGTTTTTACACAGGGCCTCCCATATCTTAAGTACTCCATGGATGTGTGGGCCCCATGGCACGGTATTTTTAGATCCATTACCCTAGAGATGAAATTCTCTGATGCATTGGTCAAAGGAAATAATTGTGGAGTATTAAAGGCCTCGGGATTTGCGCTTTAGTGGCTCCCATAGCGAGTATATTAAATCTCGGGGAAACGGGGGAAATTCTTTTTCTGGAAACCGCTCTCGGAAGTCGGTGGAGACCCATTTAAGGCAAAGAAAAATGGTATTCTTTGCCACAGGAATTAATTTATGGAAAGGAAATGGGCGGCTATAGAGATGCTCATGGCCAAGGGGAAAGCGATATAAACTGCCTAAGAGATTAAAAAAATGGAATACGCAGGTATTGTGGGTCTCTATGGCCGGTTTCAATATTCCGGATACATCTGCTTTACAGACATGAAATTTTGTTGGCAACTACAAAGGCAGTACCATATAGGCAATAGTAAAATCTGAGAGTCAGGAGAGAGTATTGGAATTGCTTAATACCACATTACTAGTGGCGAATTCAAATTGATTTCACGCAAAAGTTACCTAATATGTCAGGGGAATGGATGTTAAGAGATTAAAAAGCAACCCAATGCACCTCTAGTCCTCATAAGAAACCTATCGCTGGCGCCACCCCAGTCCTTTATCCTTATTAAAGGCGTACCCCTACCATTTCCCCTTTACTTATACGGACCAGGTTGTTGACTTACTTTAGCTTTTTCATCTCCTTTTTTCCCATATCATCAAACTCCTGATTTCACATTTGGGGCCGGTTCCGTTGAGTCTTTATTGCAGGTGCGTAAGCCACTTCTTTTTCTGTAAATATAGTTTTCCTTATTTGGACGGCATCAGGTCTGCTTGGTAAACATGTTGATAGTACACCTGATCCGGCAAAGGAGAACAAGGGTTAAGGCACATTTAGTTCCAAGTCCTCGGGATGAACTTTTCTAATTCGTGCAAGAAATGGCATGCCGGAACATAAGGGCTGTGTGGATCAAGGCATTGTAAAACTTACTTATCCTTAAAAAACCAAATTAGGGTGCCCCAATCCAGTTCCACATTGTTATTCCTTGGTTAAAATCGAATTGCCGTTAAAAGATCGTGTTCCTTTAAAATTATTCGTCAAAAATAACCCGATTATATATTTCTCGGCGTACCGAGATTTTCTGGCCTTGGTCATTGAGTGTAAAACACATTCTTCCCTTCGGTTTAATCAAATGTCGCTTATGCAAATTAACTTTTTTCCCAAATGGTGGGCGGTAGCCAAAAAATCTATTTGTTGTAGCCTGTTTATGAGAGCTCTTATTTCCAAAAGAATCACATATTTCGGAGGACAGCGCCCACAATAATTTCCCTTAATTTTTTCAATATTAATATGCAGAAGTCATATTGTATTAAATGATGATGAATTGGTGGAATATCGAAGTTATCTCGATAGCCTTTTGGCCATTAGTTCTTTGAAAAAAATAAAGAGTAGGAAAATCCTCTGTACCAACCATCTGTGGCATAAATCCCCTTTCTCATCCCAAACATAGTTCCCAAGTCCATTTGAAGAAATGTTAGTATGGTCATCCTCCCGCGGAACTACTTGGGATGGATCTACTAAGGGCATTTTGGTAATTCCTTTAAAATTATTGTTGGACGATTACCTTTGTTTGACTTGTTCCAGGCCTCCAAATAAATCTTTTTTTTTCAGGTATTTTGGATAAAGTATGGGGTCTCGGCAAAACGAAAAGGAGGGTTTGTGAGTTATAGGTTAGTAGAAATACTTCTGAAAAATGACTTTATTTTCCATCTGATGAATGCTGCATTGTATTTGCTGAACGAAGGGTTTTCTACCTGAATGCCCTATTTTGGAGATTGCTTGGATAAATCAATTTTTTTAATCGCATTATTTTCAATAAAATCCAGGATGATGGCAATTGTAGGTAGATTCCAAATTTATCCCGTATCCCTGATATGGGGCCATCATATTATTATATTTTCTTTCCCGTAGGTGGGCAACTACTTTCCTTCATTTTCCCGATTTGGCAAAGTGACAATTCCATGTTACCGGTTCGCCTCCGGATGAAATGTACCCCAACAAATTCTTTTGAAAAACGCACGGCATTTATGGGCCCTTCATATTCTACATGTGTCCTGATTTTTCTCAAAGCCAATATTTTTGCCCCTTTTCTCAAAAAACTTTTTTAATCGAGGTGTATAAGGTTGCAGCTCTTTGAGTCCACAGCAAAAAACGGAGGTCGGGCCAATTTGGAAAATATCTCATCGGCTATTTCCATGTTTAGTCTTATGGATGGGCAAGGCTACCGAAAGAAGGCGGATTTACTTCTTGTTGATTTCCCCAAGGCCAAAATTGATGACAGATCATTTTTTGATAGGAATGACAAATAAAGAATACGTTACTTTTTTGGGGTACAATGGCCATTTTTATTATGTTCCAAAGTTCGTCTATTAGGGATAGTTATCGCTTTATTATTCCTGTTCCGCTTTTCTAATGGATTTCCTGGGCTCCTGAAGATACTATTAGATATTCATAAACTGCTATCCGGGCACTCATTTTTGGGCCCTTAATGTCAAAGAATTGATAATTCTGCCTCATCGCTTAAAATGTATCCAATATTTCCTGTATTGCAATCGTAGCCCTTGGTTGGGAATGGCCATTTATGATTAAATCTAGAACTTGCCAATCTTTTTTTTCTAATCCAAAACATTTTTCATGTTCATTTAAATCCCTGCAAACCGTCTCCTTCAAAATAAAAATTCGCCACATCATTGAGGTTTTGGTAATTATATTCAAATAACGGCCAATTGTCTGATCCGGCCCGGTCCCTGCATTTAGATTTTATGGGGATTCTATGATTTCATGCCCGGCTTCCAAGGTCCATCCACTAACATCATCTACAAAAAACTCTAGCAGCTGCCAAAAATTTTTAATTCTTTTGAGGTTTACTTCCTATAAGATTTCCAAAGTCGATCATTTGCCTTCAAGGCCATATCTAGATGCTCGCCATTTTTTTCGTTGGATTAATGCCCTTTTGTAAAAATTGAAGTGAAGGTTGTTCCTTCGTTTAAGTTATAAAGTTTGGTCTACCAAGGCCTGAATCAATGTCCGTAATAGTTACCGTTTCATCCCAAACCGGGTTTACGGGTACATCACATATTTCTAAATTTCGCATAGTCGGTAAAAAGGGGTGCACCCTTACATCCCACCATTATTTTTTTGCATTGTCTATTATCACTTCCGTCTGTTACCAAAGATTAAACATATCTTTCGTATTCTCCGGCACTGGTTAAAAAATCCGGGGATACCGGTACGTGAAATTTATCAAAGGCTTTGGTTACGGAACGACTTTAAAACCCAGTGTTTCTTCCTTCCCCAAATGGGGAATTCCGGTAGAAAAGGGCAGAATATGGGCGGTAAAAAGTAGCGGCACAGAGATTGAAGATTGTGTATGGCCCCATTTCCCTGTCCTCAATACCTACATGAACATGGAGGCCAAAGATAAGATTGGATCTGGCGGAATCTGTAATTCTTGTACAATTTCATCATATCGAGGGCTGCACCGTAATAATTGTTTCTCCCATTCGGAGAAAGGATGGGTTCCAGCTGCGGCTATGCGAAGATCAAGGCATTGGTAGCATACCTCGGATATTGTTTTTGCAAATGTGTAACCTGCGACCGCACCTCTGTAAATATCCTTGAAATTAACCTGTTGCCACTTCTACTTACCGCCTGATGCATTCCGCTTGTACTTGCCCTTCCAAGATTTCATCAGCAATTTCTACAATTTTGTTCATGGTGAGGTAACTCACGGGTGTTGGATCCTCATTACTTGATATTCTTCTCTCTATCCTAATGTAAAATCCATTGATGTCACGTATTACAGTTTGGGCAGTATCAAAAACTATTTTCGGACTGTGGCTTTTGGTGGGTTGTCGCTTTTTTGATTGTTTTTTTGGTTATAGGCGCTTGTAGTTTTGCCTTCGTTGCTGGTTGTCTTTTTTAGTGTCGTTTTTTGGTCGCTGGGCAGATTTCGTTTTTGCCTTGGGTCACAGCTGTTTTTAAGCGGCTTTTTTTGTGGCCGTGGTTGACTCTTTGCCGCAGCTTTGTTTGCCTTTGCTGCAGCGGGGGTCCTTTATACCCATGGCTTGGGGTTGGGTGTAACGGCATTCTTTACAAATGTCCCCCAGGGTTAGATTCATTTGACCGAGATTTATGTGCCTGTTGCCCTTTTAATGGCCATATTGCTGCAGTCTCACGACCCAATCAAAATTCTCCTGGACCAACGGAATAATTATCGGGTGTTCTGTGCCGGAATTACATAAGAAATCTATTGCGTAGGTATACATCCCTAACGGGCGAAATTTCCACAGTATTGACTCTCTCAACAAGGCCGCATTAATTTTATGGTATAGTCCTTAACGGTATCCAATTAGTTTTTTGCAGATGGCGGTCCTCATTGGAACACTCATCTTAAGTGATGGGAAAAATTACGTGTGGCTTTCCCAACGCGGGACCGCTCATATGCTAATACGTAACTCATTTTTACGGCCAAGGCAATTAGAACGGAAAATATTCATTAAAGACTATTTCTTCTGCAAATCATAATAAGTGTGGCCGGGTTCACTGTGGCTTTTAAAATTCGATGCTTAGACCCGAAGTATAGTTGAAGATCGTTATATGCATTTTTTCCATTCTACGGCACCGGCATAGGGTTTCATATAGGGCAGGGAAAACCAATATGTTCAAAAATACACTTTCCCAGTCCATTGGGTATTGTGTGTGTGCAAGGAATTTTCGCTGGTATACTGTTACCGCGCGCTCCATCTCTCTGTCTGCTAGAGCGGTACGCTAGAACGGTTTTTGGAACAGGTACCCCGTTTTTATACAAGGCATTATTGAAAAATTTTTTCATCGGCACTCCCCAAAAAGGATGTTAGTACTGCAAGATACAGAGAGCGCATGTCGTCGCATTTGTGTTAGATATTGCCCGGTAAAAAGGGACATCCTGTGGTCGCAGGATCGATCACTCGATTAAGCATTATTCCTCGTAAGGGTCGGCTTGTTTGTGACTGACACTATAGTAATAACGGCTTCTGCGATTTTATCCCACTAGGATGTTTCTCTTGTTTTCCCTCTCTATTCAATAAAGGCTTGCGGAAAGGTATTTTCCTCTTGGACGAAGGAGCTATTCCAATTTTTGGATCCGATAGTGTACTCACCACCAGCGTATCCTGCCTGTTAGACTGGTGTGGTGTCAGTTAGTGAGCAGTTTAATAGATGGGGAAAATCTCTGCCATTATTGGCGCTATAATTCAGATTGATCCTCGCAGTTGAGGTGCGATGTGTTCTTCTTATCCAGGCCTCACGGGTGCATCCATGTCTTTACGCTTTTCGAATTGTCCTGGACAATTCGTATAAGGTTTGGCTGGCGCAAACAAATATCATGTTCGCTCGTCCCCAAAACTCCGATTTAAGTTTATGAAGTAACTGCGTGACGTTCTTGTATGTCTGGCAAATACTGCGACGTGGATTCATGTAAACAATACACCGCTCGTCCATCGTAATCGATAAATCGCCGACCTCAATTATCTCTGATATCAAATTGCCGCGCTCATGGTAAGAGGTGGCTTACTTTTTTCAGGATGGTCTAAAACAAAGTTGGCAGCGTGATAACCTCCGAAACTACAACGGAAACGGCTACCTTGCCTATTGGGGATGTCATGTTGAATTTTGGCCACAACTTCCTCCAAACCATTTTATTCCGTACCAAATTGTGATTCTTTAAACGTTAACACTGATCTGTAGTGTGTATAAGATTATTGTAACCACTGAATTCGTCGATTACGTCCAGACAAATTACCTCACCTTACTTGTGTCTATTGACAAGAACGGATCGATTCAATGAAAATCTTTTGCTTCGTAATATCTTCCCCTGGTAGTTGGAAAAAATTACAAGGGATAGCCCCAATGGCCATAAACCATCATTTCCTTTTCCTTGGACCTAGACTTAGGTGGTTACTAATAGACCATTTATTCCTTCCCTAGTTCCTTCCAAAAATTAATTGTTAATGGTCCGGGAGTATTCTCGCACCCCTCTAGATCTACGCTCCTACCGTACAAAATAATGTTCCAACAATTCTCTTTTTAAGAAATGCCCTTGCACCTTTGGGAAAATTGTGTTAAAGTTGGTTTATCTGCCCAGTTCAATAAGAATATTCAAAAGATTGAATATCAATTGACTTTCATCTTCTAAATGTCATTACTGGATGATTAATTAATAGATCAAAAATTGATTGAATCCTGCGGATTGCCATCATCAATATTCATCCAAATGTTTGGATAAAGAAAAGTTGTTGTAAGGGAATCGGGTAACATTGATATGTCCCTTACCTCGTCATAAACCCACGTTTCTGAATTCCTCCAAAATTTTCCTTGTTCAATGCAGATTATAAACAGCGCCCTATGCCTACACGGCGCATCCACGTATTCTTCCATTTCATCAATGGTAAAGTGTTTGTTGGTTTTTCAGTAATTAAATCGTCCTCATCATAGTTTTATGCTTCATATTGATCATTTTATTGAAGCCATTTATGGTTTTTTTTTCCGAACTTTTAATTTCCGTCAGAATTTTGGTTTTACGGATCTATATGCTCTTCGAAATTGGATGGGAAATATCCAACAATTATGCAGCAATAGGTCGCTTCCCTTACTTCACCAATGTGCTTTTTAAAATTTCTACCCAATTGGGTGGGCAGTTTTCTTAATAAACCTACCGTATCGCTTAATAGAAAACAGGTAGGTTGCCTATACCACTTTTTCCTACGGTTTAGTGTTCCAAAGTAGCAAAGGTTTGTTTTTCGGCAAGACACGCTTTTGCTGATAAACGTTCATGAAGTCAGATTTACCAGTTGGTTATACCCTACCAGAGCTACACGACCAATGCCCCGCGATTTCCCCTTTGGGTCTTCCATCTGTTTATTTCTACCTTCAACAACTTCTGTTTTAAAAGGAAAATGCGATCACGGGACAATTACGGCCTATCGGTCTCTATCTCCGTTTCACCAGGTCACGCATTCCAATACCCTTTTGGACGCTTCCAAGGTGGCGTCCAAAGGACCGGTTTAGTCTTGGGAGTAAATATTCATATTGGCCAATTTTCTACTTGGTACGGCCAGTAACTGGTTTGCGCCTTTGTGCAAAAATGTCAGGATAAGGCTGCTGGGTTCGGTCCAGGATTTGCATTTTAACTGCTTTTCTATATTTCCTTTGTGTCCAGGAGTAAGTTCGTCATCGAAAAATAACGGACCCCAATGTCATTGCTATTGACATAGGCTCCACTTCCAAATTTTTCCACTTTCCAATATGGTTTTTGGGATTTGGGCAAGTCTATACGTTGTTACAAAGGCCTGCAAAATTCACCTCCAGCAGTATAGGTGAGGAATTCAAGTTCATCAGATATTCGGTACTTCCTCATTCTGATCCTTGTTCATTCTCCTATGAGTACTACTTTTTCGTAATCATGGTCTTCTTCTCTAGCATATCTTATTTATAGTACAAATCTAATTCAATACTGCTAAGGATTTTTGTTATTTTGGCAATCTGGCTTAAATTTTGAATGAAGTTTCATTTTTTAAGAAGAAATCGGGCAATACCCTGACACGTAGCTTTCTCAACTTAGAAAACTTATTGATACATAGATGATCCGTATTTACTTTGGGATGATGCTATACTCCCATGGATTAGAAAGTGGACTCCTAGACGTATCAAAAAAGCTGGCTAAAACTGCGGAGACTATTGTTTAAAATTGGCATGTTTCTGCAGGATTCCACCGGTCTTGGTGGGGGGTAGCTGAAGTGAGAATTGAGACTGTGGTCCAGGACTTATTGGCTACAGACCCTTAATGGCTATAACTATCAATGTTCATTACGATTCTCCTACGAAAGGGAAATTGATTAATGCCTTGCTGTATAACAGGGATAATTTTGAAGTGATTAGCTCTTGATGAAGCGATTCCTTTATTGGTTTATAGGTTCTAAACAGTGGCAGGCGAGTACTACAAAGGGTATACTGTATGTGGCATTTGCATACTAAATTGGGGAGAGGTGCTATTTTTGTAATCATTGGCCATCCCGAAGGAATGGCGAGGTGGAAACATGGTTATAAGCGTATTGCCGCTGCTATAACTATTATGAATATATGGTTCGGATTGAGGAAAAGTATTTGAAAATGCCCAATTATATTGTTAATGGGCGATTTTAATGACGGCCCCGTCATCTACAAGTATACAAACCTTGATGAGTGAAATAATCTTCCACAATCCCATGGAGACATTTAAGATCCCCAGATCGTTGGGAGTGGCCAATTACCGAAAGCTTGGAGCCTATTTTTGATCAAAAATTATCGTTTCCCATACCTTCTTTCAATTTATTGAAAGGGAACCCCATAAGCTTTTGCGAGGCCAATATTTTTGGATGAAAAACCTTCCTACCGAATATCAAAGGAAAGTACAAAGGCCAATCCACATAGAAACTTATGATGGGAAGGAGATATATGGGAGGTTTTAGTGATCATTTTCCTGTTTATATTACAATTTTAAGTACAATTCCTAGATTTATTTGAATTAAAAGTGACTATTCATGTTTCGTTTTTTTTGGCTGTTCACAACAAAAACTGCGCCATTTCATCGAAATAAAAGGGGTTTGTTAATCGATAATATTTTTTTGTGCGGTTATTATTTGTTAGTGGCCAAATCTTTACTGTACAACCAATTTAACATGTCTTACGGCAAAACCCTAACTTGATTTAAAGATTCATTTAAAGTTGGCCTTTCTTATAAGTTGCAACTTAAGCTTAGTTGGCCAATATTTCTTTTTTTTTTTTTTTTTTTTTTTTTTTTTTTTTTTTTTTTTTTTTTTTGCGGCAAAACGGAGGGAAAACCAAAAATCCATTACTTATTTAAGGGAAAAACCCCAAAAGTAATCGCAGCTTCAAAAAAATTTAGGGGTATTTTACAAAATGACCTTTAAAAAAGAAAATTTTTACAAAGAGAATTTAATTACCTTAATTAAAGTGCAGGCTGCCAAAAACCAATGGTATCTCTCTC
>Ga0163217_1081907_pt1 | contig 12851 bp, 11 predicted proteins | sample SynspAceP_FD_185933 | JGI IMG/M metagenome (GOLD analysis project Ga0163217, IMG submission 185933) | Saline lake microbial communities from Ace Lake in Antarctica - Synechococcus sp. Ace-P (PacBio error correction) | ecosystem: Environmental > Aquatic > Non-marine Saline and Alkaline > Saline ... | reverse complement strand
TTTTTTTTTTGGAAAAAAAACCCCGTAAGGTAAAAAGCGTTTTTTTTTTTTTTTTTTTTTTCCCTGGAAAAAAGTTTGGGGGTTAAAAAAACTTTGGGGGAAATTTTTAATTTGTTGGTTTTTTTTGGGGGGGGGGGGGGAACCCTTTTTTTTCCAAAAATTTTAAATTCCAAATTGGGGGCCTTTAAAAAAAAAAAGTTTTTTCCCATTTTTAATTTTTTTTTCCTTTTTTTTCCCTTTTTTTTTTCCCCCCTTTTGGGCTTTTAAGGAAGTTTTTTAAAAGGGGATTTTTTTTTTTTTTTTCCAAGGGGGGGTTTGGTTTTTTCCATTTTCGGCCAAAAAAAAATTTTAAAGTTTTTGGAGGGAGGGAGGAAAGGGGGGAAAAAAAAATTTTTAAAAAAAACCCGGGGGGGGGGCCCTTTTTTTGGGGCCAAAAACAAACCCTACCAAATTTTGTTGGTTTTTTTTGGGTTTCTTGCAAAAAACTTTAAAAACCTTTTGTTGGGGGGCAGGGGGGGGAAAAACAAAAAAAAATTTCTTTCTTTTTCCTAACTTATATTTTAAAAAAAATTCGGTTTTCCCAAAAGGGGGTTAAAAAATTTCCCCCCCGGGCCCAAAAAACCCCAAAAAAAATGGGAGGGGATTTTTTTTTTTACGGTTTTCCCCAAAAGAAGGGCTTCCCCAAACTTTTTTTTTTTTATTTTTTTATAAAAGGGGGGGGGGGGGCCAAAAAAGGGCATTTTTTTTTCCCCAAAAGATTTTTTTTTATCCCTAAAACGGTAGGGTTTTTTTGTCAAACAAAAAAAAAAGTGGTTTTAGGGGGGGGAATTTGAAAAAAAAAACCCCAAAAAAAAAATAAGGCCTTTATTATTTTAATTCTTGTTTTTTGTTAACAAAAAAAATTTTGGTTTACGGTTGTTTTTTTCTTTTTAGGGGGGGTATTTGAAAAAAACAGGGGGTTTATGCAAAAAAGCCTTAAATTTATTTTTTTTCCCTCCCTTCATTCCCCAAAAATTTATTTTTTTTCCCCAAAAAAAAAACATTTGCCAAATTTTGGAAAACATGGAAAAGGGGGGGCCAGCGGTTTTAAGGGGGAAAATTTTTTAACCCCCCGAACCTTTTTGGATTTGGGGTTTTTTTTCCCCCCATTTTTTTTTTTTTTAAAAAAAATTGGGGGAAAAAAAAATAAAACTTTTTTTTTTTTTTCCCCTTTTTTTTCTTTTTTTTCCCCCCCCACCCCCCGCTAAGGGTTTTTTATATCCCTTTTAAAAAACAGGGAAAAAAACCCAACCCGGGGCTGGTTTTTTTTCCCCTGGAGTTAAACCCCATTAAAAAAAATGTTGGTTGGGGGGTTAAGGGTTTTTGTTAAGGTTTTAAGGGCATAATTTGTATTTTTTTCTATTTTTTAAATTTCATTTTTTTTTTTTTTATTTTGTTTTTTTTTTTCCCCTTTTTAAACCCCCTTTTCCCGTTTCCCGGGAAATTTTTTTTTGGGCCCCGGGGGGCGGGGGGGGGGACCCGGGGGGGGGGAATATTTTTTTCCAAGGGGGGGGAAAAAAAGCCAACCTTTTAAAAAACGGGGATTTTTTCTTTTTGGGGGCCAGGGGGGGCTTTTTAAAAAAATTCAAAGAAAAAAAAAATTTTTTCCAAATTTTTCTTTTTCCTTTTTTTTTTTTTTTTTTCCCATTAAAAAAGGGGGCCTTTTTTTTTTCCCAATTTTTTAAAAAACCCCCGCAAAATTCCCTTTTTTTTTTCAAGGAACTTTGATCCAAAACAAAACCGAAAAAAACCCCGAAAAAAAAAAACCATTGATTAAAAATTTTTTTCCGCTTTTTAATGGGGGGGTTTTCATTTTCCCCCCGTCCTTTTTTAAAACTTTTTTAAAAAAAAAAAGGGGTTTTTTTTGGATTCAAAATTTGGGGGCCTTTGGCCCCCAAATTTTGGGGGGGGGGGGGACTGATTTAAAAAAAAAACTTAAATTTGGGGTTTCGCCCCCCACAAAAGCAAAAAAATTTTTAAATCAAAAAAAGGGGGGGCTATTCTTCCGGCCCCAAGCGAAGGAAAAAAAAAAAAAAAAGAATAATTTTTTTTTTTTTTTTTTTTTTCCCAATCCCAAAATTTTATTAATTTTTTTTTTTTTTTTCTTAAATAGGGGACCCCAAAAAAAAAAAAATTTTCCCTTTCCCCAAACCCCCCATTTCCCGGTTTTTCATTTTTTTTCATTATTTTACCATTCCCTATTGGGTTTATTTCGGCTTTATTAAGGAAATGGCCAAAAAAAAGGAAAATTTTTTTTTTCAAAAAAAAACTTTAAAAAAAAAAAAAATTCTTTTTTTTAGTGTTTTTTTTCCCCAAAAAATTTTAGTTTTTTATAAAAAAGAAATTTTTAACTTTTTCAAAAAAAGGGGGGGAAGCCCCCCCCCAAAAAAAAAAAAAAAAAAAAACCCCAAAAAACCCGAATTTAACTAAATTTTCCTTTTTTTTTGCGGGGGGGTTTTGGTTTTTTTTTTTTCCCCAACCCCCATTTTAAAAAAAAAAAAAAGGGGGGGGTGGCCAGGGGAAAAAAGGGGGGGGGGGGGGGGGGGGGGGGCCAAAAAAAAACAAAGGTTCCTTAAAAAAAAAAAAACCAAAAGGGGGTTTTACTAAGGGGGGGAAAAAAATGGGGGGCAAAAAAAAAAAAAAAAAACAAAAAAGGCCAAAAAACTTGTTTTGGGGGGAATTTACATTTTTTCCCCCATTACCGTTGCCAAAAAACCAATTTTTTCCTTTTTTTTTTTGTTTTCGTTTTTGGCAAATTTTGGTGGGGAAATTTTTTTTTGGAAATCTAAAAAAAAAAAAGGGGGAAATATTTTGGCCAAAAATTGGCTTGGGGATTTTTTGGGGAAAAAAAACATTTTTCCGTTTCCCAAAAAAAAATGGGCTTTTTCAAGGGGGGGTAAAAAGGGGTTTTTTTTCCAAAGGACTTCCCTTTTTAAATTTTTATGGGTTTTTTTCTTTTTGTTTTTTAAGGGGGGTTTTACCCGGAAAAAATTTTTTTTTGGGCCCAAACCCCCAAGGATTTCGGTTTGGTTTGCAAAAAAACCCCAAAAAAAAAAACTAGGGGGTAAAAAAGTTTTTTTGCTTTTTTTCCCAAATTTTTACTTCTTTTTCCCTTTTTTTTTTTTTTTTTTTTCCCAAAGGGCGATTTTTTTAAAAAGTTGGAAAAGGTTCCTTTTTTGTTTTTTTACCCAAAAAAAAAAAAACCCCCTTTTTTTTTTAAAAAAACCCCAAAATGGGGGGGGGGCCCCCCCAGGGGGGTCCCCCTTTTTTCCCATGGTTTTTTTAATATTTTTGGGGGCTTTTTTTTCCCTTTAACTGGGGGGAATTTTGGGCATTTAAAAAAAAAAACCGAAAAGGGGGGGGGTTTGGTTTTTTTTTTTTGGGCCATTTTTTTTTTTTAGGGGCAATTTTTTGGGAAAACAAAAAAAATTCAAAAATTTCCGAAAGGGTTTTTTTAAATGGTGGGGGGGTTTCGGGAAAAAGGGGCAAAATTTTTTCCCCCTGGAAAAAAAAAAAAAAAAAAAAAAATTTCCCCCCTTTACCCCCTTTGCCTTTCACCCTTTTTAACCCCCCCCCCCCCCCCCCAAATTGGGTTTTTTTTTATTTTTTGTAATTCCAATTTTAATTTTTTTTTTTTTCCCCAAAAAAACTTTTCGGGGGGCCCCCCCCAAAAAAAAAAACCTTTGGTTCTGGGGGGGCAAGGGGGGAAAAAAAAATTTTTTTCCCAACCCCGTTTTTCTTCCCAAAAATTTTTTTTCTTCCCCCCCCCAACCCCTTTTTATTTTTAAAAAAAAAAGGTAAATTTTTTTGGGCCCCCCAATTTTTTTTTTTTTTTCTTTTTTTTTGGAGCACGCCCCCCCCCCCCATTTTTAATTTCCGGGCCCCAAAAAAAAAAAATAAAATTTTCCCCAAAACTTTTTTTGTTTTTTTAACCCAATTTTTTTTTGTTTTTACTTCTTTTAGGGGAAAAAGTTTCTTAAACAAATTTTTGTTTTTGCCCTTTTTTAAAAAGGGGGCCTTTTTTTTCCGGGAATTTTTAATTTTTTTTTTTTCCTTAGAAATTTTTTTATTTTTGGGGGGGGGGGGCCCCCTTTTTTCCAAAAAAAAAACTTTTTTTCCCCAATAAAAAACCCTTGGATTTTTTCTTTTTGTTCCGGTTTAAACCCCCCCAGTTTCTTTTTTTTTGTTTGGTTTTTTTAAAAAGGGGGGGATTATAGGGGGTTCCCCAATTTTGCTTTTTTGTTAAGGATGGTCAAAATGTGTTTTTTTTTTCCCTTATTTTTTTTAAATTTCCCCCAGGGGGATTTTTTTTTTACCGGATTTGGGGCAAAAAGGGGCAAAAATTTGAAAAAAACAACCGGGGAAAAAACCAAATTCCCCCCCCAACTTTTTTTTTTCCTCGGCTTTTCCCCCCGGCCCTTTTCTTACTTTTTGCCGGGGGGGGGACCCCAATTTTAAAGGGGGGGCTTTTCCCCTTTTTAAAGCCCAAACCAATTTTTTTTTTAAAACGGGGGGTTTTTTTTTTAAAGGGGGGAAAAGGGGAAGGAGTGGGGTAGGAAGGGCCAGGGGTTAAACCCCCATTTTCCTTTTTTTTGGGCCAAATTTAATTTTCCCCCCCAAAAAATTAAAAAGGGGGCCCCAGGGGCCCCGGGGCCCAAGGGGAAACCTTTACCATTTAAAAAAAGGCGGTAAAAAACAAAAAAAAAAACCACCCCAAAAAACCTTTTCCCCAAAAGGGGGAAAAAAAAACCCCAAAAAAAAAAATCGGGGGGGGACTTGGGCCCGCCCAAAAAAAAAATGGGCATTTAAAAAGGGGGCAGGGGGGCCAAAAAAAAAAAAAAAAAAAAAACCCCCCCCCAAGGGGCCCAAGGGCCCAAAACCCAGGGGGGAAAGGGACCTTTAAAAAAACCAAAAAGGGGAAAAAAAGATTTAATTTATTTTTTTGGGGGGAAAAAAAAGCCCCCAAAACGGGGGATTTCTTGTTAAGGGGGAAAATTGCGCAAACCAAGAATTTTTTTGAAAAAAACTTTTTTTTTGAAAAATTTTGCCCCCCCCAAACTGTTTTACCCGGCAAAAAAAAAAAAAAAAAAACCAAAAAACTTCTTTTGGGGCCCCCCTAATTGGGGGGGGGCGGAATTTTTTTTGGGGGGGGGCCGGGGGTTTTAAAAGGGGGGGGGAAAAAAAAAAAGGGGGGTTGATTTTTTGGGGGGGAAAAAAATTGGATTTTACAAAAAAGGCCCCCAAAAAACATAAAAAAAATTTTAAAAAAAAAAAAAAACCCCCTTTTTGCCCCCAAAAATTTGGGGGCTTTTTTTTTTTCCCCAAAAAAGAAAGAGGCCATAAACAAAAAAAACCCCGGGGAATAATCCCGGGCCCCCCCATTGGGGCTTTTTTTTTTTAGGAACCCCCAATTTTTTTCCCCCATTAAAAAAAGGGGGGGGGGCCCAAGGATTTTTTCTTGTTTGGATCCGTTTTTTTAATTGGTAATAAAAAATCGGGGGGGGGGGGCCGATTTGTTTTGGCCGGCGCGCAAAAAAAAAACCTTTTTAATATTTTTTTCCCAAATTTTTGGGTTTTTTTTTTTTTTCAGGTTTTAAAAACCCTTGGATTTTAAAAAGGGGGGCCCCGGGGTTCCCCCAACGGGGGGGGACCCATAAAAAAAGGGGGCCCCCAAAATTTTGGGGGGGCAGGGGGGGGGGGGGGGGGAATTAATTCTGGGTAGTTTTTTTTTCACCAATTTTAAAAATGAGGAAAAAAAAACCCCCATTTTTTTTTTTTTTTTTTTTTCTTTTTTTTTTTCCCCCCCCCCCCCCAAATTGGCCGGGAAATTTAAATTTTTTGTTAGGGGGGGGGGGCATTTTTTTTTTATTTTCCAAAAAACCAAAAAAAAAAGGGGAAACCCCAAAAAAAAATTTTAAAGGTTTTAAAAATTTAATTTCTTGATTTTTTTGGTTTTTTTTCCAAAAAAAAAAAAAGGGGCTCCATTGTTTGTGTTTTATTTTTTTCCTTCTTATGGGTTTAAAAAAAAAGGGGGGGGGGGAAAAAAAAATTTTAAAAAAAAAACTTGGGGGGAAGAATTGGGGAAAAAATTTTTAGGGGGAAAAAAATTTTTCTTTTTTCTTTGGGGGGGCCAAAACTTTTTTTTAAACCCCCCGTGAAAATTTTGGTTGTATTTATTTTTTGGTTTTTTTGTTTGGTTTTCTTTGGGAAAAGGTATTGGTTTTTTTTAAATCCCAAAAAAACCCAAACCCCCCCCAAAAATTGGGGTTCTTTTAACCCCAAATGGGCCCCATTTTTTTTTTTTTTTTTTTCCCCCCCCATTTGGGAGGGAAGTTATTTTAAATCTTATGCTTTGGGATTGGGGGGAAAAAAAAATTTTTAACAAATATTTCCCGGGGTTGTAAAATTAAAGGGGGCTTCTTTTTTGGGGGAGTTTTCCCCCTTGGGTTTCCAAGGGGGGGGGGGAAAAATTTCCTTTTTCCCCCCAAACAGGGGGAATTTTTCCCGGGAGGGGGGGAATTGTTTTTTCTTAGGGTTTTTTTGGCCAAAAAAATGAACAAATTTTTTTCCATTCCCTTTTTTTTTCCCCAAAAAATTTGTTTTTTTTTTTTTTTTCCCCTGGGGGAATTTTTTTTCCAAACCCAAAGGGCCCCCCCCCAAAATCCCGCCCCAAAAAATTCCCTTTTTTTCGTTTTTCCCAGGCCGGGGGGGCCCCAAAAAGGAAAAGGCCTTTCCCGGGGCCCTTTCCCCCATAAAATTTTATTTTTTTTTTCCCCCGGCCTTTTAACCCCCCCAAAATTTTTCTGGGGGAAAAAAAATTTTTTCAAAGGGTTTGTTTTAGGGGGGGGTGGGGGGGGGGGGGGGGCCAATTTTTCTCTTCTTTTTTTTTCCCGCCCAAAAAAATTTTTTTTGGGGGGCCCCAAATTTGGAAAAAAAAAATTGGAAAAAACGGCTTTTTTTTTTTAGGGGCTCCCCCCACCGGGGGGGGTTTTTTTTCCCATTTTTTTTTTTTTTAAAAAAAAACCACCTTTGTTTTAAAACCCCACAACCCCCCTAATTAAAAATTTTTTTTACCCCCGGGATTTTTTTTTTTCCTTATTTTTCTTTTTTTTGGGTATTTTTTTTTCTTTTTGGGGGTCCATTTAGGGCTTTGAAGGTTTTTTTCAATTTCCGGTTAAAAATGGAAAAAAAAAAAAATTTGGGGCCCCAAAATTCCCCAAACAGGGGACAAAAAAGGGGGCAAAGGCAATTGGGTGGGGGCCCATTGGGGGGGGGGCCCCCCCCCAAAAAAGGGCCCCCCCCCCAAAAAAACCTTTTTATGGGGAAAAAAAAGTGAAAGAGGGGGGGGGCCTTTTTTCGGGGGCTTTTTTTTTAAATGCTTTCCGCCCCAAAAAAAAGGGGGCCAAATTTTTAAAAATTTAATTTTTTTTTTTTTACATTTACAAAGTCGGATTTTTGTTTCCTCCCCCGTTTTAAAAAAAAAAAAAAAAAAAAAACCCCCCTTTTTCCGCTTTTTTTGGAGAGGGGGGGTAAAAAAATTCGGGTTCGGGTTTTTTTTGGGATTTATTTTTTTTTTTTCCTTTTTTTTTTTTTTTTTCACGTTTTTGGGTTTTTTCCTTTTATTTGTTAAAAAAGGGGGGGGCCCCCCCCGGGGGGCTTTTTTTTTTTTTTTTTTTTTTCCCCCCCTTTTTGTTACGGGGGTGAAAAAAAAAAAAAAATTTTAGGGGGTTTTTTAAAAATTTTTTTTGGAAAACCTTTTAAATTTCGGTTTCTCAAAAAAATAATTTTTTTTTTTTTTTTGCCTGGGGGTTTAAAAAAAAAAACCCATTTTTTTGGGGGCCCGTTTTTTTAAAAAAAAAAAAAAGGGGATTGTTTTGAAATTAGGGATTGGGAACAAATTTTTTTTGGGGCCCCGGCAACCCGGGGAAAAGGGGGGGGGGGAAAAACTTTTTTTTTTTTACCCCAAATTTAGGGGGTATTTTTTTAACTGCGGGGGGGAAAAAACCATTTTCCTTTTTCTTCCCCCAAAAATACTAAAGGGGTTCATTTTTTTTGAAAAGGGGGCATTTTTTTAAATTTTTTTTTTTTTCCAAAAAAAAACCCCATTTTTTTCTTGGTGGACGGGAAAAAAAAATAGGGATTGGGGGGGGAACCCCGGGTTTAAAAAAAGGGGGGCTATTTGGGGGCCCCCTGGAATTTAAATAGGGGGGGGGGGAAACTTTAGGGGGGCCTCCCAGGGGGGGGGGGGGGGGGGGGGGGGGGGGGCCAAAAAAAACCCTTTAAATTGGGGGGGGAAAAAATTTTTTATTTGGGGGGGGGACCCCAAAAAGGGGGGGGGGGCCCTGTTAAAAAACCCCCACTTTTTTTTTTGTTTGTGGTGCCCCCCCACCCATTAAAAACTGTTTTTCCGCGGGGCCCCCCCCAAAAAACTTAAAATTTCTTTTCCCCCTTTAGGGGGGTTTTTTTTTTTTGGGGGCCATGGGGCCATTTAATGCCGGATTTTTTCCCAAGGGGGGAAAAACCCCGGGGAAACCCAGGGGGGGGGAAAAAAAACCCTTAAGGGCGGGGGGCCAAAAATTTAAAAAAAAAAAAATTTTTTTTTTGCCCAAAAAACCAAATTTTGGGGGGAAAAAAAAAAAAAAAAAAAAAAAAAAACCCCACCCAAAAACCAAAAATTTTTTGGGATTCCGGGGGAAATTTTTCCGATTTCGGGGGGGGGGGGGCCCTGGGGGTACTGGGCCGGGGGGATTTTTTAAAAAGTTTTTTAAAAATTTTTTTTTTTTTTCAAAAATCCATAAAAAAAAAAGGGGGGAAGTTTGTTAAAAAAAACCAAAATTTCGTTTTTTTTCGGGGGGGAAAAAAAACTCTTTGAAACTTTTGGGAAAAACTTTCTAAATTTTTGGGAAAAAACCCCGTTTTTGTTTTTTTTTTTTCCCCAGGGGGGGGGGAATATTTTTTTTAAACCAAACTTTGGCCCCCCCCCCCAAAATTTAAATTTTTTTTTTACAAAGTGGGGGGAACAATAAAAACCCCCCCGGAAAAAAAAACCCCCGTTTTAAGGCCCAATAAGATTTTCAATTAAAAAAAAACCCCAATAGGGGGGGTTCCCCGTTTTTTTTTTTTTTACCCTTTTTTTTTTGTAGAGTTTTTGGGATTGGTTTGGGGATTTTTTTTTTGGAAATTTTTTTTGGTTTTTTTTCTTTTCTTTTTTTACCAAACTTTCCTTTTAATTTTTTCTTATTTTTTCGGGGGGGCTTGTTCTATCGGGCGGATTAGGGGGGGGGGAAAACAAAAAACCCCCATACCTTTTGGGGGGGGGGAAATATTCATTTTTTTTTTTTTTTTCTTTTTTGTTTTTTTAAAAAAAAATAAAAAAGCCCCCGCCTTCCAGGGGTTCCCGGGGGGAAAAAAAAAAAAAAAAACCCTTTATTAATTTTTTTTTTTTCTTGGGGGGGGGGGGCTTTTTGGCCGGGGGGAAAAAAAACGGGGATTTTGGAAATTTTCAAAAACAAAAGGGGGGAAAAACCCCCCGATTTTGGGGCCCTGGGAGGGGGAACCGGGGGGGGGGGGGGAAAGGGGGGGGGACCCCTTTTCTTGTATTTAAAAAACAAAAAAAGAAGTTTAAGGGGGGCAAATTCTTTTTTCCCCTGACCCCCAAAAAAAAATTTTTTTCCCTTTCTTTTTTTTTTTTTCCCCTTGGCCCAAAAGAGGGATTTCAAATGTTTTTCGTAGGGGTTTTTATTTAAAAAAAATTTTTTTTTTTTTTCCTTGAAAATCTATTTTTTAAAAATTCCACGGGGGAAAATTTTGCCCCAAACTTTTTTTTTGGGGAAACCCCCCTTTTAAAACCCTTCTAAAAATTGGGGGGTTTTTATTTTTTTTTTTTTGCGGGGCCTGGGGGCGTTTATGTAATTTTTTTTTTTTTTCCCCCTGTTTATTTAAAAAAATTGGGTTTTTTTTTAAAAAAAAAAACCCCTTTGGTATTTTTTTTCGGTTTTTTCGGGGAAACCAAGGGGGGGGGGAAAAAACCCAAGAACTTTTTTTTTTTTACTTTGATTCTTCCCTTTTTATTTTTGGTTTTGGGGGGGGGGGGAAAAATCCCCATTCCCCCGTTTTTTTTAAAAAAAAAGGGGGGGGAAATTTTTTTCTTACTTTTTTTTTGCCCGCTGCCGGTGGGTTGGGGTTTATTTCCCCCCAAGGGGCATTAAAATGTAGGTTTTTTCTTGCCACCAAAAAAAAAAAAAAAAACCAAAGGATTTTTTTTTGTTCAGGGCATTTTAAAAAAAACCCCCCCAAAAGAGGGTCCTTGGTTTTTTTCTTGTTTTGCAATTTGTTTGTTTTTTTTAGTTAAGAAAGGGAAAAATTGGATTATTTAAAACCAAAAAAAATGTATTGTTTTTCCCCCCGCAATTAAAAAAGCGGGCCCAAAAAAAAAATTTTTGGGAAAAAATTTGGGGGGGGGGCAAATTTTTTTGAAGGGGAGGAAGAAGAAAAAAAACAAAAACCCCCAAAAAAAAAAAAGGGGGGGGGGGGGGCCTTTTTTTGGAAAGGGCCGTTAATTTCCCCTTTTTTTTGGGGGGTTGGGGGTTTTTTTTATGAACAAAACCTTATTTTTCCTTTCGAAAAAAAAAGAAACTTTCCAAAATTAGGGCACCCAAAAAAAAAACCTTGGGGGAAACCCCCAAATTAAAAAAAACCCCAAAAGGGGGGCTTCTTGGGGTTAAAAAGGGGGGACCTTGGGCTAAAAACCAAAACCCCTTCCTATTTAAAAAAAATATAAAACCCTTAAAACCCATAGCTTAACCCCCCCAAGGGGGAGGAAAGGGGGGACTTTTTTTTTTGGCCCCCCCCATTTTCCCAAAAAAAACCCCCACCATTTTTCCCCAAAAAAAGGTTTTTAAAAACCCCAAACCCGTTCTTTTACTTTCCTTGTTTTTAAAAAACCCCAATGAAAATTTAAAAAAGGGGGGAAGGAGAATTTCAAGGGAGAAATTGCATTCAATACAAAAAAAAATGCATAATAAATAAAACAGGGCCAAAAAAAAAAATTTAATTTTTTTTTTTTGATAAAAAAAAAAGGGGCGGGGGGGAACTTTTCCCCAAATGTAGGGGAAAAAATTTAGAATTTTGGTATTTAAAAAAAGTTTTTTTTTTAACTTTTTTGTTGATCTTTAGGGAGCAAAAAAAACCAAACTTTTTAAACTTTTCTTTTAAAAATTTTTTTTTTCCCCCCCAACTTTTTGCTTTTGGCCCGCCGGGGGGGCTTCCCAAATAGAATTTTGGCAGTAGGGGGGGGAAAAAAAAAAAAAAAGGAAGGGTTTTGGAATTTTTTTAAAAAAATTAAAAAAATTTCCATTCCCGCCCCCCAAAATTTTTTTGGCCCCAAATTGAATTTTTTTTTTTTTTTTTTAAAAAAAAAAAAACCCCCGGGGGGCTTTTTTTTTTTTTAACCGAATCAAAAATTAAAAAGGTAAAAACAAAAAAAAAAGGTAAAAAAAACCCCTTTTTTTCCCAACTTGGTTAATTTGGGGGGGGAAAGAAGAATTTTTCGTTTTTTTTTTTTTTAAATTAAAGTTTGTTGGAAAAATTTTTTTTTTTTTTAATTTGAAAATTTTGTTCCCTTTTTAAAAAAACGGGGGTTTTGGGGGGGGCCCCCAGGGTTTTGCCCCAATTTTTTTTTTTGCTTTTCCAAAATTTTTTTTCCCGGGCGCTCGGAATTTTTTTTCATTTTATTTATCCCCCCCCCCAAAAAAAATTTAAATTTTTTTTTACGGGGGGGGAAAATTTTCCCCCGGGAAAAAAAAAACCCTTCTTAAGGGCCTTCCTTTTTTAACCGGGGGGTTTTTTTTTCTTTTCTTTGGGGGGAAAAAAAAAACTTTTGGGTTCCCCCGGGCTTTTTTTTAAGTTTTTTAATATTTATTAAAATTGGTTTAAAAAAAAAAAAAATTTTCTTGGGGGGGGGCCCCCAATTTTACCCCCCCAAAAACCTTTGGTGGGGGGGGGGCCATTTTTTTTTTTTTTTTTGGGGGGGGAATCGCCCCATTTTTGGGGGCCGGGGGGGGGAAAAATAAAAAAAAAAAGCTTGGTTTTATTAGAGGGAAAAAAAACCCCCCCCCAAAAAAAAAATTTTTTTTTTTTTTTTTCATTTTTTTTTTTTTTTTTTTTTTAAAAAACCCCCCCCCCAAAAATAGGGTTAAGTTTTGACGGGGTATTTTTTTTTGGTTTTTTTTTTTATTTTTTTTTTTTTTTTTTTTTTTTTCCCGGGGGGGGGGGGGGGGGGCCCCCCGGTTTTTTTTTTCTTTTTTATTTTAAAAAAAAAAAAAAAAAACCCCCCCAAAAAAAAAAAAAAACCCCCCCCCCCCCCCCCCCCCCCCCAGGTTTTTTTTTTTTTTTTTAAACCCCCCCCCTTTTTTTTTTTTTTTTTTTAAAATTTTTTTAAAAAAAAAAAAAAAAAAAAAAAAAATTTTTTTTTTTTTTTTTTTTTTTTTTTTTTTAATTTTTTATTTTTTTTTTTTTTTTTTTTTTTTTTTTTTTCCCAAAATTTTTTTTGGGGGAAAAAAACCCCCTTCCATTTTTTTTTTTTTTTTTAAAAAAATTTTTTTTTTTTTTTTTTTTTTTTTTTTTTTTTTTTTTTTTTTTTGTTTTTTTTTTTTTTTTTTTTTTTTTTTTTTTTTTTTTTTTTTTTTTTTTTTTTTTTTTTTTTTTTTTTTTTTTTTCCCCCAAAAAAAAAAATTTTTTTTTTTTTTTTTTTTTTTTTTTTTCCCCCCAAATAGGGTTTTTTTCTTTTCCAAGGTTTTTCCCCATTCTCTCCC
>Ga0163217_1080338_pt1 | contig 12851 bp, 12 predicted proteins | sample SynspAceP_FD_185933 | JGI IMG/M metagenome (GOLD analysis project Ga0163217, IMG submission 185933) | Saline lake microbial communities from Ace Lake in Antarctica - Synechococcus sp. Ace-P (PacBio error correction) | ecosystem: Environmental > Aquatic > Non-marine Saline and Alkaline > Saline ... | reverse complement strand
TTGTATGTTGAGAGAGATCCCAATCTTCACCAGTTCCGCAATTGCATTTTCGGGAAATGCCACATAATCCCAAATCCTCCCCAGCATAAAAAGTCATACCATCCTTACCCTTGTAATTGCTCTTCAACAGTTTGCCACAGTTTTACGATTCATATAAATTCGACACTTAATGAAAACCAATCCTTATCACTCTAAAATACAGGTTTTAACGAAAAATTGCCGCTTTAACTTTCTTTTAAAAGAAAGGCATTATCTTTAAAAATAGTTTTTTCAATTTTCTCTAAAAATCCAAATACCATCCTCGTATTCAATATCATTCTCAGATTCAATTGCTCCGAATTAGAGCAATCCTAGATTTAATGGATAAATTCTCAGGTTTTCAAATCGTTCAAACAGACAAACGCCCAACACTTATTAGCATTAATTCTTTTTCATGTTACAATCCCAAATAGGAAAAGCGCCATGGAGGGCTCCCTGTATCCGTAAGAGTAATAGTTCAAAAATGACCAGCCTTATACATCGACCAGGCCAAACCCAAACAAACAGTTACCAAATTTGGACCATCCCATAAAACCAACCATCAACTTTGATTTATGGGTGTACCTGTTTTACCGGCAAATCTTGTTTTTAAAATTCGTACGGATAACCAGTTATAATTTCCTCGATATTCCTTGCCCATTTTGTCATAACCCTGGTTCTTAACTTGTTCCAGAACCTCCCTGCGTTACTCCCGGACATAAGAGTTGACCATCGCAGAGAGAGACATCCTTACTTAAAAAATCTTTGTCTTCTGGACATACTCAAAAAAGCACAGTTCCATTTTATTCCTCGAATCCTTCGTTACCAATTACGGTTTTACATTATACTCCTTGGATTAGCAAAGCACCATATTTGCCCCCACCATCTACATATACATTAAAGTGTCTGCGGTACCCAGTCTATGGAGGGGCACCCTCTGGATATTTCCAGTAATCCAAATTTTTTGCAATGAGCCACAAAACTGTTTGGGGCCCAAACCTTATCTATCATTGCGCAGTAATCGCTCATATTTACAGAATTTGCCATGCATGTTTTAAGGAGTCATCATTTCACCAGGAATATTTTGCCCCGTCCGAATTGTTTAGGACCACCATAGATCTGATTTCCATGTTTGATTAGCCTCGAATACAATATTGATGTCCGTGGAAGAACATCACAGGCGAATGTATTTTTTTTTCCCGGGCCCCAAAATGTATCAATGGCTGCAGGCATACACAAAAGGCATTAAAAGTAGACCCAAACCTGCCTACTCCTTGAATAAAATTATACCATATTGAAAATGCTTGTAATCTATTCCACCTACCAAGCCTTTACATGCCCGGATTGGGTTCCAATGGACAATCCATTGCCGTCTTTAGAAAGTTTTATAAGTTATCTAATGGATCCATGGTCGATTACCGTATCCTTTTCCTTGTCTCACCTATTCCAATCAAACAGTCATCTCACAGGCTCTTAAAGGAAAGCTACTATAATCCTTTTCATTTTCCCTTGATCTTCTAGTTATGCCACCTATGTGTAGGATTTTATAGCCCTCTCCATGATCCGATACATTTCCCCAGAAATTCTTCAATAAAAGGACTGTTTTATTGCGGGTCAGGGTTTTGATGAAAAAATTCGGCCTGTAATCGTTTCAATTGTTTCGGCAACAGCATCTACGGCATTCTGATTGCCAATTTGCGGGAATCGGCAGTAGTAGATGCGTATAAATACGTAACCGTCCAAAGAATATATTCCATGTATCAACGCTCCCTTTTAAGGCCGGTTTTGATTTCTTAACCATTTGTTCATAAAGCCCTGTAGGTACATTTCTAAAAATACGTTAGCCAATACCTTCCCATGCGATTCCGGAAATTATTAATTGATATCCATTTTTAAGGGCCTTGTAGCGAATCTTTTTCAAACCTCACTGATAAATTTCAAATTTCGGCCATCTGCCTATTAACAAATTCTCTTTTTCCCTAGTTAACTCTCACCCTTAAGGGATGTGTAGTATGATGAAAGGTTCTGCAACATACCTATCAACATGGCAGATTCCTCAATTTTTTTAGATTTTAGCGTTCTTTTCCCAAAATAAACAATTACGCCCGGATGCCGAACGGATTACCATCGTCGATTATTGCCAAAATCATAAATGTTGAGTAATTTAATAATCTTTCTTTGGTAATAAAACTCCTATCCCAATTGTGTGGCGATGACCCACTCCTTGGCGTTCTGTTTTTATAGTTTCAAATTTGTTTCTTGAACCATACCCCAACAAAAAGCTGTGCGCAATGCTGTGAAATGAGTACTTGCGCCTCCACGTTTTCCAAAAGACAACTGCGCCGTAATACCCTTTGGGCATCAAACCGAGTGCTCATAATAACGGAACATCTCGCTAGCGAACCAGAGCATCTACTTAAATTTTTTGGCAATCTTTGTAATCAACATCGGTACGGGTTGTCATCCAAATAGAATCCCAAAGTCTCCATCAGAAGAAAATAGATCTCGGTGCCAGTTTGTGTCTGCAGGATTTTCCAAGGTCTAAACGTATTGTAACTCACCTAAAAACCCCATGAAGCCGATAGGAACAATAGGGCAATGCGAAAATTCCAGTCGCAACAATAAGATCCAAAACCACTTAATGATTGTAAAAAAATGTTATTGCTTCTTCTTCTTCTTGGTAGCTGTTTGCCATAAGCTACTAAATTACTTTTTCGATTCAAATATCCCACATCGGTGATACCTTCCAAATTCGACAATTCCACTCTACTAGGCCATTTTTAGCATGGCATGGGGAAAATTTCTAAGGTATATAACGCCTTGAGTTGGGGAAAACGACGTTTTCTTAATATACGCATAATGTGTTTTTCCTTAACTGCCCATAACCCGTTCCCCAACCATTCTCCATCCGGTTTGGACCATTTCATTATTCCAATGATATCGCGTTGCATATTCCTCCGTTTGGAAACTGCAATTCTGCATTAAAAAGAAGTGCTTATAGGTATGTTCCGTCCATTTCTTTACGTTAATAAACATATCGTATTCTGAAGAGTATACCAAATTCCTTAAAGAAAAGCATACTTACACTATCCTTGTTCCAGATTCCTTTTGTGTGGACTGTATCCGCTTTTACGGTTGCCCATCGCAAGAAACCATAATAACTACATAACAAAATTTGCAACCTTAAAACCTTAAAGATTGTTGGGAGGTCTTTTTTTATAATTGCTTTGGGTCTTTTTCTTGTTTTATTTTTCCTGATTTGCGACCTACTCTTCTTAGGGGTGTCAAAAACGGTCCAAGCCTATCCTGCACCCGACCACGGTTCTCAAAAATACCTTTTGCCAACTTCCTGTACATTCCTCTACGCATATTCTTCCAAACGGCCACCTTTCTACCCTATTCTATTTTTTCCAAACCTCATATTACCTGATCTTTGGACAAAATATGCCACATTAGCAGGTTTCGCCTTATATATGAAACCACAGAGAAGCTTTAAAAATATCTACCTTCTGACCAAAAAAGCCACTCCCTTTTTCAGGTAAAAATTGGTGTTTCCTGACCCGGGAAAATCCTTTAAGGCATCTAAATAAACGTCCAATTCATTAATTCAGAACACTTTAGCTTTCCACCATTTGCCTGCAAGTTTTGTGGTTAAAGAGGAAAGTTGCTGATAACGGGCTGCAGAAGTACTAACAGACCTTAAAATCGGTAGCCATGTTGGAGCAGCACCAATTCCCTGCACAGAGCCCAATTCCGCCCAATCGTTGAGGCTTCTTGCTATAACCAATTGTTCATTTCTTTCGGAATACCAACGCTTTGGCCATGTCCTTTGATCAACCTGACGGGAAATCTACACGGTTTTCTGCAGGTAATAAAATAGCCTTGGAACCATCTTCCTTGAAATTCCACATCGGAGATTTTCATCTGCAATTTTAGCAACAATGGCTATTTCCCTGCCCTCTTCTTTTAATTTCCCTCTTCCCTGTCCCTACATTTTTGCCAAATATCGATATTCCTTTGGAAGCCTTTCGGTAAACTATTGGGAGTCCAGGATTGTTATAATCCTCCTTTTTCTGTTTTCATTTGCATCCTTTACAATTCCCGGTAAGCGGTAACCCATGCCACATCATGACCGGAAGTAGCTTGCGTAAGCTACATGTCACCAATTAGAAAATTGAAAGATTTTCGGAATTTCTAAAAGAATTCTTTTCTGCTATTTTTAAAAACGGACTTCCACACAATCAAATGGTTTTTCCCATTTGGGAGTGACATTATTGGAAAAGCCAATCAAATACCGTCAATTTATTACAGCCATCAGTGCCAACAAGTTACCATTGTTCTTCATCCTTATGCTGTCCGTCCTTACGGCTTGAACAACTGCTCACAACCGCATATTTTAATCTTGTTTAGTAAAAATGTACACTTTTACTAAAAAAGGTTCATAAAAAATTATTAAACTAAGATAAGTGTTTTTTTAATGCGATGAAAAAGAAAGAGTTTGTTGTCAGCGTTAAGCTTTACATAAGCAAGAAAAACAACCTCTAATAATGGATTAAATAGTTAACCGTCATAAGATGGAACAAAAATATACCTGCATTTTTTAATGGCCATCGTTAAAAAATTAGTTTTAAACCAAATAAAAAAAAACACTCTCTATTATTATTTAAACAAGTTCATTTATTCTTTAGAACGCTCAACAAAAGAGAGCTTACTTCTTGTTACTTTAGCACTTCTGTCGGCCCTTTTTAAAAATCTATTGCTTAACCACTTTCCCTTTTCTGAGCTGTTTTTTCTGGTCCTCAAAAAGGTAATCATTGAATTTCTTACATTCCGACGAACAGCATTGGTTCATGTCTCGGCACAAGCCTCCACACTGGATTAAAAGCAGATTGCATGCTTCATTGGCGCAATTCACGTGGGTTGTCACATGGATTTCCACATTGATGGCAATGTGCAAGACATCATCCGTAATCCGTTCTCCCCTACGGTGATCAAAAACAAAAATTCTTACCAGAAATTTATTTTCCAGTGCAATTATTTACTTTGCCGGGGTATATTCAATTATACACGCCTTCCAGCTGGTTATACATTCTTAAACCCTCTATGTTTATTAATAGGCGCTGTTTCGCATCGAATACCACCGGTACAGTACATGACCAACTTTTTATCCTCTTTATGGTCGGCAAATCTTTTTCAATAATATTCCAACGAATCCCTGAAATGTATCCACATCTGGGTATCGCATTCTTAAAATGTGCCAATTTCCACTTTCATTAGTGATCCGCATACCACAATAGGGTATCGGAGTCCTCCATTAAGTTCATAAAATCTAACCGGCATCAACAGGATTCCCTTATTGGTAACATCAAGTGAATTTGTCATTCAACCCATCCGCCACGATTTTTTCACGACTTTCACTTTAGTTTTAAAAAATGGATTTAGTTTCCTGTTCAATCGCAACATTCAATCGAACATTTTTCCAAAATGTGATACTGGTCCAAATGTGCTTTTTAAAAAGGCTTTGAAAATTTCGGCAGGAACGGAGACAAGGTGGGCGTTGAGATACCTTCATGAGCCACATAATACGGCCAAGAACATCCAGTCGTTCCAATGGATAAACAAATGATTTCGAAAAATTGACGATTGCAAGACGTGCATATTGATAGAAAGAAATGTTAGGGCGTTCCAATCCTGCCTCCTCTATTAAGGCTTCCCTTTACTTTTGCACTTAAGGTATTGTTTTACAGTTGCATTACTATACTAATAGTTTTAGTTAAAGATTTAATTTACCACTGCAAAAATAGGATTATCCTCGGGATAAAAGGTGTAATGCTGCTTTTTTTAATTTTCGCTAGGACCTAAATTAAAAAAGGGATCTTGAAGTAATCAAGACCTTTTTAAGGTTCAATATTGCTTTCTTTGTCATAGAATTAAATAAATATTGACCCACAAACCTTATTGTTTTACCGAACAATAAGCAACCTAATTTGAGTTAGTATTTTTTAGATGCAACAATATGAAAAAGGTTGCGTCCAAGGCCACGATAATTAAGGCTAATCGTAAAAAAAGACGAATAAAAAACTGAAGTCGAGCGTTCTACAAATGACTTTAAATGTAAACCATTGACAAGATTGTTAAAAACTGTTCAATTATTAATATTTCAATTTAAATAATTCTCCTATTTCTTCACATAAAATCCTACCATAGTGGTATATGCAAAAAGAATTGGTATTTTAGCCGTACCCTAATAATGATATGAAAATGAAGTTCCGAAAAAGAAGCAAAATTAAACACTAAAAACTTACCTTAGATAAATTGGATAAACTTACGGAGAAAGGTGGCCGTAATGAAGATGGGCGATAGTATAGATAAGGACGTAGAACCTGATTTCCTCCGGTTTCTTTGGATTGGAGTAGCACTCGGTGTAGGTGGATAATCCAACGATGTAGGGGTAATAGAAATTATAGACCTGAATCCCTCTGGTAAGACCACACTTACGCTCCACCCATGCTGAGGCACAAAAAAATGAGGTAATGCTGTTTGTATTGATGCGGGAACATGCCATTTTGACCGTTTTAGCCAAAACTTGGGGTAGATATTGATAAACTTGATTATTCCAACCCGATAATGGGGAACAAGCTTTGGAAATAGCCGATAAGTTCTTATACGTTCTGGCGTATTGATGATAGTGTGTATCGACTTCCGTGCCGCTTGACAGCAAAAAGCGAAATAGGAAGTGAAATGGCGACTTAAAATGGTCTCATGCCCGATTAATGTACAAGCCTTAGATAGCTTATCCGGTTGCTTATTAGCAAAACCAAATTGTACCGAATCTTTATTACCATTAAGGGAAAATTGGAGTAGTGTTCGCAATCCGGAAAACAACCAAGGTGTAACGCCCTTAATTTTGTTATGCTTCCGTGAGACTAGATATTATCGATAACTCAAAATTAAGCAGGATTACGATGTGCCGGACAAGGTTAACAAGACCGTGTTAAGTGGTAAAAAAAATAAGGTTGCATCCTCATTTTCAGAACGGCCGAATTTGATATTATGTACGTGAAGGAATTTCAAGTTGGGAGATCATTAGACTTGGAGTTGAATTCGAAATAATTAGAAAAATGAGTCATGGTTCAACTATGGCGACACCAAGCTTGGACAGGTTAGATGCCGTAAAAAAGTTTACTGCTAGATTAATCCCGAACTACTCGAAGAATCGAGGCAAAATAAAAAGAAGCCATTCAAAACAGTAAAAGCCATAAATTAAATCCCGATCAATCGGGATTTTTTCTTTCTACACGCACGTTTTAATTCTATTACATCTTATAGCAAAACGTAATTGCTATGAAATCGAACATGCCCTTAAAAATTACAAAAACTTGCACTTTAGGGCTAAGGTTTCCGTAAAAACCATTTTAAACAAAATAAATAATAAGAATATGAAACGAGTAATTCTTTTTGCTGCTTGTTGCCTCTTTTTCACTCATGACATCCTGCGATAATTAATGATGATGTAAACTATCCCTTGAAGCTTTGAGTTAAATTCTGTAGAAATGCCAGAGGCATTTGATTACGTCAAGATCTATAAAATAAAAAGTTACCTATTTTAGACGGCATTAATTGCTACCTTTTCGAGGTTTGATGTCAGTGTAAGAGGATGTAACCACCAGAAAGGTCGTTACTATTGGTACAGTGCTTGAAGATTGAGGGATGAATGCCACTGGTTTGTAGGGAAGACTTAATTGACTACATTACTTTGAGGTTTTGTATGTCAGCCTATTTTTCAGATATTGGACAGGAGAGGATGCCAAGGGAGCCAACATATCTGGTAAATACCGTGCCGTCAATGAAGAGAGCTTACCTCAATTATACCGACGACGGAAACGGGTCGGCTATAATTAAGGAATTAGTTACTAACCCAACCAGTAATTTGAGTTAATCCAGTAAGAAGTCATAAATTAATTGCAAAAAGGGGATCAGACAAGCACAGGAAACAGCTATATTCGGACTATTCCCGGGTACTGTTTGCATTGTCGTCAAATACTTCACGCAATAAAACGAGGCGGAAGATAACCTACATTGTAAGTTTGATGGACGTATCTATAGTAAAATAGAACAGTTCTTTAAACATCAGGGCTCTTTTGAAGGCTGGCATTAAAGGCGTTATTACATGTAAATACAGTCTTCAAAAAAATAAAGAACAGAAAAAGGGAAAAATTTAACGTGGTTCCGAAATTAGAGAAGTAAGCCGCCAGAAGATTCGGTTATGTTACAATCTCGATTGCCACATACTCAGTTATATACAGAGCTTCAAATAAAAAATAACCGCTTAACCTTCATCTATATTGTTGGGATGGTCATAGCCATAAAGAAATAAGTGAAATGTTAGGACGTCCATGGGACTTCCCAATCATCTTGCGCCGGGAAGAATGATTTTAAAGAAAAATTGACAGCAAATAAGGCAGGGATCATATGGAAGGCGTAAATTCCCTTATTGTGATTTCGGTGAACAATTAAAACATGAGTGAAAATAATTTAGATAAATCTTTTCAGGAGAAATTGGTCAATTTCCATGAAGTTCCAGACGAAAAGGTCTGGAATCACATAGCCAACTTTTCCTTGGATAAAAGAAACAAAAGCCGCAAGCTTATCCCCCTTGGTGGGAAGAAGTTGAGGATGGCAGCAATATTTGCCATCCTCTTTTTTTGCGATCGGACCCCTTTTCTACTTCTTAATTCTGTAGTACCTAATTACTCTGATGTAGAAAATAAACACCCGTGAGCACTAAGGACAACAATTCTTTAAAGGAATCAAACGCCAGAGCTACGAGCATCACGTTATTGAGAGACCGAATCTTTGATGAAAATCGAAATTAAATCGACCAACACTTTGGGCGAGAAAAAATTTACCAAACATTAATTAGTTCAGAAAAGTATTGTTCTACCCGTAAAATCAAAAAAACGATTCACAAATAATAGACGACAGACCTTAGATGCAACCAACCCCGTAACTAACAACTTGGCCAATAAACGATAAGGCCGGATGTTGAATTAGGATAAAAAATGGCAGGAGCAACAGCCAATGCGATTGAAAAAAAAGAGGCATTGGTGATATATTATCCAAAAGAATTCTTTCCAATAATGCTGAGAGGATTAGTTGCATCAGGAAATTAAACGAGGGCCGACAAAAATAATGGAAATACACCAGAGGATACTCCAAGATTGTTCCCTTCGAATAAAATAATCAATTTTAGAGGTTATTGAAGAAATGAGGTATTGAGGTGAAAGAAAAACCGAAAATGGAAAATGGTTCGCTGGGTCCCAGTATTTGCAACCTGGTTTACTTTAATGGCCATGGCGATGGTCTCCCCAATCAACTCATCTTGGCTCCAATTCCAAGTCCGGAATGTTAAACCTTAGTTACGGTATTACGGTAGGGTACGAGATTTCTAAAATTAATGATGCCGTTCCGGTATTCATAGGTAGATTATGGCTATGATACCAATAGTATCCTCACCTCTCATTCAAACGCTTCTAACGGGGAAACCCAATTAAGGAATATAAGATTATTCCAATGACTCCCAATCCATCATTTTGAATAATCCCAATTAGTGAAAATGCAATTCCAAAACCCCGGTCTATATTTGCTTTGGTGTAACGGGCAGAAAATCCTACCCGCGTTGGGCACTATGGGACAAACAATTTGTTATTTAGAAGTGCCCCTAGAATTTAAATTACCCCTCTGGATCGTAAATTGGGGGTTAACATCATAGGTAGTAAGCTCCCTTTTTCTAACAGATAATTTCCGTGGTATTGGAATCTAATTGGCCAGACTTACGACTTTGGGAAGCCGAACAACATTATTCATCAATTTAGTACCAACTTTGGCCTAGGCTTAATTACAAATTTACCCCCCAAGCTTAATTTGTTGGAAACGGTTTTTAATATTCAATTAAATCCTTTCGAAACACTTCGGGAAATTTTAATCCTTATTCACTAGCGTTTACAGTGGCTTTAGTTTAAAGTTTCAATTCTAAGTTTCGTTTTAATGCTGAATTATCTTGCTATTTAATTATTTTCAAGTGCCAGAAACTTCAGAGCTTCCTTCAAAGTTACAGTTACAACCTTTCTCCCGAAAGCTTACGGTTTATCTGTCTCGTCTAGATTATCAGGTAGCAAAAAACTTATCACTTTACCGCGTAAACGCCTAGGACTTCCACTATAAAAAAGTAAAAGAAAACCGCTTTTGTATCATAAAAAGGTATGGGTACTATCGGATTTTCTGTGTTATGCCATTTTTTAAAGGCCCCGTCCTTAAACTCGTCCAAAAGTATGTGTTCATCAGGCACTTCCTCCTTCGGGAAAATGCGATTACCTACTCCTGATTCTAACCTTTCTGTCCCGCCTATAAACTGCGGTTCTTACTTTTAGACTTCCCTATCTAATACAATGCATACGCTTTATAGGAAAAACCAAAAAAGTGTATATTGGCCAATTCACTTCTTCCGATAAAAAACAAAGGGGATATTACTGACTATTAGACATCATCATGTATATCGCACATAACTAGAATAATGGTTGGATACTAGCATATAACTTTGTTCCTTTTTTAAGCTTGCTGACTCTCTTATATTTCGGACAACAACCAATACAGATATAAAAATTACAATTTGCCCATACTTGCATGAGCACAACCAAAAGAACTGCGGTAGTCTTTTTTTTTCGGGAATACTGAAACATACCAGAAAGATGGGAAAACATTAGTTAAATGAGGGCAAATCACTAAAATATGGAACCAAATTCCGGAAAAGTGTATTTGGCCTATTTTTCTTTAAATAATTAGCATGAGATTCAAAAGAATTTAATTTTAAGTCCTTTTTAAGCAAATAGTTTTCTCCTTACCTTTGTCCTTCTTTGAGAAATAAAAATAATGGCAAGAATCTTAACAGGTTATTACAAAGTACGGGGACTCCTATCTGGGGAAAAATATGGAGCAACTTATCAAAGCGATAAAATGGACGAACAATCAGCAAACGCAATCCTTTCTCTTCATTGGCGGATATGCACTCGCATAACCCAGACAAGAATGGGGAGCAACACGGAACAATACAACGCCGTCGCCGCTACCTGGCTGGCATTTGGTGTTGGACATTAACAAACACCGCTTTTTATCGTTCAAAGTGCATATTCCACAGACCGCAGAACTGCATAGGTACCTCAGGCCCTGCTTTTTTCCGTATCAGAGATTAACCTTGCCCACTCTTTAAAGATAAAGCAGACCGACTAGATGAGCTAAATGCCGGGCTATGTTTTCTATTCCATAAGCATGATGCTCGCAGAATATACTTTTATAACGGACGCCCAGATAAGTTCCCGTAGTAAGACCAAAATAGCAACATTGAAATGACCCGTATAGTGGCATTCAACGGTTTCATTAAGCACCAATAGGGGATTACCTTGTAAATGCCCGAAGAAAGGTACAGAGAGGAGGCACTTATGTTATCCCTAGAACGGATGGGTCCAAAATGAAGCAAAGCCAGAGGTAATTTAATCAGCCCTTTTTCAAACAGCATAAGCAATACGAAACAAAGTCAATGGAATTACAAAACGGACAGTCTTCCTTATGGAAAGCCCCTTAAAAGACCCCCAGAAAACCGATAAACGTTTGCCTTGTATAAAATTTCTTGCTTCAGAAAGCCAAGGTTGCAGCAATGAGAGACTAATTATATATAATGGCACACTTATGGCTTACGACATGCAAAAACAAGCACATTTATGGGGGGAAGTAAATAACTTGACGATTATGAGAGGGCCAGGGAAAGTCGATCTATATATATGAACAACTTACATGAAACTCGATGAAGCCTTGGCTGTTGTGCACGATAAAAAGCAAAAAGTGGCCAGAGAGACGGGGTCAATATGATAGGTGAGAGCAAAAGTCGGTTATCTGATAATTTGCGGATCTTTTTCCAAACTAATTTAATTTTTACTTTACGTACACTTGCATGGCTTCTATCTTTAGAAGCGAATAGCACAGAAATTACCAGTTATTTTTCTATAATTTTCCAAGATTATTTGTCATATACCTGCGGATCCTATTTGCATCTATTATTCCACCAAAATATATTTCAAGACGATCCCGTTGAAGTTATAGAGGATATTAATACAACAACAGAATATTAATGGAAGAGTAAATTGACAAAGCAACAGGAGAAACCCTAATCCTTTTTAGGCAATAATAGGAAAATTAGCTTCCTTCACTCTTGGGGAAACTGCAAGCAAACGGCGAAATTGGCGAGTATATGTAAATAAAAGTCGACTCCCTGCCGAGACCAAACTATATATATATACCACATTATAGAATTTATAACAATTTACAGTAGTTTGAAGTTGAACCATAACTCACCACCACACATAATAGATTGAATTTAAACCACACCCCATTTAATCCCAATAAGTGCTTGAAGAGGTTCATTTGTAAACGGGCAGTTTCCCAAAAAAGACGCTTTACGCCTGGAAACTGGCCAAAAAAAGGCATTTCAAATAAAGCCCAACAAAGCAAACTACAAAAAACACCAAACATATTGGCCGAGCCCCTTTTATAGGGCAAAAAATCGGAAAAAAATGGGACAATGAATTACTCCGAACAGTTTTTTCCCAGAAAATTATTATCTATGGACCATATACCGCTATTTAAATATCAGAGGGATAGGGGAGGAATATGAGGGACCATTATTGAAAGGGGACACCCCGAATATTTGGCATTTTAAAAATAAAAAAAATTTTACTCCTCCTTTTTCCCCATTTTTTTTTATAAAAAATGAACAGAAAAAA